>Ga0308176_10000519_pt1 | contig 24448 bp, 20 predicted proteins | sample PhyCR2_3_FD_203890 | JGI IMG/M metagenome (GOLD analysis project Ga0308176, IMG submission 203890) | Soil microbial communities from UC Gill Tract Community Farm, Albany, California, United States - DLSLS.C.R2 | ecosystem: Environmental > Terrestrial > Soil > Agricultural land | place: USA... | reverse complement strand
CCGGATACGGCCGACGCGGCGAGCATCTCGGCCCGTCTGGATCAGGCGATCAAGGAGATTAACGAGATTGAAAAGGGAGTTGATCCGAGCGAAAAAGCCCGGGTACCGCTCTGGCGCGATCTGCAAATCGATGCCCTCGCCTTCTCGCGGGAAGCAAAACGCCTGATGGCGCAGGGTAAGTGGACGCTGAGCGCCGAACGCGACTTGTTTCGTCACCACGAGCATCTGATCAACACTATCTCCTCGCTTGTGGGAATAGGCTTCCAGGATGTACGCGGCTACGAAAATGATATTAGCCGCCGCTCGGTCCAATTGCATCAGGCCTCGCTTGCGCTGCTTGGCGTTTCTGTCGCGCTTGCCCTGGTGTGCAGCATCGTCACGGTCGGGATGACGCGGGAACTCTTCCGCAATATGGCTTGGCAGGAGGGTGAGCTCACGCGCGTTTCCTGGCAAATGCTCTCGGACCAGGAGTCGATTGCGCGTCGCTTTTCTCACGAGTTACACGATGAGCTTGGCCAGACCCTGGCCGCCTTGCGCGCCAACCTCGGCGCGATGTCGCAGGCTTCCGCCGGAGCGCCCTCGCGCCGTCTTGAGGACAGCCTGAATCTTACCGACGACGCGATTCGCAATGTCCGCCAGCTTTCTCAACTTCTGCGTCCCATGATTCTGGACGATTTCGGACTGGATGCGGGACTGAACTGGCTTTGCGAGGGGTTCACCGAGCGAACAGGGATCGCGGTGGAGTACGATTCAAATTTGCATTCGCGCCTGCCCGATGCAACGGAAACTCATCTGTTCCGCATCGCACAGGAAGCCCTCACGAATGTCGCAAGGCACTCCGGGGCTACGAAAGTGCGCGTTAACCTGAAAGCCGCTGGCGGACGGATCCGCCTCAGCATTCAGGATAACGGCAGAGGCATCCAGGAGCCGCGCGCCGGATCCCACAGTCTGGGAATGACGGGAATGCGCGCGCGCGCCCGGGTTGCGGGCGGCGTCTTCCGTGTGGAGTCGCCAAAAGAGGGGGGGTTAAGGGTCGAGGCGGAGATTCCGCTTCCCGAAGAAACAGCAGTAAGAGAGGAACATGAATCGCATTCGCATATTGCTGGCTGATGATCATACGGTTGTCCGTCAGGGTTTTCGAGCCATTCTCGAACAACAGCCGGACATGCAGATTGTGGGCGAAGCAGGCAACGGCCGTGAAGTGATGTCGCTCGCCCAGGAAACCACACCAGACGTCATCGTCATGGATGTCGCCATGCCCGAATTGAACGGTATGGAAGCCACGCGCCGGCTCTCCACTTCACTGCCTAACACGCGCGTACTTGCGCTCAGCATGCACAAGGATTCGGTCTATGTCCGCGAGATGTTGAAAGCGGGCGCGAGAGGTTATCTGCTGAAGGATTCAGTCGATCAGGACCTGCTCGAAGCCGTCCGCGCGATCGCTCGCGGCGGCGCGTACATCAGCCCGGCCGTGCAGCCGGCGCTTATGTCGCCGTACCGCATCCAGGGCTCGACTCCGCTCGATCTGCTCACCAGCCGCGAGCGCGAGGTGCTGCAGTTAATCGCCGAGGGTAAAACCAACAAGGAAGTAGCGGCTGTACTGAACATCAGCGTCTTCACGGTGGATGCTCACCGCGGAAGAATCATGGAAAAACTCAACGTGCACAACGTGAACGAGCTGGTTCGCTTCGCGGTCCGAAACGGCCTCGTTGACTAGCAGTGTCACTATTTGCGGGTCGGGCTCGCGCCGGGGCGCGGTACCGTAATCTGGAACGGCCCGTTGTCATCCACAATCTGATATCCCGGTGGGGGCTGGAAAAGCGAAGGATCCGGCTCCGCCAGGCTCACGTTTTTCAGAGCGGTCGTGGTTTCGCCGTGTCGCGGGTCGTTATTCTTCATGAGGACCGTCGTCCCGAGCTGATCTGAGAACCAGTTCTCGAAAACCACGACGATCGGCCTGTCGTTACCGACGGAATCTACTGGCCATGTCTGCGTCGTGCGATGCCCGCGCGCATTCACGCCTTCGATCATCTGCGTGCCGAGATCTTCTGAATGCATCTCCGGACGTGGCGCGTCGCCCGCACCGTTCGGTGGAACTACGCGCGGAAGCGGCATCGGCATCACTTGGGCGGCGGGTACTGGCCCCGGCACGCTGAACACCTGGGTATTGAACCACTGAAACGTGCCGGCGCCCGGAGCACCGGTGCTCACGGCTTTTGGCATTGGCTCGGCAGCCTGAACCACTATCCGGTGAGCAATCTTGTTTTGGTCGTCCAGCGTGTACTCGTACCCGCCCACCACGTCCACAATTCGCACTATCTTCGCGCCATCGCTCATTGCGGGGCCGAACGCCGGCATCTCCGTTCGGGTGCGCCCGGCCGAATCGCGATACATGATCATGGTGCGTTGATTCTGGCGGATGTGTGTCCCGTCCGCGAGTGTCTGCACAGTCTCAGTAACCTGCTCCGCCGAATACGACATTCCCGTCACGGCCGGGCCAACTCGCCGTGGACCGGATCCGCTGTAATTGATGGTCATCGTGCCGGCCTGCGGCCGTTGCGCCGAAAGAACTGCCTGCGCCACGCCGGTCTCCTGTCCAAGCCCTGACGCTGCAAGGAAGGATGCAGACAGAACACTAAGGCTGAAACTCAGGATGTGCCGCACGTACTTACCTCCCTCACAATTATCTCCGTAAACGGGGGATTGGAAATAAATTCTGTCGCAGCCCCGTGCGGTGAGAAAAAACGGCGCGCCGGAAGACTGCCGGGGGGCCCGAATCGGAGCAAAAATCGTCAAATACGGGCCTTTCGCGTTTGGCCGCCTGCTTGCTAATCAATGGGCAGTTGAAGTGGCGCGAACCGGCGGTTTGCACCGGGACTCCTAGCGGACGACCGGTACTCCGCCGGTTTTATACGTCATTATTCCTCTACAAACGGCGAAAGCCGGGATCGCGCGGAACGGCAAAAAACCGTTTCCTGCAACGATCCCGGCTTTTTTCTGTATCGAGCCTTGGGCTGCCTACTCCTGCGGCGGTTGCCGATGGAACCCGGGGCCCCCGCCGGCTCCGAACCTCCCGCGGCCTGTCTTGATCGTGTAATTCGAAGGCACCTGGAACAAGCTGGCATCGGGCTCGGCCGTCGCGATATTGGTCACCTCCATGTCGGTGTTTCCGAAACGTGGATCGGACGTCTGAATCGAAACTGGAACCTTAAGGTCCGTCGCGATCCACGATGCGCGCGTGATAGTGATCGGGGCAGCATTGCCGATGGCTCCGGCCGCGATCGTCTCCGTTACCTGCTTACCCGTTGCGGCAACCCCGTTCACCGATCTGGACCCGAGGTCCGTAGTCGTGACCGTCACTCCAGGCCTCTGCGGAGGGGCAGGCCGCATGGCGTCGGCTGACGTCGTTCCCGTGCGCGGCTTCGGCAACGGCAGCTGCATCGCAGTCAGCGTTGCGGAATTCAGTATGTACCGGTTGCCGGATACCGGATCCGCAATGACAATTTCAGTGAACGGGTTCCGGCTCGATCCAGGCGGCGGAGTGATCGTGGTTTCCGTGCGCGTCCGCCCCTGGCTGTCCCGAAAGACCTGTGTCACGTTCTGGTGCGTGATCGTGTTTCCGTTGGCGAGCGTCTGAACCGTCGAAACAGTCTCCGTCGCCGAGTATGGAGCCCCGGTTACAACCGTATGTCCCAGGCCTGGACGCATGCCAAAACCCCGCCCAGGCGGTCCGAAGCCCGGCCCTGGCCGCGGACCCTGCGCAAGCAGCGCTGCGCCGCTCAAAAGCGGCACAAAAAGCAGAATCGTCTTGTTCGTCATTCTTCTCCCCGCGAGTTAGAAATCGGAGCCGTCCGGATGGTCGCCACGCTCAAGCCGAATTGCGCGAGGCAATCCGTCCTCCCCCACGACCACATCGGCGTGAATAGTACCGTTTCCATTCGACGTCATCATGGCCGGATCAATGCTCACACCCAGAGTTGTCAGAGCCGCAGGATAAAGTTCCGCGTGCATCACGCTCAGCCGCTCCCCGGGGTCCGGCGGTGGCATATATGGAACCGCGAGATAGCCCTCATCCTGCGCGTAGTAAGCATCTGTCGCGACCTCATAACTCCAGGAGTTCGAGGTAAGCCAGGCGCCTGCTGCCGGAGATGCCTGATGCGCTATCGGTACCAGCGAGGGTGCGTGCAGCGTCGCCAGAACGATCAGAAGGCCCGCCGCGGCTGCGAGACCGATTCCCCACGCCGGATGCACGAGCCTCCAGTGCCGCCCAGAGAACTGGCGCATCAGATCCGCGCGCGATGCGGCGCTCGATCGGCGAACGGAACACATCAGCCGCATGCGCCGCAGATGCGAGGCGAGTTCGCATTCCATTTCCCAGCGTTCACAGCATGCATGGCACGTCGCGAGATGCCCGTTGAGCGCAGCGCCGGGCTCGAGGCGGCCCCTTGCGCCTTCCACGATCTCCGGAATCGCTTCTCTGCATTCCATATGTCTAATTCACTCCTGCCGTGGCCGGCGACCGCCAGCGCCTGAGCTTATGCGCGAGCAGCGCCCGCGCACGATGCAGCCGCGAACGCACGGTGCCGACGGGACACCCGATTAACTCCGCCGCATCCTCATAACTGCGTTCTTCGAGATCGCAAAGGACCACCACCTCGCGATACCGCAAAGGCAAATCGTGCACGGCGCTTCGCACCATACTCGAGGCTTCCGAGCTGATGATTCCGCCCAGAATATCGTGTTCCACCGCCTGATCTACGGGCTCTTCGACGTGGCTCTTGCGCAGCGCCGCCCGCACCAGATTTCGCGCCACGCCGAACATCCAGCCTTCGAGCGATCCGCGCTGATCGTCGAAATTTGTCCGGGCATTCATCAATTGCACGAATACGTCGTGGGCCACCTCTTCGGCCATTGTTTCGCTGCCGGACATGCAAAGCGCGTAACGGTAGAGTCCGGGCTCCCGCCTCTCATATAGCTCGGCGAACGCCTGCTGATGGCCTTTGCGCATCAACCTGAACAACTCTTCATCGCTCTGCTGCATCCGGGACGGCATTTCGTTTTGTAAATCGACGCGGGAAAGTTCCCGCCGCTGCGTAAACGTCCGTAAGATTTCTAATGCCGCAGAGTAACGATATCTCCCCGCAATTCCGCCGCGTTCGGCGCATCCGGGTGAACTTTCAGATATTCCTCAAGATCGGCCGCCGCTTCGGCCCGCCGGTTCTGGCGAATGTGAATCTGCGCCAGCACCAGCTGCGGGTGCGAGAAATGCGCCGGGTCGAGATCACAAGCCTGGCGCAGATATTTTTCCGCCTCGCCGTCCTTCCCCAGCTCAAAATACGTGATCCCGAGCTGGGAATTTCCCAGCGCGTCGTTCGGCCGCAGCAGTACGGCATGCTGGTTGTACTCGCGCGCTTGTTCGAAACGGTTCAGGTTGATCAACACCCCGCCCATATTCACCAGTGGCTCATAGGCCCTCGGATTCGCCGCGAGCGCCTTTTCGAAACATGTGGCCGCACGCTCGAAATCGCCGGTCTGATACGCGATTGTCCCCAGGTTGTTCCATGCCTCGGAAAATCCCGGCGCAATTTCCACCGAATTTTCGAGGTGTTCCCGCGCCCCTTTCGCATCGCGCAGCGCCAGGGACTTCTGCGCCCGCCGATACTCTCGCCATGCCCGGCCCGGAATCGCCAGCTCCGGCGCAGCGATACTATGCCGCCGCTCGAGATCCGCTTTTTGCGCCGAGGGAATCCGAATCCTCACGAGGATCCGACCCTTCGCGTCCGCAGTCTGCGGCCCGGCTTCTACCGTCATCCGCGCTTCACCCTCGCCAGGCGCCATGGCGGCAAGAGTATACGTTCCCCCGCGGAGCCGCGCAAAATGGAAATGTCCGGAGTGGTCCGCGAGCATCGCTTCCGCAAACGATTCAGTCGCTCCAAAGATCGAGATCGACGCCTCGATGTTTGGCTCGACCGAGCCGGCGATCTCAAACAGCCGCTCGCCACCCCCGGCCGCAAGAGCCGAAGACACCCCGATTGATACCAGAAATACCCAGCGAAGCACGCCACAACGTCCGGATTCGACGACGCCGCTTCGTCCAAATTTATTGGCGCCGCCCGGCTCCGGGCCTCCAGTCGAGCATTTTACGTCCAAACCAGCCCGCGGCTACGGCCGCCGCAGTTAACAATACGGCCCCTATCCACAACCCGTGCAGGAGGCAATAGACCAGTCCACCGGCGATCGCGATGAGGAGCAGACACCCACAGCCGCACATCCAACCAGCGTGGCACACGGGTGCACGCGCGGCTGGTTCAGACCTTCAGCTTTTTCAGATACGCCACACTTTCGAGCGTCGTGTCCCAGTCCTGCTCCACGAAATAATTCTTCAGGCCCCCGGTCTTCGCTGCGGCGAAAATCGCCCGCCAGTCGAGGCTGTCCTTTCCCACCGGAACATTCGTGGGCGTCGCACGGTTTCCTTCCGGCGGCGGGGCGTTCAGATCCACTCCCTGCACGTGCATCGAGATGAATCGCCCGGGATACTTTTTGAAGTACATTACCGGATCGCCCACGGCTCTCATGGCGGTCATCTGGAACTGCATCTTCACCAGCTTCGGATCAAGCAGCTCCAGCAGCACCTGATAAGTCACGCGCCCGTCGCCTTCCACCTTCGCCGACTCAAACCCCTCATCGTGCAGCACCTGCTGAATTCCCGCCTTTGCCGCTTCCGCCGCGATCTTGTTGTACTCCGCCGCCGCCGCCTTCACTGTGTCCATCGTCGTCATGCCATTCTGCATCGGGCCCGCGAGACTCGCGGTCGCCATCTGCGTCATGCCGATGTCTTTGGCCCACGCGATCATCTCCTGCTGCCGTGTCCGCAGCGCTTTCATGCCGCAGTGCGCGCTTGGGCAAATGAGGCCGTGGTCGTCCAGGATCTTCTTTACCTGCTTGCCGTCGGTGAGGCTCGCGAACTCCGCATACGTCGGCGTACACAGCTCGATGCTGCGGATACCCGCCTTCGCCATATCTGCGCACAAGCCGGCGAAATCGCCATCTTTAATTCTTTTCCGGTGGGGGTAAGTTTGGCTTCCGATCGGCAATCCGAGAGGATTCGCCGCCAGTGAAGCCGCCGTCCCGATCGTCAGCGCCGTAGTCCCCAGGAACTCTCGTCTCGAAATCGTGCTCATTGCTCCTCCCCTTTTCACTTTGCGCCGGACGGACTGTGATCCGAAGACGCGTAATAGTCATACGTGAATGTCCAGTCGAACTCTTTGCCGGGCTCGATCGAAAGATTGATATAAGGCTCCACCGCAACTACCGAACGGATCGACCACAATGCCGCCTGGGACATCGCCTTATCTGCCTGCACCCGCATCCCGGCGCCCACCGCGGCGTTATTAATATGAAAATCGTAATCCTTCGGGTTGTCACTGAATCCCTGAATCGGCATCGCTACCGTATCCTTCCCCTCGAGCGTCTTCACGTACGCGATCTTCGTGCCTTCCACCTTCGCCAGATCCGCTTTCGGCGGACGCTTCGTCTGGATCTGGAATGGAAAAGTGATCGTATATCCCGGCCCCGGAGCCTTTTGGTCCAGAACCAGGAAATTGTGGTTGTAGACGTTCGCAGCGAGCGGGTGAGCCCCAGTATTCTTCAGCCGGTGTTCCAGAATCATTTGCGGCTTGTCTTTCACCAGGCGCACTGTCTTGCGATAGACGAACGCATACCCGTTCGGCGCTTTCAACGCCTGAATGAACTCGACACGATCCGACCCACGATGGATCGTCCACTTGCCAGGATCTACGACCTCATACAAGCGGTAATGGTCGTAGGGCTTGTCGTCCGGCTTCCGCAAAACGCCGATCCCGATTTTGATAAACGTGCCGCCCGCCGACGCCTCGTCATAGCCGATAGGCGAATACTCTTCCACCGGCCCCGTAATCGCGCTGCACGGCCCCGCGATAATGTCTGGCCCCTCATAAATGAAGTCGCGAACGTCATCCCTCCGGCCCTGATACCAGGGGCCGTAGTAATCGTGACCCTGATATTGCAGGCTGTAAATTACGCCGGACCAGTCGAATCGCGTACCGCGATAATACCCGGTCTTCGCGTCGGGAAGATAAAGCTGAGCCTTGATCTGGCGGCTTGAGATTGCGGTTTGTGGCGAATCAGCGGCGGTCATAATGAGTGGAACGCAGGACAGCAGAAGCGCGACTGCGACGTTCTTCATGCCATCGATCATATCCGTTCCGCATTCGCGCTATACTGTTGCGCCGTGAAGCCCCGTTTCGCGCTTATTCTGTTTTTCAGCGCAGCAGCCCTGGCGGCGCCTGTTCCGCTGCAGCCGCTCGCGCAACAGGTGCGACAACTCCAGGAAGCCCTGAGTTATCTGGGGCAGCCTTTAACTCCCGCCCAGGACAAGGAAATCAACGCCGCCATTGCGAAGCCAGATGAAGCCGCCGCGGTCGCTTCGCTCGAAGCCGTACTCGACCGCCTCGCGCTCGTCACCGTCACCATCAACGCTGAAAGCCGTGTCAAGGTGGAGCAGGGCGCCGCAAAACCCGAGCTGGTCGAGGCCGGCACGCGACTGTTTCTGGTCAAGATCGTCAATGACGGAAACGTCACCGCCGCGCTGAACGTGGTCAGCCCGAACAGCGGCAACGTATATATCCAGTCGAACGGAAACCCGAAACCCGCGATTACTCTCACGCCACGCGAATCCGCGGAGCGCTGGGCCGATATTTCGCTGTATCAGCGACCACCGATGCGGAAGAGACTCTCCGGCCTCGCCCTCGAATACCAGATCCTCGAAGTCTCGAGCCGCGATGCGGGACAGCGCTCCGCCAGCATCAGCTTCAACGTCGGCCAGGGCAGCCAGGACATCGGCTTCCGCAACGAGGTCACGATTCTCTTCAACGCTCTCCACGCCCGGCCCATCCGCCTGCACATTCGCGATGAAAAGGGCCAGCCCGCCATGGCAAGCCTTGTCATTCGCGATCGGCTCAACCGGCTCTACCCCGCGCCTTCCAAGCGCCTGGCGCCTGATTTCTTCTTCCAGCCGCAGATTTATCGTTACGATGGCGAGGAAATCCGGCTCCCGAGCGGCTACTACACAATCTCCTATAACGGCGGTCCGGAAACCCTCCCGCACACTCGCGAGTTCGAAGTCGGCGATCGCGGCCCCGACGAACTCAGCTTTCAGCTCGATCGCTGGATCGATCCCGCCCAGTTCGGCTGGTATTCAGGCGATCACCACGTTCACGCGGCGGGCTGCTCGCACTACATGAATCCGGCCGAGGGCGTCGAGCCGAAAGACATGATTCGGCAAATCCTCGGCGAGCGCCTCAATATCGGCTCCGTCCTCACCTGGGGTCCCGATTACTATTACCAGAAACAATTTTTCTCCGGCAAAGATGACCCGCTCTCGAAACCGAACGAGCTCATGCATTATGACCTTGAAGTTTCGGGTTTTCCTTCCAGCCACGCCGGCCATCTGGTCCTTCTCAAGCTGAAGCAGCAGGATTATCCCGGCACGAAGCGCATTGAAGACTGGCCGACATGGGATCTGCCCGTTCTTCGCTGGGCTAAATCGCAGGGCGCGATCGTCGGGTTCGCGCATTCGGGCTGGGGACTCCAGGTCATGAGCCGCGATCTGCCTTCTTATGAGATGCCGGGGTTCGACGGAATTGGCGCGAACGAATACATCGTCGATGTGACCCAGCCCGGAGTGGTCGATTTCATATCTTCCGTGGATACGCCATACGTCTGGGAATTGAATATCTGGTATCACACCCTGAACGTAGGCTTCCGCACCCGGATTGCAGGCGAAACCGATTTCCCGTGTATTTACGACGGCCGCGTCGGCATCGGCCGCACATACGCGAAAATCGCCGGCACGCTCAGTTACGACGCCTGGCTCGATTCCTTACAGGCCGGGCGCAGCTATGTATCTGATGGCAAGTCCCACCTGATGGATTTCTCGGTGAACGGCATGGCGATTGGCACAAATGGAAGTGAGATCAAACTGGCCGCCGCCAACACCGTGAAGGTGTCTTTGAATGCCGCGGCTTACCTCCCCGAAATCCCCAACAACGAAATCAGGAACCTTCCTTACGATCAGAAGCCTTACTGGGACGTGGAACGCGCGCGCATCGGAGATACACGTGAAGTCCCGGTGGAAATCGTGGTGAACGGAAAATCCGTCGCTCGCAAAAACCTGCTGGCCGATGGAAAAATTCGCAAGCTGGACTTCGATATACCGATCGCGCAGAGCAGCTGGGTCGCCGCCCGCATTCTCCCGGCCGCCCATACCAATCCCATCTTCGTTGTCGTGGGCGGCAAGCCGATCCGCGCCTCGCGCCGCAGCGCGGAGTGGTGTCTGAATGCCGTAAACCAGTGCTGGACTCAGAAGGCGCCGCACACCTCGATTTCAGATCTGGGGGAAGCCCGCCGCGCCTATGACCATGCGCGCGAAGTCTACACTCAGCTCATCCGCGAAAGCCAATAGGCCGGCGGGTAAGACATTACGCCTTCCATTTACAGAAATAAAACAGCAGCGGCTTCGATCCGGTGTTGGTGATTCCGTGCAGTTTATTCGCCTGGCAATACATCGCTGAGCCCGCGGAAACTTTGTACGGCTTACCGTCAATCGTCACTTCGCCTGAGCCTTCGGTAATGAAGAGAATCTCTTCTTCCGGGTGCTGGTGTGGAGGATGCGGACTCTTGCCCGGCATCAGCCGCAGATTGCCCGCCGTCATCGCCTGCAATTGATTCGTCGGCCCGTCGAAGAACACCCGCAAATCCTGGCCGTTTTCTTTCGATGCGGTCGCCTGCGTTTCCGTCACCACCGTGTCCGGCAGCTTCGAACCGGATGCAGCTCGAGCGATTGAGGCGAGCGCCGGGAGCCCCGCGGCGCTGAAAAGAAATTCACGGCGTTTCGGCATAAAGCTGATCATACAGCGCGGATTGACTGGCGCCGATCTCACGCCAGTCATACGCCAGCGCTGTCTCGCGCGCGTTCCGCTCGATCTGCCGGCGCCGTTCGGGATGATTCGAAACCTCCTCGATCGCGCCCGCCATCTCCTGTGCAGTAGCGGTCACGATCACATCTTTTCCGTTCTCGAGATCAAGCCCGTTGATCCCCGCGGGCGTGCTCACCACCGCGCAGCCCATCGCCATCGCCTCCAGTACTTTGATGTTGGTTCCCGCCGATGCGGTGAGTGGCGCGAGGACCATCTCTGCGCGCCGGTACGCCGGACGCACATCCGAGACGAACGCCTCGAGCTCAATCTCAGGGCGCGCCAGATCCAGATTCACGCGCGCCCGGTGAAAATCCAGATAGTATTCCGGCCGGGATCCGGCAATTACATGAAGCTTGTAACCCGCCGGCAACAACGGGAAGACCTCACGCAGAAAAAAGTCGAGCGCCAGCACATTCGGCAGATGAGCAAACGAGCCGATAAACAGCAGCCGTTTCGGGTCGGGCTCGGTGTCCGCAACCGAAAAGCGGCTCGTATCCACTCCATTCGCCAGCGTGATCACGCGCCTGGCATTCTTCACCACGGCGGCATCTTTTGCCGACATGGTTGCCACCGCATCCACACGTCTCCAGGCGCCGGTTTCGAAAGCACGCCATTTTTCGAGCTGCTTCGCCAATTCATGCCGTCGCAATCCGCTCTCAGATCCCGTCGCCAGCAACTGCTGTTGCAGGTCAAACGTGATGTCATGCTCCACCAGAATCGTCTTCGCCGGCGCGCACGCCTCCGCATATTGCGCCATCCAGGTGAATTCGAGTTGCGCAACTCCGGGGCGCCATTTCCGAATCGTCTGTTTCAGGCACGCGCGAAAGCTCTCCGAATCGAACTCCTCCACCACATCCGGACGTCGCGTGTTGCGCCGCAGATGAGTGCCGTGCCGCCGAACCAGAATCACTTCAGCGCAGATATTCAGGAGTTCCGCTGCCGGCGGCGCCAGCTCATCGCAGAAACAGACCAGCACCTGGTCGTAACTGTCCGCAGCCGCGCGCATCAGGTTGTAAATGCGAACCGCTCCGCCGTGAGACAGCGGAAACGGCAGGTACGGACTCGCCACCACCACTGTCCGCTCATGCTCGCGCTCGCGTCCCGGAAAAACGGCGATATCGCCGGAGCCGAGCGCCAAGATTTCACTTTCGCTCAGCGGACCTTCGGCCTCAGACGGTCGCGGCCCAATATTCGGAATCGCCCGCAGCGCATCCAATGCCGCGCCTTCGCCTGCGCCTGCACGAAGTTGAAGGCGCCGTACCGCCTCGGTCCACAAGCGCCGGAAAAGCTGGGGTGAGCCAATCGCATGAATCAGAAATCGAAGAAAATTCCGCTCAGTGAAAAATTCGAGTTCGCGCGCGCTGAAGAATCGCGATGTCGTCGCGCGGTGCCGGTGCTCCACGCGCGCTTCGTTCACGAAGACTGAAGGCCAGCCCTTTTTCCACCCGCGGAATCCCGCATCGAGATCTTCCACGTAGGCCGGCTCGAAAACTTCTGCCATCCCGCCCAGACCGCGAAGTTTGGCGGTCTCATATAGAGAGCACCCGCCGCTTCCGTAAAGAACCCAGGTGAGATCTTCGCCCTCGATCGGCGCATCGCAGCGCAGCGGCAGATCCATCATCGATTCACGCCGCCAGACCGCCTTTCCGGTCTCCTCGCGGCGCGCGCCTTCCGGGAAAAAGATCTGCGCCGTAGCGCAGAACAGATCCGGTACGCGATCGAAAGCCGCCTCGAGCGCCTCCACGAATCCGCCTTCCACCACCATGTCGTTGTTCAGCAGCAGCACGCGATCGAAACGCGCCTGTTCCAGCCCCAGATTCACGGCGCGCGCAAAGGAGAGCGCCGCCTCCGTGCGAATCACGCGAACCGTCGGGCGCGTCGCCGCCAGCCACTTTGCGGTGCCGTCGCGCGACCCGTTATCCACGACGATCAATTCGCCTCTCGTGATCTGCGGGCGAATTGATGCGAACAGCCGTTCCAGAAGCTCGCAGCCATCGCGGCTCGGAACAATAACGCTGACTCCGCGCTCGAGCGGCTGGTGGCCCCGGATCGGAAACTCGCGGGCGGGCTGGCGCAGAAGGCTTGCAACGGCTCCGTACGTCTGAGCGGAACGCGCGCGAACCGGGATTTCGGCATCGGCCGGATGCGTCAGACGATGCAGCCAACGCCGGGCTCGCCCACCGCTCGCAAACTGCTTCTTCAGATCACGCGCACGGGTCCGGGCGCTCCACAGCCGCGCCTGTTGCGACGGAATCTCGTTTCCCAGAGCATTGAAGAAATGCAAGCTCCGAGCGCCGATCGCAGATGCGATCTTTCGCATGGGCCGAAGCGGCGGGTGCGCATCGAGCATCATCGCTGCCACAGCGATCGATCTCCCTTCAAGCGCGGCCCGGATTGCGGCTGCGTTTTGCGCCAGAGGGAGCACAGGGTGATATGGAATCCACTCGCCCCGGAGCTTTCCGGATTCGGAGGGCGCAAACTCCGAAACGATATAAAGCGGCAACTCCGGTCGAATCGGCTCGAAGCTCCGGAGCATGGCGGCATTCGCCTGCGCCGTCCCGCACGCGAACGCGACCCGAATCAGATCGGGATCTCGCACGGAATCGCGTCGCCTGCTTCGAACGTGCGCCAAAGCTCCAGCGCCTCGATTGCAAAAGCCGTCGAAACAGGATTCACATGCAGTGAAAGCTTGCCATCACGGCGTCCGAAGGTCCACCCGCCATCGGTGCGGTGGTCATCGCTCGAAAGTTGAAAGGCAGCAAGTTCGCGCGCTTCATAAGCCGCCGCTTCACGGTCCAGCGGAACGGCTTTGATCCCCGCCAAACGAACACGAAGCAGTTGCGCATAGACATCGGAACGCGCGAAATCGGGCGCAATGTCCCGAAGCAGCATCGAAACACGATCGATTCCCTCGCGACACGCCGCAGCGCACTCATCGCGATCGAGAAACGCCACCAGACCTTCGAGGAAATAACAGTACGCGTGAAGCCGGTCCATCACCGCCTGCCGATCCTCCGTGCCCGGAAGAAAACTGCCGTGCGAAGCGAGCGCATTCGAAAGCGCATCTTCAAATGCCGCGTCAAGCGCCAGATCGTTCGTGATCCTGGCGACTTCGTGCCACGCCAGCGCCGATTTCAGCTGATAACAGCCCGGCTCCTTGGACCATCGCGGCTCCCGCGCCAGTGGCCGCTTATCGGGCAGTGTCAGAATCGGGTGATAACACCGTCCGGCCCGGAAATCGCGGATCATCCCATGCGAAGCGGCGGCCGCAACTTCGATCAGACGCGATTCCTTCGTTTCTCGCCACACGGCGGCAAGTCCGCGGATAATAATCCCGCAATCGAAGAAGTAAGTAAAGCGTGGGGGAAGTTCGAACGCGAAGGTCTCGAGCGCCTCGTCCCAGGCGTCCTCGACCAGAAAACAAGCAGCTTGTCGCGCCGCATCAAGATACTTCTCGTCGCGCGTCAGGCGGAAGAGCCAAACAAAAATGCTGGCCGCGTACCCTGTAATTTCGGTAGAGACGGGTTTCGGCGTCTGGCAGTCCGCAAGGTAGTAACGGGCTACGCCTCCCGAAGGCTGCTGAATACCGGATTCAAGAAACCAGCGCCCGGCGCGCTCGACAGCCGATGCGCCGGCGGATGTAAGCGGCGACGAAACGGACAATTCCCGAGTCTAGCATCCGAACCGCCCTGCGATATCCTGAATCGCGAACATGAAACCAGTAGCTCGGGAACAGCAGCAGGCGCTTGTGGCGCGCCTGATAGACGCATGCGGCGGAGCTTATAAACCGGAGCAGCGCCGCAAATTTTTCATCAGTGGTCCGCAATGGGCGGCCGCTTATGAAGGGCAGGCGTTGTTTCATGCGCCCACCCGCAAACCGGTTGGCTTCGATGAAGTAATCCGCGAGTACGCGAAGATCGGAATCGGCTACTGGACCACCCACGATACGGACGTCATTCCCGCCGATACCCTCGGCACCGACAAACAAAACGAGATCGTTTCGACGATCGGCAAGTCTCTCAAGGAAAACGGTCTCGAGTGTTCGATGGTCACCACCGAAACGTTCCACCATGCCGTGTTCGCCGCAAGTCCTGCCGCGGAATCGCCTGAGATCCGCAAATATGCGGTCTGGCGCGTCTGCAATACCGTCGATATCGGGCACGAACTCGGCGCCAATTTTGCCGTCTACTGGCCCGGCTCGCTTGGTTACTACACGCAGGGCGCAATCGACGAAACGCAGACTCTGAAGTGGTATGCGGAAGCGCTGAACGCCGCCTGCGAGCGCGATATTCAGACGGCGAAAGCAAAGGGCCGGCCTACGCTCAGGCACTGCATGGAAGCCAAGCCCTTCGAGCCCCAGGCCGAAATCCTGCTGCCCACCAGCGATGCCATGCTTACCTTCATCAATTCCGGGTTGCTGACCCATCCCGAGATGGTGGGGCTCAATCCGGAGTACCTGCATGAACTGATGTGGGGCGGCGCTCCTCGCGCGTCCCTCGCGCGCGCGCTCCTTGCCGGCAAGCTATGGCACTTCGATATCAATGACGGCTATCGCCTGAAGCACGACGTCGATATCGCCGTGGCGCTCGTCAATCCACTCGACTGGCTGAATGTTCTGGTCCTGCTGCGGAGCCACGGCTATAACGGACCGTTCAATCTCGATTACAAGCCCCCGCGAACCACCAGTAATTACGGTGTGTTCAAGGTCAGCTTCCCCACCGCTGTCGACCGCTTCATCACTCTGTGGGAGATGGCCGGCGAAGTAATGGAAGACAACATCATCCGCGAAGCAACGGAGGCGCTGAAAGCCGGAGCCGGCATCGAAAGCAACGATCCCAAAGCGATCTTTGAGGCCAATAAGGAACTGCTCACCCTGCATGAGCTGATCGCTCACCGCCTGGTCCAGATCCTCCTCGGTCTTCACCGGGGCCGCGCTTACTCTATCTCTTAGCCGTTGCTACGGTGATGTTGCGGAACTTCAGGCCGCCCGTATGATCGCCCTGTATATAGAAAGGTCCGGGTTCGCCTTCATTCGCATCGAGCGCGCCGCCCGTGATGCCTTCGATCTTCTTGTGGTCGATAGTCATTACGCCGTTGCGTGACACTGTAAGCGTCCGGCCCACCAGCTCAACATCGAATGTTTCCCATTTCCCCGGAGTGCGCGGCAGTTCACGGCTGGGAGCAATGCGACCATAAATCGCCCCCATGGAGCGCTCGGGCGGCTCCGACCCGGGCTTCACGTATTCGAGTTGCAGTTCGTACCGCCCGCGAAGATACACGCCGCTGTTCGCGTCATCCGGGCAATTCACTTCGAAATGCAATTTGAAATCGTCAAAGGTCCGCTTCGTCCGGATGTTGGCGCCATGCTCCTGGTTCACCATTTCGCCGTTCTGAACAACCCAGTGGCTCTTTGAGGGATCCCCAATCGGTTCCCATCCGTCCAGATTCTTCCCGTTGAATAAAGCCTCCGGCTTCGACCAGCCCTTCGGAGCCGGACGATTCAACTCCGGCGCGCGTGACGCGCTCAAGGCCGTTGTCTTATCCCCGCGCTTCTGTGTTCCGCTGAGCTTGTCTCCATGCGCATCCAACTCCCAAACCAGCGCCGGACGATTGCCCGAAGCCGGAGAAAGGTTGAGTGTCATGTGCGAGCCTTCGGCCTTGAAGTCGGGCACCTGGTAAACATGGCCGCCCGTCGGCTGAAACCACACGTCCAGCTTCCCGTTCTTCTCGGTCACGCCCAACCAGTTGGCCCCCACAGCGCCCGATCCGGTTGTCGCAAAATCCCATCGCCCATCAAACGGGCTCTTCGCATAAATACAGCAAGGCAGCAGTAACGACGCGCTGAAAAACACGGCGGCGGAGAGTCGCATGAACGCAGTCTATTACACGCAGGTCAGCTTCGACCAGCCGCGATTCCACGGATCAGAAGCGGCAGACCGGTTCGCGAACCTGGAATCGCCGCCCGCTCCGGGGCTCACATCACATGGCAAAGATCTGGTCCATCGCCGTCGAGATCGCGCGCAAACCTTCCGGCGAATTTGCCCCCACCTGCTCCGCAATTCCCCAGCCGGTGTAACCGACACCATCAAGCGCCGCCATGACGGCAGGCCAGTCATCGTCGCCGGTCAGCAGAGGCGTTCTGAAGCCGGCGGATGGACCTTCCTTATCGCGTTTGGCGCGGCTGTACTCCTTGATGTGAAGCTTCGCGATCCGTTTTCCGAGGATGCGGATCCACTGCTCAGGGAAGCCGTAATTGATGACATTCCCGATATCGAAATGCCAGCCGACGGCGGGGCTCTCGAATTCATCCACGTAACGCGCGGCTTCGAGCGGACTCAGCAGGAACTGGTTCCAGACGTTCTCGATCGCAATCTTCACCCCGAGTTCATGGGCGAGCGGGATCGCCTTGCGGATCTCGGTCTGCGAGCGCGAGTACGCCTGATCGTAAGCGACCTTTTTATTCACCACCGCCGGCACCAGCAGCACGGAAGAGGCTCCGTAAGCCTTGGCGTCGCGCAACGCCTGCATCAGGCCGTCCAGCCCGGCTTTCCGAACGGCCGGATCGGGATCGGACAGCGGCTGCTTCCAGTGGGTCGCGCAGCAGACGCTCGCCGCTTTCAGTCCGGTAGCGCCGAAGGCGTCCAGCACCTCGTTCTGCGGCATATGGCTCATCGGCTCGATGCCGACGAACCCGACCTCCTTTACCGCTTTGAATTTGGCCAGGACCGGGCCCTCGATCCGAATGGTCTCGTACATGATCGCCTTGCGGATGTCGCGCTTTTTTTGCGCGAGGAGGGCAGGCGCCGCGGCGATTCCCGAAGCGATGAAATGTCGGCGATTCAAAGCCCCATCATCATATCCGAAAATTCTGCCCGAAGAAATTTCCGATAAGATGACGGCATGTTCGATTCGAGTTCCTCATCCAGACGCGATTTTCTGGCGGCCGCGGCAATCATTGGCGCGCCGGCTCTGCTGCGCGGCGCCCCCGCAGGCGAGGCGATCAAGGTTGGGCTGGTTGGCTGTGGAGGCCGCGGAACGGGCGCGGCGAACCAGGCGTTGAACGCCGATGATAACTCGATTCTGACCGCTGTTGCGGACGTGGACCAGTCCCGCATCGACGATTGCCTGAATACGCTGCGGAAACAGCAGGGCGACAAAGCCGCGCGGAAAGTGGCGGTCGAAAAATCGCATCAGTTTCTCGGGCTGAACGCTTACCAGCAGTTGATCGACAGCGGCGTGGATGTCGTGCTCCTCGCGACCCCTCCGGGCTTCCGCCCTCAGCACTTGCGCGCGACGATCGAAGGCGGCAAGCATGTTTTCTGCGAAAAACCGATCGCGACCGATGCTCCCGGCGTCAGACACGTGCTCGAAACCGTGAAGATGGCGAAGCAGAAAAATCTCAATCTGGTCGCCGGCTTCTGCTGGCGCTACTCCAATTACATTGTCGATACGTTTAATCAGATCCACAGCGGCGCGGTTGGGGATCTGATCGCCTATCACGCTACTTACTACACCAATCCCGTGAAGCCGATGCCACCGGTGAGCGCGCGGCCGGCAGGCATGAGCGATATCGAGTGGCAGATTCGCAACTGGTACAACTTCTGCTGGCTGTGCGGAGACAGCATCGTGGAGCAGGCGGTGCACAGTGTCGATAAGGTCGCGTGGGCGATGAATGATAAACCCCCCGTGAGTTGCGTCGCGGTCGGTGGACGCCAGATTCCCGCCGAAGGCGGTGATATTTACGACCACTTCGAGGTGAATTACATTTACCCGAACGGCGTACGGGCCTTCGTGGCGAATCGGCAGATACGCGGCTGCTACAACGAGACCGCCGACTACATCATGGGCAAGGATGGCGTCTGCACGATCGGACACGGACCGGTGCCGGTGATTACCGGGAAGACCAACTGGACATGGCAGGGACAGAAGTACGACATGTATCAGAAAGAGCATGACGAGTTGTTCGCTGCCATTCGGAAAAACAAGCCAATCAATGACGGCGAGCGTATGGCGACCAGCACCCTGCTCGCGATGATGGGCAGAATGGCCGCTTATACGGGACAGCAGATCACGTGGGAGCAGGCTCTCAATTCGCAGGAAAAGCTCGGGCCGGCCAATATCGATTGGAACGGCAGCTTTACGCCCAGAGCAACGCCCATGCCGGGAATTACGAAATTTCTCTGAGCAACCCTCCGCCGCGTTCGGCGCTGATTTCGGGGTGTCTTGTGGCATTCACAACCGAATTCGATAACGAATTCGAACGTGAGTCGGACATCTCGCTCGCTTCGGCAGCGACGTGATCAATGCAGGACAGTAGTAAATTTTCCGGTAAACGCGTCCACGAGAATCGAGTACGAACTGGTGGCCGCGCTGGTTCCCCAGATGACTCGCCACTCCGGGTTCACGAAACCGCGCTCCATCTGAAGCGTGTACGAGATCGGCGTGTTCGGATTCTTCGCCGCGATGTCCTTCGAGCGCTCGAGGGCGGTCTTCCATGCCTGGTCGGAATCGATCTTCGCGGCGCTGATCAGGAATGCGGTGCCGTTGTTGGTCCACTCACGTGGCGTATCTGGCGAAACGCCCTGATGCATGGTCATGCTGACTTCAACGGCGGCAAATGTATACGCGCGGGCTTTACCCTGGGCCGGCGATGCGAACTGCGCCTGCCATGCGCCGGATTTCCCCGGCTCGTCCTTTACCTGATCGATGTGAATGCTGCGCAGCGAAAGCACCTGCAGATCCGGCGCCCATGCGCGCGCCGAGGTGTACATCTGATAGAGCGCGTGTAGTCCCGTGACGGGTTCAGCAGGCTTGGCTTCCTCGGCCTTCCGCGCCTGCGGGGATTCGGATGAGCATCCGCATAAAAGAAGGGCTGCGGGCAGGAGCGTCGAGACAAAGGACCGGGCGGGCATCATAACGACTTCAGTGTAGTCGCGCACCCCTTCCGGATCCACCTGAAGTCCTCCGCGAAGCAGTTATTTGCCCAAATTAAAATGGGTTGACAGCTATTCGGGCCGGAGGCAATATGGAGGCAGGAACCTACCGGTAGCAGTAAAAAGAAGCAGGGTTCCTGGTCAACGAGAGCCGTGAAAACGGCGGGAGGTGACTATAGAACCGGACCATAAAGAGGGCGGCCATTAACCGGCGCACGTGAGCATGCAGTACGGAGCTGCAATACAGCGCGATAGCCGTTAGTCAGTACGATGGCGGTTGCATCAAGAGCAGAATAGACCGCCGGATTTTCAGCTTCCAGTTCACAAGCCGGGGAGGGGCCGCCCTCCAAAACTCTGCAGTCGAAGGCTTTTTACCGGCATATGTTTGGGCTCGTGCGATACTGGTCCATTCCGTCGGTATGCCGGATTCAAATCCAATAGAAATCGTGAGCGCGCACAGCCCGGATTCTGATGACGCGTTCATGTTTTACGGACTCGCCACAAGAAAAGTCCGGTCGTCCCGCGTTGCTTTCAAGCACGTCCTCTCCGATATCGAAACACTGAATCGCAAAGCGATGGAAGGCGTTTACGAGCTGAGTGCAATTTCGTACCACGCCTATCCGTATGTCGCGGATAAGTACGTCCTCATGGCAAGTGGATCGAGCGTTGGCGATGGCTACGGGCCCATAGTCGTGGCCACCCATCCGATGGAGCCCGATGAAGTTAAGGGAAAACGGATCGCGATTCCCGGGACGCTCACGACCGCGTATCTGTCGCTCAAAATTTTTCAACCCGATTTCGAACCCGTAGTAGTACCTTTCGACAAGATCCTTGAAAGCGTTCAGGGCGGTCTCGCCGATGCGGGCCTGATCATCCACGAAGCCCAGTTGACGTACAACAAGGTGGGATTCCACCGCGTCCTCGACATGGGCAAATGGTGGAAGGACAAATTTGGCCTCCCGTTGCCGCTGGGTGGCAATGTCCTGCTGCGCTCTCTTCCGGACGACGTGAAGTCCGAATGCTGCCGCATGATGCGCGAAAGCATCCAGTATGCGCTCGACAACCACGCCGAAGCGCTCGAATACGCTATGCAGTTCGCGCGCGACATGGAGCCGCGGCTGGCCGAAAAATTCGTCGGCATGTACGTAAACCACTACACCGTGGATGCAGGCGAAGTGATCCCGAAGGCCGTGCAGTTGCTGCTTGACAAAGGCAATGAAGCGGGTCTTATCCCGAATCGAATAAAGGTGGAGTTCGTTCGATAGCGGCGCGCGCGATAATCATTCCAGAATGCGCCGCGTTCTTGTTCTTATCGTCACCATCGTTCCGGTTCTCTGCGCCCAAACGCCCAAAGATGTACGCGCCGTCGCGAAGCAGGGTCCAACGGCCATACCGACCGTTGCCCAGTATCTGAACAGCGGAAGCACGGACACCCGTCTCGAAGCGGTCAAGCAACTGATCAACATCGGCGGACCGCAGACAATCGATCCGCTGCTCCGCGCCACCCGCGATTCCGACCCTGAAATTCAGATACGCGCTACGGACGGCCTGGTGAACTACTACCTTCCGGGCTACGTCAAAACCGGACTCGGATCGTCGCTGGTTCGCGCAGGCAATTCGATCAAGGCGAAGTTCGGCGATACCAACGATCAGGTGATCGACGCTTTTGTCATTGTGCGGCCGGACGTAATTTCGGCCATAGGAGCGCTCGCTCGCGGCGGATCCAGCATGGATGTTCGCGCCAACGCGTGCCGCGCGATCGGAATTCTTCGCGGCCAGGCGGCGCTGCCGGATCTGTTCGAGGCGCTGCAGACGAAAGACAATAACGTGATGGTGGAAGCACTGGTCGCGATCGAAAAAATTCGAGATCCTTCGGCCGGCCCGCGCATTACTTATCTGCTGCGCGATCTCGATGACCGCGTGCAGGCCGCCGCGATTGATACGGCGGGCGTGTTGCGCGATAAAGACGGGCTGCCCACGCTGCGCGGCATCGTGAACAAGCCCCGCAACAAGAAGTCGGAAAGGGCCGCTCTCGCGGCGATTGCTCTCATGCCGGAGACCCAGGATCGGCAACTGCTGTCGGGTTATCTCAACGCGAAAGATGAGAAGCTTCGCGCCGCAGCCGCCGAAGGACTCGCGCGAATCGGAGATCCGGCGGACGTTCCCGCGCTCCAGAAGATGTGGGACGCCGAAGACGAAAAGATGTTGCCGCGCCTCGCAGCCGCGTTTGGACTGGTTCTGAGTGGAAATCTCGATCTGAGCGAGCAGGCTCCATTGCGGTATCTGATCAGCACGCTGAATCAGGCGGCGTTCCATGACGTGGCTTATGCTTACCTGGTGGAAGCGGCGCGCCGGCCGCAGGTGCGAGTGGCTTTGTATGCCCCGATGGAGCAGGGCTCCCGCGATGAAAAGATTTATCTCGCCCGGGTTCTGGCGGCCAGTGGGGACCAGAGTTCCGTTCCGTATCTCGACAAGATCAGCCGGGACAGCGATCAGGAAGTGGCCCAGGAGGGACTGCGAGCCCTCCGAAGCCTCAGGGCGCGGCTGCGGATCTGAGATATAGACTCGGGTCGTGATACGAACACCCGTTCTGACGCTGCTCGTCGCGTGTGGTCTGGCAGCCGCACAGGCCCACTTCGACGTCGTTGTGTACGGCGCGACATCGGGCGGCGTGATCGCGTCGATTGCCGCGGCCCGACAAGGCAGATCTGTAGCGCTGCTCGAACCGGGGCGGCACGTCGGGGGAATGATCTCGGGCGGCCTCGGCCGAACCGACATGGATCGCCAGCAAAACGTGATCGGCGGGATGGCGCGTGAATTCTTCGAGCGCGTCGGAAGGGCGTACGGGCAGCGGGTCGTGTGGCTGTTCGAGCCGCACGTCGCGGAGCAAACGCTCACGGGCTGGCTGCACGACGCCGGCGTTCACGTCATGTTCGGGAAGCGCCTCGCCTCGGTAGTCAAAAAGGGCTCGCGCATTACAACGCTCGAGACCGCGGATGGCGACCGGTTCGAAGCGCCGGTTTACATCGACGGCGCCTATGAAGGCGACCTGATGAAGCAGGCGGGCGTCTCTTATTCGGTTGGCCGCGAATCCACCGCAAAGTACGGAGAATCGCTGGCGGGGCGGCAGGACATTCTGCCGGGAGCGCATCAGTTTCGCGCGCCGGTTTCGCCTTACGGACCGGATGGAAAACTTTTGCCGTTCATAACGCCTCAGGCGGATGTGCTGCCCACCGGGCAGGGCGACGGCCACGTGCAATCGTATTGCTACCGGCTTTGCCTCACCGATAAACCCGCGAATCGCATTCCGATCGAAAAGCCCGAAAACTATGATCCGAGCGAGTTCACGATCGCGCGTAATTACGTAAAGGCGCTGGGCGATTTGATTCGCGTGAAAGATTTCCTGGGTATCTCGCGCCTGCCCAACGGCAAGAGCGATGTCAACAGCACTGGCGCGGTTTCAACGGATGTGCCGTCGCTGAGTTGGAGATACGTCGAGGCGAATGAGAACGAGAGGCAGCGGATTCGCAAAGCGCATCTTGATTGGGCGCACGGGCTGCTCTATTTTCTGGCTCATGACGACGGCGTGCCGGAGAGTCTGCGGCGACAAATCGGGGAATGGGGCCTTGCGAAGGATGAATTCGTGGATACTGGCCACTGGCCGCATCAGCTCTACGTTCGGGATGCGCGCCGCATGCTGGGCGCGTATGTGCTGACGCAGCGCGATTTGACGGAGCAACGGTCAAAGCCGGACTCCATCGGAATGGCCGGCTATAACATCGATATTCGCGAAGTGCAGTGGATTGCGCACCGGGTATACCGGTTTCCGCGGGCGGACGAGGAGGTGCTGATGGAGGGTTATCTCAGCTTCCCGGTAGATCCGTGGGAGATTCCCTATCGGGCTTTGACGCCGCGGGAATCGGAGTGCGCCAACCTGCTGGTCCCGGTTTCCATATCTGCCTCCCATGTGGCGTTCGCGTCCTTTCGGATGGAGCCGCAGTTCATGGTAGCCGGGCAGGCGGCCGGCGTCGCCGCGGCGCTTGCGTCGGAAAACGGGAGTCCCGTGCAGAGGATCGACGTGGCGCGGCTACAAAAGGTCCTGGAGGATTCGCGGCAGATCCTGCATCTCCATCCCCTGAATTGAGTTGAGACAAATCGATTGATAAACGCACTCTATCGATGCATGCCCGAATCGGAAGATTTGAATTGTATCTGTAGCAGTGTCGAATTTGATGAGGACTTCAGGTATCCCATCCGGGAGCCCCAGCCGCTCAAAGAACTGGCCCTTCTCGAGTGGGCAGAGCTTGTGATCGGATAAGGCAATCACCAGTAGAATCAGCCGGCTACAACGCGGCCTGCGAGCGGTTTTCCTGAAGGGGGCGAACGGCGACATATGCGCCCATTCGCCCCTGAAGAGAACAGTCCCGATCGAACTGCCAACGGTATAGTTGCCGGGGAAGCAAATGTTCTCAGCGACTACCGGCGGCGTCGCTGTTCTGG
>Ga0308176_10000518_pt1 | contig 24470 bp, 23 predicted proteins | sample PhyCR2_3_FD_203890 | JGI IMG/M metagenome (GOLD analysis project Ga0308176, IMG submission 203890) | Soil microbial communities from UC Gill Tract Community Farm, Albany, California, United States - DLSLS.C.R2 | ecosystem: Environmental > Terrestrial > Soil > Agricultural land | place: USA... | reverse complement strand
ATAAAACGACGCCAGATTGTTGAGGCTACTCGCGTAGGTGTTGATTACTTCATCGCCGCTCTTTCGCCCCAACTCGACTGCCTGCTTGTACAATGGCTCGGCCGCCGCAAAATCGCCCTCGGCCACGTACATTGCTGCGAGATGATTGATACTCCATCTGTAGTTATAGCCTTTCTCGCCCTCGATCTGTTTCCAGAGGGACGTCAGGCGTTTCCGGAGCGATTCGGCGGAAACGTAGTCGCGCTTTCGTTCATAAAAGGATGCCAAAGTCCCCAAGCCGTCCGCGTAATCTGGGCTACGATCTCCACCCTTTCTCGCCACTAAAGTGAGGGCCTGCTTGCACGCCGCCTCAGCACCGGCGTAGTCCCCCGACCCTTCATAGACTTTCGCAATGTTGTACAGTCCTTTAATGTATGCCGGGTCGGCGTCCCCCCGCTTCTCCTTAATCAGTTGATTATACTGCAGGGCTAACGGCAGCGCCGTATCGTACCTCCGCTTGCTGAGCGCATCCTCAACCTCCTTCCTCAACGTCACGGCGATAACGTCCTCTGCGGTAGAGTTGCGGGGAGGGCGCGTCGGAGCAACCGCTGTGCGCGTGGGGGCGGCCCCCGCCGTCGTGAAAGCGAGCAGTACGATGATCGGTCGAATAGACCGCATAACTGGTCCTTGATCGTCGCGTCCCGGTGCGTGGTGCGCAAGAATTGCGAGCTCTCACAATCTCGATCTACTACTCGACGTGCCGGAACCACCGCTCGGCGACGACGAATGACCCGGCTGCCTGCACCGCAAACCCGCCGACAGATGACGCACGTTCTGCCGCGTGCGCGGGTGTGGCCGCCGGAGTATTCGGAATATCCGCTTGCCCGGTATCCACTGGGTCCCCCGGGAACAATTGGGTCAATTCCGCGGTAGCGCTCGGGGCGAGGAGGTGCTCACCGCCAACTCCACGTAGCCCCAAGCCGTTCGCCGAGTGGATGTGTGCGGTGGCAACTTGTTGAGTTTCCCGAGTTCCGCGTACGGCAACGGTGGCCGATGATCCCGCCGCACCCGAACCAACAGGATGGAGCAGAGTGGATTCCAGCTCGGGCCAGCGTACGGCGGAAAAAACGAAATAGACGTGTTCCACGCCCGTGGTCCGGTCGAGCGTCAGCGCCCTCCCGTTCGAGGCCGGGAGCCGAATCGCCCTGCCAGGATGCACGGGGTTCGTGCCAGAGGAGTACTGGCAGGCATCATTCCGCGGGAAGAGCCAGTCGACGTGCCCCGTCGTATCGACCTGAAATACGTACAAGTACCCTGTCGTGCAGGGTTTCGCGCCGATCACATATTCATCCCGCGACGATGCGAGTTCCGCTCCGTCTTGAAGTGGCTCGAATGACTTATGACCCCAACGGCGGACCAGCATCCCGCCCTGAACGCGCGGCGGGGGAGCTACTTGATCGGCGGCCGGATTATCCACTCGCCGTGTTTCGCTCGCGGGTCCAATATCGGCCACGGGAGGCGCCGATTGGTAAGCAACCTTCAGTACTGCACCTGCTGGGACACTCTTCACTTGCTCTGGAAGTAAAGCGGGAGGCGGAATCTTTGCCACCGGCGTCTTCGCGGCAGCGGGAACGGCCTGGGCGGGAGCCCCGGAAGACGCGGCCATTCCTGTGCGTTCAGAACCGGGGTCGTCAACGGACAGGGCAACGCTGCCGCTCGTCAAAACAGGCTGTGATGCGGGTAGCTGCCTCGTTGGCGATGGCGGAGCCGCTTCAGATCTCGCCTGAGCCGGCCGGAGCTCGCGCCTTTTCGCCCACGCCGGCTGCTCCCCGGCCCGGGCTGTAGCGCTCGGGGATCGCCCGCTCAGCGACACCACCAACCCGACCGCAATCACGACGGTCATCGCTGCCGCGGTTGCTGCAGCCGCGAGCCGCGCGTTTGTTAGCAGCTGCGGTCGACGCACCTCGCTCTGGTCCAAAATTTGAACCGCGTCGCGCAATCGGTCCATTCGTTCTTCGGGTTCGGGATGTATCAGGCCGATGCACAGCTGCCGGAGTTGCTCGCCGGGCTTCCCCAGCCGAGTCCATTCTTCGCTCTCCCCAATGGGCCAGGCACTTGGCTTGAACTTCTTATGCGTCACCAGCTCGTAAATCAGCTGCCCCAGCGCGTCCAAGTCAGCAGCCTCTGCGGAGCTTTCCGACAATGCCCGGCTGTACGGCGCCGGGTCGGTCAAGACTGCGGTGGGTGAGGCAGTACTTCCCCCACTTTTCCTTACGCCGCTCTCCACACCGTCCGCGGGAATGAGGACGTTCGACGCCTTCAGGTTCCCGTGGCTCCGCCGAAGGTGCTGCCGCAACTCCACCAATCCCTTGACCACGTCCGAGACGATCCCCAGCAGCACGTCGCCGCCGGCTTTCACCTTGGAATCGATCAGCCGCTTGGCTGAGCGGGGGTAGTAGGGCATGACGACGTAACCGCCACCATTGACGTTTACGACCTCCCGCACCGGTGCCCAGTGCGTCGCGCCCGCCGCCCTCGCACGGTGCTGTACCGCCGCGCGGTCCATGAAGTGACGGACCGCCTCGGCCGCACCGCGCTCGCCCAACACGGAGGGATTCGGGCGGCAGATCTTCAGCACCACCTCATGTTCTGTCTCGCCGCCCGAAGGAAGCGCACGCCAGACTTGAAGTGGTCCAGTCGCCGCCACCGCCTGAGTAAGGGAGTACTTCCCAATGGTTTTCATACAGACGCTCCTACGAGGACGGAAGCGGTGCGTGGCCCGAGCGGGAGGGGGTAAAGCTCGGTCGCCCACAGTTGAAACTCGGCTGAGTCCGCTGAATACCCTCACAGCAGATGCGAAGAGTCGAGCAATCTAACGACCGTCAATGCTGATTTCAATGCGAAACTAGCAAAGACACTCGAAACTATCGGCAACTCCGCAGAGAATACGCCGGAACCAACCGCGTGTTTGCGTCGTAGAAAGTTTCTTTGTTGGCAACCAAACTCTGCTGTCCGTCTCGAGAAGCCCGCGTAGTGGCGTGCAAGACGGACTGGCCGACTGGTTTGATTTGAGGGGCAGGCAAAGGCGGCTCGGCGGGCCGCGAGAAGCCGCCGCCTATACGTTCTGTCGGCAAGCTTACGCTTCGTCTTCAGGCCTTCAGAATTCATAGTCCCCGCCGCCGAACGCCGTTATGACATCCCACACCCCCGCCGCACGCTGCTGTCGGAAGTTCCTGCGGTTTTTCCCGCGCGGCTTCCGTGACGAGACCTACCTGGCCTGGGAGCGGGGCTACAAGTACCACGCACACGAGCAATGGGAAGCCGAGTTGGGTCGCGACGCGTTCGCCGCGCTCCTCCGCGAGGGCCGGTATGCCGAGGCGGCTACCCGCGCCGTCCGCATCGAGTCCCGCACCAACCTCCTGTTCTCGTTCGAGAAGATGGCCCTTCGGGACGCCGTCAAATCCGCGGCAGGCGCCAAGGCCTTTTCCACTGCGCTATACGAGTTTCTCCATTCCGGGCACCGGCCCGAGCGCGCCTTCAACGACTGGTGCGACGGCGTCGCCAACCTCCCCCGCCGCCAGACGCGCGTCCTCACTTGGCCGCTGCTCACCGTGTTCGGTTTCATCGCCCAGCCACAGCGACACGTCTTCCTGAAGCCGAAGGTGACGCGGGCCGCAGCCGACGCTTACGGCTTCCCCTTCCGTTATAAATCCCGCCCGAATTACGAGACCTACGAGAGCCTGCTCGAATTCGCCCGAACCATCCGCCGCGACCTGCGGGACCTCCGCCCGCGCGACATGATCGACCTCCAGTCGTTCATGTGGGTACAGGGTTCTGACGAATACCCCGACTGAGGCCGGGCACCCGCAACTACCACACCGTGTGAGACAGGCTCTACGGGTCGTCCTCATTCAATGCGCCGTACCGCTTCGCCCACGCCCGGCGAGCCGCCGTCGACAGCCCCTTCACCACCTCCATATCCAACTCAGGATGTGGGAAGTCCCGCATCGCCTGCTCCAGCTCCTCCGTCGGCAGCCGCACGGCTTTGAGCAGGTCCATTGGCTCAATCCCCAAGTCCGCCCTGCTCCACCTGCCGATTACCTCCAGGTGCGTGGCCGCCTCGGCCGCGAAGGACCTCGCCAGTTGCAGGAGGAAGCCGGACACTTCCCTGCCCACCCGCTCGGCCATGCCCGTCACGGGCTTCATCCCCTCGTGGAACAAGCGCTCCAGTTCTTTGCAAACGTCAGGCGTCGATCCATTCTCGTCGCCGGCCTCTGGCAACTCCTCGGCCTCGTCAAGGTCGTCCTGATCCTTCACCTCGCCATCAGCTTCTTCCTCAGACTCTTCCTCCCTCTCTTCCTCCCCCTCCGCCTCCGGCACCTCCAGCCCCGCCTCCCTGCTGGCCTGCTCCCACCCGTGCCCCTCCCCCAGGTTGAAGCCGAAGGTGGCCAGCAGCCAAAGCCTGCCGGACAGCTGCGGCACCGCCCCCGCCAAGCCTCTCACGACCCGCAGCTTGCCCAATGCTTCTGCAATGGGCGTGTACAGCATGCCGGCCATGCCGATCGCCGTCACGAGCCGGTCCATGTACCGCAGGTCCGTCATGGAGTAGTGGTACACGGGGCAGGAGTCCCGCAGCCGCTGCTCCTCGGCCTCGTCGTCCCGCAGCATGGCACGCAGCGTCAGCGTCACCCGCTCCTTGGCGGTGAACTGGTCGTATAAGTTTGTGGGGGTCCGGTTCGGCATGGCTACTGTCCTGCAGAGGCACCTGCCGCTGGTGGGAAGCGCCTGGCCCATGCCCGGTGCAGCGAAGCGTGCACCTCGGCCGCCCTATGCTCCTCCGGCTCGGCATTGGCGCAGCTGGCCATCGCCTCCTCCAGGTCTGTCGTGTCGATGCCCAGCCCCTTCAGCGCTACCAGCGGCTCGACACCCAAGTGCTCCCGCGTCCACCGCCCGAACCCCTCCACCTGGGTCACGAGCATGCTCCCCAGGCACGCCCCGATCTCCATCAGGAATACCTTCACGTGCTCCTCCAGCACTTCAGCCGCCATCGCGCCCGCCTTCTCCAGCCACTGCTCCGACTCCTCGCCGCTCTCCTCCGCCTCCACCGCCGCTTCCCCCGCGTCCTCCAGCGTCGGCTGCTGGTACGGGGCATTCGGGTTGTCCCTGGCCAGGTTCCATCCTGCCGCATGCCCGCCCTGGTAAACGGATGCCATGGCGTCCCCCACCCACCCCAGCAGGTCCGGCAGGGCCCCGGCGACGTGCCGGGACCACCGCAGGCGGGTGAGGGCGATGGCAATGTCCACGTACGCCCAAATGGTTAGCCGGCCGGCGAACTCCAGCCGGTCCCAGAACGCCGCGTCGCCCGTGCGGCAGGTCACCAGCCGGCAGGTGCTCTTGAGCCGCCCGGCGTCTGCTTCGTCCCCGCGGGCGTATGCCTCGATGACCAGCGTGAGCCGCTCCTGCCCGGTGAGCTGGTCGTACAGGCCGGTGACGTCCGCCATCAGATCCACCCCCTCTTCCCCTTGGTCTTCCGCTCCTTCTCCTTCGCCTCGTCCCTGCGGAGCTTGAGCACCTTCTCCACCGCCTCCAGCCGCTCGGCCAGGCCGTTCGCCTCCATCGCACGCAGCGCCACACCGGCCAGGAACCCCACCGTCCGGGCGGACTCGATGGGGTCGGATTGGGCGTCGGCACGCACGGCGTTGATCTGCTCCGCCAGTACCGCCAGCACGTCCCCGGGATGCTCCACCGGCACTGGCGCCACAGGCTCCGCTGACACGATCCGCATGAGCGGCGCCGGGGAGCGCTGCTCCAAGCTTCCCACCCGCCTCGCCAGGGCCGTCGAACTCACGGTAACCTCCCGTTGCTCCCGCCCGCCGCCGCCTGCTCCAACGCCGCCACCCGCTCCTCCACGTCGCACAGTTCCAGGGACTCGCGGCCGAACCGCAGCAGCAGCCCCGCGGCCGTGACCTTGGCGCTATGGGCGGCGGTGGCGTCGTTCATCACCTTCACCAGCGTGGCCACCGCGACGGGGGCGTACCGCTGGGTCAGCCCCATCGCCTGGGAGAACATCTCCCGCCTGCCCTCGTGCACCGCCGCACGGAACCGGGGGTCCCGCATCCACCGCCGCAGGGTCCGCCCGTTGATGCCCGCCGCAGCGGCCGCCTTCGCCATGCCCGGCTCCTGCAGCATCGCGTCGATTGCCCGCTCCTGCTTGGGAGAAAGCGCCTCTTTCGAGCCACGTCCGTGGTCGGGAGTGACGGGGCCATGCCCGCTTTTTGCGGACATTTCCGGACACGAATCAGCCGCGCCGCCGCCCCCAGGCTGCCCGTCGTTTCCGTCATCTCGGGGCTTAGCAGCCATCAGCACCTCCCCACAGCCAGTAAGTGCCCGCAGTTAAACCGGGTGACGTGGTGAACCCTGTTAGCTGCATCTGAGGCAGTCACGCCCAACTTCGCGCCGAAGTGCCAGAAAACAGCGTAACTCGAGCAGATTCTGCTCGGATTCGAGTTGATGTGTTCCCCGCGTGACCCATTCATGTGCACTCGTCGAGGGCAGGTTGCCCCGCCGGCCTGGCCAGCCGAACCACCACCAACACGGCCGAAGGAGACCACGCCATGAGCAAGGCTAGTAAGGGGACGAAGCAGGGGAAGAAGACCACCAAGGCGAAGGCCGCCGGCAAGGCCGCGGGGAAGGCCGCCCCAAAGCCCGCCGCGGCGGCTGTGAGCGACGGTGTCGCAACAGCGGCCAAGGAGCCGGCCGACGCCGGACCCAAGCCCATGTCCTGCCTGGACGCGGCGGTCGCGGTGCTGAAGGACAAGAGCGAGCCGATGCGGTGCAAGGAGATGATCGACGCGATCTTCGCCGGGAAGCTTTGGCACACGGATGCGCCCACGCCCGCGGCTACGTTGTATTCGGCGATCCTGAGGGAGATGGCCCACAAGGGGGACAAGGCCCGGTTCAAGAAGACCGACCGCGGCCACTTCGCCTTGAACGCCTAGGCCAGAGAACAAGCCAGCCCCGCCCGCGGCAAGTTTAGCGACGAGTCCGCAGACGGGGCCAACGAAGAGGTTCCAATGATAAACGATAGCGACGAGCCGACCCAAGACGAGCGCGAGTTGATCGAACTGGGCAGCCGATCGACATTGCTCGGCGAAAGCTTCCGCGAGAGCTACGAGCAGTGGCTGAGGCAAATGCGGCGCGACCGGTTGAGCCCCGAGGACGTCGACGCCCTCTGGTGTGCGGAGATGCAGGCGAGGGACGCCGCGAAGGCCCGTCCGGATGGTGGCCCCGATGACGACCCTGAGCCGCCGACGCCGGCAGCGGCGGAACTGCCCGACGTAGGGCTGATGCATGACGACGAGTTGGTCGCTGTCGCCCTCGATCCGGGGGCGGACGGGCCGCTGCTGGACGCTGTGGTCGAGGAGATCCTCGTGCGCATCCGCCGGGCACTTGCCGATCGACCCGCCGCCGAGCGGCTTGCCGAGGCGCTCGTGCGAGCCATTTGGCCGCAGGAGCCGCTGCGGCGGGCGTCGTAGTTCTGCGGCTGCCGACGTCATTTCTTCCCCCCGTCCTCTACCCCGGCTGCTACGGCCGGGGTTTTCTCGTCCTCTTCGCTCTCCAGCCGCTGTGCCTTCCTTCCCGTGAACCGCTCGTACCTCCGGACGATCACGTCGCAGTACAGCGGGTCCAGTTCCATCAGGTATGCCTTCCTGCCCATCTGCTCGGCGGCGATCAGCGTGCTGCCGCTGCCGCCGAACAGGTCCAGTACGGCGTCGCCCTCCACGCTGCTGTACTGCACCGCCCTCGCCGCCAGCTCCACCGGCTTCATCGTGGGGTGCTCCTCGCTCCTGCGTGGGCGGGGGATTTCCCACACGTCGTCCAGGTCCCGCCGCTCGTTGAACGAGGACCTCCCGGCCGAGTGCCAGCCGTACCACAGCGGCTCATACCGGCGGTGGTACTTGCTCCTGCCCAAGACGAACTGGTCCTTCACCCAGATGATCGTGGCCGACCAGTGGAACCCGTGTCCCCGCAGCGTCGCGTCCAGCCGGGGCCACTCGCTCGCACCCAAAACGCAGTACACGTCCCCCTGCACCACCGGCTTCGCTGACGCCACGAACCCGTCCAGCAGCCGCTGGAACTGCTCGTCGGCCAGGTCGTCGTTCTTCAGCCCTTCGCGTTGGCGGTGGCGGGGGTTGGAGTCCTTGCCGATGGCGACGTTCCAGGGCGGGTCCGTGAACAGCATCTTCGCCGTCTCGCCGCCCATCAGCCGCCGCACGTCCTCTTCCCGGGTGCTGTCGCCGCACAGCAGCCGGTGCTCGCCCAGCAGCCACAGGTCGCCTGGCTTGGTCTCCGCCTCCTCCGGCGTATCGGGCACCTCGTCGGGGTCAGTCAGCCCGCCGGACACCTGCCCCGTCATCAGCCGGGACAGCTCGGCTGGGTCGAACCCGAGCAGCCCCAGGTCGAAGTCCATGTCCCGCAGCTCGCCCAATTCCAGCGGCAGCAGCGCCTGGTCCCACTCGGCGATCGCAGCGGTCTGGTTGTCCGCAATGCGATAAGCCTTGGCCTCAGCCGGTGTCAGGTCTGCGACGTGCACCGGTACGTGAGTCATGCCGAGCTTCTTCGCTGACTTATATCTCGTGTGTCCAACAACGATTACGCCTTGGCCGTCCACCACGATCGGCTGTCTCCAGCCGAACTGCCGCAGGCTTGCGGCGACGGCGTCAACCGCCTGGTCGTTGAGGCGCGGGTTCTTCTCGTACGGCCTAATGGAGTTGATCGGGCGCAGCTCGACGGTCATGTTCGTAGTCATGGTCATCGCACCCTCATCAGCGCCGGGTCGTTCCAACTCACGCCCTCGATGGTCAGGTCCTCGATCAGATCCCCTGGCACCTCCCGCCGAAGCCAGCGCGCGGGCGACGGCCGCAGCACCTGGAAGAACAGCGGCAGCGGGTCCCCGTCGCCGCTCATCCAAGCCTCAAGTGCCTCCCGCTGGTCCTCGTCCAGTGGCCGCATGAATCCCCGCGACACCAGCCGCTGGAGGCACTCGCCCAGCCACCGGTACTCGCGGCCCCCCGCGTCCACGTTGGCGTGAAGCTCGATCACGGGTGCGATTACGTCCTGGTACACGTTCATTAGCATGGCCTCAGTGGGTCCGTGGGTCGGCCAAGGCCGCCCGCTCCTGCTGCTCGTAGTCGTCCTCCGGCAGGTCTTCGCCGGGAGGAGACCCGTTCCCGTTCACGGCAAGTGGCGGGAGATGCGTGGTTTCGCGGGGAGTGTCCAGCCCTATAGCATTACAAGAATTATTCGTGGGGCGCACACACACACCGTCGTGCGCGGGTGCTTGCGCGCCACAATCATTTCCATCCGCGGGGGTAGGTAGCACACTCCCGCCAAACCCCGCCTCTCCCGCCGACCCCGCCGATCGCACTCGCCAGGTGGCGACCTTGGCGTGGGAATCGCCCAGCCCTTGGCTGACGTAGAGCCCCGCCTCGCCGTAGCGGCGATCGATGCGGTGTCGGAGCTGCTTGCCGAGGCGGATCTTGAACCTCCCCGGGTCACGTACCTTAAACACGGTCTCGAAGCCCCGCGTGTCCTTGTCGATGAACGCCGCCAGGGCGTCCGGCAGCGCCTCCCGCAGCCGGTAGTCCTGCGGGATCGCATCCTCCAGCTTCGAGAGCGTGACCTCGGCTTCGCCGTACTTCTGGTGCCAAGCCGCCAGGAATCGCTCCCACTGCGGCCCGTCCTCGTCCGCCTGCTCGTACAGCTCTTCCACGTTCGACAGGAAGCCCTTCACCCCGGCGAATGCCAGGATGCCGCCCACGGTCCTGCTCCAGGCTTCGAAGCTGCCCAGCACCGGGAGGCTGAGCTGCGGCCGGCCCGCGGCGTGCCAGGCCCTGCACAGCGTCAGCACCGCCGCGATCAGCCTCCCCCGGTTCTCCAGCACCCATGGCACCAGCTCGGGGTGTCGGAACCGGCGGCCATCCTTCCACGGGCGTGCCGAGCGGGCGTTGAGCCGTACCCGGTAGCAGCGGCGGGCCATGTCGCCGCCCACGGCCATGTTGTTCCCTGTCGCGATCCACGTCGCCAGCTGCGGCACGGTGACGGTCCGGGTGGAGCCCAGGATGCGGTCGTTCCAGGTGGGGGAGGTGATTGCCTTGGCCAGGCTGGCGGCCGACAAAGTCCCGTCCACGTTGTCGATGATGACCATCGTCGCACCCTCGACCAGCAGCGAGGTGATCAGCTTGCGCCACTCCTCATCCGCTTCGGGGGCGCTGGTCATGGCGGCGAGTCGGCCGGTGGCGATGGCGTAGATGGCGGATGCCAACAGGCTCTTGCCCGTTCCCGCCTGCGGCGCGTCCAGCAGGCACACGGGGGAGAGGCCCACCGCCTGCCGAACGGCTGGGGTAATCACCGTGCCCAGCGTGTTGGCGCGGTCGGCCTCGGTCTCGTAGGGGAAGTCCCCCACCGCTTCGTTCAGCAGCGCCACGGCGCCCTGAACGTCGCCCCGGGTGGGCCGGTCCGGGATGTGCGGCACGCGAAGCCCCGCGGCCGGGGCGTAGAACAGGCCCGTCGCCGGATCGTACCCCGGGGTGGCCAGGATGGTGCCGTCGGGTCGGATGATCGGCGTTTCCACGATGCCCTCCAAGAAAGGCAGCGGCGGCTCGCCCAGCGCCACCAGTTCCACGTTCGGATCCCTGGCCAGGATGTCCCGCACGACCTCCAGCGGGGGGTGGACCTCTACCTCGCCATGCTTCTCGGTGAGGACCACGTACGCGGCCTCTCGTGCGAGCTCCCCCCGGACGAACGCCTCTGTCGCCACCGCGACGGCGTGGCGGCCCTTCTCGTCCACGGACACGCGGGACAGCACCCCGAATCTGAGAAACCGCCTCGGCGGCAGGTTGGACCGGGTGAGCACGCGGAGCGACTCGCTGGCCACCTCCCGCAGCGGCGCCGCGGCTTGGATGATCGGCAGCTTGGTCGTCACCTTCCGCGGGGCGGCGCCTTTGGCTTTGGCGGCGATCTCCTTGCGGAGCCTGCGCACGCTCAGGTCGCGGCCGAGCGCCTCACGGAAGGCGTGGATGGCGTTCTCCTGCTCGCCCGTGGGCAGCGCCGCGACGTGCGCCGCCGCGTCGAACGCGTGCGCCGGTTCGCGGCTGTCCTTCGCCAGCCGCACGGCCTTCTCTACCGCCACCCGCGCTGCTTCCAGCGCCTCCTCGTTCTTCTTCCGGCGTGCTTGCGCGTGCGCCATCGCCTTGCCGATCGTGATCCCGTAGCAGGGCTGGCCCAGCTTCAGGTCCGCCCCGTGCTCGCGGCGATGGGCGATGATCAGGTCGCAGATCTCCTGCTCCCCCCAGCCGGCGAGCGCGGCGAAGGCGGCGACGCTCATGTCGAAGGCGCTCTGGGAGGCGTCCCGCAGGTTCGTCCGCCGGTTCTCCCACGACAGCACGAACACCGGGTTGGACTCGCACAACGCCTGGAACTTCTCCGCCGGGGGCTGCGCCTCGGGGTCGAACAGCAACTTCCCGACCTGCACCGGCTCGACGTCATCGATTCCGTCGTCGGCCTCCAGCCGCAGGTACTGGCGGAAGTCGTCGGGCTCGTACCGCCGCTGCGGGTGGATCTCCAGGATGGCGCACGGCCGCGGGTCGGCCTTGCCCTTGCACTGGTTGACCGTGCCGGCGAAGCGCATCACCCGCGACAGGTCGAAGGTGCCCCTGACGCTGAACTTCCGTGCCCGCGCATAGAACTCTAGGGTATTGCCAAACAGAGCGACGAGCTCAACGGCGCGGTCCCGCTCCGCGTCATCCTCAAACACCCACGGCTCGTTAAACAGCCACCAGGCGTGCAGGCCGGTGCCGCTGTCCACTAGAACCGTCGGCGGGAGCGGGAATCTGGCAGCGAGCGCCAGGGCGTCCGCCATCGACTCGGCCCCTTGTTTGTGCGTAGGTCCCTTGACGTCCACGTCCGCCCACAAGCCCACGAGCCCGGCGACGTCGGCCGCCTTGCAGCGGTGATGGGGTCCGAAGTCTTGTCGGGACAGCCCCGGGCCCACGTACACGTCGCGCCCGACCGACAGGCGCACCGCCGTCGCCGCGGCGGCGGCCGCGTCATCGACCCAGTACGACTCATTCTCAGGCGCCACCCACACCAGCACCTTCAGCCCCTCGGGGATGATCGGGAACAGCGCCTCGGCGAATTGCCGCGCCTGTTCCGTCGGAGGCGGTGCAGTCGCAGCGCCGTCCTCGGCGACTACGGGCTCTGCGGGAACGTCGGCGGAGTCGGTCATGGCGTCGTCAAACGTTCGGGAACGGAGGCGCCCGGGCCGGGAGAGCGGGGCCGCGGAGCGACCCGCAGTGCGGCTTGGCCTCTCGCCAAGGCCTCCGCCCCACCGGCTCGAGCCCGCCGGAACGTCCGGCGGTCGCATCCTTGTTTGCCGCTCGCCCTTAAAACTCGCCGCCGCCTGCGGAGGACCCGCAGAACACATGTGGCACACATGTCCCCGACGTGTCCCACATGTGTCCCTCACATGAGGGACATGCCCCCGGGGGAACGTCACACGTGTCCGCACACGTGTGCCACAGGTGAGATCCGAAACTCACGGCGGGGGCTGGAGCAATGTCCCCGGGGGTGCACAAAACATAGCGGGCCATGCAAAACCCGCGTGGACCCGAACCCCGCCACAACGATCGACCCTTCCGAGCGGCGAATCCCTACGCCGGCGTGATCGAGGGCTGGAAGGTCAGCCTCGTTCGCCAGCGCGCACGGCTCATGGGCTTCCGCAGCCACGAGATGGACGACGTGCTGCAGGAGCTGGCGCTGCCGATCCTCCGCTTCCGCTACCGGCCCGAGCGGAGCAACGGCGCCACGGAGAAGACGGCGCTCTGCGCGTTGATCGACCGGCAGCTCAAGGCGCTGGTCCGCAAGCAGACGCGGTACCGCAAGCACCTGAAGCGGCTGCGGGCCTCGCGCTATGGGTTCAACTCGCATGGCAAGCACGTGCCCCCGAGGAGCGCCGACTTCCGAACGCCGGACGTGGAACTGGCACCGACGGAACTTCTTGCCAGCGTTCCGGCAGAGTGCCGTGAGGTGTGCCGGCTGCTGTTCGAGTTCGACAGCGTCAACGCGATCGCCGAGCAGCTCGGGTGGGGCTGGCACCGCGTCCACCGCTACCTGATCCGGGCCTTCGAGCACCTGCAACGCCGCGAGCGGCGGGGGGGCGGGCAATGAGCCGGAACCCCGACGACAGGACTGGATTAACCGGGGCACAGAGCGAACATGCCCCCACGCCCGGTCAGCCGCCCCGGGCCGGTTGGATGACTGCCGAGCTGGTCGAGCACACGAGGCGGGTCTGGTCGAAGTGGTACGGGCGGATCATCGCGGAGCAGGAGGCTGTGGAGATCCTGCAAGGCGTCCGCCGCCTGTCCGAGGTCGTGCTCGAAGCGGAAAAGAAGTTGAACAAGAAGGAGGAGCCATGAACGTGATCGTCTGGGCCCGGGTCAGCTCCCGCGAGCAGCGGGAGGGGTACAGCATCGACGCCCAACTCCGCGCCAGCCGGGAGAAGGCGTCCCGCAGCGGCTGGACGGTCGCACGCGAGTTCGTCGTCGCCGAGTCGGCCAAGCGCGGGGCCGAGCGGGTGGTGTTCAACCAATTGTTCAACTGGGTCAAAGCCAACGCCAGGCGGCTGAAGATCCAGGCGATCCTCAGCCACAAGCTCGACCGCGTCTGCCGCAACATGCGTGACGCCGTGCGGCTGCAGGAGCTGGAGGACCACTGCGGCGTGCAGCTGGCGTTCGTGGAGAACCAGTTCGGCCCCGGCGCCGCAGGGGCGCTGAGCTTCAACGTCATGGCGGCCGTGGCCCAGTACTACAGCGACAACCTGCGGACGGAGGTGCTCAAGGGCATGGACGAGAAGGTCCGCCAGGGCTGGCCCACGGGCTCGGTGCCCTTCGGGTACCTGAACGTGAAGGACAAGGAACGGCCGGTCATCCCCCACCCGGAGAAGGTGCACGCGCTGAAGCGGATCTTCGAGCTGTACGCCCGTGGGGATACCAACTTCCGGGAGTTGGCGGCCACGCTGGAGCGGGAGGGGTACACGTACTGCCCGTCGCAGCCGCGGTTCAACCGCACCGTGCTGTCGTGGATCCTGTCCAACCGGTTCTACGTGGGCGAGCTGCGGCGCAACGGCCAGGTGCACCAGGGACGCTACGAGCAGGTCATCAGCCGCGAGACCTTCGAGGCGTGCCAGGCAGTACTCAAAGGCCGCAACCGCCGGACGGGTAGCCCCAACCTTTCGCTCTCGGGCGGGCTGCTCCGCTGCGCATACTGCGGGCGGAGCATCACGGGCGAGAAGATTCGCCGGCGGTTGAAGGACGGCTCGGTCAACGAGCACGTGTACTACCGCTGCGCCAACAACGAGCGGCCCTGCGACCACCCCGTGGTGCGGTGGACGGAGGAGGAACTTCAAACGGCCATCGCCGCCGACCTGGGTAAGCTCGGCTTTGATGGCCCCGAGCTAAGGGACTGGTTCCGCGCGGCACTCTCGGCAGCCTTCAGTGACCTAACCGATCACCGCAGGCGGCAGCGGCAGATGCACCAGAAGCGGCTCTCGGAGCTGACGACCATGTCGGAGCGGCTACTGAATGCGTTCCTGGGCGGCTCGGTGGACGAACCGACGTTCAAGGCGAAGGGCGAGGAGTTGCGGGTGGAGCAGGCGAGGGTGACAGAGGCGCTAGACGCAGTCGGGCAGGCAGATGATCTCGGGCCGGACGTGGCGGTAGCGGTGTTCGACTGGTGCCAGAATGCCGGCCGGCGGTGGCTCGGTTCAAACAGTGCCCTTCGGCGGCAGATCCTCGACGCGGTCTGTTTGAACCGCACCCTGAGCGACACAACCCTTTGCCTGGAAAAGAGAAAGCCCTTCGACGTTCTCGCCGAAGGGCTCCATCTTAAAGACAGTCGGGGCGACAGGATTCGAACCTGCGACCTCTAGACCCCCAGTCTAGCGTTCTAAACCAAGCTGAACTACGCCCCGGATTTCCGCCCGCCTGCCGGGCGGGCGTTCGGCCAACTCTGGTACGCTAGCCGCGGGCTGAGGTTTCGTCAACACAATCCGCCTTTCGGCGGCGGTGCGCGGAACGGGGGAAGTTGCGCCGGCGGTGACGGCGGGGGTGTGAAAGTGCGTAATTCGTGTGGTAATTGCGGCCCGGATCGCGCCGGCGGCGGTCAAACCGGCTGGTTTTCTGTAGCGAGTTCGCGGCGAGCCGTGATAGATTCGCCGCGGCCCAGAGGTGAACACGGTTGGATCGCATGGCGTCGCACGCGCGAGTTTCTTCCCGCGGGGGCGCTTCGAAGTGGGTGGCGAGAGAAGGGAGACCGATCATGTCGCGGCTATTTTTGGGTTCGGTGGCGGCCTGCGCGCTCGCGTGCGCGTTTTCGGCCAATGCGCAGGTGTTTTACGAGCCGGTGCAGTACCAGCACGTCCGCAACGGCAACGTGATGTACTACGGGGGCAGCAACCCGGACATTCTTCGCAGGACCGCCTACCCGAGCATGGGCTCGTCGTGGGGGCGGGTGAACGGGTACGCGTTCGTCAGCGGCAACATCACGACGCACCGCGAGGTGTCGCACGAGGTGCCGGTGCGGGTCTATTCGGATTACGCCTACGCGGGTTGGAACGCGGCGCTGTTCGGGTTCACGGCGGCGGATGCGTACAACGAGGCGATGGCCAACGCGCCGCGGTACTACCGCAAGGCGGACCTGCTGGCGTCGGCGGAGCTGGCGTCGGACGGGACGTGGGTGGTGCCGGCGAGCGCGCCGGATTACAACGGCCGTGGCGAGGTGCTGGTGTACCGGTACCGCGACGGGCACCGCGTGGCGCCGGCGACGCAGCCGGTGCTCAAGCACGGGGCGATCCTGATCATCCCCAAGAAGGCGCTGATGCCGCCGCCGGCCGAGTCCGATAAGGGCGTGGTCATGGCGGAATAGGCGCGGGCCTGCGTTCGACGGGCTCGTCGGGCCGATGACGGAAACACAACCACGTTACGCCCCGGAGTGGTGCACGCGCCGCTGCGGGGCGTAGACTATTGGTGTCGTGTTGACGTGAAGGAGCGCTCGATGAAGCGGATGTTGCTGGTGGTACTGGCGTCGGGATTGCAGGCGGGGGTGGCGGGCGCGCAATCGGGTCCGGCCACGCGTCCGGCGACGCAGCCGGCGGCGGCGCCGGTCTCGGCGGACCAGATGCTCAGCCGGATGCTCAAGCCGCAGGGGAGCGTCGCCAAGGTGCTCCAGCCCGCGGCGGAGGTGGCGACCGACAAAACCAGCGGCCCGGGCGCCGTCGCGCCCAACGCGCCGCCGGTGCACCTGATGAAGGAGGGAGACAAGGTGGTGGATCGCACGGGGCGGCTGACGAGCAGCGCCGACGGTCAGCGGATGGAATTCGTGTTCGATTCCGACGGCCGGGCGATGCGCGACCCCCCGATGGTGCTGATCCCCAACCTCAGCCTGATGGCGATGGAGAACGCCGTCGGAAGCAGCAGCCGGGATTTGCGATTCCGCGTGACCGGGACGGTGACGGAGTACAAGGGGAGGAATTACCTGTTGCTGGAAAAGGTGATGGTGGTGGCGGATTCGAGTCAGCCGTTTTGAGGGAAGGCGTGACGGAGTAAATGAGTGGCGGGGTGGGGGGCATACAATGGCGTATGCTCAAGGGCGACGTCCCATCGAACACGCGACGGTTGGCGAGGCCGCGCGCGTGGTTGTACATCGGGCGGGCGCTGCGGCTGCGGTGTCCGGAGTGCGGGGTTTCGCCGGTGTTCGTGGCGGCTAAGCGCGTGCGGGGGTGGTGGGATTGGTTTACGCCGCTCGATGGGTGCCCGCGGTGTGGGTACGCGTACGAGCGTGAGTCGGGGTATTTCCTGCTGGCCACGTGGGGGACGAGCTACGGGTTCGTGGCGGGGCTGGGGCTGGCGGTGGCGTTCATCGTGGACGCGATGTGGCACGTGCCGGCGTGGGCGATGATCTGTTTCGTGTTCGCGCCGATGCCAATCCTCAGCATCCTCACGGTGAGGCATGCCAAGGCGCTATACCTGGCGATGGACCATTACTTTGATCCGCACGTCAGGCCGGAGAGGAGAGGGGGGAGGGAGTGAAGGGGGTACGGGGTGGGGACATGCGCGCGGCGATGAAGCGGTTGACCAGGTCGGCGTGGGTGATGTTGATGAGGTGTCGGCCATTCCTGGCGATTTCATCGACTTCGCCGCGGGGGAGATTGTTCAACGGAACGAGCAGGTCCTGGTCGCCGTGGATGTGGTGAACGGGGCATCGGACGGCGCCGGTGGGGAAGGTCCAGTTCATCAGGGCGCGCAGGGCCCAACGAATGAACGAAACGGGTGTCGAGCGGAAGATGGGCAGGAAGAATCGCTCCTCCTCCGGGCTGAGGGATTCGATCTGCGGGAGCATGAACGGCGCGGTGGACAGGAGCACCTGGCACAAACCATCGTTGACGCCACGGGACGCGTGCTCGATGGCGCGCAGGTAAGCCGGGATGCCGCGGAATGAGCGGGCGGCGGCGATGAGGAACACGCCGGCGGCGGGCAGGTGGCGGGACACTTCCAGCGCGACGGCGCCGCCGAAGGAGACGCCGCCGAGGTAGAGGGGGCGGGGGTCGCCGGGCGGAAGGGCAATGGTGGCGGCCAAGCGGCGGGCGTAGTCGGGCAGGAATTCGTCGCTCGCCGGTGCGATCCAGCGCGCGACCTCGAGTTGGGGGAAGGCGGCGCGCTGGGGATCGAAGAATTGGGGGGGAAAGCCGATGCCGGCGAAGAGGAGCAGGCGGGGAGAGGGGCCGCGGTAGGGAACGGGCATTGTCAGCAGAGTGCGGGATGCGGACGAAAAGTGTCAACTGATCTACCGCCGCGAATGCAATCCGTTCAGCCTCCTGATCGGCGGCATATACTCCGGCGGTGAGCTTTCTGGCGCCGATCTGGTTGCTCGGGCTGCTGCCGTGGGCGGGGGTGGCGGCGTGGTTGATGTGGGGCAGGCGGCGGCGGGTGGACGTGCCGTTCCTGGCGCTGTGGGGGGGGATCGAGCCGCAGCGGCGGATGAGGCGGTCGGTGGAGCTGCCGCCGGCGGGTGTGTTGTTCGTGTTGGCGGCGGCGCTGCTGGGGGTGGTGGCGGCGGCGCGGCCGGTGGTGGGGCGATCTGGCGGGGGGGCGGTGGTCACGATCGTGGTGGACAGGGGCGGCACCATGACCGCCGACGGCGGGGAAAGGTATCGCCGATTGATCGAGACGGGCGGGCGCGAGGTGGCGGCGGCGCTGGGGCCGGGACCGGTGCAGCTGGTGTTCGTGCCGGGTGGCGCGGCGCAGCGGTCCGACCGCGCGGGGTGGAGTGAAGTGGCCAAGCGGCACGCGGCGGTGGCGCTTGCCACCGGCGACGAATTGCGCCAGGCCGTAAAGCGGCTGGGAGCAACTTCGAGCGGCCCGATCGTCGTCCTCTCGGACCAGTCGATAAATGCCGGCGAGGGGCGCGTGGTGGAGATTTCGCCGGGGGATCGGATTGAGAATGTGGGGATCACGCGCGTGGCGGCGCGGGACGGGCCGGCGGAGGTCATGGTGGGCGTGGGGAACTGGTCGTCGGCGACGCGCGCGACGCTGACCGTGTCGTCCGGGGGGCGCCAGCGTCCGCAGGACGTCGAGCTGCCGCCGCCTGGCGGGGTAAGGAACTATTTCGTGCAAATGGACGGTTTGGCCGATGTCGTCGGTGTCGCAGTGGCGGCCGAAGGGGATCGGGTCTCGGTCGATGACCAGGGGTGGCTCGTAAGGGAATATAGCTGGCCGCGGCTGGAGGTGCGGGCGGAGCTGCCGGCGGAGCTGCGGCGGATGGTCGAGGTGTATCAGGTGCGGCGGCCGGCGGGCGAAAGGTCGAAGGTCGTGGCGCTGGTCGATCGCGAGGATCAGCTCGCGGGCGGCGCCGGCGTGGTGGTGAGCCGTGACGCGTCCGGCAGCGCGGCGGGCGGCGAACTCCGGGTGGTGGACCATCCCGTCACGCGGTCGGTCAGGTGGGAGCAGGCGACGTCGGGGGCGCGTGTGGCGGAACGGCCGCGGGGGGACTGGACGCCGCTGGTGTTCCGGGGCGGGAGGGTGCTAGTGGCGGTGCGGCCGGAGCCGGCGCGCCGCGTGTGGGTTGGTTTTGGATCGGAGGTCTTCGCGCGCACGGCGGATTACGTCGTGTTCTGGACGAACGTGTTCGACTGGGTCGGCGAAGGCGGCGCGGAGTTCACCGCGCACGAGGTTAGGGGGCTGCCGCCGGAGTGGACGTTGGGCGGCGGGGGGTTGCCCGCCGGCGTGGAGAATGGCCTGTGGCCGGGCGTTTACCGGCGAACCGACGGCGCGCTGCGTGCGGTGAATACCGAGGCGGTCGTTCCGGTTGAGGCGCCGCAGACTCCGTGGCGAGAGAGATTGTGGCAATTGGGGGCCAAGTCGCACGCGGGCCGGGATTTGGGACCGGCGGCGGCGTTGGCGGCGATGGCGCTGATGGCTGGCGCCGCGGCGACGTGGGACCGGGGGAATCGGCGGTCCAATGTGTTCGCGGTGGCCGGGGGGCCTGTCGCGGAGGCGCGCGGCCGGCGATCGGCACGGGCGACGAAACCGGGGGTATCTTGACAGGTTTTTTGGCCGGTCGTACTGTCGGCGGGCACGAGGGTTGCGTACGATTGACGGCGGAAAGACGGACCCCCGCGGGCGAAGTGCGTGGAGCAGTCACGCGAGCAGCAATCTGCTGGGAAGGCTGGCATGGCTGAGACAAACCCGAACCTGAAAATCACCGAGGAAAAGAACATCCGCATCGTCGAGTTCACGAACAACAAGATCCTCGACGAGCAGAACATCAAGGAGATCGGCGACGCATTGTCCGCCATGATCGCCGACCGCGAGTTCCCCAAGATCCTGCTGGACTTCGCCAACGTGGACCACCTCAGCAGCGCCGCGCTGGGGATGCTGATCAACGTGAACAAGGGGATCAAGGAGAAGAACGGTCAGCTTCGGCTGACGAACATCAAGCCCGAGATTTTCGAGGTGTTCGTCATCACGAAGCTGAACAAGCTGTTCCGGATCATGCCGACCAGGGCCGAGGCGGTGGCGAGTTTTTCCCAGTAAGGACGCTGGAGGAGATCGGGAACAAATTCCCGGCCCGGCGGAAGAGCCCCGGGCCTGGCCGTTTGGCGGGCGCCGAGCAATGGGCATGGCCGGAGCGAATCATCGGGGGGGCCACGGGAGGGGGCGTGGGGGGCGGCCACTGCGGTTCGAGATCCCTTCCAACCTGGCGGCGATCCGGCCGATCCAGAAGCAGATCATGGACGACGTGGAGCGGCTGGGCTTCGACAGCCAGAGCCAGTTCGCCATCAAGCTGGCGCTGGAAGAGGCCTTGAACAACGCCATCAAGCACGGCAACAAGCGCGACCCGGCCAAGAAGGTTCGCGTCGAGGCGAAGGTGACGGCGGCGCAGGCCGAGATCATGGTCGAGGACGAGGGCCCCGGGTTCAGGCGGTCGGACGTGCCGGATCCCACGCTGGCGGAGAACCTGGAGAAGTGCAGCGGCCGCGGCATCCTGCTGATGGAAGCGTACATGAATACCGTCGAGTGGGACCGGGGCGGGCGGCGCGTGCGGATGGTCAAGCGCAACGAAGGAGAGGGGGCTTAGGGGCTGGTCGCAAAAGCGAAACCCGAGCGACCCCGGGTGACGAAACCCGAATGACAAAACCAGAAATCCGAATCAATGACGAATGACGAAACCCGAATGTCGAAGCGAAAGCCTCTGCTTCGCCATTCGGGTTTCGGGTTTGATTCGGGCTTCGGGTTTCGTCATCCGGGTTTTTCCCGCGCAGGGCTCACGGGTACACTGCGCCTCGGCGATGAATAGAATCCCCGCGGCCGCGCTACTCTAACTTCCATGTTTCTCCCGATCCGCACCGACAGCCCGCTGCGCACCACGCCGTACATGAACTGGGTGCTGATCGCGCTCAACGTGCTGGTCTTCGCGCTTCAGCAGGCCAGCCCGTGGAAGTCGCAGTTTTACGTGCTCAGCCCGCGCGACCCTCAACTGCTCAGCTACATAACGTACCAGTTCCTGCACGGCGGCATCCTGCACCTGTTCTCGAACATGCTGTTCCTGTTCATCTTCGGGAACAACGTCAACGACAAAATGGGGAACCTCGGGTACCTCGCGTTCTACCTCGCCGGCGGGGTGTTCGCGGGCGTGGGCTACGTCCTGACGGCCACGAACGTCCCCGTGCTGGGCGCCAGCGGCGCCGTCGCCGCCGTGACCGGCGCGTACCTCGCGCTGCTGCCCCGCTCGAACATCACCATCGTCTATTTCTTCTACATCATCGGCTCGTTCGAGCTGTCGAGCATGTACTTCATCCTGTTCTTCTTCGCACAGGACCTGGTGTTCAACTTCGCCGGGGGGGACAGCGTGGCGCACATGGCGCACATTGCCGGCACCGTCTTCGGCTTTTTCATCTGCCTGGGACTCCTCGCCGTCCGCCTGCTGCCGCGCGACCAGTTCGACGTGGTCGCGCTGATCCAGCGGTGGAACAAGCGGCGGCAGTACCGCGACATGGTGGCCAAGGGTTTCGACCCGTTCGGCTATGCCCCGCGGCAGGACCCCCGCGCCGCGCCCGAGCCGCCGGACCCGGCCACGCAACGGGCGCTGGACCTCCGGGCCGAAATCAGCGAGGCCGTCGCCCGCCATGACCTGGAGAAGGCGGCCGCGCTGTTTCTGCAACTCAGGCACCTCGACCCCCAGCAGGTGCTCAGCCGCGGCGCGCAGCTCGACGTGGCGAATCAATTGGCCCACCAGGGCAGGTACACCGAGGCGTCGGAGGCGTACGAGCAGTTGCTGCGGTATTACCCGAATTCCGAGCAGATCGAGCAGGTCGAGCTGATGCTCGGGCTGATCTACGCGCGCTACCTCAACCGCTACGGCCGGGCGAAGGAGGTCCTGGAAAAGGCCCTCCAGCGGCTGCACGGGCAGCGCGAGGTGGAGCTTGCGCGGGCGGAGCTCGATCGGATCGCGCCGCTGGCGGTCGGGGATGTGGGTCGATGAGAACCTGTCGTACCGCGCTTGGCCTCGCTCAATACAACGATTCACGACCCTTGCGCGGAGGACTCGGCCGGCGTCGCCCCGATCGCCAGGTGGCGAAGCCGGTCGTACATGCGGCCGAGGAGGAACAGCGCCGCGGCCACGGCAATGATGTGAATCCACTCGGTGACGACGCGGCCGTATCTGAGCAGCTCGTTGTGGATGCCGATCGACGACAGGACCAGGAACAGGTACGGAACGAGCTGCGACCCCGGCAGCGCCCATACCATGGCGTAGGCGTGGCGTTCCAGGGACGGGTCGCCGGCGCGCAGGGCCAGTCGGTGGACGATCCGCATCGCGAAATAGAGCGTCGCGGTCAGGAAGGCCAGCCCGAAGAGCAACGGCCCGGGGCGGACCGGGTTGCCGGGGTGGAGCTGGCCGTAGCCGGAGCGCGTGACCAGGAAGAAGGCCATCATGAGCAGCGAGCCGGCCAGGCCGACGGATGCAACCTTGAGCCGCCGCGGCCAGAACGATTCGGGCTCTTCCCCGGTTGCCGTCGGATCGAACGCGTCGAGGCGCCACGCGGCCCAGACGGCCGCACCCGCCTGCACGAGGGCGGCGGCGGCGCAGACGTAGGGCGAAACGCCTTCGTACCCGTACGGCAGCAGATCGAGGAATGACGCGGCGGAGGGGCCGCGGCCCATGAGGCACGCGACGGCCAGCAGCGGCATGGTCCCGGCCTGGTAGAGCAGCCAGCCGGCGTCACGGTTGGATAACCGGGCACCGAGTGACCGGGCGACGGGAGTGGCGCACTGCGGGCAGGACGCGTCGGCCGCGACGCCGCGGAGACTGAGGCCGCAGGAAACGCACAGGACGTTGTCGGCGATCACCTCGGCGGATTGCGCGGAAGGGGATGTACCCATTCTTGGGATTGTACCCCGACCCGCCGCGGCGCCGACGCACCGCCGGCGGCTTACTTCTTGAAGAACGTCTTGCCCTTTGCGTTGTACTTGCTGAGGCGGTTGTTGACGTACAGCCCTTCGAGCAGGAACTCGCCGACGCTGGCGAGCGTCGCCGGATCGCCGCCGTCGAGTTGCATTTCCTTTGCCAGCGCCAGCGCCGACTGGTTCAATCCCTTCACCGCTTTCATGTTCGCGACGAACTCGTCGGCGGTCAGGTCGTCGCCGGCGGGGAAGGTCAGGTTGCCTTTGAACTGCTCGGTGATGTGGTCGTAGTCGTCCAGGTCGGCCACGCGGTTGAAGACGGCCTTGACGGCTTCGCCGATGAGCGACTGGATCAGCTTGTCCTCGGCGCCTTCCTCCTCCGCCAACGTCATCTCGATCTTGCCGCGCGACGAGGCGATCAGCAGGTTTAAGTCGCAGATACGCGGGACGACCCTCTTCTCGCCGCTGGCGATCCCGCGCCGCTCGGCGTTGGACACCACCGTCTCCAGGTTGGCGATGCTGGTCCGCACCGACACGCCCGACGCCTGGCTCACGTGCGGGCTGGATCGCGCCATGCGCACGACTTCTTCCACGACCTCGGCCATGAACCGCGGCACGTCCACGCGCACGCCCGACCCGCTGGAGCCGTCCACGCGGTCGGTCCACGCATTCTGCTCGGCGATTTGCAGCCCTTCGTCCACCGTGGCCGGGTAATGCGTGCGGACGACGCTGCCGATGCGGTCCTTCAGCGGCGTGACAATCCGCCCGCGGTTGGTGTAGTCCTCGGGGTTGGCCGAGAAGACGATGCACACGTCCAGGTCCAGGCGGATGGGGTACCCGCGGATCTGCACGTCGCGCTCCTCCAGCACGTTGAACAGGCCCACCTGAATGCGGGGCGCCAGGTCCGGCAGCTCGTTGATCGCGAAGATGCCGCGGTTGGAGCGCGGGATCAGGCCGTAGTGCATCGTGCTCTCGTCGCTGAGATACCGGCCTTCCGCGTGCTTCACCAGGTCGATCTCGCCGATCAGGTCGGCGATCGTGACGTCAGGCGTCGCCAGCTTCTCGTGGTAGCGGTCGCTCCGGTGCACCCACTGAATCTTCGCGTCGTCGCCTTGCTCGGCGATGATTCGCTTGCCCGTCTTGGTGCCCGGGGCGAGCGGGTCGTCGTTGATCTCGACGCCGTCGAGCACCGGCATCCATTCGTCCAGCAGGTCCGGCAGCATGCGGAGGATGCGCGTCTTGGCCTGCCCGCGCAGGCCGAGGAACAGCAGGTCGTGCTTCGAGAGGATGCCGTTGACGATCTGCGGGATGACGGTCTCGCGGTAGCCGACGATGCCGGGGAACAGCTCTTCGTTGTTGCGCAGCTTGAGGATGAGGTTGCGGCGCAGCTCGTCCTTCACGGAGCACGGCCGGTAGCCGGTCTCCTTCAGTTGTCCGACGGTGGCGGGACGGGGGTGGGTCATGGGGGTGATCGCT
>Ga0308176_10000515_pt1 | contig 24506 bp, 31 predicted proteins | sample PhyCR2_3_FD_203890 | JGI IMG/M metagenome (GOLD analysis project Ga0308176, IMG submission 203890) | Soil microbial communities from UC Gill Tract Community Farm, Albany, California, United States - DLSLS.C.R2 | ecosystem: Environmental > Terrestrial > Soil > Agricultural land | place: USA... | reverse complement strand
GATCCCGAACCGTTCGCTCGCCCAGCCCAGCAGGTGGTCAGCGGCCTGGTAGGCGATCGCGACCGTCGCCAGCCCGAGCAGGGGGATTCCCACCGAGCGGAAGTGCAGGGCGAGGATCCCGACGACGAGGAGCACCGTCGCCAGCTCGACCCATATCTGGTCGTCTTCGGCGATCTTCGTTTCCGCCGTGCTGGCGGGGACCGCGCCGGTGATCTCCACCGCCTGCGCGCGGGTCGACCGCCGCAGCCCGGCCTCGAATTCAGCGGCTGCGTCTTCGGCTTCGGCGCCGTTCAGCTTCGGGTCGATGTAGAGATAGGTGACGAGCGTGGAGCCGAGCCGCTTGGATTCGAGCAGTCCCGGCGCGTCGAGCAGCGGCACTGCCCGAAGGTGCGCCGAGGCGACCGGTTCTTCGTCGACGGTGCTGATGTATTCCGCCGCTCCCCTGCCCTGTTCGGCGGAGAAGCCGCCCGGTTCCCTGGCGACGACGATGGTGCGGCTCAGGAGCGGCAGGCCGAACGTCTCGAACGCTTCTTCTTCGACCTGGATCGCTTCCGAGGAGCGGGGGAGGAGCGTGCCGAGGCTGCTCGTTTCCGAAGCGAAGATCGAGGGCAGGTAGATCCCCGCCGCGACGGCCCCGGCGATCCAGGCAAGGGCGATCGGATAGCGCAGGAAGACGATCGCGCGCGCCAGCAGGCGCGCCGCCCCGCCGCTTGTCTCCGGCTCGGCCGGCGGGCCGCTGCGCTCTCGCTCGCTGAGGGTGTCGGCGCCCGCCACGTCGAGTCCACTACCCAACCGGTGGGCCGGTCAGACGCACGGCCGCTGCCCAGTTTGGTCAGATCGGCCTGGGGTAGTGACACCGCAGCCGTACACCAAAAGAGGAGGGTCCGAGCGCGATGGCGGAGATGAACGAGCGGGACGCCAAGCTGGTCCAGTACCTGACCGAGGCCTACGGCAAGGAGCAGGAGCTGGAGACGGCTCTTCAGGCGCACATCCTGATGACCGCGAAAGGCCCGTACAGGAAACGCCTCCAACAGCACCTGAAAGAGACGAAGTCCCACGCCAGGACGCTGGACCGCCGGATCAAGAAGCTGGGCGGCGGAGGGCACGCGGTCCAGACGGTGGTGGCGAAGGCGACGGCCGCCGCGAAGGGCCCGCTGCACGTCCTGCGCGGCGACGGCGAGCGGGAGAAGATGCTGAAGAACGCCAAGACCGAGTACTTCAACGAGCACGAGGAGATCGCCACCTACCTGGCGATCGAGACGCTGGCCGAGAAAGTCGGCGACAAAGAGACGGCGAAGCTCGCCCGGGACATCCGCCGCGAGGAGGAGCGGATGGCCCGCTTCCTCGAGGGTCAGATCAAGTCGCTCTCCAGAGCGGTTGCGACGGAGGAGATCCCCGCCTCCCAGCGGCGCCCCGCCAGAACCTCCAGCCGCCGCAAAGCCGGCGGCTCCCGCTCCAAAGCCAAAGGGAAAGCCAAACCCGCCAAATCGAAATCGAAAGCGGCCAAATCCAAATCGAAAGCACGGAGCGCCACGAAAGCCAAACGCAAAAGCCGTTCGCCGAAACGCTCCAGCACGAAACGCTCTTGAGGCTGGGCCGCACCGCGATCAGACCCTGGTCGGGTCCCCTCTCCCTTCTAGGCGACCGCGCGGGCGCGGGCGGTTGAGAGGGGGCTGCCGGCGGCCCGCGGTCGGACCGCGACCAGCACCAGGTCGTCGCGCAGGGTGCCGTCGCTGCGGCCGACCGCGTCCATGCGCAGCCGCTCGGTCAGCTCCGGCAGCTCCAGCTGCGCCAGCTCCTGGGCCATCTCCGCCAGCGCCTCCGGCGGCTTGTGGGTTGCCACCGGACCCGCCTCCAGCCAGCCGTCGGTGCAGATCACCAGCGTCTGCTCGGAAGTCAGCACCGCGTCGTGCCTGCTGACGGTCGCGTCGGTCCACGCGCCCAGCACCGTGCCTCCTCCCATCTGCACCGACCCTTCCGGGGCGGTGAGCACGGCGGGAGGGTGACCGGCGCCGGCGATCGCCGCTTTCCACACCTCGTCCTCCTGGCGCAGGCGGGCCAGCAGCACCGTGGCGAAGTCGTTGAGGCTGTCTCCTTCGAGCAGCAGCTCGTTGACCCGCAAGAGGACGTCCTCGGGCTCGGCCACCTCGCGCGCCAGCCCCCTCACGGAGTGGCGCACGGCAACCGAGACGCCGGCGGCGGCGCTGCCCTTGCCGGCGATGTCGCCGACCAGGATCCAGCAGCCGTCCTCGGTTGGCAGGACGTCGTAGAGGTCGCCGCCGATCTCGATCCCCTCGCCGGCCGCCTCGAAGACGACCGAGATGCCGAGCCCCGGGATCTCGGCCGGGCGCGGCGGGCGCAGCCCGCGCTGGAGGTTCTTGGCGATCCTGTCCCGCTCCCGGTAGAGCCGCGCGTTGTCCAGCGCCAGCGCCGCCCGTTCGCCCAGCTCGGCGAGGAACTCCAGGTCGTCGGGGTCGTAGCGCAGGTCGCTGGCGGCGTGCAGGAAGGAGATCGCGCCGAGGACCCGGCCACGGGCGACGAGCGGCACCACCGCCGCCGAGTTGTAGCCGGCGTCCCTCATCAGCTGCAGGTGCTGCCGGTTCTGGGCGACGTCGTCGACCACCTCGGGCGCCGTCAGGTCGCGCCAGATCATCGGCCTTCGGCTGCGCACGACCTGGGCCGCAGGGTGGCCGCCGTTCGGGTCCAGGGGGGAGTCGCGCCTGATCCGCTCCAGGCGCTCGGCCATCTCCGGCTGCGCCCCGGCGACGACGCTCTCGCCGAGCCAGCCGTCGCCGCGCTGAAAGTCGATGACGCACAGCTCCGCCAGCTCGGGAACGGCGGTGGAGACGATCGTCCGCGCCGTCTCGGTCAGGTCCAGGGAGCTGTCGAGGAGGCGGCTGGCGGCGACGAGGAACTCCTGCGCCCGCCGTCGGCGCCGCTCCGCGGTGATGTCGCGGGCGACGATCGAGGCTCCGATGAGACCTCGCATGGGGCTGCGGATCGGCGAGACGGTGAGCGACACAGCGACCCGGGCGCCGTCGGCCCGCAGCCGCTCGGTCTCATAGGTCTCGAGCCGTTCGCCCCGCTTGATCCGCTCCAGGATCACCATCTCCTCGTCCTTGTGGTCGGGCGGGACGAGGAAGGAGATGTGGCGGCCGACCGCTTCCTCGGCCGAGTAGCCGTAGAGGCGGGAGGCGGCTGGGTTCCAGGAGGTGACGAGGCCGTCGAGGTCCTTGCTCATCACGGCATCGTGCGTCCCCCGGACCACCTCGGCGAGGTGCTGGCGGAAGCGCTCGGCTTCGGCGCTGCGGGCCTCCGCCCGCCGCCGGGCGATGAACGTGCCGAGCTGGTCGGCGAAGCCGGCGAGGAGCGCCAGCAGCTCCTCCGATTGCGGGTTGAAGGAGCGGGTGTGGAACTCGGCCACCGCGAGTACCTGGTCGGGCGCGCCGATCGGGACCGGGATCGCCAGCGCCGCCTCCAGGCCGAGGCTGCCGGTGACTTCGGCCCGTGGGGAGGGGGTCGGGTAGGCGCGGTAATTCGGGGCGAGCTCGATCTGGCCGCTCGCCCAGGCGTTGCCGGGCAGCCCCAGGCCCCGGCTGAAGCTGAGTTCACGGCTGCGGCGCCAGAGGGGCGCGGCGTCGAGGTCGGGCACGTTCCAGCCGGTGACCAGGCGCAGCGGCTCCGACGCCGAGGTCACTTCCCAGAGCGCCCCCGCCTCCCAGCGCAGCAGATCGGCGACGATCTGCAGGAAGCCGGGCGCCACCTGGTCCAGCGAGGCCCCTTCGATCAAGCGGTCTGAAAGCTGCCGCTGACTCCTCAGGTAGCGCAGCAATTCGAGCTCTTGGCGCCCCTCCATCTCCCAAAGCTACCCGAGGATTCCCATGTTTTGGCGACTTGTCCAGAGGGTAGTGCGCGGATAGGTTTGGTTGGACAGACGGGAGGAAGCGATGTTCAGGTGTGAGAACTGCGGAAGTGGATATTCGGCTCAGGCCGCATCCTCTTGGACCTCTTGTCCGCGTTGCCTCGCGCGGGAGAGGATCCAGGTGCCGCTGACTTTCGAGCTCGGGTGGAGGAAGACCGATGCGGGCGAGCGCGAGGCGGCCGCGCCGGCCGCCCCGGCCGGCGGCGAGCGCAGGTCCGGCGTCCTCTCCTGAGCGACCCCGGCGCCGTTTCAGGCCATCGGGGCTGCGGGTAGCGGTCGCTGGAAGAGATCGAGCGCAACAACGGAAGGGGGCTCCGATGGCTGCCAGCCTGCAGGGCAAGAAAGTGGCCTTCCTGATGGCCAACGAGGGGGTGGAGCAGATCGAGCTCGTGGAGCCGCTGCAGGCGGTGCGCGAGGCGGGGGCCGAGGCCGAGCTGCTGGCCCCCGAGGCCGGCGAGATCCAGGCCTTCAACCATCTCGACAAGGGCGACACCTTCAGCGCCGACCGGCCGGTCGGCGACGCCGACGCCGACGAGTACGACGCGCTGGTGCTGCCCGGGGGCGTGGCCAATCCCGACAACCTGCGAACCAAGCCCGAGGCGCTGGAGTTCGTGCGCGGCTTCTTCGAGGCAGGCAAGCCGGTGGGCGTCATCTGCCACGGCCCGTGGACCCTGCTCGAGGCCGGCGTCCTCGAGGGCCGCACCCTGACCTCGTGGCCGAGCCTGCAGACGGATCTGCGCAACGCCGGCGCGGAATGGGTGGACGAGGAGGTGCACGTCGACCAGGGCCTCGTCTCCAGCCGCAAGCCCGATGACCTGGAGGGCTTCAAGGCGAAGATCGTCGAGGAGTTCGCCGAGGGCGTGCACGAGGGCCAGCGCCGCAGCGCCGCCGCCTAGATCACGAAAGGAGCGCACGATGCCGCCACGTGGAGTGAAGAAAGGGAGCAAACGCGACCGGCAGTACAAACACATCAAAAAGAGCGAGAAGGAAGCGGGACGGTCGACCGGGCGGGCCGAGGAAATCGCCTCGCGCGCGGTGAACAAGGAACGGGCGCGCTCGGGCGAATCGAAGTCGTCTTCGAGCAGCTCCCGGCGCGGCAAGTCGGCGAGCAGCCGCGGCGGCAAGCAGTCCGGCAAGGGCCCGGGCGGGAAAACCCGCGAACAGCTGTACAACGACGCCAAGAAGCTGGGGATCGAAGGCCGCTCGAGGATGAGCAAGAAACAGCTGCAGCGCGCAGTGGCCGGCGCCAGCTAGTGGTCGCCGCGGTTCTCGGCGCCGGCGGCACGATGGGCCGCGGAATTGCCCGTCGCCTCGCCGGCGCCGGCATCGAGGTGCGGGCCTGGAACCGCAGCGCGGAGAAGATCGCCGGCCTCGACGGCGAGCAGGGGATCGCGGCCTGTGCTGGCGCGGCCGAGGCGGCGACGGGTGCCGAAGTCCTGATCACGATGGTCAGCGACGGCGAGGCGGTGCTGGAGGCGATGGACGGGCCCGGCGGCGGCTTCGCCGGCGCCGGAGCCGGCGCGATCTGGCTGCAGGCCAGCACGATCGGGATCGAGGCAACCGCCCGCTGCGCCGAGCTTGCGGCCGAGCACGACCTGATCTTCGTCGACGCGCCGGTCCTGGGCACCAAGCAGCCGGCCGAAGAAGGCCAGCTGGTCGTGCTCGCCTCGGGACCGCCCGAGGCGCGGGCGGCGCTGGAGCCGGTCTTCGAGGCGATCGGCAAACGGACGCTTTGGGTCGGCGAGGCCGGTGCCGGCAGCCGGCTGAAGATCGCCGTCAACAGCTGGATCGTCAGCGTCGTCGAGGGGACCGCGGAGATGCTGGCCCTGGCCGAGGCGGTGGGCGTCGACCCGCGCCTGACCCTGGAGGCGCTCGCCGGCGGCCCCCTCGATCTGCCCTACATGCGCCTCAAGGCCGAGGCGATGCTGGAGCGGCGCTTCGAACCCTCGTTCAGCCTCGCCCTCGCGGCGAAGGACGCAGGGCTGGCGCTGAGCGCCGCCCGCGCCGCCGGCCTCGACCTGCCGATGCTGACGGCGATCGGCGAGCGGATGGCAGCTGCCGCGCGCGAGCACGGCGACGAGGACATGGCGGCGGTCTACCTCGCCAGCGCCGCGAGCGACTGACGGTCGACCCGCAGCTCCTCGATTGATTCGACGACCTCCGTGGCGCCGGCCTCGCGGAGCTCTTCCTCCGAGAATCCGCCGGTGAGGACCGCGAGCGTCGGCACCCCCGCCGCGGCGGCAGCGCGCACGTCCCAGACCGAGTCGCCGATCATCACCGCCTCGCCGTCGCCGCCCGCCTTCTCGAGCGCGGCGTGGACCAGGTCGGGCTCGGGCTTGGTGCTCTCCACGTCGGCCGAGGTGGTCCAGCCGTCGACCAGGTCGCGCGCTTCGAGCAGGTCGAGGTAGTGGTCGACCTCCTCCTGCTTGGCGGAGCTGGCGAGGATCACCGTCGCGCCCTCCTCGCGGAGGCGCCGGATCAGCTCACGGGCCCCCTCCATTGGCTCGACTTCGTCGATCAGCTCCCCGTAGGCCTCCGCCTCGGCTTCGCGGATCTCCTCCCCCTCGCGGTCGGCTGCCTCTTCGCCGATCAGCGCCGGCACGATCTGGTCACCGCCCATGCCGATGTGGCGATGGACCTTCCACATCTGGACGTTGTGCCCGCGTGCGTGCAGCGCCCGGTGCCAGGCGATGGCGTGGTGGTAGTTGGTGTCGACGAGGGTCCCGTCGACGTCGAGGATCGCGGTGAGCGGCATCGCTTCGCCTCCTGGCGGGTAGCGGTCGCCTGACCGGTACCCGCGGCCGATCGCGGCGTAAACGGCGGAGCGGAGGAGGTGCGATGTCGAATCAGGTGCGGGTCGGCTGCTCGGGCTGGAGCTATGAGAGCTGGAGAGGGAGCGTCTACGAGGGCGTCCCCGCCTCGCGCTGGCTGGAGCGCTACGCGCAGCTGTTCGACACCGTCGAGGTGAACGGGACCTTCTACCGGCTGGTCAAGCGGGAGACCGTGGAGGGTTGGGTCGAGCGGACCCCGGAGCGGTTCCTCTTCGCGGTCAAGGGCAGCCGCTACCTCACGCACATGAAGCGGCTGCGCGACGTCGAGCGAGGCATCGAGCGCTTCTGGGATCCGCTGGCGCCGCTGCGCGAGGCGGGCAAGCTGGGCCCCGTGCTCTGGCAGTTGCCGGAGAGCTTCCATCGCGACGACGACGTCCTGGCTGCGGCACTGGAGCTGCTGCCGCCCGCCCGCCACTGCTTCGAGTTCCGCCACCCGAGCTGGTTCGCGCCGCCGGTCTGGCAACTGCTGGAGGAGCACGGCGCCTCGCTGGCGATTGGGCACGACGCCCGCCGGGAGCTGCCGCGGGCGGCGCCGGTGGGGCCGATCGCCTACCTCCGCCTCCACTACGGCGCCCGCGGCAGGCGCGGCAACTACTCCCGGGCGGAGCTCGAGACCTGGCGCCGGCGGATCGCCGCCTGGCGCTCCCGGCGCGAGGTGTTCGTCTACCTGAACAACGACTGGGAGGGGTTCGCGCCGGCCAACGCCGCCGTGCTCCAGATGACCTTCCCGCGGCGGGGAGCGGGTGTGCCCTCGCTCGCCCGCGGGTAGCTCCCGGGCATGGCAGCGATCAAGAAGTCCCTCACCCGCAAGGCCATCGCGCTGACCGCGAAGCACAGCGCCCACGGCACCGCATCGAAGGTGAAGCGGAGCCCGGTGCGCTCCGCGACTCTGCTCGGGCTCGGCGGCGCCGTCGGCGCGCTTGCCGGCTTCCTGGCCGGGCGCTCCGCCGCTTCGGCCGGCGCCGGTTCCTGACCGGCGCCGGCGGAGCGGCTGTTCCTCAGGAAGGGCTTTCTCAGGAGCCCAGGCGCGAGCGCAGCAGCTCCTTGCCCTGCTCCGCTCCCTTGCGGCTCGTCTCCTGGGCCCGGCGGAAGAAGTCGGCGAGGTCGGAGTCGCCGTCGCGCTCGGCGTCGTCGATGTAGGTCTCGAGCCGCAGCACGTTGCTGAGGCACTGCTCGACGAACCAGATGACGTTGTAGTCCTTGTCCTTGGTCCCGGTGACGTGGCCGGTCTCTTGCGTGCCCATCGCTCCTCCTCGTGATGTTTTTCGTCCTGCCCGCGACTACCCCCTCTGGCCCGGGGGGAAAACGAAACACCGCTGCGTTTCGTGCCGAGGCGGCAGGGGTAGCCGAGCGGCATGTACCTGATACCGATCGTCTTCATCGTCGTCCTGGCGCTGATCGCCGTGGCCTGGTCGCCGATCTTCGCCCTGGTCCTCTTCGCCATCGGCTTCGTCGCCTTCCTCGGGTTCGTGGGGGCGACGCGGCGCGCGGACGAGAAGCTGGCGCCTCCCGAGCAGCCGGGCCGCCAGCCCCACCACGAGGACGGGACCCCGACGGGGGTGTGGGGGGAGCGACGCTCGTGAGCCTCGGCCTGCTCGTGTTGCGGCTGGTCGCCGGCCTGCTCTTCTCCGGGCACGGCGCCCAAAAGCTGTTCGGCGCCTTCGGCGGGGCCGGGCTCGAGGCCACCGCCTCGGGCTTCGAGAAAGGCGGCCTGAGGCCGGGCCGGCTGCACGCCGGAGCCGCCGGGGTCACCGAGCTGGCCGCCGGCCTGCTGCTGGCGCTCGGGCTGCTCGTCCCCCTGGGCGCCGCCGGCATGATCGCGGTGATGACCACCGCGATCATCGTCGTGCACGGCAGCAAAGGGGTCTGGAACACCGAAGGGGGCTTCGAGTACAACCTGGTCCTGATCGCCGTCGCCTTCGCCCTCGCCGCGGTCGGCGCCGGCGGGTGGTCGCTGGACGACGTGCTCGGCCTCGACGTCGCCGGTGCCGGCTGGGCGTTCGCGGCGCTGGGGGCGGGGCTCCTGGGCGGGGTGGCCGCGGTCGCCGCCGGCCGTCAGCAGGGCACGCGGGGGCCCCGGCACGCAGCGGAGCATCGCCACGCGGGAGCGCACTGATGAGCCAGGACGAGCTGAGCCACTCAGAGGAAGAGCGCGACGAGGAAGAGCTGGCCGCCGAAGAGGCAGAGGCCGCGGCCGGCGAAGCAGCCGCGATCGGCGGCCCCGGCCCCGAGTACGGCGACGAGGCCCCGGCCGAGCGCCCCCTGGCGGAGGCCGGCGAGGGCGAGGCGGAGGGGTTCGAGCTGGCGGAGGAGGAGCTGGCCGACGTCGCCAGTCACGGTGACCAACACCGATTCCCCGGGCGGCACGCGGGCGACCCGGAAGAGCCCACCGAGGCCGCATTCGGCGAACCGGACCAGGCGATACCCGACGACGAGTGAGGGGGGATGCGGGATGACGCACCGGCTGATCGCTGTAGCGCCGGACGGACTGCACGGCGAAGAGTCACTCCAGCAGTTGCGCGCCGGCCTCGACGGTGAGGGGGTCGAGGTGCGCGTGGTGGTGCCGGCGGTGGAGCCGAATCCGCTCAGGCACACGATGGGCGACGTCGACGAGCCGCGTCAGGAAGCCGAGCAGCGGCTGCAGGAGACGCTGGAGCTGCTGCGCCAGGGGGGCTTCGAGGCCTCCGGCGAGGTCGGCGACTCCGACCCGGTGCTGGCGGCCAAGGACGCACTGCTGAAAGGCCCCGCCGACGAGGTCCTGATCTTCGAGCACACCGCCGAGCAGGAGCGCTGGTACGAGCACGGCCTGCTCGATCGTGCCCGGGAGGAGATCGAGCCGCCGCTGCGGATGGTTTTGTTCGAGAGCAAGAGCGAGAGCGACCGCGACCACGTCGTCGGGATCGAGGAGACGGGGCCGGGCACGGTCAACCTCGATGCAGACCGGGAAGTCGGGGGCGGTCATTACGTCCCCGGGATGACCCGCGCCGACCTCGGCGGGATGCTGGCCGGCATCCTCGGCACGATCATCGTCGCCATCCTCGCCGCCGCGGTGACCGCGGGGGCGGGCCACGAGAGTGGCTGGGAAGCCGCCGCGATCCTGATCGCGATCGGGATCGCGCTGGCGAACCTGGCGCACGTCGTCGGCCTCACCCTGTTCGAGAGCGTGCGCTATCGCGGCGGCTTCGCCAGGTTCTTCCGCCTGCTCGCCCTCGTCGCGACCCCCCTGGCGATAGTCGTGAACGTGCTGATCCTGATCTTCGCCTGATGGGGCTCGGGCGGCGGAGCCTGGGGGCCGGCGGCCCGCAGGTCTCCGCCGAGGGCCTCGGCTGCATGGGGATGTCGGAGTTCTACGGCTCGGCCGACGAGGCGGAGGCGCGGGAGGTGATCCGGCGCGCGCTGGATCTCGGCGTCGACTTCCTCGACACGGCCGACATGTACGGCCCGTTCACGAACGAGAGGCTGGTCGGGTCGGCGATCGCCGGCCGGCGGGAGGAGGTCGTGCTGGCGACCAAGTTCGGCAACGTGCGGGGGGAGAGGGGAGAGCGCCTCGGCGTCCGCGGCGACCCCGACTACGTGCGCTCGGCCTGCGAGGCCTCGCTGCGCCGCCTCGGCGTCGACCACGTCGACCTCTACTACCAGCACCGGGTCGACCCGAAGGTGCCGATCGAGGAGACCGTCGGCGCGATGGCCGAGCTGGTGGCTGCGGGCAAGGTGCGCCACCTCGGCCTCTCCGAGGCCGCGCCGGAGACCGTCCGCCGTGCCCACGCCACGCATCCGATCGCCGCGCTGCAGACCGAGTACTCGCTGTGGAGCCGCGATCCCGAGGACGAGCTGCTGCCGACCGTGCGGGATCTGGGGATCGCCTTCGTCGCCTACAGCCCGCTCGGGCGCGGCTTCCTCACCGGCCGGTTCCGCCGCCTCGAGGACCTGCCCGAGGATGACTTTCGCCGCGGCAGCCCGCGCTTCCAGGGCGAGAACTTCCAGCGCAACCTGCGGCTGGTCGAGCGGGTGGAGGAGATCGCCGCCGAGCAGGGGGTCAGTGCGGGGCAGCTCGCACTCGCCTGGGTACTCGCCCAAGGTGACGACGTGATCCCGATACCGGGGACCAAGCACGTCCGCTACCTGGAGGAGAACGTCGCCGCAGCCGAGATCGAGCTCAGCGAGGAGGACCTGCGCCGGATCGACGAGGTCGCGCCTCGCGGCGCCGCGGCCGGGGACCGCTACGCCGACATGTCCCCGCTCGACCTCTAGACGCTCAAGCCGCCTCCCGGGAGGCTCGGGCGCTAGGAGGCGGGGCCGCTCTGCACGGGCTCCTCGCGCCGCAGCGCCTCCAGCACCTCCTCGGCCAGGCGCGAGCCGTCTTCGGGCCGCAGCGGCGTCGCGTTGACCCTGAAGACGACGCCGTCGGCAGAGAACTCCTCCAGGGCCACGCTGGGCTTGTACCGGGTCGGAACCGTGATCGCCCGCAGCAGACGCTCCTCCACCTCCCCAGGGCTGGCGCTGATGGGGAAGCGCGCCCGCACCTCCACCTTGTCGGGCTCGCGCAGGGGGACCACGACGAGGCTGAGGAGGACGTTGTTGGGGACCATCAGGCGGTCGGCTCCCTGGCTGAGGGTGGTGTAGAAGAGGCCGAGGGAGGACACGGTGCCCTCCAGCGAGCCGGCGAGGGCGCCGCCGACGAGGCGGACCCGCTCGCCGACCCGGAACGGCCGGGTGCTCTGCAGGACGATGCCGGCGAAGATTCCGCCCAGCGCCTGCTGGGCGGCGAGGCCGAGCAGGACGGCGGTGAACGCGCCGCCGACGGCGAGGGTCCCGGCGTTCACACCGGCGATGCGCAGCGCCAGGATCACCACGGCGGACATCGTCAGCAGGCGGATCACGAAGCCGGTGGTGCCGGCGGTCGCGGGGTCGAGGCGGCGGTAGAGCCGCGGCGAGAGCCCCTTGGCCATCCAGTGGGTGGCCGCCGAGCCGACGATGACCAGGATGACCACGGTCCCGATCCGGATCCACCGGCCGTAGCCAGGGGCGATGTGCCGGCGCTCGTAGTAGACGACGAGGGTCGCGGCGATCACCACGAGGGCCGCGAGCAGGCCGCCGAGGGCCCGTCTGGAGACCTTGGGTACGAGCTCGTCCCCGAGCCCGAGCGAGTTCCAGGTGTGGCTGCGGGTCTCGAAGAGCTCCCTGGGGAGCCTGCGTCGACGCGGCCGCTGAGTGGGCATCAGCGACGGCTACCCGAGCCGCGGTGCCCGTAAGCCTTCGCTAGCCGAGGATTGCGGCGATCGCCTCGTCCCGCGTGCGGTGGACGGGGATCGAGAGCTCCAGGCCGGTGATCTCCAGCACCCGCAGGACCTGGTCGTTGCGGCTGCAGATGGCCATCGAGCGGCCGTTTTCACCGGCCTCGAGGCGCTGCCAGGCACGCACGAGGAGGGCGATCCCGGTCGAGTCGATGAACTCGCAATCGGAGAGGTCGATCAGGACCGAGCCCTCGCCGCTGTCGAGCGTCTCGTTGAGCGGTCCCTCCAGCCCCGGAGCGGTGCTGAGATCGAGCTCGCCGCGGACCGCAACCGTGCGCAGACCCTCCTGCAGATCGCCGACCTCGACCTCGAAAGGAGCGGGATTCACGGCTCGATGCTATCGCAGGGCCGAAGTCAGGACGGCGCTTCGGTTTGCCCGGGATCGGCCGGGGTAAGCAGCGTTTAATGCGGTGCGGCAAGTTATGCTCGCGACTCTTCTAAGCCGGCCTTGAGGGCCCGCGGCAGGTTGGACTACTTGGACACCACCACGGAAGATCGATCTGGGCTTCAAATGTCCCTCCCCGCGCGAGCGGAGAACGTGGCTGTCGTACGCCACGCGCTCGCCGGCCTCGCCGAAAGGCTGGGGATGGACGAGGCCTCGCTGGCGGACCTGAAGACGGTCGTCACCGAGGCCTGCATGAACGTGGTCGTCCACGCCTATGCGGGCGGGGAGCCCGGGCCGCTGGAGGTCGAGGCCGAGTCCGAGGGCGACGGCCTGACGGTGGTGGTCCGCGACCACGGCAGCGGCATCCGGCCGCGGCCCGAAGCAGACCGCCCCAGCCTGCGCATCGGCCTCACCTTGATTGCCGCGCTCTCGAGCAGCTTCGAGATCTCCGGCGGCGTCGACCGGGGCACCGAGATCCGCATGCACCTGCCGCTCCACGCCCGCGAAAACGGTGCCCAGGCCGGCTCCACCTTTGCGGTCTCCGCCAGCGACGCGACGCGGATTCGCGTCGGGCCGCCGGAGATCGTCGGGCCGGTCCTCAGCCGAGCGCTCTCGGCGCTCGCGGCGCGGCAGGACATCAGCGTGGACCGCCTCTCCGACACGATGCTGCTGAGCGACGCGATCTCGGCCCGCGCTCCCGAGGGATTCACGGACGGCCACGTCTCGCTCAGCATCGCCGAGCTGCCGAGCGGGATCGAGGTGAAGGTCGGCCCGATGACCAGCGGCGGCGCGGAGCGGCTGCGCAGCAGCTTCGAGCTGCCCTCGGTCGGGTCGCTGGAGGCCCTTGCAGACGACCTGCGCGTCGAGGACGGCGAGGAAGGCGAGTACCTGGTGGTCGCGATCTCCTCGCTGATGCCCGAGGCCGGCGAGTAGCGCCTAGATGATCTAGTCGCGCTCGGCGGTCGTCGTCTGCTCGGCAACCTCCGAGCGGATCCGGTCGAGGGTGCGCCGCAGGATGCGCGAGACGTGCATCTGCGAGTGGCCGATGCGCTCGGCGATCTGCGACTGCGTCATGTCCTCGACGAAGCGCAGGTGCAGGACCAGCCGCTCGCGCTCGTCGAGGTGGGGCAGGGCGCCCTCGAGCGCCAGCTTGTCCTCGACCAGCTCGAAGCCGGCGTCCTCGTCGCCGACCCACTCGGCGGCCGGCGATTCCTCGGAGTCCTCGCCGCCCACCGGCCGGTCGAGAGACAGCGGCCGGCGGTTGTGGTTTGCCTCGAGTACCTCGAGCACGTCGGTCGGGTCGACCTCGAGCCGGCCGGCGATCTCGCCCACCGAGGGGGAGCGCTGCAGCTCGACCGTCAGCTCGGAGATCGCTTTCTCCACCTCGGCCATGCGATCGTGCAGGCCGCGCGGAACCCGGACCGTCCAGACGCGGTCGCGGAAATGGCGCTTCAGCTCGCCGAGGATGGTCGGCGAGGCGAAGGCGGTGAAGGGGGCGCCGCGGCCGGGGTCGAAGCGGTCGATGGCGTTGACCAGGCCGAGGCTGGCGACCTGCAACAGGTCGTCGAAGGACTCGCTGGCCCCCCGGTAGCGCAGGGCGAGGTTCTTCGCGAACGGCAGGTAGCGGCGGACCAGCTCCTCGCGGATCGCCGGATCGCGCGTCTCGGAGAATCGCGCCCAGAGCAGGCGCTCGCTCGCAAGCCCCTCCTCGGGCCCCGGCGCTGCCTGTTCCTCGGTGTTGTGGTTGTCGTCCCTGCTCACGGCTGTCGAATCGCTCGCGACGCTATGTCTTCAACGTCGCTGTCCGGAAATCGTCAGACGAGAGGCGCAGCGCAGGACGGCAACGTCGCCGTCCCGGCAACGATAGCGGCACCGGAGCGGAGTTCTGCGGTCAGGCACCTGGCCGTCCGCTCACCGCGAGGCCTCTCTGCTCGCCCGCGTGCTCTTCACGTTGAACATCCATTCCCGCAAAGGAGCACAAACAATCATTCCCTTCCAAAACGCAGCTGGAAGGGGAGAGGGCGGCGCCGCCGGGCACGCCCGGCGGCGCCGCAGGTTCGGCTTCAGCCGGCGGGCACCTCGCCCAGCTGCTCCGCCTCGGCGTCCGGCGCGCCCTCTGCGGGGGACTTGAAGTGCAGCATGTGCACCTTCGAAGCGATTCCCGGGGCCTTGGTCTCGGTCAGGCGCTGCGAGGCTTCGGCCTGGATCTCCATCATCCGGTCCAGCGTGCTGCGCAGCAGGGCGGAGACCTCCTCCCAAGCCTGCTCGTCGACGATCATCGGAGTGCGGCTCAAGTGGATCTCGTCGACATCCTCGAGGCTGCCGCTACGACCCGCCTCTTCGAGGTCTTCGCAGACCGACTTGAGAACCGCCTGGGCCACCCCCGGGCGCAGGCTCTCGGGCAGCCGGCTCCATTCGGTGTCGCTGAGAAACGGGCGCCGGGTGGCGCGGTAGAAGTGCTCCGTCGCCCCGCGCCGCTGCTTCGTGTCGACCAGCTCGATGCAGTCGTATTTCTCGAGCACCCGCACATGGTAGGCGACGAGGTTGAGGCTCTGATCGAGCTCCTGGGCGAGCAGGTTCGGGCTTGCGACCCGCTCGTTCAGGATGATCAGGATCTGCACTCGCAGGGGGTGCGCGAACGCTTTGGCGACGATCTGTTCGACGCTGTCTTTCTTGTTCTTCGTCTTGGGCAAGGCATTTCCTATCGGTCGTTTTCCGGGGTTTGGCCGATGAGCCAAACCTTACCTCCCGACAATCAGGAATTTCACAACGGTTCCGCAATCTCCGATTATTGACGAGTTTCGCTATTTGCGACTTGATTGATGGAATCACCTTTAGTAAAACGCTTCCTGACCGGTCCGCGCCCTCGGGAAGGCGGGGCCACACAGGGAGAGGGAGGTGGAACATGCGGCTTGCAGCTACTCAGAGCAAGGTCACTGCGCTGGCGCTCATCAAGGGAGCCTGAGGCTCCTTCGACTTGGGGACGGCGGTCGTGCCTGCGACGCTTCGGCGATGGCTTCGTGGAAGCTGCCCTTGCTCGTCGCCGCGATCGTCGTCCCGGTCCTCGCCGCCTTCTACTTCGGCGGCCCTGGCGTGGGCGCCGGCATCGGCGCCTTGGCGGCGGTCGGCTTGGTGCTCGGGGCGGTGCGGCAGCGGCCGCGCGGGCCTCTCGGCTCGGCTCCCCGGCCCGGATCCCCTCGACGGTTCCTCCTGGTCTTGACCGGAGCGCTGGAGGGGGACGAGGCTGGCGCCGGGATCGCGGCGCTGGTCGGCGACCCCGAGGGCGCCGAGGTCGTCGTCTTGGCCCCGGCGCGGATCGGGTTCCTCGACCGCTGGGCCTCCGACGTCGAGGGCGCCCGGCGGGAGGCGCAGAGACGGCTGGTCCTCACCGTCGCCACGCTCGCCGCGGCCGGCATCCGAGCTGAGGCTCGGGTCGGTGACGAGGACCTGGTCCAGGCGGTGGAGGACCAGCTGCGGAGCTTCGAGGCCACCGAGGTGATCCTGGTCGGCCCCGAGGACGAGGCGGACGAGGGGGTCGCGCGGGCGGCTGCGGAGCTGCGAGCGCGGCTGCGGGCGGAGTTCCGGCGGGTGGTCCTCAGCGGTCCGAAACGCGGCTGAAGCGCAGCGCCGCCCGGGTCGGCTCGACGAACTCGCCGCCGCGGTGGAGCAGCCCGGCCGCGGCGAGGTCGCGGACGGCGCGGCCGATCGCGTCGCGCTCGCGGAAGCTCGGCCGGCCCCCCGACAGCTCCCTCACCAGCTCCGCTTCGGTCAGACGGGTGGGGTGGAGGTCGATCAGGCAGTTGAGGACGGCCGCCTCCACGCTCTCGTCCTCGCTGCGGGTGCTGCGGCTTTGGTCGGCGCTCACCATCCCTCGTCGAGCGGCTAAGGCTCCGGGTCGCCGGGGCTCTCCCCTGACCCCTCGGGGTCGCCGAGGCCGAGGATCTGGCGGGCCCAGGGGGCGTCGAGCGCGGAGCGGTAGAAGTGCTGCATCGAGCCCCGGACCGGCTGCGTGTGGATCAGGGAGACCGTTGCGCAATCGGCCAACACCCGCACGTGGTAGCTGACGTTGCTGAGCGGAAGGTCGAGGCGCTCGGAGAGCTCACGCGGGCTGACCGCCTGCCCGTCGGCCATCTCCCGGAGAATCTGCCGGCGCACCGGGTGGCGCAGCGCGACAAGAAGGTCGTTGTCGTCAGAGCGGTCGAGATTCGTCATCGCGATCGACAATATAGAGCAAACGAAACGTTTCGTCTGCAAGGCGTCCGTCTGCGGGCGGGGCCGGCGTCGCCGACGGTCCCCTCAGCCCTCGCTGCGGACCCCGCCCATCTCGGTGAAGACCGCGGTGAACCCCTGGCCCTCGCGCTGCTCGTCGGCGATCACGTGGCTGACGGCGTTGATCAGCGCCAGGTGCGTGAAGGCCTGGGGGAAGTTGCCGAGGTGGCGGCCGGATCTGGGATCCAGCTCCTCGGCGAAGAGGTCGAGCCAGCCCGCGGTCTCCAGCAGCCGCTCGCAGAGCTGGCGGGCGCGCTTGCTCTCGCCGATCTCCGAGAGCGCCGAGACCAGCCAGAAGGAGCAGATCAGGAAGGTGCCCTCCTCGCCCTGCAGCCCGTCGTCGGTCTCGTCGACCCTGTAGCGGCGGACGAGGCCGTGCTCCGTCAGCTCCTCGCCGATCGCCTCGACGGTGGCGCGGACCCTCGGGTCGTCGGGGGGCAGGAAGCGGAACAGCGGAATCAGCAGCAGCGAGGCGTCGAGCGCGTCGGTGTCGTAGTGCTGGCGAAAGACGCCGTCGCGCACGCCCCGCTCGAGGATCTCCGCTTTGAACTCGTCGGCCTTCGCCTGCCACTCGCGGGCGACCTCCTGATGGCCGTTGCCGCGCGCGAGTCGCGCCCCCCGGTCGAGGGCCACCCAGATCATCAGCTTCGAGGAGACGTAGTGCTGCGGGCGCCCGCGCGACTCCCAGATCCCCTGGTCGGGCTTGGACCAGGCGTCGATCGCCGCCTGCACCTGGTAGCGGATCAGCTCCCGGTCGGCGGGAGTGCCCCTGCCCCGCAGCGCTTTCTCGTGCAGGTAGACGGAGTCGAGCAGCGCTCCCCAGACGTCGTTCTGGCGCTGGTCGAAGGCGCCGTTGCCGATCCGCACCGGCCGTGCTCCTCCGTACCCTCCGAGGTAGTCGAGGGTCGTCTCGGTCAGCTCCCGCTCGTGGCCGATGCCGTACATGATCTGCAGGTCGCGGCCGTCCTTGCAGACGTCGACGATGAAGCCCATGAAGTCGCGCGCCTCGTGGTCGAAGCCGAGGGTGTGCAGGGCCCAGAGGCTGAAGGTCGAGTCGCGGATCCAACTGAAGCGGTAGTCCCAGTTGCGTTCCCCCTCGGGGGTCTCGGGGAGCGAGGTGGTCGGGGCGGCGACGATCGCGCCGGTAGGCGTGTAGGTGAGGCCCTTGAGGACCAGCGCCGAGCGCTGCAGGTGGATGCGCCAGGCGTGGTCGGGGAATTCCCCGGCGCGCAGCCATTCGCGCCAGAACTCCTGCGTGGAGTCGATCCGCTCCAGCGCCTCGGGGGCGCTGCGGGGCCCGCCGAGCTCGCCGGTGCCCCAGTTGAGGGCGCAGAAGCCGGTTTCGTCTTCGCGCAGCCGCAGGTTGCCGCGAAGGACGCCGTCGCCGAGCTCCAGCTCCATGTCGCTCGTCAGCCGCAGCTCGCTCCCGTCCTCGCCCGTGGCCACGGCTTCGCCGAGCTCGCCGCCGCTCCAGGTCGCCGGCAGGCGCCCGTACTCGAAGCGCGGCAGGCACTCCAGCTCCATCTCTACCTCGCCGTCGATGCAGGTCATCGTGCGCAGCAGGGAGCGGTCGGACTCGTGCTGGGTCGCCGGCCTGCCGCTGCCGTCCTCGACCTCGGTCCAGTCGACGATGGTCAGCGCGTCGCGGACCACGACCCAGCCGGTGTCGGTCACCCAGGTCGTCTCCAGCACCAGCGTGCCGGGGTCGTAGCGGCGGCTGATCGGCACGCTCACGCCCTTCGGACGCAGGCGCATGTGCCCGGCTCCGCGGTCGAGCAGGGCGGAGAAGACGCTTGGGGAGTCGAAGCGGGGCAGGCAGAGCCACTCCACGGTGCCCGAGTAGGAGACGAGGGCGGCGGTATGGCAGTCGGATAGAAAGCCGTAGCTCCCGATGGGGGGAAAGTGGTCGTCGATCGGGGCCACTGACGCTGTGAAGCTAGCAGCGGCGGCCGCCGGGGCGGGGCCGCGGCGCCGCTACGCTGGAGCCGATGACTCCGCCGTTTGCGCACGTCTCCGGCGTCTACGGCCTGTTGGAGCTGCTGCCGCTCTTCCTCGCCGCCGGCCTCTACGCGAAGCGAAGCACGACCCTGGCCGGGCGGGGGCGCCCGGTGCCTCTCTGGAGGCAGCTCTGCTTCGGTGCCGGGCTGCTGCTGATGGCCGCCGCCCTGGCCGCGCCGGTCAGCGAGGCGGCCGAGGAGCTGGTGATCGCGCACATGATCGAGCACCTGACGCTGGGCGACCTCGCCTCCCTGCTCCTGGTGCTGGGGCTGAGCGGGCCGCTGCTGCAGCCGATTCTCGCGATCCGCTTCTTCGACCGGCTCCGCGTCCTCGCCCACCCGCTGGTGGCGCTGCCGCTGTGGGCCGTCAACTTCTACTTCTGGCACGTCCCGGCGCTCTACGACGCGGCCTACGGCGGGGCACCGGTGCACGCGCTGGAGCACGCCACCTTCGTCTTCTTCGGCTGCATGATGTGGATGCCCGTCTTCGGCCCCCTTCCGAAGCCGACCTGGTTCACCGCCGGCTGGAAGGTGGTCTACGTCGTGGTCGTGCGCTTCGCCGGCGCGGTTCTCGGCAACGTCCTGATGTGGTCGGACACGGTCCTCTACACCGTCTATCACCAGGGAGAGCGGGAATGGGGCATCTCGCCGGTGGCCGACCAGAGCGTCGCCGGGGTGATCATGATGATCGAGGGAACCGTGCTCGGGCTCGGGCTGCTGGCCTGGTTCTTCTTCGAGGCGGCACGAGAGGGGATCGAGAAGCAGCGGCTGCTCGACCTCGCCCGCGAGCGCGGCGTCGAGCTCGATCCCGCGCGGGCGCAACGGGCGGTGGCGGCGGGGCAGGGATCGCGGCTGGAGCGCCAGCTCCTCGAACAGGCCGAGGCGGGCGCGCCGCAGGGAGAGCGCGGTGTCCCCGCTGGATAGGGGAAGGGCCTGGCTGGTGACCGGGCCGATCGGCCGGGGCCTCGCCTTCACGCTCGACTTCGCCGCCGCCCTGCGGACGATGCTCGCGCGCCGGGGCGGGTAACCGGCGCGGCATTCCTCTAGGGTCCGAAACACGATGCAGACGACGGTCAAAGAGCTGCCCGATTCTCGCGCCGAAGTCGAGGTCGAGGTGCCCGCGGCCGACGTCGAGCGTGCCACCTCGCGCGCCGCGCGGGCGATGGCGAAGGAGATGCGGATGCCCGGGTTCCGCGCCGGCAAGGCGCCGCCCTCCCTGGTGATCCAGCGCCTCGGCTTCGGCAGCGTCCTCACCGAGGCGATCCGCGAGGCGCTGCCGGAGTGGTACGAACGGGCGCTGCTGGACTCCGGCGTCAGCCCGATCGGCGACCCCAGCATCGAGGTGCTCTCGACCCCGGAGGCCGAGGGGGAGCCGCTGCGGTTCAAGTTCGAGGTCGGCGTGCGGCCGGGCGCCGTGCTCGGCGAATACCGGGGCCTGGAGGTCGGCCGCGAGGAGAACGAGGTCCCCGCCGACGTCGTCGACCGCGAGGTCGACCGGGTCCGCGAGGGCTTCGCCCGGCTGGAGCCGGTCGAGCGGGCCGCGGCCGAGGGCGACTCGCTGCTGATCGACTTCGAGGGCTTCGCCGACGGCTCCGCGTTCCAGGGCGGCGCGGCGGAGGACTACCTGCTGGCGCTCGGCTCGGGGCAGCTGATCGAGGGCTTCGAGGAGCAACTGGTGGGGGCGAAGGCGGGCGAGGAGCGTGAGGTCGAGGTGACCTTTCCCGGCGAATACCAGGCCGAGCACCTGGCGGGCAAGGACGCGGTCTTCAAGGTGAAGGTGAAGGAGGTGCGGGAGAAGATCCTGCCCGAGCTCGACGACGACTTCGCCTCCGAAGCCTCCGAGTTCGACAGCCTCGAGGAGCTGCGCGAGGACATCCGCGGCAAAGTCGCCGCCGCGATGAGCAGCCGCGCCGAGGAAGACTTCCGCATCGCCGCCGTCGACGCCGCCGTCGACGCCGCCACCGTGGAGGTGCCCGACGAGCTGGTGACGGCGCGGGCGACCGAACGCTGGGAGCGGATGGAACGCCAGCTCGCCGGCCGCGGCATGGACCCCGACGCGTTCCTGCAGATGCAGGGGAAGACGCGGGAGGAGCTGATCGACGAGTCGAAGCCCGACGCGGAGCGCGAGCTCAAGCGGGAGGCGGTGGTGACGGCGATCGCCGACGCCGAGGAGATCGAGGTCAGCGACGAGGAGATGGTCGAGGCGCTGGCCCACAGCGCCGAACACGAGCGAACCACCCCCGAGAAGCTGCTCGAGCGCCTGCGCAAGAACGGGCGCGACGCACTGATCCGCGAAGACATCCGCGGCCGCAAGGCGATCGAGCTGATCGCCGACGAAGCCAAGCCGGTCCCGAAGCAGGAGACCGAGGCGCGCCGGGAGCAGGCGGAGGCCGCAGAGGAGATCTGGACGCCGGAGAAGGAGCGGGAGAAAGCGGGCGGGCTCTGGACTCCGGGCAGCGACGAGTAGGCGCCGCTGCCCTCTGGTCCACGAAGCTCGTCTTCGGCTAGCCGGCCATTGCGGCTTGGGCCTCGACGAGTTTCGCCCGGATGGTGTCCGTTCCCTCCTTGAAGTCGAGCACCGGGCGGACTTCCCAGCTGACGAGGCCGAACAGCGGGTATTCCGCCATCAGCTCCAAGGCCTCGGTGTGCGAGTTGACGTTGGCGACGCTGAAGCCGCCGCCCTCCAGGAACCCGAAGATGCAATCGAAGGTTCCGTCGTCGAGCTTGCCTTCGAGCCACTGGAAGGCGGCGTCGAACTGCTCGGGGGACGGGGGCATCGGACCGGGCGTGGCGGTGACGAAGTACTTCATCTCAACTCCTCCGGATCTCGCGATCCCTGCCTCCGGCCGAGTATCCCACCGGGCGGCAGGGGGTCAAGGCCGGTGGTCCGAAGGGAGCGGGATCGGCCGCCCAGGCATGCCTGGCGCCTTCTATAGAGTGCCGGCAATGAGCCCGCTGATCCCGATGGTGGTCGAGCAGACGGCGCGCGGCGAGCGCGCCTTCGACATCTACTCGCGCCTGCTGGGCGAGCGGATCGTCTTCCTCGGCACCCCGGTGACCGACGACATCGCCAACCTGATCGTGGCCCAGCTGCTGCACCTGGAGTCCGAGGATCCGGACAAGGACATCAGCCTCTACATCAACTCGCCCGGCGGCTCCGTCTACGCGGGGCTGGCGATCTACGACACGATGCAGTTCATCAAGCCCGACGTGCAGACGATCTGCGTCGGCATCGCGATGAGCATGGGCGCGCTGCTGCTCTGCGGCGGCACGCAGGGCAAGCGAATGGCGCTGCCCAACTCCAAGATCCTCATCCACCAGGTCTCGGCCGGATTCCAGGGGCAGGCCACCGACATCGAGATCCACGCCAAAGAGATCATCGACGTCCGCCGCCGGCTCGACGAGATCATCGCCAAGCACACCGGGCAGCCCTTCGAGAAGGTCACCAAAGACACCGAGCGCGACTACTTCATGAGCGCCGAGGAGGCACGGGAGTACAGCATCGTCGACCGCGTCATCGAGCACCACTGAAGCGCGCCCTCCTAGCTCTCTCCCTGCTCGTCGCGCTTGCCGCGCCCCCTCCGGCCGCGGCGAAGATCTTCAGTCGCGACGGCGGCCTCCCGTACTACGGGCACGTCTTCCCCGTCCAGGGACCGCACTCCACGCGCGGCCCCATCGGCGAGTTCGGCGCACCGCGCACCGGCGGGCGCACCCACGAAGGCTTCGACGTCGTCGCTGCCTGCGGCACGCCGCTGGTGGCGGCGCGGGAGGGGCGGGTGCTGCGCGCGGGCTACGACCCGGTGCTCTACGGCAACTACCTGCTGATCCACGGCGAGGACGAGCGCCGCAGCTACTTCTACGCCCACATGTTGCGCCCGGCGCTCGTCCACGGCGGCGAGCGCGTCTGGGAGGGGGAGCGGGTCGGCGCGGTGGGCGAGACCGGCAACGCGATCAGCGTCGGCTGCCACCTGCACTTCGAGATCCACGTTCGCGGCGTGGCGGTCGACCCCGAGCCCGCCCTGCGCAGCTGGGACCGCTACTCCTGAGCCGGCAGCCGGCGCTCGAACCAGAGGTCCGCTTTCGGGTTCTCGTTGTAGGCGGGGATCTCGCGGTAGCCGGCTGAGCGGTAGAGGGAGACCGCCGGGGTGAGGTAGGCGGAGGTGTCGAGGCGGACCACGCGGCAGCCCGCCTCGGCTGCGATCTCGTCGAGCCGGGCGAGGATGCGGCGCCCGAGACCGAGGCCGCGAAAGCGCTCGGCCACGAACATGCTCTTCACCTCCGCCTGCTCGGTGTCGAGGAAGCGCACCCCGCCGATGCCGACGACCTCGCCGTCGACGCGGGCGAGGAGGAGGACGCCGCCCGGCGGGACCAGGTCGGCCGGCGGCCCGGCGGCGATCTCGGCCTCGAGGTCGACGCCGTCTCCCGGGCGGTCGGAGACCAGCGGCCCATCGGCCTCTTGGACGAAGTCCGCGTAGAGCGCCCGCACCTGCGGATCGTCCCGGTCCACCGGCTCGAGGACGAAGCTCCGCGAGGAGGGGCCCACCTTCACCTCCTCAGACCCTGAGCTCGTAGGAGATCCATTCCGAGCGCTCGGCGCCCGTGGAGTCGTAGAGCCTCTGGGCGGAGAGGTTGTCGGGCGCCGTCGCCCACTCGACGTAGGCCGCGCCTCGGCCCCGGGCGACGTCGGCGGTGGTCTCGATCAGGCCGCGCCCGATTCCGCGGCGGCGCGCTCCGGGGAGGACGAAGAGATCGTTCAGCAGCACGCTCTCGCAGGCCGCGAGGGAGCCGAAGTGCCAGTACAGGCAGGCGTAGCCGAGCAGACCCTGCTCGCCGCGGGCCCCCAGAAGCAGCCCCTCATCGCTCGGCGCCAGGAAGCGCCGGAAGAAGGAGCGGTTGCGCTCCTCGTCGACCTCCGGAACTCCGTAAAAGCGCTGGTAGGCGGCGATCAGCGGCAGCAGATCCTCGTATTCCGCGGCGGCTACGGGGGCGATCTCGACCGAGGCGGCCACGGGGCCACGGTAGCGGCCGGCGCAAGCCGACGCTCACGAGCAGGGACAGCCGTCCAGATGCCGTAAGTCTCCCCACGAACCGGCACCGGGGCCCGTCTAAGCTTTGGCTCCCCGCCGCAGGAAAGATCGTCCCGTTAGGAGGGGATTCCGCTGGCACGTCCCACTGATTCGAACGAGCAGCTTCTCTGCAGCTTCTGCGGCAAGTCCCAGCGGCAGGTGAAGAAGCTGATCGCCGGCCCGGGCGTCTACATCTGCGACGAGTGCATCGACCTCTGCAACGAGATCATCGACGAGGAGCTGACCGCGCCGCCGGCCTTCGAGCTCGAAAACCTGCCCAAACCGCGCGAGATCCACGACGTGCTCGAGGAGTACGTGGTCGGCCAGGAGGCCGCCAAGCGGGCTCTCTCGGTGGCGGTCTACAACCACTACAAGCGGGTGCAGATCGCCCAGTCCGAAGAGGTCGACGTCGAGCTGCAGAAGTCGAACATCATGATGCTCGGCCCGACCGGCTGCGGCAAGACGCTGCTGGCGCAGACGCTGGCGCGGATCCTCAACGTCCCCTTCGCGATCGCCGACGCCACCGCACTGACCGAGGCCGGTTACGTGGGAGAGGACGTCGAGAACATCCTCCTGAAGCTGATCCAGGCGGCCGACTTCGACGTCAAGAAGGCCGAAACCGGGATCATCTACATCGACGAGATCGACAAGATCGCGCGCAAAGCCGACAACCCGTCGATCACCCGTGACGTCTCCGGCGAAGGCGTCCAGCAGGCGCTCCTGAAGATCCTCGAGGGCACCA
>Ga0308176_10000514_pt1 | contig 24530 bp, 22 predicted proteins | sample PhyCR2_3_FD_203890 | JGI IMG/M metagenome (GOLD analysis project Ga0308176, IMG submission 203890) | Soil microbial communities from UC Gill Tract Community Farm, Albany, California, United States - DLSLS.C.R2 | ecosystem: Environmental > Terrestrial > Soil > Agricultural land | place: USA... | reverse complement strand
GAAGGCGCCCGGTTTTGCCGTTGATCAGGTATTCGCTTTCCCCTGAACGATACAGCCGGCGAGTAATCGTGATCTCGCCCACCTTCTCTGCCGTTTTCTGCGCTTCGTTCTTCAGGGGAATCGATTGCGTGGCTTCTGGACTCTCGTCCTCCGGTTCCGTCGGCGGCTCGGGGGCTTTGAATACGGCATTCACCAGAGCCCTCTCGTCCGGCACAAGCGTCATGGTCACCGAGGCCATGCTTAACGCCTTCTTGTCTCGCGTCCCGGCGAAGATCACATCTTCCATGCGGGATCCGCGCAAGCTCTTCGCGGACTGCTCACCCAGTACCCAGCTGATAGCGTCACTGAGGTTCGATTTGCCGCATCCATTCGGCCCAACCACGGCAGCAATGCCGCTGCCGTTAAACTTCATCTCTGTCCGGTCGTAAAATGATTTAAAACCTTGAATCTCGACACGCTTGAGCTTCAGCAAAAAGATGAATCCTTCTTCTATATTTCCCGGGGGTTTCTTCTATCCTACTGGCTCCCTGAAGCGAAGTAAAGCGATCAACCTACACGCGATTGTGGTCTCCGCGGATTAGTGTACGACATCTTGTGCTGTGAGAGCTCTACCATGCCATACGCAACAAATGAAGGCGCAACGCTTTATTGGGAGCAGCATGGCGAGGGCGATCCTGTCCTGATGATCATGGGGTTGAGCTTTACGCTCGAGATGTGGTTCCGGGTATTTCCGGCACTCACCCCTCACTACCGTGTCGTTCTGTTCGACAACCGCGGGATGGGGCGTAGCAGCGTGCCACGAGGCCCGTACTCCATGCGTCAGATGGCTCGAGATGCGGTCGCGGTCCTTAATGCTGCTGCAGTGGAACGTGCCCACATCGTCGGAGCCTCGATGGGCGGCATGATCGCGCAGGAACTGGCGCTCAATCATCCGGCTCGGGTGCGGAGCCTTCTCCTTGGCTGTACCACCCACGGCGGATTTCTTTCGCGTTGGCCTGACTTTAGCAGGCGCCCTCGGGGAATCAAATGGTCGAAAGCCGAACGGCTCGAACGGGAGCGGGCGCTCATACCGATGCTCTACGCCGATACCACTCCTATTGAGCGCATCGAGGAGGACCTTTATCTTCGTTACCAGTGCCAATGGAATTCCCAGGGCTTCTACAACCAACTTGCCGCGATCCTGATGTGGACTTCATATCTCCGCCTGCCAAGAATAAAGGCCCCGACCTTAGTCGTCCACGGCGACCAGGACCGCCTCGTCCCGATGGTCAACGGTCGAGTCGTAGCCAAGCGCATCAGCGGCGCTCAGTTTGCCATCATCGAGAATGCGGGCCACGTACTAACTACGGACCAGCCCGAAGCCTGCGCTCAGAAAATGGTGGAGTTTTTGAGGTCGCAGCGGTAACTGCTGTCGGATGAATCGAGGCCTGCACCACACGCCGGATCCGCCGCAGGTCGAAGTTGCGGACCCAAAGCCATTCGTAGAAGCTTCTCAAAATTTGAATAATCTGGCCCGAAGAGCTTCTACGATGCGTGGAAAATGTTGTCGGTGGGCGGAGGCTTCCCCGCTACTGGGCTGCCGCCGCCGATTTATCCGATAGCGCTGCCACCCCGGGCAGCTCCGTACCGCCCAGGAACTCGAGAGACGCCCCGCCGCCAGTAGAAACATGCGTGATCTTATCGGAAACTCCCGCGCTCTTGATGGCCTTTTCCGAATCGCCGCCTCCAACAATGGAAACAGCATCCGAGTCTGCGATCACTTTGGCCAGCTCTACGGTTCCCTTGTCAAAGGGCGGCATCTCAAATATGCCCATCGGCCCATTCCAGATGATCGTCTTTGCTCCCCGGATGATCCTGGAGTACTCCTCCACGGTTTTGGGGCCGATGTCGACCGCGATGTCGTTTGCTCCGATCTCCGTGACGACCTGATGGTCCGCACCGGGCTTTACCTGTTGCACGACCACATGGTCGACCGGAAGAACCAGCTTGCTGCCGGCACTTGCCAATAACTGCCGTGCCAGTTCAATCTTGTCTTCCTCGACCAGCGATTTTCCGGTCTCCTCATTCCTGGCGCGCAGGAATGTGTAAGCCATGGCGCCGCCGATCAGCAACTTGTCCACCACCGTAACGAGGTTCTGGATTACTTCAATCTTGTCCGAAACCTTCGCACCGCCCAGCAGCGCGACGCAGGGGCGCTCCGGATTCGTAATCGCGCGGCCTAGCCACTCCAGTTCGCGGTCCATCAATAATCCCGCTGCGGCTTGGGGCAGATAAGACACCACTCCCACCGTTGAGGCGTGTGCCCGGTGAGCGGTGCCGAATGCATCATTAATATAGATGTCGGCTAGCGACGCCAACTGGCGGGAAAATTCCGGATCGTTGGCCTCTTCCTCCGGGTGAAAGCGCAGGTTCTCCAGCAGCAGGACTTCGCCGCTTTTTGGCCTTAGCGCCACGGTCTCGGGGCCGATGCAGTCAGGTGCCATTGTCACGGGCTTACCAAGCAACTCACTGAGGCGGGTTGCAACCGGCGCAAGACTCATTTCCGCATTGGGCTTGCCTTTCGGACGCCCCAGATGGCTAGCCAAAACAACTCCCGCCGAATGCTCTAACGCATATTGAATCGTCGGTAAAGACGCCCGAATCCGCTTGTCGCTGGTGATCTCCTTTCCCCCGGGGGCAAGAGGAACATTGAAATCAACACGTATGAAAACCGTTTTGTCTTTCAAATCAAGGTCTTTGATCGACAGTTTTGCCATGAAGCCATTGTAGGGGAGAGAGGATTCGGGTCCCTACCCCCCGCTGAGTAGGGGAGATCGATCAGCAAAAAAAATTGAGAAACAGCCTAAAGAAAGCGCCGGTTTAGGACGATAGTAAGGGTGTAGGGCGCGCTATTGTTTAAGCGACCTCACAGTTGCTAGGTGAAATCAGCAATTTAGAACTATAATCCTAGTCAAAGTGGAGAGTTCTAGGTCGTTAGGCCCACAAGTAGTATTCGGCCTTAATTTAGAAGCTCTTGGGAGTCTTGATGTCTACATTGCCAACTCGCGTACTGATCGCCGATGGCCAGCCAATTGTTCTGGAAGGGCTTCGCAGCGTTCTGGGCCGCAGTGCGGGAATTCAAATTATCGCCGAAGCTTCGGACGGGATCGAAGCCATCGACAAGGCCGTTCACTTCGACCCGGACGTCGTCGTAATGGATCTGAAGCTGCCGAAAGTGGACGGACTCACCGTCTTGCGTAGTCTGCAAACCCGCGCACCCAGGTCTAAGGTCCTCCTGTATACTTCAGCCGACAGCAAAGACGACTTTGTGGAGGCAATGAAGCTCGGCTGTTCTGGCATCTTACTCAAAGAAGCGTCCACCGCCCTGATCGAAAAGAGCATCTTGAAGGTTTCTGAAGGAGAAATTTGGCTGGACTCCAATACAACGGCCGCCGTGATTCGGCAGTTTGCTTCTCCTTTGGACGTATCTCCTGCCCCGGCAAATGGCTCGAAATCCATTCGCGAGCGAGCGCAGCTTAGCCAGCGCGAACGCGAAATTATCGTTCTGATTGCACAGGGTTATAAGAACAAGGAAATCGCCGAAAAGATGTTTATTACGGAGCAGACCGTGAAGAACCATCTTCACAACGTGTTCGATAAACTGGGCGTTTCCGACCGGCTGGAATTAGCCCTCTACGCTATTCACAACAGCCTGCACGTAAAATCTCCGGGCAGTCAGTAAGGCAGGGCGGTCGGAAACCTGCTCGGCCGGTGGCACGTCGCCATCCCCAATCGCCCGATGGAAGTCTTTCGCGCCGCGCTCCGGAAACTCTGGCTTATTGCCCTCGTTGCCTTTTGCATCCGCCTCGGTTTTGCACTCCTGTATATACACAGTGCGCCAAAGCAGGCGCTTGGTGTAATCCCGTTCCTTTTCGAACCCGGCAACATCGCATTCTCCCTGGCGCACGGGAATGGATTCAGCTCGCCGCTGCGCGTAGATACAGGGCCGACCGCCTGGATGGCTCCCGTCTACCCTCTCCTCCTGGCGGCTATCTTCAAACTGTGGGGAGCCTACACGTTTTCGGCTTACCTGGCCGCTGTATCCCTAAATATTGCCTGCTCCGTGCTCACATGCATTCCGATCTATTTTGTTGGGAAGCAAGTGAGCGGGTCCGGTGTTGCCGCTGGGGCGACATGGTTATGGGCGATCTTCCCCAATGCGATTCTTCTTCCGGTACAAAGCATGTGGGACGCACCGCTCGCCGCTCTCCTGTGTGCCACCATCCTTTGGAAGACGTTAACACTGGCCGATGGCTCCGATGTCCGGAACTGGTGCCTTTACGGAGTGCTTTGGGGCGTCACTCTTATGACCAGTCCAACGCTGCTTCTGCTTCTGCCGCCCTTCCTGCTCTGGCTGTTTTGGCGCCTCCATGCCAACGAACGCCCGTGGAGGACTGGGCCCACGCTCGCTGTCGGCGTTGCCCTCCTCTGCTGCCTTCCCTGGACCGTACGGAACTACTCGGTGTTTCATGCGTTTATCCCTTTTCGTTCGGTTCTCGGGCTGCAGCTTTGGGTGGGCAATAACGAACTCGCTCCTGACCGGCGGCCCGGTGAAGTCCATCCGATAAGCAACTCTGCGGAGCGTGCCAAATACGTAAGCATGGGCGAAATCGCCTACATGCGCGTGAAAGAGCGGGAAGCCCTCGAGTTCGTAAGAACCCATCCCCGAATGGAAGCGCAGCTCATTGCGGACCGGTTCGTTGCGACCTGGACCGGAGGCACCCCTCACCCCCTGGCAGATTTTTTCCGGATTCACTCATGGGGGTTCCGGGGCGTGCTCCTGTTCAATCTGTTTGTCGCGGTAGGCGCTTGGTGTGGAATGGCGCTCCTCCTCGGGATCCGTAATCCGTATGGGTGTCCAGTCGTTATCGCTCCCTTGTTGTTCCCAATTCCCGCCTATCTCACTCTTGCCTCTGCGCGATACCGCCACCCGGTCGACCCCGCTATCCTGCTATTAACCGCAGTCACGTTGGCGTGGTGTTCTGCTCGGTGGCGTGGTCGCTTGAATGATCGCAATGAACCCGTCCGATGAAGTCACACTTATAAGCGAGCACACAGCGTACGCGTTGGAGGATCAGGCCAAAATGACCCTGGCTAGAAATTACTTCGCCTGGCAGGGTCGCCTTGTTCTTCCAGAGTTGGGCAGCCGTGTTGTGGAGGTGGGATGTGGGATCGGGAATTTTACTCGCTTCCTCCTGGACCGCCAAGCCATCTTTGCCCTCGATATCGACCCGAGCTGCGTAGAACGGATCAGCGCCCGCTACCCGGAGCAACCTAACCTGCAGGTGGACGTATCGGAACCGGGCTCCCCCTCCTTCGAGCGTTTAAGCGACTTTCTGCCAGATTCATGCGTCTGCTTGAACGTTCTGGAGCACATCGAAAGAGATGAAGATGCGCTTCGAAGCATGTCCTCGGTCCTTGTCCCGGGAGGCGTTATTGTTCTGTTGCTTCCGGCTTTTCCGAGTCTTTATGGCCCGATCGACAAGAATCTCTGCCACTATCGCCGGTATACTCGCCGCTCGGTCATCAAACTAGCCGCCTCGACCGGACTGCGTATTAAAAAGCTCCATTACCTGAATGCCGTAGGCTTCTTCGGCTGGTGGATGAACGCCCGCCTCTTCCGGCGAAGCGCCCAGTCGACAGCGCAGATCAAAATCTTTGACAGGCTCGTGGTGCCTCCCATGTCACGCATCGAGCATCACGTCCGGCCGCCTTTTGGCCAATCCCTGTTCGCCGTGCTGCAGAAAATATGAAAGTCTCGGTCATCATCCCCGTATATAACGAGTTTCGGATGTTTACCGAGGTCGTGAAGCGTGTTCACGAGTCATCCTTACCGGAATCATGCCTGAAGGAAATCATCGTGGTCAACGATGGCTCCACCGATGGCACCGCGGCAGTGATCAATCAATATGCTCAATCCGGACATATCATTGCTCACCACCTCCTGGAAAACTCCGGAAAGGGATCGGCTATTCGCGCCGGGCTCTCGCTTGCCTCGGGAGAAATAGTAATCATCCAGGATGGCGACCTGGAGTACAATCCCGAAGATTACGCTGTTCTGATTGAACCGATTCTGAAGGGCGAAGCAGACTGTGTTTACGGCTCTCGTTTTCTCGGCAGGCCCTCTGGCATGGCCCTGAAGAACCGGATTGCAAATTGGGTGCTAACGCAGGCGGCGAACCTCCTCTACGGCGCTCACCTTACCGACGAGGCGACCGCCTACAAGGCTTTTCGCTCGTCTGTCCTGCACCAGCTTCACCTCACCTGCTGCCGTTTTGAGTTCTGTCCCGAGGTGACGGCCAAACTGCGCCGGCTGCGCTATTCAATCAAAGAGATTCCCATCACGTATAACGCCCGCGGAATCGCCGACGGCAAAAAAATTCGGGCCAGGGACGGGTTTGAAGCGCTCTGGACGCTGCTGCGGTATCGCTTTGCGCCCCGTCGGCGCTTGGTCAGGCAGATTAAATGCCCGTTACAATATAGAGAAAGCTCATTTTGAATATTATGGAAGACTGGCAGATCCGGCTTGAGGCGCTACAAGACGCCCTATCGACTCGTGTTCTTGTGCTCGATGGAGCCATGGGGACGATGCTCCAGGATCGCCATTTAACCGCCGAGGACTTCGGCGGGCGGGCTCTTGAGGGCTGTAATGAAAACCTGGTAGCTACCCGTCCCGATGTGATTCTGGATGTCCATCGGGCATATTACACGGCCGGCTCCGATATCGTCGAGACGAACAGTTTCGGCGGCACGAAAATTGTTCTTGCGGAATACGGCCTGCAGGATCACGCTTATGAACTGAATTTCGTTGCGGCAAAACTGGCTCGGCAGGCCGCCGGTGAGTTTTCAAAGCCCGGTCGCCCCCGATTCGTGGCGGGCTCCCTGGGGCCTACCACCAAGGCCATTACCGTCACCGGCGGCGTCACGTTTCCGGAACTGGTCCAAAACTTCTATGAGCAAGCGAAGGCGCTTGTGGAAGGCGGCGCGGATATCCTGCTGCTCGAAACCTGCCAGGATACGCGTAATGTTAAAGCAGGTCTGCTGGCGATTGACCGGCTCGGACGCGAACTGGGCCGGAAGATTCCCACCATGGTTTCCGGCACCATTGAGCCGACGGGTACAATGCTCGCCGGGCAAACGGCCGATGCGCTTTACACCTCCGTTTCTCACGCGGATCTGCTCTCCGTGGGCCTCAACTGTGCCACTGGCCCCGAGTTTATGACCGACCACATTCGGTCATTGCACGAGCTTGCCACAACCCGCATCTCTTGCTATCCCAACGCCGGTTTGCCGGATGAAGAAGGCCAATACGGCGAGACGCCCACTAGCCTGGCTGCGCAACTGGAGCGTTTTGCCGATCATGGCTGGCTGAACATCGTCGGCGGCTGCTGTGGTACGCGTCCCGATCACATCCGGGCCATGGCTCAGATGATCGAGGGCAAGAAGCCACGTGAAGCGAAGCCATCCACCCACCGCACCTACTTCTCCGGTATTGATCTGGTGGAAGCGGAAGAGAGCAATCGGCCCCTGATCGTCGGTGAGCGGACCAACGTGATCGGCTCGCGCTTGTTCAAGAACATGATCGCGGAAGAGAAGTGGGAAGAAGCGACCGAAATCGCCCGCTGGCAGGTCCGGAACGGCGCCCACGTGATTGACGTCTGTCTCCAGTCGAGCGAGCGCGACGAGCTGAAGGACATTCCGCCCTTCTACGAAAAGCTCATTCGCAAGATCAAAGCCCCGATCATGATCGACACCACCGACCCCAAGTCGATCGAGCTGTCGCTCACTTACTGCCAGGGCAAAAGCATCATCAATTCGGTCAACCTGGAAGACGGCGAGGAAAAATTCGAGCGCATTTGCCCGGTTGCCCATGAATACGGCGCGGCTCTGGTGGTCGGCTGTATCGATGAAGATCCGGTCCAGGCTCAAGCCTTTACGCGTGAGCGCAAACTGAGCGTTGCGCAACGCTCGGTGGAATTGCTCACAACCAAATACGGCATTCCGCCCGAAGACGTCATCATCGACCCGCTGGTCTTCCCGTGTGCTACGGGCGACGAGAACTACATTGGCGGCGCAGTGGAAACCATTGAAGCCATCCGCCTGATCAAAGAGCAAATCCCGTACGTGAAGACAATCCTGGGCATCTCGAATATTTCCTTTGGTTTGCCTGCCTCGGCCCGCGAAGTCGTCAACTCGGTTTTCCTGTACTACTGCACCAAGGCGGGGCTCGACCTGGCCATCGTCAACGCCGAAAAACTGGAGCGCTTTGCCTCCATCCCCGAAAAAGAGCGGCGGCTTGCAGAGGCACTGCTGTTTAATACGCCTCCTGTTGAGGTGCCGGCCGGGCACCCCCATTTTGCCGTTCTCGAAGGTGTGCCCGAAGATTGGCGTCACCAGTCGCGGGAACAGAAGATCGCCGTGAACCAGTTGCATATTGCGGCCATCACCGAACACTTTCGCGGAGCTAACAAAAGAGAGAAGAAGAAAGCGGCCGATCTGCCACTCGACGAACGTCTGGCGAACTACATCATCGAGGGAACCAAAGACGGGCTGATTCCAGATCTGGACCTGAAACTGAAGGAAGCCGCGCCGTTGGACATCATCAACGGTCCTTTAATGGCGGGCATGGCCGAAGTGGGCCGCCTTTTTAATAACAACGAGTTAATCGTAGCCGAGGTATTGCAGTCGGCCGAGGCCATGAAGGCAGCCGTGAACCATCTGGAACAGTTCATGGAGAAATCCGAATCCTCGACGCGCGGCAAAATCGTCCTGGCGACGGTGAAAGGTGACGTCCACGACATCGGCAAGAACCTGGTCGAAATTATCCTCAGCAACAACGGGTACGACGTCGTCAACCTCGGCATCAAGGTTCCCCCGGAAGACTTAATCAAGGCCTTTCAGCAGCATCATCCCGATGCCATCGGACTCTCCGGCCTTCTGGTGAAAAGCGCCCAGCAGATGGTAACCACGGCTGGCGATCTGAAAGACGCCGGAATCGATGTGCCTTTGCTGGTCGGCGGGGCAGCCCTTTCCGAGAAGTTCACTAAGACGAAAATTGGCCCTAACTATCTCGCGCCAACGTTTTACGCCAAAGATGCCATGACTGGCCTTCGTCTGATGAACGAGATTATGGACCCCGCTCTCCGCGAGCAGGTCCTCACGCAGCACATCTTTCGCGACAGTCCGGCTGAGGCAGCTCCGCGGGAACCAATCGCCGTGCCCACAGGAGAGTTTCGCAGTCCCAAGGTCCGCACTGACATTCCGATTCCTGCTCTTCCCTATGTGGATCGTAAGGTCAGAACCGTCCCGAACCTTCCCGAGGTCTGGAGCTACATCAATCCATTCATGCTGTACGGACGGCATCTTGGGTTCAAGGGAAATTTTGAGAAGCTGCTGGCCGAGCGCGACGCCAAGGCACTGGACCTGTTTCACAGCGTGGAGGCCATCAAGCACGAAGCCACCAAATTTATGAAGGTTCGTGCAGTCTGGCAGTTTTTTGAAGCCGAGCGGGAAGGGAACACCGTTCACCTGTTCGTTCCGGGCGGAACGTCTCCCGTCGAGAGTTTCCGGTTCGGCCGGCAAGCCAAATCCGACGGACTTTGCCTGAGTGACTATGTCCTGGATCCCCAGGACGGCCGCCGTGACCATTTGGCCATGTTTGTGGTAACGGCCGGCCGCGGCGTTCGTGAGTACTCGGAAGAGGCCAAGAACAACGGCGAGTACTTCAAAGCCCACGCCTCGCAAGCTCTCGCGATAGAAACGGCCGAAGCCTGTGCGGAATGGCTGCACCGCCGGATCAGGGAAGAGTGGGGATTCCCGGATCCTCCCACCATGACCATGCACGAGAGGTTCACATCCCGCTATCGGGGGAAACGCTACAGCTTTGGCTATCCTGCCTGCCCCAATCTAGAGGATCAGGCCAAGTTATGGCGGCTCCTGCAGCCCGAAGAGATCGGGGTTGAACTCACTGAAGGCTTCATGATGGAGCCCGAGGCGAGTGTCTCCGCCCTGGTATTCCATCACCCCGATTGCGCCTACTTCAGCGCGGCCGAGGAAACCGAACCGGCATTAGTCTAACGACGCAATCGACCTCAGGATGAGCCGGAGCCACGTCCCTTTACTGGGCGGTTGCTCCGGTAATCTGCCTGATGAACTTCACTTCCTCGGGCCTGTACGGCTTCCCATCTGTCCGGAAAATATCATGGAACCAGACGGCGGGCGGATGGTCCACGTAGGGATGCTGCCAGGAATCCCACGGCAGATAGGTTTGGCTCTTCCCGGCGACGAACCCCCAGTTAATCGCGCCTATTTTGTCCTTCTTCTCGAGCGGCATAATCGCCTGGAACGTGCTGCCCTTCGGTCGTGCCATATACTCCGTGCAGATAATCGGCCGGCCGTACTGCTGGAGCCACTTCACATGCTGCTCAAAGCTGGCGGGCGGATCATAGTTATGAAACGAGATGACATCGGATAAATCCAGCTCTTCTTTCGCCATCGGTGACAGCTTGGCGTAGCTGGACCAATCCCCTTCCCACAAGCAGCTGGTCAACGGCTGCTGCGGATGCACGGACCGCGCCCACGCAAAAGCCCTGGGTAGCAGCGCAAGCACAAGCTGCTTTACGTTCTTGGGCTCTTCTTTCCCATAGCTGGAGCCGTTCAGGTTGTCAGGCTCATTCCAGATATCCCATGCCAGCACCCGCTGATCCTTTGCGAATGCCCCGACGACCCCTTTCACATAAGCTTCCAGATGGGGGTACTGCGACGGATCTTGCAGCTCTTTCACCCCGGGGCTCTCCACCCACCCTGAATTATGGACACCCGGTTTCGGCGCTGGCTGTTTGCCTAAATGCGGATATGGATTCCAGCAGGAATCGAACAGGACAAAGATCGGCTTTATCTTATGCTCGTCGGCGATCGTGAGAAACGTATCAATTCTCTTCTTGAAACCCTCGCTGTCTTGTTCCCATAGCAGGTCATGGAGAAACACCCGCATCGTGTTCATGCCCAGTCCCTGAGCCCATCCCAACTCCAGATCGATCCGCTTTGGATCAAATGTCGCCGCTTGCCACATTTCCAGCTGATTAATCGCGTCCGCCGGAAGGTAGTTGCTGCCTACCAGCCAAGGCTCCTTGGAATACCAGGCGTTGGCAGCCTGCTTGGTCCATGTGCCCGATGAATTTGCAGCCGGTTGTGCTGATGACGGAAGTGCCTGCGCAAGGAGTAGGACTGCGGCCAGTAAATACCTGCCCGCCTTGAGGTGGTTCGCGTGTAGCATTTGGATCTGCTCTCGATTCTATATCGGCTCCTGATCGAGCCGTCGAGTCGGCAAACCCTTCACTAGCTGGCTTGATTCGGGTAGCCGATCAAATACGTAATGGGAAGAAGGCCGCCCTTTTCCGCTCCAGCCACCCACGTGTAGTCCGTACCAGATGCGCTGGTGGCTTCCGCCATCCTCTTGAGTTCCTGGGCCGAGTAGGTTCGCAGGCACGACATAATCCCGTCGATTGTCACTACCAGTGGAATTACGGGTAGGGGATAGGTGAAAATCCACCGCTTCAACCCAATTCTCCTCATACGGGCCGTCAATAGCCAGACCGCCAGGGGAGACAAAAGCATCACCAGGAGAGCTCTCGGAGTTCGCGAGGTGAACTCAAATACTCCAATCGGCTGTCTTTTTGCCACTGCGTCCCGCAGAACCTGTTTGGCCTGTTCCGGCCGAAAGTGATGGAACGCCGTAAAGATCGTTCTGAAACCGTGGAGGTCCGACGGTACCGCTACTGCGTCGACAGGATCGGGGCGATAGACGAGGTCAGTGACTCCGATTCTCGATAACCTTTCCTGCGCTCTCTGGCTCGGATACTTATCCGTGAGTACAGCCCTGGATTGAACAACTCCTTTGGTGAGCCAGTGGACCCAGGGCCCCCCTCCACCCGAACACAAGTCCACTACCTGCGATGTGTCGGACCGTCCCAGCACATCGAGGATCTTCTTTCTGACCGGACCGTACGTGTCTTGCACTTCAATCGAGGTCTCCAAAAAGTCGGTCAGCCCTTCGCGGATCGTTTTCGGGCACCAGTGAAAATCATGAAGTTCGAACAGGTGTAATCTGGGCATGTTCGCAGTCCTCTTTCATAGTGCTTTTGAAAGTGGACTATCTCACAGCCTAACTGATTCAGCTTCGGAAGTGAACGAAAGGAGCGTTTTTGGCTAATCGTTCCAGTGCTTTAATAGCTCGGCTTCCTGCTCCTCGGAAAGGAAATCCTCTACAGTACGAGTACCTGGATCTCTTTGCACTTTAGATGAGGATCTGTTAATGTCTTCTTTGTACGAAATTTTGAGAATGAAGACATTCCCCTTCCGGCTGGCGGCTTCAGCGGTACTACCACAGAGTGGCTCCGGCGAGAGCAGCTTTGTACTCTCGCATTCAGAATGTTCATAAAACGGGGAAAGCGGACCCTTCGGTAAGGGAAAATACAGACCGAAAGGGCTGCTTGGGGTGGCTTTGATTGGGAGCATGGGACACTGAACCTCCGACCCAGATGGTTCTATCTTCAGCCCGGGCTTCTACAAAGATCAATAGGAAAAAAATATTTTTTTTATATTGAGTATTTTTATGGCGCTAGAAGTACTACAATGATGAAAAACAATTCATCCCAGGAAGTGTCGGGAATGTATCGCTGGTAAGTTTTGGGGGCACTCTCAGAATGACCCTCGTGAGTCGGCGTGCGCACTAAGAACCTAGGAGAATGATGTAGCTTTACCATGCCCCAGAATTATCGCTTTCAATTACTTGCCCCTCTCCACTCGCGTACGGGAAGCGCGATTGGACGCTCGACGGTAGACGAGGAGCTTTACCGTCGGCACTTTGCCTCTATGCAAAGACTTCGCGGTCGCGTGTACCTGAAAGACGGCGCCATTCAGCCGTGGGAATTGGATGAAACCGGCCGCTTTCACATGCACGGCGATGAGCAGAGCTGGCATTTCCTCCTGATCGACGATCAGGAAGAGGTGATCGGATGCGCCAGATACCTGCTGCATCCCGACGGAGTCGGGTACGACCAGTTGCGACTTCGGCATTCGGCCCTGGCGAACGATCCTTCTTGGGGCGAGAAGGTACGGAGCGCCGTGGAAGCCGATCTGGAGTATGCGCAGCGGGAAGGCCTCTCCTACGTCGAGTTGGGCGGTTGGGCCTTGTCCGAAGAGTGGCGGGGCACGAAGGCCGCACTGGAGATCCTCCTGGCCTCTTATGCCTGGGCCCAGTCGGTCGGCAACTGCATTTGTGCCTGTACCGCCACGGTACGGAATAACTCGGCGTCTATCCTGCGCCGCATTGGGGGCAGGGGTTTGCAGGCCGATGGCGAATCATTGCCCACCTATAACGATCCGCAATACGGTTGCTTAATGGAACTGCTGCGGTTCGACTCTCGCAGCGTGGATCAGCGCTTTGTCGCGATCGTCGAGCAGATTAAGTCGAAGTTGGCGAAGTCGGTCGTGATCGCGGGAGCCAAAAGTCCAGTCTGGGCTTTCCCCAGCTTCCAAACCCGGCGAATTGCCTCGTTCATGCTGGCGTCGTAGTACACTCTTCAGGTGTTTCCGGATAGTTTCGCATCCGCCCTGGAAAGCTGGATCGGCCTCCTGGGTGCGGATTTTGTCGTTTCCGACGCCGCCAGCTTACGGGCCGCCGAAACCGCTACTTTTGCAACCACCCAACGAATACCGGCCATCCTGCGCCCTGCCAATCGGGAACAGGTTCAAGAATGCCTTCGAATAGCGAATCGGTTCCACGCTCCTCTTTACCCCGTCAGTAGTGGCAAGAATTGGGGATACGGCTCACGCGTTCCACCTGCGGACGACTGCGCGCTGCTCGATCTGGGGCGGCTGAACCAAATTCTCGACTTCGACGAGGATCTCGCCTACGTAACTGTGGAGCCGGGCGTCACGCAGCGCCAGCTCCATCGTTTCCTTCAGGAGCGGCAATCCAGCTTGTGGATGGACGCCACGGGCTCAAGCCCGGATTGCAGCCTGATCGGGAATGCCATGGAGCGGGGCTTCGGGCATACTCCGTACGGCGATCATTATTCACACGTCTGTGGCCTGGAAGTGGTGTTGCCGGATGGAAGCGTCATTCAAACAGGTGCTGCCCGCTTTCCCGGCTCTCTAACCGGAGCAGTAAGCCGGTGGGGCGCCGGCCCCAGCCTGGATGGCGTCTTCTCGCAGTCCAGTCTCGGAATTGTAACGCGCATGACAATCTGGCTCATGCCGAAGCCGGATGTATTCGAAGCTTTTTTCTTCCGGTCTACCAGCCCTGATGGACTCCCGGCCCTGATCGATTCCCTCCGCCGCTTGCGGCTGAAGGACGTTCTCCGCAGCTCCATGCACATCGTGAACGACTATAAGGTCCTGGGCGGCCTGCGCCAGTATCCATGGGCGGAGACGAACGGCCAAACGCCCCTTACGCCGGACTTGATGGCGAAGTTTCGCAAGGAGCTCACTTTCGGCTATTGGAACGTGTCCGGCGGATTGTACGGAACGAAGATGCAAGTGGCGGATGCAAAGCGCCTGCTGCGCCACGAACTCTCGAGTCAGCCCGGAAAGCTGCAGTTCTTGAGTGAGGACAAGCTCCGCCTTGCCGTGCGCTACGCCGCGCCGTTCAAGCTGTTTACGGGCCTTGATATTCGCCGTACAGCGAAGCTGGTTGAGCCGGTGATGGGTTTAATGCGCGGAGAGCCTATGGCGCCCGACTTTGCCCTGAGCTCCGCCTACTGGCGTAAGCGCAATCCCCCGCCTCCAGACCCGGATCCCGACCGGGACCGCTGCGGCCTCCTGTGGTATGCGCCTACCTCGCCGGCCGAAGGGCAGAAATTGGAACGTCTGGCCAAACTCACTGTTGAGACGATGCTGAAATCGGGGTTTGAGCCCATGATTTCGCTCACGATGCTCACGCCGCGAATCGTCTATAGCGTTCTGGCAATTACTTACGACCGCGATGTTCCGGGTGATGATCAAAGAGCCATGGAGTGTTATAACCGGTTGCTGGAATCATGTCAGCGCGAAGGATATTATCCCTACCGGTCGGGAATTCAATCGCAAAACTACTCTGGCGGGCTCGACGAGTATTCTAACTTACTCACCAGGCTTAAACAGGCGCTGGATCCGAACGGTATCCTCGCGCCCGGCCGTTATCAGAGCCTGCTTCTCCAAGGCTGTTCAAGACAGCCCTAAAATGAAAAAGCTGGCTGCACTCTCGTGCCGCCAGCCAGGTAAAGCTATTAAAAGATTCCTACAGGAGAAACTTAGCTGCGAACCTTGCGACGAGACACAAGACCAGCAGCCAAAAGACCAGCTCCCATCAGCAGGCAGGAGGCCGGCTCAGGTACAGCGGAGGGAGATTCTGCCGTCAACGTTGCAGAGTACGAGTTGGTGAAGCCACCGTCAGTATTCACGGCAGCCAGGATCCCGGTGATGGTGCCAGGCAGAGTGTTCTGGGTCGAGAACGAGAACGGAGCAGGGGACGAACCGCTAGCCGCCGTGCCCGTGTAGGCAATTCCAGACAGCGCCAGCGTGATCGTTACTTGGCCCGGGGCAGCTTGAATTAGGGTGAACGGCGAATTTGCCGGTGTGCAAACATTGCCGACTGTGTTGCTGCCGCAACCCCCAACAGTCCCCGCGCCCGCAAAGATATTCTGCAGGTCAAAGGTGACGTTGCCCGTGGGGACGGTGAAAGTTGCGAAGGCGGGAATACTGACCGCTCCGGTTGTCGGTGCGCCGACCAGGTTCTTGAGTGTTGCCGAGGTTGCGCCCGCAAAACTTCCTTCGTTGGGACCGGGGATCATCGTATTTGTAAAGAAGACGCCGCCAGTATTAACGTTCACCGTACCAGCAATGTTGGCTGTTCCGGTGACCGGTGTCGCCGACGCTAAAGATGTAAAGAGAACTGAGCCAACTGCAACTAGGCCCAGCAAAGAGAACTTACGCACTTAATTTCCTCCTCCAAAGAAAATAGGCCGCTATTGCGTGCCTACACTCCCGACTTTACGACGTATCCCCCCCCTAGGTCAACAATGATAAGGGATGTAAGGTACTGTCAGCCTCCCAAAGTCTCTGGGAATAGCGGGGTAAAGTAACGGTACAATCTACTCCATGTAGTAATAGACCGCGTGCTTCTTTGAACAGAAAAATATGCCTCTATAAAAGCCGGGCGAGCTTCTCGGCTGGCCTTTTCACCTTTTCTTTCGGTCCTGCGAGCTGGAAGTTATCCTAGCTACACTTTATCGTTATCGATCTGAAATACACTACCAGCCTAACACCTTGGAAAAACTTCTTTCTCTAGGTAAATTCTGACCAGTACTAGTTCTGGTCCTAGCTCGAAAATAAGTACTTTTTAATGGAATTGCCCGCTAATCCACGTGCTCCAGAATGTCCGCTGGATCATTAATAAGCAGGTCGGGCCCGCTCTTTTTCAGCGACTCCGGTTGAAACCCCCAGGATACTCCGCAGCTTTTTACGTTGGCATTGCGGGCGGTTTCCACGTCCACGCTGCTGTCCCCCACCATCAACACCTCGGACGACGGGGCTTTCAATTCCTGCATCAGTACATGAATACCTACTGGAGCCGGCTTCTTCTCCGAAAAACTGTCTCCTCCATAAACCCTAAGAAAATACTTCTCCAGTTGTAGATTCTTAACGATTTTGTAACTTATCTCTACTGGCTTGTTAGTCAGAATGGCGAGTTTGTGTTGCGCGGACAGCCGTTCCAGAATCTCCTCGATGCCCGGATAAAGAGACGTGTTATCAACCGCATGCGCCCCGTAAAAGGTAAGAAAGAATTGATACCCCTGGTCCACCAGGTCTTTACTTGCATTTTCGCCCAGTGCACGCTGCACCAAAACCCTCACTCCATTTCCCACAAACGAATAAATTAGGTTCGGGTCGATAGGAGGCATGCCGAGATGCTCACGGGTGGCATTCATGGCAATGGCAAGGTCTTTGCTCGAATCGATAAGCGTTCCGTCTAGATCAAAAACAATTAGCACTGGAAGTAACCCGATTGAAAACTACTTTCGAAATGCTTCCTCTGAATTACTTTGTTTCGGTTGTCTTCGAATCCGTTTAAGGTTTTCCATTTGTTCAATAAACATGTCTTTCAATTCTCGCGGGGCTAGTTGGACTAGCCATTCGGATAACTCGTCCGCATACGGTACTACTTGTGAGCTGCTGATGAATCGCGGGGTCGGGGAAGGCGAAAAGGCCACCACAATATCCACCAGAGCCGCAATCACCAGTGCGCCCCGAAGCAAGCCCGCGGCACCTCCCAGAAGGTGGTTGAACCAGGACAGCCCAATCCACTGAAACAGGCGGGATAAGAGCGCACCTAGGACTGCGCCAACGATCAGCACACCGAAGAAGATAATCAAAAATCCAAGAATATTAGCTGCGGTCTCGGTCTGGACTACCGGCAGGATCTCAACGGCGACCATGCGGTAACACCAGAATCCAGCGACTAATCCCGCCACGGTGGACCCTAAGCCGATAATCACGCGCGCTAACCCGGCCCGCAATCCCGATACGGTTGATGTAAACAGGATCAACAGCAGTACAACATCAAACCAATTCCCGTTCATAGCCTGCGACCGGTCAACTTGTAATACGCTTCCTGGTATTTTTCACTGGTTCGACTTACCACATCAGCCGGCAAAGCCGGAGCGGGAGGCTGCTTGTCCCACGTAAGCGTTTCCAGGTAATCGCGAACATACTGCTTGTCAAACGACAGTTGCGGCCCGCCTGGCCGGTAACTCTCCGCGGGCCAGTACCGGGATGAATCGGGAGTCAATACCTCGTCCGCCAACACAAGTTGGCCATCGATAAACCCGAATTCGAATTTTGTGTCGGCAAGTATAAGCCCCCGTCCAAGCGCGTACTCCGATGCCCGTCGATAGATTTCGAGCGTCAGCTCCCGCAGCCTGCCTGCAAGCTCCACGCCCACTAAATCGGCCACAGTCTCGAATGAAACATTCTCATCGTGCCCCGTTTGTGCCTTTGTCGCCGGCGTAAATAGCGGTTCGGGAAGCCGGTCGCTCTCCCGCAGGCCGGAAGGAAGCGGAACGCCGCAAACCGTTCCCTGCGCCTTATATTCTTTCCATCCCGAGCCCGACAAGTAGCCTCTCGCAACGCACTCCACCGGAACCATCCGCGCTTTCCTCACCAACATGGAGCGGCCTTCCAAAAGGCCACGATACTCTCGCAACGGCTTCGGATACCGCTCCACATCCGCCGTCAGCACATGGGATGCAATTACGTCCCGCAGAAAATCGAACCAAAATAATGAAGTTTGCGTGAGCACGCGCCCTTTACACGGGATTCCACTGCCCAGAATGCAGTCAAAGGCAGATATCCGATCCGACGCGATGAACAGTAGGCTGTCCTGTAAGTCATAGATGTCGCGTACTTTGCCCCTTGCTTGCAAAGGAAATGGAAGGTGGGTCTCGAGTAACACTTCGTCCTGGCACATAGGGGGTGATTCCAGCGTATCTTACGGCCATCCTCCGAAAATCCGGTAGGGGAACGGCGTAATTCCCTAGGAGCAATTCGCCGGAAATTAGTTTAAGATAGGCATTTGCCGAAAGGGATCTCGCAGGTAAGAGATCGCCTTTTGTCATCAAAAATAAACATCACCCAATCTATGAATCGTTACGTTGTTACTGGCGGCGCCGGATTTATCGGCTCGGCGCTCGTCAGGCGCCTTCTGTCGGAAGGTCATCGGGTCCATGTAATTGATAACCTGTCCACCGGCACACTCGATAACCTCGAGGAGATTGCCGACCAGATCACAGTTCACGAAGTGGATCTTCGGGACTACGACCGGATCGCGCCCATCATCGCGGGGGCCCGGCGTGTTTTCCACCTCGGTGCGTTGCCTTCGGTCCCCAAGTCCATTCTTGAGCCCGTTCCCAGCCATGAATGCAACATCGACGGCACCTTCAACGTGTTTCGCGCGGCTGCGGACGGAAAAGCGGGCCGCGTCGTCTACGCCGCATCCTCCTCTGCATACGGCGATACCGAGGTCCTGCCTAAGGTCGAAACCATGGCTCCCCGCCCCAAATCGCCTTATGCGGTCCAGAAGCTTCTCGGTGAGTACTACGCCAGCGCCTTCTCCGACTGCTTCGGACTGGAGACCGTCTCGCTCCGATTCTTCAACGTATTCGGTCCTCGCCAGGATCCCCGCAGCGTCTACTCCGGCGTCCTGTCCATCTTCCTGACCTGCCTGATCGAGCGCCGCAGCCCCACCATCTACGGTGATGGTGAACAGTCGCGCGACTTCACCTATGTGGAAGACGTCGTGAGTCTCCTCCTGAAGGCCTCCGAGGCGAAAGGCGTGTCCGGCCGGGTGTTCAATGCCGGCAACGGCAACCGGTACACGCTGAATCAGACCTGGCAGCTTCTCCAGAAGATCGAAGGGGTAAACGTGCCTCCGTCGTATGGGCCGCCGCGCTCTGGCGATGTTCGGGATTCTCAGGCCGACACCACAGCGGCGGTGCGCGATCTCGGGCACGCTCCGCAATTCACCTTTGAAGAAGGCCTCCGGCTCACGCTGGATTGGTACCGGGCCGATTTGGCTCAGAAGCAGGGAGCTTTGGCAGGCGTGGGCGCTAAACTGAAATTGTAAGAGCAGTTTAGCCCTGATGTCTTTTCTCCAAAATCGATGGGAACGTAATTTCCTTACCACCTCGGTCGATTACGTTTTCAACTGGGCCCGCAAGTCGTCCTTGTGGCCGTTGACCTTTGGTTTGGCATGCTGCGCTATCGAGATGATGGCGTCGGCGACGTCCCGCTTCGATATCGCCCGATTTGGAGCCGAGGTGTTTCGGCCTAGCCCGCGTCAATCTGATCTCATGATCGTCGCGGGCACCGTCACGCTGAAAATGGCTCCGGTTTTGAAGCGCATCTATGATCAGATGCCCGACCCGAAGTGGGTCATCTCCATGGGGGCATGCTCCAGCGTCGGTGGCCCATTCAATACCTACTCGGTTCTGCAGGGCGTGGATCGAATTGTGCCCGTTGACGTTTATGTCACCGGCTGTCCTCCCCGGCCCGAAAATCTTTTTTATGCTCTCCTGAAGCTTCAGGAGAAGATCGAACAAACGCCCAACCTGGTCCGCAAGCCCACCCATGTCCGTTTGCACGAGGATATGCTGGAAGACTTCAAAAAGCGGGTCATGATCGCTCAAGTATCTCAACCGGCCGAGGAGCTCGTCACTCTGGCGTGAGTTCCGGCTTCCGGCTCTCCGCGGATGGCGTCTACCGCTGCGAAGCCTTCACAGAAATGTTCCCGTGGCAAACCCACGGCTTTGGAACCCGCTTAGGCAATCCAACCGCTGACGTCACTTTACGGCAAATCCACTCCGCCTCTGTTTTGAACGCTCATGGGCTAACGGATCGCAGCCAGGAAGGAGACGCGCTTATCACCGACGAGATGCATCGCAGCATCGGCATTCGCACCGCCGACTGCGTGCCTATTTTGCTGGTCGATTCGGTTCATCGTGCTGTCGCTGCCATTCATGCCGGCTGGCGGGGAACCGCCGCCGGAATAGCGGAGCGCACGGTGCACGGCCTGGAACACACCTTCGGCACCACTCCTGCCAATCTCCATGCCGCTATCGGACCCTGCATTCGCTCCTGCTGTTACGAAGTAGGCGAAGACGTAGCCCACCGCTTTGCGCCGATTTTCTCGGAACGCAAGCCGGTGAAGGGAAAGCATATGCTCGACCTGCCTGAGGCCAATCGCCGCCAGTTACAGACTGCAGGGCTTTCGCCGGAACACATCTACGACTGCGGGCGTTGTACAGCCTGCGAAACCGATTTATTCTTCTCCTACCGGCGTCAGCCCGAAGAGCCAGGGCGCATGACCGCTTGGATCTGCCGCTCCGCCTAGTTTTGGAACTCGCCTCCGCGATTTCCTTGCCCAGTTTCCGGCCTCTTGGACATCTATTCATCGGAAAACCGAAAGGAGATCGATATAAATGGATCGCTCAGCAAAGGCGCAATGGAAAGGTGACCTGAAATCAGGCACGGGCATCATGTCCACATCCAGTGGCGTGCTGTCCAACGCGCAATACTCGTTCAAGACCCGCTTCGAGCAAGGTCAGGGCACCAACCCGGAAGAGTTACTGGCCGCTGCCCACGCCGGCTGCTTTTCCATGGCGCTCTCTCACGTCTTGGACCAGCAGGGCCTGAAGGCCGAAAGCATCGAGACTACGTGCACCATAACCCTGGATCGCGACGGCGACGGCTTTGCAATCAAGAAGAGCCATTTGCAAATGACAGCGAAGGTGCCGGGCGCTTCGGAAGAGGCTTTCCAAAAGGCGGCGCAAGGCGCCAAGGAAAATTGTCCGGTATCGAAGCTTTATAAAACGGACATCACTCTGGACGCAAAGCTGCAGAGCTAAGAATCCCTGGGGCGAGCCCAAGCTGCCCGCTTTCTACTTGGCTTCGCCCCGCTTACTGTTGCGTCACCTGAACCGTCGTCGTCGCGACCGTTGCGTTTTGGCCCCCGGTCACGTTCTGCAGGTAAAAGGCCAGTCCGTTCGTTACCCACAGGCCTGTGGTCCCCGTTCCCGTACTGCCGCTCCTGGAAAACAACGGACCCGTTGGGGATCCGACATGCACCTCCAGCGTCTGGTTCGGAAGAGCAATGTTCCACACCAGCGTCGTCCTTCCGTAGACCCCGTTGCCATTGGGAACGACGATCGGATTCGGGGTTGCGGTAATCGAAGCTTGCCCGCTTTCCACGGAGGCCGGAGCGGTCCCGATGGTCAGGCTCGAAATCGTGGCTCTGCTGGCGGCATCAATCAAGTAGAACTGCATCCCGGCCACGGCCCATACTCCGGTCTTTGCGGTGCCGGAGGACGATCCCGCCGCAAACAGGGGTCCGCTGGGCGACCCCACGTGTATCTCTACCGCCGCATCGTTGGGCGTATCCCAGGCCAGCGTTGTTCGTGCGTAGGTGTTGGCGGGCAGGGTACTCGGGTTCGCCGTGAACGACAATGCGGAAAACTTCACCGTGACGGTATCGATCGTGTTAGCCGATGTAAGCGCCTTGCCATTGCTTACGTCCTGTAAATAGAAGGTCATTCCATCACTCACCCATTTCCCCGTAATGGCGGTGCCGACCCCGGAACCGTTGTACAGTTCGGGTCCGTTCGGAGAGCCCACGCGAATCTGCACTTCGCTCGCCGCTGGATCGTTCATCGTGAGCATCACCGTCCCCAGCCCCGATCCATCCGTAACGCTCACGGGATTCGGAGTTGCGGAAAAGACCGTGGGATTCACCGGAAGATTGGCCCCCGTCAGCGGTTGCTCCAGATATTGCGTAATGAACGGATAAATCGCCGAGAACTTTGTGTACCAGGCATAGAATGGGGCAGCCACATCGCAACTGGTGAAGTCCGTCGGGCACGACCCGTCCGGATTCGGATTTGGGCAGCTCTCCGCCGTGCTCAACAGTCCCACCAGGTGTCCGGCATCATCGAAGAGTCCCGAACCGGAAGAGCCGGAGTCCACCCGCCCCTGGGAACTCTGGTCGATCTGGAACGCATTCGCAAAGTAATCACCCTGGTCCGGCGTTACCCGTGTTCCAAACGCCACCTCCATGTATTGCCCGTTCGGGTGTCCCAACGAAGTCGCATCCGCGCCAACCGGAATATCGTCCGCTGTGTACCCGGCCAGGATCAGATCCGCCGCGCTTGGGAAGCCATTCAGCTGAATCAGGGAATAATCCAGATCGTTCTGGACCTGGCCCGGACTGGTTCCATCCAGGAATGCTCTGTTGGCGTACGCCAGCAGATTGATGCCCAGCGCCTGCGGGAGAGCGGCCAGGACTTGCCCGGTCGGCATTGCTCCCGCACTCAGCCCGCACTGCGCTGAACGCAGATCGAAGAACGCCTGCATGCTCTGCGCGTCTTTCTGAGTGTTGATGCAATGTCCCGCGGTCAAGAGTATCGGCTGGCCATTCGGTGCGTTCAAAATCGTCGCGCTGCACTGATAATCGCTGAACAGAATAAGTGCCGTGCTATGCGATCCGTCCACGACGGCAGTGTTTGTGTTGGGAGGGTCCTGCGAAGCGCTCTGATAACAGGCCGCATCCAGAAAGCAGCTATAGTCGGGCGATGTAGCCAGTTGGGGCGAAACCGCAGGCACCGCCCTGAACGCGGACAGATCGTCCGCTGGCAAATCGTTGGATTCCGGCGCCGGAGCCTGGTACGGTCCGAACTGCCAGATATGAACCAGTTCCGAAATCGTGAATGGCGGCAGACCAGAGGTGCTCGCGCCCGCTGCGGGTTCATATTCGATCTCTACGGTGGGTGAAAATACGGTTTCGCTCCAGAACTCCCCGCTTCCATTCCTGCCTGTCCCCGAATACGGCCCGAACACCTGACGCGCGGGGCTGTTGGTATCGTGAATCCAAACCTTGCCGCTTCCTACGGAAAAGTTGGTGAAATGCACGCGCAGGCCCAGCGCATTTTGCGACGTAATCGCTAACCTCCAAACCGGAGTGCCGTCCGTGGCGGTCTGCCAAGTCCCCTGCGCGATGTTCCCCACAGTGAGCGACCGGTGGGTAGCCACCCGCACCACGCCCCGCCGTGGCGAGGACTGCGTTCGCAAGATGGGATCGATCGTTCCAAGATTTACCCGCGGAGCGCGTCCTAATTCGAATCGCTGCGTTGGAGCAATACGCCGGTCCGGCGCTGCCGTATTCCCGGACTGGACTGATCGAGGCCTGCTTGGTTCAACTGTTTGCCCGCAAAGTACCACAGCCCAAAACAGCAGCAACCCGCATCGACACATACCTAGCCTCATATCCTGACCCACTACCGGCTAGAGACGATGCTCCCTGCGTCCAGAACGTAAAGTTTCTTTAAAGAACTAGTCGTCTTCTCGACTTTCTGAAAGCCGCGCTACAACGCTCAAGTCTTCCAGCGTGGTGATGTCCCCCGTTACGCCCTTGGTCGTGACAATCTCACGCAGAAGCCGCCGCATGATCTTCCCGCTGCGCGTCTTGGGGAGGGCGTCGGTGAACCGAATCTCCTCCGGCTTGGCAAAAGGCCCGATCTCGTGCGCCACCCACTGTCGCAACTCCTTCCCCAACTCTTCGTGGTTCCAGTCACCAGCCTTCAAGGTCACGAAAACGCAAACAGCTTGTCCGGTGATTTCATGCGGTTTGCTCACGACTGCGGCTTCGGCTACGGCAGGATGGTGAACCAGCGCTGATTCGATCTCCATCGTGCTCAACCGGTGGCCGCTTACGTTCATCACGTCGTCCACTCGGCCCAGGATCCAGTAATATCCGTCCTCGTCCCGTCGTGCCGCGTCTCCCGTGAAATAGGATCCCGGTACACGGCTCCAATACTGCTCCCGGAAGCGTTCGGGATCGCCCCAGATATTTCGGGCCATGCTCGGCCATGGCCTCCGGATCACCAGATATCCTTCCCGGTTTT
>Ga0308176_10000513_pt1 | contig 24589 bp, 25 predicted proteins | sample PhyCR2_3_FD_203890 | JGI IMG/M metagenome (GOLD analysis project Ga0308176, IMG submission 203890) | Soil microbial communities from UC Gill Tract Community Farm, Albany, California, United States - DLSLS.C.R2 | ecosystem: Environmental > Terrestrial > Soil > Agricultural land | place: USA... | reverse complement strand
GAAGAAGCACCGGCCGATCGGCTGGGACGACTGAGCCGGCTCAGCTGCGGGTGCCGCGGGTCACGGTCAGGCCGACGAGGCGCGCCACCACGAGCGCGATGTACATGACACCCGCGACCTGCTCGACCATCACCAGCGACCGGGCATGCGCGAGCACCGGCGTCACGTCGGAGAGGCCGACGCTGGTCAGCGTCGTGAAGGAGAGGAAGAGCAGCTCGAACCACGAGCGGTCCGCACTGCCGTCGGCTCCCACGAACGAGCCCGGCCAGATCACCTGGGCCGCGGCGTACACGTAGGCGAACCCCCAGGCGACCACGGTGAAGGCGGCGCCGGTCGCGTAGAGCTCGTCGCGGCTCACCCGCTCGTCGTGGAAGAGGTAGCGGATCATCCCGTAGGAGACGAAGAAGTAGAACGGCGCGTGCAGGGCCGCGTTGACGAGCACGATCGTGTCGTTGGTGGGGTCCATCGCCTCCCACACGGTCGTGACCAGCGCCGGGGCGCCGAGGATGATGGCGACCCAGGTCAGCGCGGGGGTACGGCGTACCGCGGCCAGCGCGAGCAGGACCACCACCATGCCGACCACGCCGATGACCGCCCGGCCGGCGCGGGACTGGTCGAGGAAGGGGTAGGCGAGCACGGCCACCAGCTGGGCCAGCAGCAGCAGGGCGGAGGGGTGCTCCCGGACGAGGCGGACCCGGGCGCCCACGGTGTCGACCACTCAGGCGTCCCCGTCCTCGTCGTCCGGCTTCTCCTCGAGCTCCTTGGCCTGCTTCTTCTCCAGGCGCCGCCGGTTGCTCTCGATCATGTCCTGGCGGTTGACCAGGGTGCGCGTCAGGTTGATGCCGGTCCCCACCATCACGAAGGCGGGCCAGAAGAAGCTCCACTCGCCGCCGTTGATGACGAGCCAGATGACGACGCAGACGATGCTCGGTCCGAAGAACCCGAGCAGCGCCTCGCGCCGGTCGGACTCGTACCTGGCCACGGCCCGTCGCTGCAGCTCGCCGGCGGGGACCAGCGCCGAGTGGTTCCTCGGGACGCGCGCGACCAGGTCCGAGACCAGGGGAGGGAGGTCACCGAGCTTCCGGGCGGCGCCGGCGGCCTCGCTCCGGCTGTCGAACTCCTCGCGGTCGAGGCGGCCGTCGGCGTAGGCCTCGACCAGCACCTGCTGGACGACGTTCCGGTCCGCGTCGGACGCACGCAGGACGGCGTTGGCCGGCGGGCGCGGGTCGTGGGTGAACGACGACCAGATGTCATCGGACCCGTTCACCGCTGCCTCTCCTCCACACCCGGAATCCTAGGTCGGCCGGTGGCGACATCTTGTTACCTGAGCGTCACCTCGCGCGCCGACGTTCGTTGAGCCGGTCAGCGGGGGTCACTCGGGCCGCATTGCCCAAAATGAGAACACGTTCTATTCTGTGGCGGCTGGCCACACCGACCCGGGAGGTATGACCCATGGCGTTCTCCGCTGTCTCGGTCATCCGTGGCCCCGGGGAGATCGCCGCGATGGTCGTCGAGGTGACCAAGCGGATCTTCACCTCGCCGTTCCAGATGCGGGAGTTCCTGGAGCAGGCGTGGTTCATCACCAGCGTGACGCTGATGCCCACGATCCTGGTCTCGATCCCGTTCGGCGCCGTCATCTCCCTCCAGGTCGGCAACCTGACCGGCCAGCTCGGCGCGCAGTCCTTCGCCGGCGCGACGGCGGTGCTGGCGGTGGTCCGCGAGGCCGCACCGATCGCGGCCGCCCTGCTGATCGCCGGGGCCGCCGGCTCCGCGATCTGCTCCGACATGGGTGCCCGCAAGATCCGCGAGGAGATCGACGCGATGGAGGTGCTGGGCATCGACCCGCTGGCGCGCCTGGTCGCGCCGCGCGTGGTGGCCACGATGTTCGTCGCGCTGATGATCAACGGCCTGGTGATCGGCGCCGGCATCGGCGGCGGCTACTTCTTCACCGTGATCGTGCAGGGCGGCTCCGCCGGCGCCTTCCTGTCGTCGTTCACCGCGCTGGCGAGCCTGCCCGACCTCTACATCTCGATGGTCAAGGCGGTGGTGTTCGGCTGGTTGGCCGCGATCGTCGGCGCCTACAAGGGACTCAACGCCGGGGGCGGTCCCAGCGGGGTCGGCCGAGCGGTCAACGAGTCCGTGATCGTCGCGTTCATGCTGCTGTTCTTCCTCAACGCGGTGATCACGGCGATCTACTTCCAGGTCGTCCCACCCCCGGGCCTGTGAGAAAGGCAGAGTGATGGCCTCCGTCACCGCCGTCGGATCCTCGATCCTCAAGGGACGTCGCGACTCCCTCGAGCAGTACGGCGACCAGCTGCTGTTCTACGTGAAGGCACTCGCGTGGACCCCGCGAGCCATCAGGCGCTACCCGCGGGAGATCCTCAACACCCTCGCCGAGGTGACCTTCGGTGCCGGGGGACTGAGCCTGATCGCCGGCACCGTCGGCGTCATCGCGTTCCTCGCCTTCTTCGCCGGCACCGAGGTCGGCATCCAGGGCTACGCCTCCCTGAGCCAGATCGGGGTCGCCAAGTTCAGCGCGTTCATCTCCGCCTACTTCAACACCCGCGAGGTCGCGCCGCTGGTCTCCTCGATCGCGCTCGCCGCCACGGTCGGCTGCGGCTACACCGCGCGCCTCGGCGCGATGCGGATCTCCGAGGAGATCGACGCCCTCGAAGTGATGGCGATCCCGTCGCTGCCGTTCCTCGTCACGACCCGGATGGTGGCCGCCTTCATCGCGGTGATCCCGCTCTACGTCGTGGCGCTCTGCGCGTCGTACCTCTCGCCGCGGCTGATCACGACGCTCGTCTACGGGCAGTCGCCCGGCACCTACGACCACTACTTCCTGCAGTTCCTGCCGCCCATCGACATGCTCTGGTCCTTCGGCAAGCTGCTCTTCCTCGCGACCGCGATCATCCTGATCCACTGCTACTACGGCTACACCGCCTCCGGCGGACCGGCGGGTGTCGGCATGGCCGTGGGCCGGGCGATCCGGACCAGCATCGTCACCGTCGTGGTCGCCGACTTCTTCCTCAGCTTCGCGATCTGGGGGTCCACCACCACCGTGCGGATCACGGGGTGACTCCGTGCTGGTGAACATCCACCACGGCAGCCGGGCCGAGCACGCCCGGCTGCTGGTCGCCGGTGTGGCCTTCCTGACGGTGATCGCAACCCTGGTCGGCCTGTCGATCGCGGTCTACCAGAAGGCCTTCGACGAGGTCACCACGGTGACGATCAAGGCCGACCGGGCCGGTCTCCAGCTGGCGAAGTTCGGTGACGTCCGGATCAACGGGGTGCTCGTCGGCCAGGTCCGCCAGATCTCCCAGGACGGGGAGCAGGCGTCGATCGAGGTGGCGCTGCAGCCGGACGCGGCGAGAGAGATCCCCGCCAACGTCGACGTGAAGATCCTCCCGACCACGCTGTTCGGCCAGAAGTACATCTCCTTCGTCCGGCCCGAACGGCCCTCCTCGACCGTCCTGTCCGACGGCGACGTCATCCCCGCCACGCGGGTCGAGACGAACGTCGAGCTGAGCCGGATCCTCGCCAACCTGTTCCCGCTGCTGCGCTCGGTGCAGCCGGCCGACCTCAACGCGACCCTCAACGCACTGGCGACCGCGCTGCAGGGCCGCGGCGAGCGCATCGGCGAGACGATGGACAAGCTCGACTCCTACCTCGGGGTCGTCGACGCGCACCTGCCCACGCTGCGCAAGGACCTGGTCCTGCTCGCCGAGGTCGCCGACACCTACGACATCGCGGCGCCGGACCTGATCGGGATGCTGCGCAACCTGACCGTCACCAGCAAGACGGTGCTGGACAGCAAGGACGACCTCGGGGTCTTCTTCCACGACCTCCAGGGACTGGCCGACACGTCCACCGGCGTGCTGCAGGACAACGAGGCGAACCTGATCCGGATCGGCCAGGTCACCGAGCCGATCACGCGCCTGCTCGCGGTCTACTCCCCGGAGTACCCCTGCCTGCTGCGGGGGCTGGCCAACTACGAGCCCCTGCTCTCCAAGGTCTTCGCGGGCAGCATCATCCGCCAGGAATTCATCTTCAACACCCCGCAGTACCGCGAGTACGACCAGCGGGACCGCCCCGTGTACGGCGAGGTCGGCCGCGGGCCGTGGTGCCTCGGCCTGCCGAACCCGCCCGTCCCGATCGGACCGCAGCCGCTCAGGGACGGCACCGACATGGACGACAACCCGCCCACGAGCAGCGCTCCCGGCACGCAGCCGGCCAGCGCCCCGTCGAGCGGCTTCGCCGGCACGCCGGGGGAGAAGGAGATCGTCAACGCGATGCTGGCCGCCCGCTCCGGCCGGGCAGCGGACAGCTACGGCTCCCTGGGCGCACTGATGTACGGCCCGCTGGTCCGCGGATCGGCGGTGTCGTCATGACCTCGTCGACGCTGGCGCGGAGCGCGCAGCTGAGGAACCGTCGCAACGCCGTCACGATCAGCGCCGCCGTCAAGCTCGGCATCTTCACGCTGGCCTCGGTGCTGGTGACCGGGCTGCTGGCCGCGATCATGGGCAACATCGGCTTCGGGTCCGCCAAGGAGTACCAGGCCATCTTCACCAGCGCATCGATGCTGGAGAAGGGCGACGACGTGCGCATCGCCGGCGTGAGCGTCGGCGAGGTCAAGGAGGTCGACCACTACCAGCGCAACGACGCCGTCGTGACCTTCAAGATCAAGTCGGACGTGCCGCTGACGACCGCGTCGCGTGCCGAGATCCGCTTCCTCAACCTGGTGGGGGACCGCTACCTCGCGCTGGAGGAGGGCGCCGATGCCCACGCCCAGCCGCTGGCCGCCGGTGACACGATCCCGGTCTCGCGGACCAGTCCGGCGCTGGACCTGACGGTCCTGTTCAACGGGTTCCAGCCGCTGTTCCAGGCGCTGAACCCCAAGCAGGTGAACGAGCTCAGCCTGAACATCGTCCAGGTCCTCCAGGGCGAGGGCGGCACGATCGAGGGGCTGCTGAACAAGACGGCGTCGCTGACCAACACCCTGGCCGACCGCGACCAGCTCATCGGCCAGGTGGTCACGAACCTCGGGCAGACCCTCGACACCGTGGACCGGCACCACCAGCAGCTCACCCGCCTGGTCGTGGAGCTGAAGGGCTGGATGGCAGACCTCGCGCGGGACCGGAAGACGATCGGCTCGTCGTTGCAGAACATCTCCGACCTGACCGCCGTCGTCGCCGACCTGGTCAAGGGCAGCCGGCCGATGCTCAAGGCCGACGTCGTCCAGCTGCGTCGCCTCGCCCACCTGCTGACCGAGCCGAGGAACCGCAAGGTCGTCGTCGAGCTGCTCGACCGGCTCCCGGAGTCGATGAGCGACCAGACCCGGACCGGCACCTACGGCAGCTGGTACAACTACTACCTCTGCGGGTTCAGCGGGAACATCAAGCTCCCCGTCATCAGCAACACCCCCGGGATCGAGCAGCTCCAGTCGGAGCTGAACCACCTCGCGTTCAACTCACGGGCGGCGAGGTGCAACACCCGATGAGGCGCTACTCCGAGGCCCAGGTCCTCCGGCTGGGGGCGATCACGCTGGTGATGATGCTGCTGGTGATGGCGGCGGCGTTCAACCTGTCGAAGTTCCCAGGGTTCGGCGGCGACCTCTACCGCGCCGAGTTCTCCGACGCCAGCGGGCTGCACCGGGGCAACATGGTGCAGGTCGGCGGCATCCGGGTCGGGCGCGTCAAGGACGTCGCGCTCGAGGACAGCAACAAGGTCCTGGTCACCTTCGAGGTCGACCACGACGTCGAGTTCGGCGACGAGAGCAGGGCCTCGGTCGAGGTGCTGAACCTGCTCGGCGAGAAGTACCTCGAGCTCACCCCGGCCGGCTCGGGCCAGCTCTCCTCCGACGACGTGATCCCCCTCAGCCGCACCCAGTCGGCGTACGACATCGTCGGCGTCTTCGGCGACCTGACCACCACCACCGAGCGGATCGACACCGACCAGCTGGGGAAGGCGCTGAACGTCATCTCCGACACCGTGGACACCGCCGGCCCGGAGATCCACTCCAGCTTCCAGGGCATCGCGCGACTCTCGCGCACCGTGGCCTCACGCGACGACGAGATCCAGTCGCTGCTGAGGAGCTCGCGCAGCGTCAGCAAGGTGCTGGCCGACCGCAGCGAGGACATCGTCGACCTGATGCAGCACAGCGACCTGGTCTTCAAGGAGCTGCGCCGGCGCAAGGCCGCCATCCACCGGCTCCTCGTCAACGCGCGGGTGCTGGCGGTGCAGCTGCGCGGCGTGGCCACCGACAACCAGCAGGAGATCGGCCCGGCGCTCGCCGAGGTCGACGACCTCCTCGACCTCCTCAACAGCAAGGAGAAGGAGCTGAAGGCGACACTGCACGCGGTCGGCCCGTACGCCTCGATCCTCGGCAACACCATCGGCACAGGTCCCTGGTTCGACGCGTACGTCGTCAACCTCGCGGCCATCCCGACCGGCGAGTTCGTCCCGGAGTGATGGACATGCTGCAACGAGTCAACGGACGCGCGCTCGCGGTGGCCACCGCGGTGGTGCTGCTGGCCGCGACGTTCCTGCTCCTGGTGCGGGACACCTCGGAGACGAAGACGGTCACCGCCCACTTCCCGCGGGCCGTGAGCGTCTACAAGGGCACCGACGTGCGGATCCTGGGCGTCAACGTCGGGCACGTGACCGCGGTGATCCCGGAGGGCAACTCGGTCCGCGTCGACATGGAGTACGACGCGAAGTACAAGGTCCCGGCCGACGCCAAGGCGGTGATCGTGACGCCGACCCTGGTCGCCGACCGGTTCGTGCAGCTGACCCCGGCGTACTCCGGCGGCAGCCTGATGGCCGACGGCGCCGACATCCCCTTGCCCGACACCGGCGTGCCGGTGGAGCTCGACCGGATCTACGCCAGTCTCCGCGACCTCTCCGAGGCGCTCGGCCCCAACGGCGTGAACAAGGACGGCACCCTCGACCACCTGCTCGAGGCGGGCGCGAAGAACCTCAAGGGCCAGGGGCGGCTGGGCAACCAGATGCTCACCCGGCTCTCGCAGGCCGCCGACACCTTCGGCGAGGGCAGCGGCGACCTGTTCGCGACGGTCACGCAGCTGGCGAAGTTCTCCGACACCCTGGCCGGCAACGACCGGCTGGTGCGCGCCTTCATCAAGGACCTCTCCGGCATGTCCTCCTCGCTGGTCGGCGAGCGGGTCGAGCTCCAGCGTGCGCTCGCCTCGGTCGCACGCGCCGTGGGCACCGTCAAGGGGTTCGTCCACGACAACCACCAGGCGCTGGTCACCGACCTCGAGGAGCTGACCCGGGTCATGAAGACCATCAACTCCGAGCGGGACAGCATCGACCTCGCGCTGCAGACGGGCCCGCTGGCGCTCGGCAACCTCGCGGTCGCCTTCAACAACCAGACCAACTCGATCGGGTCTCGGATCGGGGTCAACGGCACCTTCGGTGACTTCGACGGCCTGCTCTGCTCGATCGTCATGCAGTCCGGGATGCCGCGCGCCAGCAAGGACCTCGCCTGCAAGATCTTCAAGCAGCTCGAGCCGGTCGAGGGCCAGACCGGCCAGCAGCCCAGCGGGAAGCAGACGACCGGCCTGCAGTCGCCGTCGCTGAGCAGGGTCGAGCAGCGCTCGACCGAGCAGTACGCCAACGGTGACGGCGGCTCGCTGGCGACGCTGGTCGGAGGCGGGGCATGAGCAGCCGGCCGACGCGCGCGATCCTCGGGGTGCTGGCCGCCGCGCTGGTGACCTCGGGCTGCCAGTTCGACGGCGCCTACGACCTGCCGCTGCCGGGGTCGCCGGTGGACGAGGACCACTCCTACGAGGTCACCGCTGAGTTCCAGGACATCCTCAACATCGTGCCGAAGTCGCCGGTCATGGTGGACGACGTCACCGTCGGCGAGGTCACCGACGTGGAGCGGGTCGGGTGGCACGCGAGGATCACCATGCGGGTCCGTGACGACGTGAGGCTCCCCGACAACGCCGTCGCCGACATCCGCCAGGTGAGCCTGCTCGGCGAGAAGTACGTCGCCCTCGAGCCGCCGCCGGACGCCGAGCCGACCGGCCGGCTCGGCGACCAGGACAACATCCCGTTGTCGGAGACCGGCCGGAACCCGGAGGTCGAGGAGGTCCTCGGCGCGCTGTCCTTCCTGCTCAGCGGCGGTGGCGTGGGCCAGCTCGGCACGATCACCCAGGAGCTGAACAAGGTGATGGACGGCCGCACCCAGCGGTTGCGCCACCTGCTCGGCTCGCTCGAGGACGTGGTCGGCACGCTCGACGCCCAGAAGGCCGACATCATCCGCGCGATGGAGTCGATGAACAGCCTCTCCGGGACGCTGAACAAGGAGCGGCAGACGATCGGCGACGCCCTCGACGTGGTGGGCCCGGCGGTGTCGGTGCTCGCCGACCAGCACGACGAGCTGATGAAGATGCTCGAGTCGCTCGACCGGCTCGGGGTCGTCGGCACGCGGGTGATCGGCGCCAGCAAGGACAACGTCATCAAGACGCTGGCCGACCTCAGGCCCGTGCTGACCCGCCTCAACCAGGCCGGTGACGCCCTGGCGCCCGGGCTCGACATGGCGATCAGCTTCCCGTTCCCGAAGCAGGCCTCCGAGGTCGTCAAGGGCGACTTCGCCAACGCCTACATCCGGGCCGAGATCAACCTGGACACCCTGACCCAGGCCGGGCCCGACACCGGACCGGTCGAGGTCCCGGACCCGGGGCAGGTGCTCAGCGACGTCCAGAAGTGCCTCGACAGCGGGGACGTCGCCGGCGAGGCCTGCCGCACGGTGCTCGACGACGGCAACCTCTACGAGAAGCTGGTCAAGGCCTGCAAGAAGAAGCAGAACAAGGACAACCCGGTCTGCCAGGCCATCGACCCGGTGCCGGGCGGTGACGGTCCCGGCCTGCCGGAGCTCCCGGGCCTCGACGCGCTGGCCCTCGGGGGCGCCCTGGTCAGCGGGACCCCGTCGCCCGTCCCGTCGTCCGCGGCGCTGTACGGCGGGTCCACGGCCGGGGAGGTGGGCTCATGACCCGCGGCGTGAAGGTCCGCATCGCGGCGTTCCTGGTGCTCAGCGCCGTCGGCATCGTCTACGTCACCGCGTCGTACCTCGGCTTCGTGGACCGGGTCCTCGGCCGTGGGCTGGCGGTGCACGCCACGCTGCCCACCTCCGGCGGCCTGTTCGAGGGCAGCGAGGTGACCTACCGCGGGGTGAAGATCGGCAAGGTCTCCGCGATGCACGCGACCCGGGACGGCGTCACCCTGGACCTCGCGCTCCAGGACGGCACGAAGCTGCCGAAGGACTCGCCGATGTACGTCCACAACCTCTCGGCGGTGGGGGAGCAGTACCTCGACTTCGAGCCCCCGGACGACCACGGGCCGTACGCCGAGCCCGGCGACACGCTGGCCGGCACCCGGGAGTCGCTCCCGGTGGACGAGGCGGACCTGCTCGTCGCGCTGGACAAGTTCGTGGGCTCGGTGGACAAGAAGAGCCTGCGCACCGTGGTGCACGAGCTCGGCCTGATGTTCAACGACACCGGCGTCCCGCTCGAGCACCTCATCGACAACGGCGGCCGGTTCATCGACGAGGCGGCCGCCCACGAGCAGCAGACGATCAGCCTCCTCGACAACGGGATGACCGTGCTGAGGACCCAGCAGGACAACGGCGAGAACATCCGGACCTTCTCCCGCGACCTGAGGCTGATCACCGACTCGCTGCGGACCAGCGACGGCCACCTCCGGACGGTCCTGCAGGGCACCCCCGGGACGGCCCGCGAGATCGACAGCCTGTTGAAGGACCTCGAGCCGACCCTTCCGGTCCTGCTCGGCAACGCGGTGAGCGTCAACCAGGTCGTGGTCTCGCACCTCCACGGCATCGAGCAGCTGCTGGTGACCTACCCGCGCATCACCTCCAGCGGTTTCTCGGGCACCCCGCCCGACGGCTACGGCCGGGTCAACCTCCAGTTCGCCAACAAGGTCCAGCCGTGCACCCAGGGCTACATGCCGCGCAGCCAGTGGCGCCGGGGCGACCAGGTGACCGACACGCCGATCTACCCGGCCCGTTGCCTCAGCGGCCCGCCGTACAACATGCGCGGCAGCAAGTACGCTCCCGGCGGCGGTGCGAACCCGTCGCCCGGCCGGGCCTACCGTGGTTCCTACGACCCACGCACCGGCGTGGTCGATGGTGCGGTGGACGCCCGGGGAAACCCGGTACGGTTCCTCGACCAAGGCAACCTGTCGATCCTCGGAGGCGATTCGTGGAAATGGCTCCTGGTGGGTCCGGTGGCGACCCGGTGACGCCCGGACGCCGTACGCACGTCGGTCTCAACATCGCGCTCTACGTCCTCACGCTGCTGGTGGCGTGCGCGTGCGTGGTCGGCGGCGTGAACGTCTACCGCACCCACGGCCAGCGCGCCGACGCCGCGGTCGAGCAGACGCGGTACGGCGACGTGCTGGCCGCCGCGAGGGCGGAGGCCGAGGCCTTCATCAACATCGACTACCGGGACGCCCAGGACAGCATCGACAAGGTGGCCGGGGGTGCGACCGGGAAGTTCCGGAAGCAGTACGACACCTCGACCAAGGGTGTCGTGCAGGTGCTCAAGCAGAACCGGTCGGTGATGGACGGCAAGGTCGTCTGGGCCGGCGTCGTGGACGCCGACCAGGACAGCGCCACGGTCATCGCCGCCACGTCGGGCACCGTCGCGAACGTCCAGACCGACAACAAGCCGGTGGCGCGGAACTTCCGGCTCAAGCTCGACCTGGTCTACTCCGACGGGGCCTGGCTGACCTCCAACCTCGAGTTCGTGGGATGACCGCCATGTCCTCCACCCCGCCCCGCCCGCCTCGCCGACCCGTCGTCGGCTCGCGCAACCCGACCGCGCGCCCGCGCAAGGTGGCCGGATCGCGCGACGACCAGACCGCCGCCGAGCTCCTCGAGCACCCCGGCGACGACTCCACGCCCGTCGAGGAGACCGACCAGGAGCCCGCGGGGGAGCCGGCGTCCGCCGCGCGCACCGGCGCCCTCGGCAGCCTCCGCACGACGGTCGTCCTCGTCGTCGTGCTCCTGCTGCTGGCCGCGGTGGCCGCGGGGGAGTCGTGGTACCTCTGGCTGCGCGACGAGCCCACGGTGTCGGCGAGCCGCCCGGTGGTCACCGGCCAGCTCGCGCACCAGGCGGCCGTGGAGGCCGCGTCGTCGGCCACCGAGGAGATCCTGTCCACGTCGTACAAGAACTACGACGACCAGGTCGACCAGGCCACCAGCAAGATGACCGACTCCTTCGCGGCGGAGTACCGCAAGACCGTCGACGACATCCGCGCCGACTTCGTCAAGGCCCACACCCAGCTCCAGGTCGACGTCGTCGCCTCGGGCGTGGTGAGGGCGTCGTCCCAGCAGGTGCAGGCGCTGCTGTTCCTCAACCAGTACGTCCAGAAGAAGGGCAAGGACACGACCTCCACGCCGTACCGCGCGCTGGTGACGGTCGTGCACACCGACCACGGCTGGCTGGTCTCCGACATCGAGACGCAGTAGCCCCCGCGCCGCGTTTCTGACAAACTAGAACACGTTCCAGTCAGTGTGGTACCCGCCGCTCGACCCTTGAGCTGCGCAGCCGAGAGGGGAAGGATCGCCGACGTGCCGTTCGACACCGATCTCCTCGTCATCGGCGCGGGTCCCACGGGCCTCTTCGCCACCTACTACGCCGGGTTCCGGGGACTGCGGGTCGCCGTCGTCGACTCCCTGCCCGAGCTCGGCGGGCAGATCACCGCGATGTACCCCGAGAAGCAGATCCTCGACGTCGCCGGATTCCCCACCATCAAGGGGCGCGACCTGGTCGAGGGCCTCGTCGCCCAGGCCGCCACCGCGCACCCCGAGTACTTCCTGGACCGGACCGCGACGAGCCTCCGGCACGACGGGGACAGTGTCACGGTCGGGCTCGACGACGGTGCCGAGATCCGGGCCGGGGCGGTGCTGATCACGGCCGGCATCGGCAAGTTCAGCCCGCGACCGCTCCCGGCCGGCGAGGGGTGGCTCGGCCACGGCCTGGAGTTCTTCGTGCCCAGCTTCGCGCCGTACGCCGGCAAGGACGTCGTGATCGTCGGTGGCGGCGACAGCGCCTTCGACTGGGCGCTGCACCTCGAGCCGGTCGCCCGGTCGGTGACGCTGGTGCACCGCCGGGACGCCTTCCGCGCGCACGCCCGCACCGTCGAGCAGGTGCGCTCCTCCGCGGTCCGTATCGTCACCAAGGCCGAGGTGACGGCGTTCCGCGGCGACGGTGTCGTGGAGTCCGTGGAGGTGACCGCGGACGGCGAGTCCCTGACCCTCCCGGCCCAGGCGGTCGTGGCCGCGCTCGGCTTCGTCGCCGACCTCGGCCCGCTCCAGCAGTGGGGCATCGAGGTGGCCAAGCGGCACGTCGTGGTCGACTCCGCGATGCGGACCAGCCTGGAGCGGGTCTTCGCCGCCGGCGACATCACGGAGTACTCCGGCAAGGTGCGGCTGATCGCCGTCGGCTTCGGTGAGGCCGCAACCGCCGTGAACAACGCCGCGGTCGCCATCGATCCCAGCGCCCACGTGTTCCCGGGCCACTCGAGCGACGGAACCTGACATGGGCGGACGCGACGCGGTGCGGATGGGCGACCAGGAGGTGGCCGACTTCCTCGACGACAACCTCAAGGTGCAGGTCGCCAGCATCGGCCGGGACGGTACGCCGCACCTCACGACGCTCTTCTACGTCGTCCTCGACGGACGCATCGCGTTCTGGACCTACGCCCGCAGCCAGAAGATCCGCAACCTGGAGCGGGACCCTCGGGTCAGCTGCCTGGTCGAGGACGGGACCGACTACTTCGAGCTGCGGGGCGTGTCGATGACGGGGCGCGCGGAGATCGTCCGCGACCACGACCGGATCTTCGAGATCGGCTCGGCCGTGGCCGTCCGGATGGTCGGCGCGAAGACCCTGGACGACCTCGGCGAGATCGGCCGCAGCACCGTCGAGAAGCAGGCCACCAAGCGGGTGGCAGTCGTGATCCATCCCGACCACGTCGCGACGTGGGACCACCGCAAGATGGTCTGAGGCATGAGACAGGAGAGACGATGAGGATCAAGGTCGACTTCGACCTCTGCGAGTCCAACGCCCTCTGCGAGGGCCTGGCACCCGACGTCTTCGAGCTGGACGACGACGACTTCCTCCAGCTGAGGACCGACGAGACGACCGACGAGAACATCGAGAACGTCAGGCGCGCCGTGGCGGCCTGCCCGCGGGCCGCGATCTCGCTGGAGGAGGCGTGACCGACGCCGTGTCCCTGGACGGCCGGGTCGCCGTCGTCACCGGCGCCGGGGCCGGGCTGGGTCGCGCCGAGGCCCTGGCCCTGGCCGACGCGGGGGCGGCGGTCGTGCTCAACGACCTGCCCGGGGCCGCGGACGAGGCCGCCGAGGAGATCCGCTCGCGCGGCGGCACCGCGGTCGTCGTCGAGGGTGACGTGGGGGAGCGGACCACGGCCGATTCGATGGTCGCGGCCGCGGTCGACGACCTCGGCGGTCTCGACATCGTCGTCAACAATGCCGGGATCACCCGGGACCGGATGCTCTTCAACCTCTCCGACGAGGACTGGGACCTGGTCATCAGGGTCCACCTGCGCGGCCACTTCCTGCTGTCGCGCAACGCCGCGGCGTACTGGCGGGCGCGGTCGAAGGAGACCGGCGCGCCGGTCTACGGGCGCGTGGTCAACACCGCCTCGGAGGCGTTCCTGGGCGGCTCGCCCGGCCAGGCGAACTACGCCGCGGCCAAGGGCGGCATCGCCGCGCTGACCCTCTCCACGGCCCGCGGGCTCGGCCGGATCGGGGTGCGTGCCAACGCGATCTGCCCGCGCGCCCGCACGGCCATGACCGCGGATGTCTTCGGCGAGGACGACTCCGGGCTCGAGGTCGACCCCTACTCGCCGCAGCACGTCGCCCCGCTCGTCGCCTACCTCGCCTCGCCGGCCGCCGAGGCGATCACCGGCCAGGTGCTCGTGGTCTACGGCGGCATGGTCGCGCTGCTCGCGGCGCCCGTGGTCGAGCAGCGCTTCGACGCCGCCGGGTCGGCGTGGGACCTCGACGACCTCGACAAGCAGCTCGGCGGCTACTTCCAGGATCGCGACCCGTCGGTGGGGTTCGCCGCCGACTCGGTCATGGGCCTGACGATCTAGGAGAAGAGGACATGGACCGTCTCAAGGACAAGGTCGCCATCGTCACCGGCGGCGCCCAGGGCCAGGGCGCGGAGATCTGCCGCGCGTTCGTGGCCGAGGGCGCGAAGGTGGTCATCGCGGACATCGCCAAGGAGCCCGGGCAGGCGCTGGCCGACGAGCTGGTGGCCGAGCACGGCGACACGGCGTACTTCGCCGACCACGACGTGAGCGACGAGGCCTCCTGGGTGCGCGTGGTGACCGAGGCGAACGAGCGGTTCGGGCCGGTCAACGTGCTGGTCAACAACGCCGGCATCCTGCGCTTCGGCGAGATCGAGAAGATGAGCGTCGAGGAGTTCGAGCTGGTCTTCCGGGTCAACCAGCTCGGCTGCTTCCTGGGCATGAAGTCGGTGTCGCGGACGATGCGCAAGAACGGCGGCGGGTCGATCATCAACGCCTCGTCGATCGAGGGTCTGGGCGGGATGGCCGCGTGCGCGGCGTACTCCGCCACGAAGTTCGCGATCCGCGGCATGACGAAGGTGGCCGCGATGGAGCTCGGCCCCAAGGGGATCCGGGTGAACTCCGTGCACCCCGGCATGGTCGACACCCCGATGACGCGCGTGCACGGTGGCGACGCCGCGATGGAGTACGGCGCCTCGAAGGTGCCGCTGCGCCGGGTGGGTCTCCCCACGGACATCGCCCCGCTGTACGTCTACCTCGCCAGCGACGAGAGCGGCTACGTCAACGGCGCCGAGATCGCGATCGACGGCGGTGTCACCGCCACGCACGCCTTCGGGGGCTAGTCACGCCGGATCGTGCTGACGCCAGATGGCCACCGCCAGGCACAGCGACCACAGGATCCCGAGTGGCGTCGTGAAGACGCCGTACTGCGCGACGACCGCGCCGATCATGAGGACTGCGCAGCCGACGCCGAGGTATCCGAGCCACCGCCCGAGCGCCCCGGTGCGCAGCACGACGACCGACACGGCGAGGATGAACAGTCCGAGGACCGTCATGCCGGACAGCCCGAGCAGCGTGTAGTTGAACGCCGTGACGGCCCGCAGGACGTCGACGCCGGGGAGCGGTTCGTCCATCATGTCGACGAGATGACCGATGGTGGCGCGCGCCGCGCCGGTGACCAGCCAGACCGCCGTCACCGCGGCAGCCATGGACCTGGCGAACGCCAGCCAGGCCGGCGCCTTTGCCGCCGCGGCCAGCGTGTGCAGATGGTGCATCACCACGGGGATCGTGCAGGCGGCAACGAGAGCCCACATGCCCGACATGACGCCGGCGGTGCGGTTGCCGGAGTCCTGCCACCAGGACAGCAGCTCCTGGTCGGAGGGGTCATGGGGCACGTCGACGCTCGCCACGGTCATGAAGAGCGCGACCGCGAAGAGTGCCGCCGCTGCTGCGCCGGTCGCCCGTGCGGCGGTCCCTGCCGGTCGGACCCGGGGGGTGCCGGTCGTTGCTGTGCTGGACATGGTGTGCTCCTTGTCGTCGGGCCGGCCGAGCGGCTGGTCTGCTCCCAGCCTTCGGGACGAGGGGCGCCGAGGGGAGGGTGCGGGCACTGGTCCTGCGATCAGGGCTGACCCTGAGTCCACCGCGGCCGATTGCTGCGACGATGACCGCATGCGGCCGTCGCGTCTCCTCCTTGCTCGGGCGCTGACCTGGCCGCTGACGCCTGCCCTCCTCGCCGGCACCTTCGCATCCGAGGCGGCCCAGCCGGGGAGCATCGGGACGGTCGTCGGCGCCGGCGACGCCCCGGCCGTGGTGGCCCTGGTCTCGTGCTGGCTCGTCGGCATCGCGGTCACCGGCCGCGCGCCGGACCAGCCGGCGGGATGGGCCTTCCTCGGGCTCGGCAGTGCCGTGGCGTGGAGCGCCTTCCTCGACACGTACACCGAGCTGTTGCACAGCTCGGACGGCGACACAGCGACGTACCGCCTGTTCGCGACGCTCAGCGACAGCAGCTTCGTCTGGTGGTTCGTCTTCCTCGCGCTCGTGCTGCAGCTGACGCCGCCGCGCAGTACCCGGCCACCGGCCGCTCGTCATCTGCCCGGTGTGACCTTGGCAGCAGGGAGCACGTTCCAGGTCATGGCGCTGCTGCGGTCGACACACCTGGACCCGCCCCTCGAACGGCTGACCAGCCCGCTCGCGGTCGGCGCACTGAGCGGCGTCACGAGCGTGCTCGCCACCGCCGCGATCTACACCCTCGCCGCCTGTCTCCTTGCCTCGGTCCTCGTGCTGGTTCTCGCCTGGCGTCGATCGGTCGGCGACGCACGGCAACAGCTGCTCTGGCTGGTGGCCGGGGCAGTCCCGGTCGCGCCCAGTGTCGTCGGAGCGTTCGCGTTCTCGGGGGCGGACAACAACGACGCCGCGGCCGTGCTGCTCAGTGGCGCGATGGTCACCCTCGTCGCCGGCGCGGCACTGTCCGTGCTGAGATACCGGCTGTTCGACGTCGAGCGGGTCGTCACCGACTCGGCGGCGTACGCCATCGCGTCCGTCTCGGTGGTCGTCGCCTTCGTCGGCGTGGTCGTCGTGCTCAACCGGAGCACGCCCATCGAGACCGGCTCCCAGCTGTCCGTGGTCGCGGCGACGCTCGCCGGGGTGGGCGTGGCACGGGTCTCCTACGTGTGGGGTCGCCGGGCCGTCGGACGGCGGGTGAACCCCGTGCGCTTCGACGCGGTCGAGGTCGTCCGGTCGGGGCTCGGCGGGCAGTCGGAGGAGCTCGACGACCTCATCGCCAGGGTCCTCGGACCGCACGCCCGCGCGCTGTACCCCGCGACCGGTGACACGTGGGTCACCTCAGCCGGCCGCGCGGCGACGCCGGGAGAGCACGGCATGGACGTACGCCGGCACGGCGCCCTCGTCGCTCGCCTGGAGTTCGAACCCGCGGAGAGCGACCGTGCCGTGGTCGAGGCCGTAGCCACGGAGGCGGCCGCCGAGATGGACAACGTGGCCCTGCGAGCAGAGCTCGCGCGTCAGCTCGAGCTGGTCCGCGAGTCCCGTGCCCGGCTCGCCACCGCTCACCTCGAGGAGCGTCGACGCATCGAGCGCGACCTGCACGACGGCGCACAGCAACGACTCCTGGCCATCGCGTTGCGGCTCCAGTCGGCCCGGCTCGACAGCGACTCTGCCGCTCTCGTCGTCGAGTCCGACCGCTCGATCGCAGAGATCCAGGTGACGATCCAGGAGCTGCGGGACCTCGCCGCGGGCCTGCAGCCGGCGGGGCTCGCCGGCGGTGGGCTGCTGGCCGCCGTGGCCGACCTGGCCGACCGGGTGCCGCTGATGGTGAGCTACGACGTCGTGGACGAACGGTTCCCGTCCGTCGTCGAAGGGGTCGCATGGTTCGTGATCGCCGAGGCGGTCACGAACGCGGTCAAGCACTCGGGCGCCGACCGGCTCTGGGTCTCGGTGTGCCGGCACGAGGACGGCGTCCACGTCGCGGTCCAGGACGAGGGGATCGGCGCCGCGGACGCCGCTGCCAGCGGACTGCAGGGACTCGCAGACCGCGTCGGCGCGGCCGGTGGTTCCTTGAGGGTCGACGAGGTCGACCCACGCGGAACGAGGGTCGAGGCGGTGCTCCCGTGCGGGTCGTGATCGCCGACGACTCGGCGCTGCTCAGGGAGGGGCTGGCCCAGCTCATGACCGGCGCCGGTGTCGAGGTGTGCGCGGCCGTGGGTGACGCTGAGGCGCTCGCGACCGCGGTGTTCGAGCACCGGCCGGACGTGGCGGTGATCGACATCCGGATGCCGCCGACGTTCACGCACGAGGGAGCGGCCGCCGCCGTCGGGCTGAAGGCATCCTTCCCCGAGGTCGGCATCCTGCTCCTCTCGCAGGCGGTGGAGACGCACTTCGCGGGGCAGCTGCTCGAACGCCACGCCGAGAGGTTCGGCTACCTGCTCAAGGACCGGGTGATCGACGTACCGACCCTGCTGCACGCGCTCGAGACGATCGCGGCGGGCGGCACGGTGCTGGACCCCGAGATCGCCCGCAGCCTGGTGCGGGCACACTCGCGCAACAACCCGCTGCACTCGCTGTCGGACCGGGAGCGGGAGGTGCTCGGCCTGATGACCGAGGGTAGGTCGAACGCCGCCATCGCCGAGCGGCTCGTCGTCTCCGGCAAGACCGTCGAGACGCACATCTCCAACATCTTCGCCAAGCTCGGCCTCCTCGAGGCTCCGGACGACCACCGCCGGGTGCTCGCCGTGCTCACGGCGCTGAGGAACGTGACGGACCCACCCGCCTGAGAGTCCTGTGTCAAGCAGCCTCCTGCTGGAGGGTGCTGAGCCGGCCGTGCAGGTCGGGGTTGTAGGGCTGGTGGTCGTCCAGGCAGCGCCAGAGGATCCCTCAGTCGCGGAGGAGCAGCCGGACGGCGACGTCCATCTGCCTGGTGACGTCGCCGGCGGAGGTGCGGCCGGTGACCCAGCCGACCAGCGCGGAGAGCCACACGTCGCCGATCACGCGGGCAATGGCGACGTCGTCGTCGGTGAGGTCCTCCTTGCCCGGGTGCATGGCGCGGGTCAGCATCGAGCTGAGCAGCATGCCCACGGTGTGGATCTCGTTCTGCACCGAGGCGTCGGCGAACATGAACGCCCGGGTCAGCGCCTCGGTCAGGTGCGGGTCGCCCTGGAGGCCCTTGGTGGTCCGGTTCAGCAGGAACATCACCCGCTCGTGGGCGGTGTCGCCCGGGATCGCCTTGTCCCGGGTCGCGGCCTCGGCGCGCTCGAACTCGCGGCCCAGCGCGGAGACCAGCAGGTGGATCTTCGAGGGGAAGTAGCGGTAGAGCGTCCCGAGCGCCACGTCGGCCTGCTCGGCCACGGCCCGCATCTGGACCGCGTCGAACCCGCCCTTGGACGCGAGCGCGATCGTCGCGTCGAGGATCCGCTTGCGTCGGTCCCGCTGTGCGGCCGACCCGAGCTCCTCGACCGTCAGCGAGTTGGCGCTGGTCACGGACCCTCCCATGTGGCTCCCTCTCGGAGATCTGGTCCCCCGAACCGCTCGGTGGACCAGACATCTAGGCTAGCAATCGGTAGGACATAATAGGAACACGTTTCACTTCGTCCGGCCCGGACGTTCCCGAAGAAAGGTCGTGGCGGATGCGGATCGCACTCCTGTCCTACCGGAGCAAGCCTCACTGCGGAGGGCAGGGGATCTACATCCGCCACCTCAGCCGCGAGCTCACGAACCTCGGCCACCAGGTCGAGGTCTTCTCGGGCCAGCCGTACCCCGAGCTGGACCCCGGGGTGACGCTCACGAAGGTGCCGAGCCTGGACCTCTACCGGGAGCCCGACCCGTTCCGGATCCCGAAGCCGCGGGAGTTCCGCGACCTCGTGGACGTCGAGGAGTTCCTGACGATGTGCACGGCCGGGTTCCCCGAGCCGAAGACGTTCAGCACCCGCGTGGCCAAGCTGCTGCGCGACCGGGTCCAGGACTTCGACATCGTCCACGACAACCAGGTCCTCGGATACGGCATGCTCGACATCGAGGAGATGGGGCTGCCGCTGATCACCACGCTGCACCACCCGATCACCTTCGACCGGCGCATCGACCTGGCCGCCGCGCCGTGGCGCAAGAAGCTGTCGGTACGCCGCTGGTACGGCTTCCTGCGCATGCAGGGCAAGGTGGCCCGGCGGGCGCGCAGGATCCTCACGCCCTCGCAGGCCTCCAAGCGCGACATCGTCAAGGACTTCGGGGTCGACCCCGCCCGGCTCCAGGTCATCCTGCTCGGCGTCGACGACGGCTTCGTCCCGCCGCGGGCGCCGCGGGTCCCGGGCCGGATCCTGGCGATGGCCAGCGCGGACGCGCCGATGAAGGGCATCGCCACCCTGCTCGAGGCCTTCGCCAAGCTGCGCACCGAGCGCGATGTCGAGCTGCTGCTGGTCACCAGGCCGCAGCCGGGCGGCCGCACCGAGCAGCTGATCGACCGGCTGTCGATCGCGGACTCGGTCCGGTTCGTGCACGGCGTGAGCGAGGCCGACCTCGTCGACCTGATGGGCTCGGCGGAGATCGCCTGTGTCCCGTCGCTGTACGAGGGCTTCTCGCTGCCGACCGCCGAGCTGATGGCGTGCGCCACCCCGCTGGTCGTCTCGCGGGCGGGCGCGATCCCCGAGGTCGTGGGACCGGACGGCGAGTGCGCCGACCTGGTGACCCCGGGTGACGTCGGCGAGCTGGAGACGGCGCTCGCCGCGCTGCTCGACGACCCCGAGCGACGTGAGCGGATGGGCCGCGCGGGCCGGCAGCGGGTACAGGAGCTGTTCAGCTGGCGGGCCGTCGCGGCGACGACGGCCGCGGCGTACGAGGACGTGATCGCCGACTACCGGCGCGAGAATCCCGACAAGCTCGACCACCGAGAGGACTCAGATGCTGACCGTTGACTTCGACCGCCTCGGGCTGCGTGCGGGCGACCGGGTGCTGGACATGGGCTGCGGTGCCGGCCGGCACGCGTTCGAGATGTACCGCCGCGGTGGCGACGTGATCGCCTTCGACCAGGACGCCGACGAGCTGGCGGGGGTCCGCGAGCTGTTCGCGGCGATGAAGGAGGCCGGTGAGGTCCCCGAGGGGGCCGAGGCCGACGTCAAGGAGGGTGACGCTCTCTCGCTGCCCTTCGCCGACGAGGAGTTCGACCGGGTCGTCGCGGCCGAGGTGCTCGAGCACATCCCCGCGGACATCCAGGCGATCCGCGAGCTGGTGCGGGTGCTGCGACCCGGCGGCACGATCGCCGTGTCCGTGCCGCGGTGGTTCCCCGAGATCGTGAACTGGAAGCTCTCGGACGACTACCACAACGTGCCGGGCGGCCACATCCGGATCTACTCCGACAAGGAGCTGATCGCGAAGCTGGCCAACGCAGGGCTGGAGTTCCAGGGCAAGGACTACGCGCACGGCCTGCACTCGCCGTACTGGTGGATCAAGTGCGCGGTCGGCGTGCGGAACGACGACCACCCGCTGGCGAAGGCATATCACCGGCTCCTGGTCTGGGAGATCATGAAGCAGCCCCGTGCGCTCCGGGTGGCCGGCCGGGTGCTCGACCCGCTGATCGGCAAGAGCATGGTGCTCTACTTCCGCAAGCCGGCCGCCGGGCAGGTCGATGACTGACCCGCTGGCCCGCATCCCCCATGTCGGCGGCATCCTGACCGCCGCCGAGGTCGCCGAGACGGCGGCCTCGATCGCGGCGATGCAGGAGCCGTCCGGTGCGGTGCCGTGGACGATCGGCGAGCACGCCGACATCTGGAACCACGTCGAGGCCGCGATGGCGATGCTCGTGGGCGGCCAGGTGGAGGCCGCCGAGCGCGCCTACGAGTGGGTGCCGACCATGCAGCGCGCGGACGGCTCGTGGCCGATGAAGATCGTCGGCGGCGAGGTCGAGGACCACCGCGGCGAGGTGAACATGTCGTCGTACCTCGCGGTCGGCATCTGGCACCACTGGTTGGTCCGGCGCGACATCGCCTTCGTGCACCGCTTCTGGCCGGCCGTCCGGGCCGGGCTGGACTGGGTCGTCTCGATGCAGCTGCCGTTCGGGGGCATCGCCTGGTCCGAGGAGTGGGAGGACGGTCGCCCGGTCCGCCGTGACGAGGGCGCGCTGCTGGCGGGCTCCTCGAGCATCTACCAGTCGCTGCGCGCCGGCGTTGCCCTCGCCGACCTGGTCGACGACCCGCAGCCGGAGTGGGAGCTCGCCGGCGGCCGCCTGGGCCACGCGATCCGGGAGCACCGTGACCTGTTCCTGGACAAGTCGACCTACTCGATGGACTGGTACTACCCGGTGCTCGGCGGCGCGGTCCGCGGCCCGGCGGCGTTCGAGCTGCTCGCCACCCGCTGGGACGAGTTCGTGGTCGACGGCCTGGGGATCCACTGCGTCGACACCAACCCGTGGGTGACCGGCGCCGAGACCTGCGAGCTGGCGATGGCGCTGGACGCGCTCGGGGACCACGAGCGGGCGGTCCGGCTGCTCGCCGACATGCAGCACATGCGCGGCGAGGAGGGGAAGTACTGGACCGGCTGGGTCTACGGCGACGACGTGCACTGGCCGGTCGAGCACACGACGTACACCGCGGCCGCGGTCGTCCTCGCCGCCGACGCCCTCGGGGAGACGCACGGGCACGCCACCGAGGGGTCCGGGATCATGCGGGGCACCTCGCTGGCGCCGCACTTCGCCGAGCTGGCGCTCGAGTGCGGCTGCCCCTCCGGCGACCTGGTGCGCTGAGCCGGGTCAGCTGACCGGGTCGCCCGCGTCCCCACCGGTGCGGCGCAGCACCCGCATCGAGCCGAGCGCCTCCACCTCCTCGAAGTCGCCGCTGCGCAGGGCGCGCAGGAAGATGTCGTACGGCGGCCGGCCGCCGTCGGCGGGGTTCGGGAAGACGTCGTGGATCACCAGCAGCCCGCCGGGCGTCAGCCAGGGCGCCCAGCCGGTGTAGTCGTTATGCGCGTGGACCTCGGCGTGCCCGCCGTCGATGAAGAGCATCGACAGGGGAGTGCGCCACAGCGACGAGACGGTCGTCGACCTGCCGACCACTGCGACGACCTGGTCCTCGAGGCCGGCCCGGGCCAGCGTCCGGCGGAAGACCGGGAGCGTGTCCATCAGCCCGAGCTCCGGGTCGACCAGGCTGGCGTCGTGGTGCTCCCAACCGGCCTGGTTCTCCTCGGAGCCGCGGTGGTGGTCGACGGTGAAGACCGTGCCGCCCACCTCGCGCGCGGCGGCGCCGAGGTAGATCGCGGACTTGCCGCAGTAGGTGCCCACCTCGAGAACCGGCCCGTGGGGCAGCCGCTCCCGCGCGACCCGGTGCAGCAGCAGGCCCTCGTCCTCGGGCATGAAGCCCTTGGCGGCGAGCGCGTGGGCGAGCAGGTCGGCGGGCATCGCGATGGTTTCCGGCACGACCCCAGCCTAGTAGGGTTAGAACACGTTCTAGTCTGGTTGGTGGTCGAGCCTGTCGAGGCCACGGAGAGGTGGACCATGTCCCTGGGGATCACCGACGAGCACGCCGACATGGCGGCGAGCCTGCGCCGCTGGGCGGCCGGGCTGGGTGCGACCGCGGCCGTGCGGGCCGCCGAGGGTGAGCCCGACGAGGCGTTCGCGGACGTGTGGAAGGCCGTCGGCGAGATGGGCGTCGCCGTGATCGGGCTGCCCGAGCCCGTGGGCGGTGGGGGCGGCTCCGTGCTCGACGTGGCCGTGGCGCTCGAGGCGTGTGCCCGCGAGCTGCTGCCCGGGCCGCTGCTCGGGACCGCGGTGGCCGCGGCGGTGCTCGGTGGCACGCCGGTCGCCGCCGAGATCGGCAACGGTGCGGTGGTCGGCGTCGTGCTGTCGGGCGACACGGTGTGGGACGCGCCGGGGGCGACCCACGTCCTGGTGCCCGACGCCGACGACACCTGGCACGTCCTGCCGCGCGCCGCGGTCGACCTGACGCCGGCGCTCGGCCTCGACCTGAGCCGCAGGTTCGGCTCGCTGCGGGAGCTCGATCCCGCGGCTGTCGACGGTGGTGTCCGGCTCGACGGGGTCAGCGCCGACCTGGTTCGCCGGACGGCGGTGACTCTCGGGGCCGCCGAGGCGTCCGGGGTCGCCCGGTGGTGCCTGGGGACCGCCGTCGAGCACGCCAAGGTCCGCGAGCAGTTCGGCCGGCCGATCGGCGGCTTCCAGGCGGTCAAGCACCTGTGCGCCGAGATGCTCGAGACGGCCGAGTCGGTCACCGCTGCCGCCTGGGACGTCGCGGTCGCGGCGTCGGCGGGCGGCTCCGACGCGCAGTGGGCCTTCGCCGCCGACGTGGCCGAGGCCGTCTGCTTCGACGGCGCCGTGGAGGTCGCCAAGTCCTGCATCCAGGTGCTCGGCGGGATCGGCTTCACCTTCGAGCACGACGCCCACCTCTACCTCAGGCGCGCACTGGCGTTGCGCGGCCTGCTGGCGGACGGGGACGCGGCGGCCGCGCGGCTGACCGCGCGCGCCGTGGTCGGCGTACGCCGTGAGCCGGCGCTCGACCTCGACGGCCGCGACGAGCACGTCCGGGCCGAGGTGCGGGCCCGGGTCGCGGGGATCTCGGCCGTGCCGGCGGACGAGCGGCGAGGCGCGCTCGTGGAGGCCGGGTACCTCGCCCCGCACTGGCCGGAGCCCCACGGGCTGGGTGCCGACGCCGTGACGCAGGTCGTCATCGACCAGGAGCTGGCGCGGGCGGGTGTCGAGCGCCCCGACCTGGTCATCGCCGGCTGGGCGGTGCCGACGATCCTCGCCCACGGGACCGAGCAGCAGCGCGACCGGTTCGTGCGGCCGTCGCTGCTGGGTGAGCTGGTGTGGTGCCAGCTCTTCTCCGAGCCCGGTGCCGGCTCCGACCTGGCCTCCCTGCGCACGCGTGCCGAGAAGGCCGACGGCGGTTGGCGGCTGAGCGGTCAGAAGGTCTGGACCTCGCTCGCGGACCGCGCCGACTGGGCGATCTGCCTGGCGCGCACCGACCCGGAGGTGCCGCAGCACAAG
>Ga0308176_10000512_pt1 | contig 24606 bp, 3 predicted proteins | sample PhyCR2_3_FD_203890 | JGI IMG/M metagenome (GOLD analysis project Ga0308176, IMG submission 203890) | Soil microbial communities from UC Gill Tract Community Farm, Albany, California, United States - DLSLS.C.R2 | ecosystem: Environmental > Terrestrial > Soil > Agricultural land | place: USA... | reverse complement strand
GCGGTGGGCCACGGCTGCCCGGGCGAGATCACCCGCCAGATCATGGTCGAGCTGCGGGGGATCTTCACCGGCGAGATCGCCGACCGCCACGGCTGGCTGTACCCGGTCCACGCGCGCGTCCAGGCCGGCGTCGCCGGCGCGTCCCAGACGGTTTGACGTCCGGCCCATCCGCCGGAGGAGGCTCTCGACGATGAACATCAACGACCTGCTGAAGATCGCGGTGGAGCGCAAGGCGTCCGACCTCCACCTCAAGGTCGGGAGCCACCCGGTGATCCGGGTCGACGGCGACCTTCTCCCCCTGGGCGAGCTCAAGCGCCTGATGCAGGAGGACACCATCGCGATGGCGTTCTCGATGATGAACGCCCGCCAGAAGCAGCGCTTCAAGGAGGAGCTGGAGCTCGACATCGCCTATTCGGTGCCGGGGCTCGGCCGCTTCCGCTGCAACGTCTTCCAGCAGCGCGGCGCGGTGGGGCTGGTGCTGCGCGTCATTCCGGCGCGCATCCAGAGCATCCGCGAGCTGATGCTGCCGCCGGTGCTGGAGCGCATCTGCGAGGAGCGGCGCGGCCTGATCCTCTGCACCGGCACCACCGGCTCCGGCAAGTCGACCAGCCTCGCGGCGATGCTCGACTACATCAACTCGACGCGCACCGAGCACATGATCACGATCGAGGACCCGATCGAGTTCCTCCACCGCGACAAGAAGTCGATCGTCAACCAGCGTGAGATCGACGTCGACACCCACTCCTTCGCCGGCGCCCTGCGCGCCGCCCTCCGCCAGGACCCCGACGTCCTGCTGGTGGGCGAGATGCGCGACTACGAGACGATCGAGACCGCCCTGCTCGCCGCCGAGACCGGCCACCTCGTCTTCTCGACCCTGCACACCCTGGACGCCACGGAGACGGTCAACCGCATCATCTCCGTCTTCCCGCCGCACCACCAGAAGCAGATCCGCATCCAGCTCTCGCAGGTGCTGAAGTCGGTGATCTCGCTGCGCCTGGTGCCGCGCGCCGACGGCATGGGCCGCGTGCCCGCCGCCGAGGTGCTGATCTCGACCGCCTACATCCGCGAGTGCGTCGAGAACAAGGAGAAGACGAAGTACATCCGCGAGCAGATCGCCCTCGGCACCAGCCAGTACGGGATGCAGACGTTCGACCAGTCGCTCTTCCAGCTCTACAAGAGCGGTCTGATCACGCTGGACGAGGCGCTCAAGCGCGCCACCAACCCGGACGAGTTCCGGCTCAAGATCCAGGGCGTGCAGTTCACCGCCGACATCTCGCGCGACCAGATGGACGAGTCGATCCAGATCCCCGGCGAGAGCGACTTCCTGGGTGGTGGGGACCTGTCGTTCGAGATCGAGCAGAATTAGCGGCATTTCGCTGCGTGAAGAGCAGCATTTCGATGCGGAATGCTGTATAGTCTTCAACATGACGGACCGATACTCCGAAGAGACGCTCCGGCTGGCGGGGATGCTCAAGACCCTGGCCAAGTCGAAGCGTCGCTCGATCCGGTCGATCGAGCAGCAGATGGGCGTCTCGACCTCGATCTTCCACAAGGTCCTCAAAGGGGACGTCACCTTCCACATCCGGCACCTGTTGATGATCCTCGACGCCCTGGAGATCGACTGGGCGGAGTTCTTCCACATCGCCTACCCGCGGGCCGGCGCGACGCCCGCCGCCAGCGACGACTCCCTGCTGGGCGATCTCGACCGCGCCCTGGGCGAGCTGGAGCCGGCCGCGGAGGAGATCTCCGACGCCGAGTTTGCGGAGCGGGTCAGGCAGGTGCTGACCCACCTCGGGCTGCTGCCCGACGAAGAGGCGAAGCTCAGGGAGCGGAAGAAGACCGCCTGAGCGAGTCTGGTGCCCGCGCGCCAGAAAAAGTCACCCACCCTTCGGGTATGCACCCTTGAGCGAGCCGGTTCGCGAGGAGCTTTTCGATCTCCTCCTCTGGTAGGTACAGCCGGCTGATCCTCTCGTCCCGCCAGCTCTCCCACGCCACGCGCTGGTGATGTTCCCCCTGCTTCATTGAATTATGAGCAGCAAATGTGGCCTGGGTGCTTGCAATCCCGCCCGACGATGAATATAGTGCAGCGAACGTAGCCGACACAGCGGCGTGAAACGGAAAGCCGCGGCCGGTCATCTGGAGGTAGCGCAGCTTTTCGCGGCGGAGCCGTTGCGGGACACCGTGCCCGCTCCAGGTGAGCTTTGTCTTTGACCGCCGGGGAGCCGCCCTGGCGTGGAGAGCCGACGATGGGGAATCGAAGCGTTTGCCGTCTCCTGCTGCTGGGGGTTCTGCTGGCGTGGCCCGGGATGGCCGCGGCCGGGGATCTCGGGAGCGCCCAGTTGCTCATCGCCGGCAGCCGGCTGACGGTCTCTCCGGAGAGCCAGACCGTCCCCTTCGACACGCCCACGATCGTCGAGACCCATCTCGAAGGCTACGACACGAGCCGCGGCACGCTGCCCGCGGATCTGCGGGTGCTCGCCGACCTCACCGGCCCCGAGGTCGACGGCGTCCTGGTCCTGGAGACCACCCCCAACCAGCCGTTCCGCATCCCGCGGCTGCGGCTCCAGGGGGAGTACCGGCTGGACAACATCCGCTTGGTGCAGGGGAGCACGCTGCTGGCCTACGCGGCACCTCGTTCATCATCGGTCCTGGTCACCCAGGTTCTGATCACCAAGATCACCTCGCGCGCGCTCACCCTGGACGAGATCCGCAGCTACGGCATCGTCGTCGACGACAGCAGCTTCCAGGCGTTCAACTTCACCTTCGCCTTCGCGGTGGCCGGCGAGACCATCAACTACAACGTCCCGGTCATCTATCAGGGGCCGGCCAGAGACCCGGCGATTCTCTGGGAGGGGCCGAATTACGAGTCCTCTTCCTCCTGGCGGTCCTCCTCGGCCCGTTTCGAGCCGCCGCGGATGGCGCCGTTCCAGCTCCAGTTGGCGGGGAAAGCGGTGGATGACTCGAACGGCGGCTGCGAGGACCCGGAGGGGGACTGCGTCAAGCCGGACGTCATCCCGATCCCCGGAGTGATCCTCTTCCCCACGGACATCAGCCTGCTGCACCAGTTCTTCTCGGTGGTTCTGATGGCGCAGAACGGCGCGCCGGCCGGGGACCGTCTCACCATCCGCGATCTCACCGCCAAGGTCACCCTCCCTCCCGGGCTCCGCCAGGCGAAGACCGATCCCCCCACGGCCCTCGGCGTGCCGGTGCCGGTGCGCGTGCCGGGGCCGGACGGCAAGCTGGGCACGGCGGACGACATCACCTTCCTGGTGGCGCAGGCCACCGGGCAGGCGGAGGTGGAGGTCGAGGGCCTCAGCGAGGGGACGCACCTCGTGCAGTTCGACCTCGAGGGCATCCTGGAGGGGCTGCCCGGGGGGCAGATCAACCGGATCACCGGCCAGGCGCGCGGCGCCGTGATCGTGCGCGACCCCACGCTCAACGTCACCATCACCCATCCGGACACGGTGCGGACGGACGAGGAGTACACCATGCTCCTCACCGTCACCAACACGGGCAACGTGCCGGCCAACCAGCTCAAGGTCCGGCTGCCGGCCGAGAAGCTCTCCGGAGTACAGGTGGTGGGGGAGAGCGAGAAGACGGTGACGGTGCAGCCCGGGGACGCCGAGATCCTCGACTTCCGGTTGAAATCGCTCCGCACCGGCCGGGTCACCGCCACGGCCGCGCGCAGCGACTCCTCCGCGGTCTCGGCGACGTTCGACCTCACCGTGGGGGTGGGGGAGAACGGCATCCCGCTGTCGCCGAACGCGATCATCCTGCCGCGCTCCACCGATTCGTTGCCGCAGGACCTGGTGCGCAACGGGCTCAATCTGATCGGCCTCGGCTTCTCGCTGGCGACCGCTCCGCCGGCGCTCCTGAAAGCCGGCCAGCCGCGGCTCTCGCGGGCCCTGGTGGACGGGCGGATCTACGCCTTCGCCCAGGCCGGCAAGCAGGTCTCGCTCGGCGAGGACCTGTTCGACAGCGCGGCCGTGTTGGCGGCCGAGTGGACGGGCGTCCGCGACGCCGACTGGGACTGGGACCTGCTCCGGCGCACCACGCAGAAGGGGGCCCAGGTGGGCGCGTCGCTGGGCACGATCTTCGCTGCCGAAGCGGCGGCCCATTCGCCGCAGGAGGCCTTCGACCACTTCGCCAAGACCACCGGCTATCTGCCGGCGATGGAAGGGGCGCTCGCCACCGGCGCGGGGGTGACCCTGGAGATCACCAGCCGCACCAACGGCCTGCGGCTGGCGGGGGACGGCAACGACTCGGCGCGGCTCCGTGCCCTGCCGTTCGCCGATCTCTACAGCCTGGGCAGCGCTCAGATGGCGCTGCTGGCGGTGCCGGAGGAGGGGGGCTACCGGGCGCGCGTCCGGGCGTCCTCCAGTGTGTTTGCGGGCCTGCACCTGCTGGTGCCGGGGAGCGACGGGGCTCTGCGGATGGTGCGCTGGACGGCGGTGCAGCTCTCCGCCGGCGGCACCGCCACGGTCGACTTCCGCGCCGCCGATTCCTCTTTCACCCTCGCCGTCGACACCCAGGGGGACGGCACGGTGGACGACCAGATCGCGGGGAGTGTCGAGGTCCTCCAGCGGCGGCCGTTCCAGGCGATCGCCGCGGTGCAGAACGTCGAGGTCGACCCCACGGGGCACGTGGTGGACGTCCTGTTCTCGGCCGACGTCGATCCGCGGAGCCTGATCCCCAGCGACGCGCGGAAATTCACCATCCCGGGCAAGGTCTCGAACGGCGGCTCGGTGAAGGCCGAGCAGGACGTGACCGACGGCGCGGGGAACACGGTCCACAACCCGTTCGATGGATTGCGCAACACGCGCATCGTGCGGGTGGTGTTCAACAATCCGCTCTCTCCCTACACGCCGCAGAGCCTCACGGTAAGCGGCGTGAAGAGCCCGCTCGGCGAGCAGGTGACGTCGGCGACGGTGCAGGTGCAGACGGCGGGGGCGCAGCAGGGCACCCAGGTGGCTGGAACGGTCTACGGCTCGGACGGCCTGCCGGTCCCCTTCGCCCAGGTGGAGCTGCGGGAGAGCGACCCCTGCCTGTTCTGCGAGGAGGAGTGCCGCACGCACAAGACCGCGGTGGTGCAGGCGGACGCTGCCGGCCACTTCCTCTTCGATTACGTCCGCCAGACGGGGTGCAGCGACGTCTATCAGCTCAAGGCGATCGACGCCGCGTCCGGAGAGAGTGGCACGGCGACGGGACGGGTCCGCTTCGTGGCCCAGATGGTCCAGCTCAACGTGGTGATGCTCGGCCGCGGCACGGTCCGCGGCCGCGTCACCTATGACGACGGCACGGTGCCGCCCGGCGCGCGGGTGATCGCCGAGAGCCCGGTCTTCCGCCAGGGACGGTCGGCGAGCCTCGACGCCAACGGCAACTACTCGCTGTCCAACGTGGCGGTGGGCACGATCACCCTCTCGGCCACCGACGGCCAGGGGCGCTTCACCGTGACCACCCTCCAGATCCCGGACGCCGGCAGCGTGGTGACCCACGACCTGGTGATCCTGCGCCGGCCCGACCAGCCGGTCGCCACCGGCGATGTGCGCGGCGTGATCTACCGCCCGGACGGCACGACGCCGGTCTCCGGGGCCTACGTGGCCCTCTACGTCGACGGCAACCTGGTGGGCGTGAAGCACAGCGCCGCGGACGGCACCTTCGACTTCGGCCTGGTGCCCGCCGGCCGCGGCGAGGTCGAGACCTTCGAGGGGGCTACCGGCCAGTCGGGCGTGCAGGTCTTCTTCGATATCAAGCCCGATCAGGTAAACCAGGTCAACCTGGTGATGCAGGACCATCGCGGGGTGGTCCAGGGCAAGGTCTACCGGAAGAGCGGGTCGGCGGACCCCGTGCCGGTGTTCGGCGCCGTGGTCTGGGCCGAGGGGACCCCCTTCCAGACCGTCACCGGCCCGGACGGCTTCTACAAGCTGGAGGGGGTCTACACCGGCACCCGCAACATCTCGGCCGCCGATCCGCAAAAGAAGGTGAAGGTGACCGAGGCGGTGACGGTCGGCGCGGAAGGCCAGGTCGTGGACCGCGACCTCTATTTCCAGGATACCGCGGTCAGCGGCATCGCCGGCCAGGTCCTGGGCTTCGACGGCAGTCCGGTCGCCGGCGCCACCGTCCACCTGGCGAATGGCGATCAGTACTGGTTCCGCACGGCGACCACCGACAGCTCCGGCCACTTCCTGATCTCCGATCTCGGCGTCGGCTCCTACGGCGTCCATGCCTTCAAGGGGGCCGCGGGCGGGTCGCAGGGGGCGACGGTCCGCTTCGCCGGCGACACCCCGTTCGTCACCATCCAGTTCAAGAAGGGGGCGATCCACGGCGTCGTGCGGGTCAAAACCGGCGGCACCCCGGTCGGCACGCGCGCGGTGATCACCTACCGCACGACCACCGTCCGCCTGGAGCTGGTGGGGCTCGACCTCGAATCGCACACCCTGGAGACCAACGCCGACGGCACGTTCGATCTGCCCGACGTGCTGGCGGGGCCCTACGTGATCACCGCCACCAACGCCTTCTACGGCAGCAAGACGGTACGCGGCACGGTGGCCGGCGACGGCACGGAGAGCGTGGAGGTCACCTTCGACGGCACGGCGACCGGCACGGTACGCGGCGTGGTGCTCGCCCCGGACGGCGTGACGCCGGTTTCCGGCGCCACGGTCAAGCTGCGCCATCCGAGCTTCAGCGTCTACGACCTGACGACCGGCGCCGACGGCAGCTTCGACTTCGAGCTGGTGCCGCCGGTGGTGGCGTCCTTCCCGGTCGAGGTGACCGCGAGCGACGGAGTGATCTTCCGCCAGGCCCAGGCCTGGGTGCAGCTCAACAAGCCGGGGCAGGAGCTCGATCTGGAGATCGTGCTGCCCAAGCAGGGCTCGATCTCCGGCCAGGTGCAGGACGCCAACGGCACGCCGGTGCCGGGCGCCGTGGTCACCCTCCAGGAGGGCTCGTACCCCCGCCGCAACCTGATCGTCAACGCCGACGCGGGGGGGAATTTCGCTTATCAGAACGTCTTCGCCGGCACGGTCACCCTGTCGGCCAAGGCGCCGGCGCTCGGCGGGCTGGGCGGCAAGACCACCACCGAGATCACGGCGGAAGGGCAGGAGGTCACCGGAGTGGTGATCTCCCTGGAGCCGACCGGCGGCATCGCCGGCCTGGTGACCAGCCCGGTGGACGGCTCGGCGGTCCCCTCGGCCGAGGTCCATCTGATGCGCGGTGGCCGGCTGTTCGACACGGTCACCGCCGGCCCCGACGGCCGCTTCGAATTCTCGCTGCTGCCGCTGGCCAGCTACGACATCACCGCGTTCGACCCCCGCACCGGCCGCTTCGGCCGGCGGCTGGGCATCGCCGTGATCGCCAACGTGACGGCGGCGGGCGATCTGCAACTGGAGGCCCGCGGGAGCGTGACCGGCCACCTCTACGAGGCGGGCACCACCGCCGGCGTGCCGGGGGGGACCATCCGGCTCCAGGCCAACTCGATCACCGGCTTCACCACCTACAGCAGCACCGACGCCGGCGGCGTCTATGAATTCCAGGGGATCCCGCAGGGGACCTTCAACCTCTTCGGCCGAGAGCCGGTCGGGCGGCGGCGCGCCACCGGCCGGGGGGAGATCGTGAGCGAGGGTCAGCAGGTGACGGTCGACCTCTATCTCGACCCCCAGGCCACCCTGTTCGGGAGCGTCCTCAATCCCATCGGCGCCGCGGACGGCGTGTTCCCGAACGCCAACACCGTGATCTACCAGGACGGCCAGATCATCGGCGCCACCCTGGACAGCAACTACTCGTTCCCGGGTGTCGTCGTCGGCCGTCCCTATGAGCTCTACACCCAGGAGGTCGGAGGTCCGCATCAGGGACAGGTGCTCGGCAGGCTCACCCAGGACGGCCAGGTGCGGGTGGACGTCCGCATGCACCCGCTCGGCTCGGTCGTGATCAACGTGGTGGACAGCTTCGGCCATCCGGTCCCCGGCGCCCACGTCGACCTGTGGGACCAGGGGTTCTACGGCGACTACTCCGGCTACACGCGCTTCCAGGGGGACACCGGGAGCGACAATTCGATCACCTTCCAGACCGTGGGTGAGGGGAAGCTCTCCGTCTACGTCACCGATCCGGTGACCGGTCTCAAGGGCTCGGCGGGGGGCTGGCTGACCCAGGAAGGGCAGATCGTCGAGCTCAACGTCGCGCTGCAGAATTCCGCCGCCATCACCGGCCACGTCGTGCTGGCGGACGGCACCACGCCCGCCGCCCAGGCGCTGGTCGCCGTCCAGGCGGGGGGGCTGACGCTGACCGTCTACACGGACGACGCGGGGGCGTTCACCCTCTCGTCGATCCCCCTGGGGAGCTTCCTGCTGGTCCTGGAGGAGCACCTGGGGCCGGGCACTCGCGAGGTGCGCGGCAACCTGACGTCCAACGGCCAGGTGCTCGACCTCGGCACGCTGGTGCTCGACGCCACCGATCCGCGGGTGGCGAGCGTCACGCCGGTCGCCGGAGCGGTGGACGTGCCGCGGAGCGCCACCGTCCTGGTGCGCTTCAGCGAGCCCATGGATACCGTCCGCGACTTCGCGAACAACATGGTGCGCCTCTTCGACGCGGCGGGCAACGGCGTTGCCACCGACAACGTCTGGCAGGACGGCGATACCGCGATACTGATGACACCGCGACAGCCGCTGGCGAACGCCTCGATCTTCCAGATCCGGGTCGACCGCTCACGGATCTTCGACAAGGCCGGCCGGCAGCTCACACAAGGCGTGCAGACCACCTTCACCACCGCGGACCAGGTGCCGCCGGCGGTGATCGCGGTCACCCCCGCCAACAACGCCCGGCAGGTGCCGCTCGCCTCGCCGGTGAAGGTGACCTTCAGCGAGGTGGTCAACCCGTCGACCCTCTCGGGCTCCGCCCTGCAATTGACGGACGTGACGGCCGGCGCCGGCGTCACCACCACCTTCCTGGCCGATCCGACGAATAGGACCGTGACGGTGACGCCGGCCACGGGCCTGGTGGACGGCCACCGGTATCAACTCACCGTCCAGGGGGTCGCCGACACGGTCGGCAACGCGATGACCGTGCCGTTCAGCACGGCCTTCCAGGCGCTGGACGCCACGGCTCCCGCGATCACGGTGACCTCGCCCGCCGAAGGGGCGCAGGCCACCTCCGGCGACCGGCTGACCGTGAGCGCGGACGTGACCGACCTCTCGGCGGTGACCGGCGTCACGCTGCGGGCGGGCACGTGGGTGCTGACGAAGACCGCCGCCCCCTACTCCTGGCAGATCCCGGCGCCCGCCGTCACCACCGCGGGCCCGGTCTCCCTGCAGGTCGAGGCGGTCGACGAATGGGGCAACCGCGCCACGGCCACGCGCACCCTCCAGGTCTCGCCGCGCGCCAACGCGAACGCTCCCCAGGTGGCGATCCTCTGCCTGCCGGGCGCGGTGCCGCCGGGCCTCGAGATGGCGGTACCCTTCCACGCCTCCGACGACGAGAGCGTGGCGAGCTATCGGCTGCTCGTGAACGGCCAGGAGACGGCGAGCGTGCCGCTGGCCGATCAGGCGTCCGTCGATTCGTCCTTCCTGTGGACGGTCCCGGGGTCGGCCCAGCCCGGGGACGTCTTCACTCTGCGGATCGAGGCCACCGATTTCGCCGGCAACGTGGGCACGGCGGAGGCGGCCGTCACGGTCGCGGCCGGGACCTTGCTGACGGCCAGCCGGACGCTCGACGGCTCGTTCGCGGGCCAGGCCCTGGTGCTCTCCCAGGGGACCTTCACCCTCACCGCCCCGCTGCGCCTCTCCGCGCTGACGCTGACCCGCGGAGCGCGGCTGACCGCGGCGGCGGGGAGCCGGCTGGACCTCACCATCGACGGCCGTCTCGACGTCGGCTGCGACGCGTCCATCGACGCCTCGAGCCTCGGCTTCGCGGGCGGCAACGGCCAGCACTCGGCGGGTTACGCGCCGGACGGCGTGACCGCCTCCCAGGGGGACTCCGGAGGCTCGCATGGCGGCGTGGGCGATCAGGGCGGAGCCACCGGAGCGCCGGGCGCCGTCTATGACGGCGTCTATCAGCCGGCCCTGGGCGGCGCCGGCGGCGCCTTCTACAACAACCAGCTCGGATCGAAGGCCGGAGCCGGAGGCGGCGTGATCTTCCTGAGCGCCGGCGAGCTGGTGCTCGAGGGCCGCGTCGTGGCCCAGGGCGAGACCCGTCCGGCCTCCAGCGAGCTCGGAGGCAGTGGAGCGGGCGGCTCGGTGTCGGTCCAAGCCACCACGCTGCGCGGCAGCGGCTCGATCGCGGCGCCGGGAGGTGATTCCAGCAACTGCGGGACGGGCGCCGGCGGTGGCGGCCGGGTCACGTTGCGCGTCGGCAGCCTGTCGGGCTTCGATCCCGGCACCCAGGTAAAGGCCTGGGGCGGTACCCACCCCGGTTGCAACGGGCAGGCGGCGAAGTACGCGGCTCCGGGCACGGTCTACGTCTTCGACTCGACCTCGACCTACGGCCGGCTGATCGTGGACGCCGGACAGTCCAGCGGCGTCGACCGCACCGGCCCGGCCACGGAGCTGCCGGCCCTCGGCACGGGCGCGGTCACCGCCTGGTCGGCCGCCGGGGCGGATGCCTGGGTGAGCGCCGCGGCGCCGTTCAAGCCGGAGTGGCTGGGCGCCTGGATGGTCCTCAAGGACGGTTCGGGCGCGGCGCTGGGCAACGGCTTCCAGGTCGTCGAGATCGACGCCCAGGGCCGCGCCCGGCTGGCTGGCGCCGCAACGGTCTCCGGGGCGGCGGCCTGGTCGGGCGAGTACCGCTTCGACAGCGTCGACCTGCGCCACGGCGCGGGCCTGCGCAGCACCACGCCGGTCTCCGGGCAGGAGGTCCTCCTCCAGGGCGACGTGGCGGTGACCGGCGACGTGACGGCCGTGAACGTCACGGTCAAGGCCGGCGCGCGGGTGCACCCGGTGACGGGCGGGACGATGCGCTTCCACGTGGGCGGCCGGATGACCGTGGAATCCGGCGCCGTGCTGGACGTCCGCAATCTCGGCTATGCCGGCGGCGAGAAGGTCCACCACCCGGCGGGCTACGGGCCTGCGGGCTTGGTCACCTCACAACCCTCGACCGGCGGCTCCCACGGCGGCGCGGGCGGAGCCGGAGTGAGCGATTCGGGCTCGGCCGGGGCTGTGTTCGACAGCGTCTATGAGCCGGGTCTCGGCGGGGGTGGTGGCGGAGTCCGTGCGAGCAGCTTCTACGGCAACTTCGGCGGCGCGGGCGGCGGGGTAATCGCGATCGATGCCGCCGAGCTCGATCTCGAAGGCCAGATCCTGGCTTCCGGCGAGACCCGGCCCAACCAGGAGTGGGGCGGCGGCGGCGCGGGCGGCACGGTCGCCGTCCAGGTCGGGACGCTGAGCGGCGCCGGCTCCATCGACGTCTCCGGTGGCGACGCGAGCGGGTGTGGCAACTCCGGCGGCGGCGGTGGCGGCGGCCGGGTGGCGCTCCAGGTCCAGACCTTCGCCGGGTTCGACCCGTCAGCGCAGGTGAAAGCCTGGGGCGGCGTGCGCAAGGACTGCGAGGGGACGATCAACCAGGCCTACTCCTTCGGCGCGGCCGGCACGATCTACGCCGCCGACTCCACCTCCACCTACGGCCGCCTGATCCTCGACGCCGGCCAGCAGAACGGGGCCGACCGCACCGGCGTGGCGACCGAGCTGCCGGAGCTGGCGGGCGGCACCGTCGCGGGCTTCCAGGCCGCCGGGGCGGACGCCTGGGTGACCGCGGCGGCTCCCTTCCAGCCCGAGTGGCTCGGCGCCTGGATGACGCTCCAGGACGCGGCCGGCGCGCCTCTCGGCAACGGCTTCCAGGTGGCGGAGATCGACGCGCAGGGCCGGGCGCGGCTGGCCGGCGCCGCCGGAGTGAGCGGCGCCGCAAGCTACCGGGGCGAGTACCGGTTCGACACCGTAGCCTTGAGCCACGGCGCCGGGCTGTGGAGCCGCTCCCTGGTCACGGCGCAGGACATGACCCTCGCCGGCACGGCGGCCGTGGGCGACGACGTCTCAGCGGGGAGCCTGACGGTCCTCGCGGGCGCCGTGGTGCGGCCGGCCTCCGGGCAGACGCTCCACCTCAAGGCCACCGGCACGCTGACCGTGCAGGCCGGCGGACGCCTCGACGTCACCGGTCTCGGGTATCCGGGCTCCGGGCACAGCAACGTGGACGGCGGCGTTCCCTCCGGCGTGCAGGGCGCCCAGGGGGGCGCGGGCGGCAGCCACGGCGGCACCGGCGCCACGGCGTCCGGGGCCTCCGCCAACGGCGAGGTCTACGACAGCCTGTTCACCCCCGCGCTGGGCGGCGGCGGCGGCTCCTATGCGGGCATCTACTACAGCCTGCCCGGGGTGGCGGGCGGCGGCGCCGTCCAGATCGAGGCCGGCACGCTCGACCTCGAAGGCGAGATCCGGGCCCGCGGCGTGGACGACGACGACACCGCCAACGCCGCCGGGGCCGGTGGCAGCGTCCTGGTCACGGCGGGAACGATCACGGGCGCCGGCAAGATCGACGCCTCCGGCGGCTTCGCCCGCTCCTGCTTCTACCAGCGGGACATCGGCAGCGGCGGCGGCGGCCGTGTGGCCCTGAGCGTCGGGGCCTTCACCGGCTTCGATCCCGCCACCCAGGTGCTGGCGCAGGGCGGTGGGCACTACAATTGCGACCGCTCCAGCGCCACCTACGCCGCCCCGGGGACGGTCTTCTCCAAGCTCCCCTCGCAGACCTACGGCGCCCTCCGCGTCGATCAGGGAGCGGGAGCCACGGGCTCGCCCACGGTGGCCTCGACGGCCCTGCCCGGGATCGGCCGCTGGACGGTCGGCGCCGTCACGGTCTCCGGCTCCGATCTCTGGATCAGGCCGCAGGGTGCCACGGCGAAATTCAGCCTCGGCGTCCCCGGGATGTGGGTCGTGGCCGGCGGCGCGGACTACCTGGTGATCGACGAGAGCCCGGACCGGCGGCAACTGCTGCTGGCCGGAGGGGCCGGCCACGTGGCGGTGGGAGACGCGTTCCATGGCGAGTACAAGCTCGACGCTCTGAGCGTCCTGGGCGGCCCGAAGCTGGCCTTCGGCAACGACGTGGTGACCGTCACCGGCGCCACCATCGTGGACCCGAGCTCGTCGATCCAGTACGCCGACTACAACGCTCCGGCGGTCACGATCACCCAGCCCTCGGCCACGACCTTCACGGCCGGCGACCCGATCACGGTGGCGGCCACCGCCTCGGATGACGTGGCGGTGAGTCAGGTGAAGCTCAGCCTGGGCACGGCCGACTTCACCGATTCCCAAGCCCCCTACCAGTGGTCGACGCTGGCGCCTCCGGTGACCACGGCCACCGACCTGGAGCTCCGTGCCGAGGCGACCGACTCCTCGGGCAACATCGGCGTGGCCACGCGGACCCTCCACATCCAGCCGCTGGCGCCCACGACCCCGCCGATGGTCTCCTTCCTCTATCCGGGAGCCGGCGCGCTGCTGCCGGTGGGGGTCGGTCTCGACCTCCAGCTCCAGGCCAGCGACGACCGGGGCGTCCAGAGGGTGGAGCTCTACGTCGACAACGGCTCGGCGCCGGTGACGGTGCTGACCGCGGCGCCCTACACCTACCACCTGAGCGCTCCGGCCGGCGCGGTGGACGGCCAGATCCTCAACCTGCGGGCGGTCGCCTACGACTACTCGCTGCAGACGGCCGAGGCGACGGTCGCCGTGCGGGTAGTCGAGGGGACGGTGATCTCCCAGAGCCGGACCCTGTCGGCGACGGACACCAGCCTCGACAACACGACGGTGATCCTCTCGGGGAGCACTATCCTGACCGTCACCGGCCCCCATACCTTCCGCGACCTGGTGGTGCTGAACGGCACGAAGGTCACCCACCCGGCGACCACCGCGGCCCAGGAGTACCACCTCGATTTGACGATCCAGCGCGACCTCTTCGTGGCTCAAGGGGGCACGATCGACGTCAGTGGCCGCGGCTACATGGGCGGCTCCGGCACCCAGCGGGCCTACGGCTACGGCAATGTCCAGACCGAGGGGGCCAACCCCGGCATCGGCGGCAGCCACGGCGGCCGGGGCGGCTCGTTTGACGGCTCCAGCCCGGTCTACGGTAGCTTCTACGATCCGTCCGACCCGGGCGCGGGGGGCGGCGCGAGCACCTCCTACGGCGGTGCGAGCGGCGGCGGCGTGGTACGCGTGACGGTCACCGGCAACGTGGTGATCGACGGCACGGTCCTGGCCAACGGCGCATCCGGCGCCCTCGGGGCCGGTGGCGCGGGTGGCTCCATCCGCCTCAACGGCGCGGCCATCCGCGGCGCCGGCGCCATCCAGGCCTCGGGAAGCAACAGCTCCGGCGGCACGTACGGCGGCGGCAGCGGCGGCCGGATCGCCCTCTACGCCGCCGCCATCGATCCGGGGCTGGTCGGCCGCACGGTGGCCGCGGGCGGCATCTCGTCGGTCAATCCGGCGACCTGGGGCGCGGCGGGGACGGTCTTCATCAAGCCGGACGACGCCGTCCAGGTCTTCGGCGACCTCATCCTCGACAACGCCGGCAACGCCTCGTCGCAGCTCACCGAGCTCCTGCCGGTAGGCAGCGGCGTCATCGACGCGGTCTCCACCGACGGCCTGACCTTCACCGACAACGAAGCCGATTTCCGGCACATCCTCGGGGCCGCCGACGCGGTCTTCAACGGCGACTTCGCGCATCCGTGCCCGATCGGCGGGAACGACCATCACGGCAAGAGCCTCATCCTGAAAACGCCGCTCGCGGCGACCTGCACGAGGTTGCCTCATGTCAACGACTTCTATCAGGGGCTCTATCGCTTCAACCGGGTGATCGTCCGCAAGGGCGCCAAGGGGATCGCCCGCGACACGGTGACGCTGACCTCCCCCAACACGCCGGAGGTCGACATACCCTCGGGCTCGAGCTGGACCTCCGGATACACGCCGACGATCCAGATCACCAGCCCGGCGGCGGGAGCGGCCTACACCTCCGGCGCCAGCATCCCGGCGGCGGTGAGCGTCACGGACGCGCTCGGCGTCGTGAGCGTGGCCTGGAGCTTCGCCAGCCAGAGCTCCACCGTCACAAGCTCGCCCTACTCGTGGACGGCCATCGCGCCGGAGGTCGCGCAGGGGACCGACTACCAGCTCACGGCGACCGCCACGGACCTCTCGGGCAACCGGCTCACCGCGAGCCAGACCGTGCACGTGAATCCGGCCGTCGATCCCACGGCCCCCGTGGTGACGCTGTCGAAGTGTCCGCTGAACGGCGTGCCGACCAATTTCGTGAATGCGGGCGATCTTGTGGCGCCGGGCGTGGCGATCGCCGTCCCGTTCGTCGCCACGGACGACCAGGCCGTGCAGAGCTACTCCCTGGTGGTCGACGGGACGACGGTGCAGACGGTCGGCAACCTCAACCAGGCCTCCGTCGCGGCGAGCCTGACCTGGACGCCGCCGGCCAACGCCGCGCCGGGGACGATGTACAACCTCCGCGTCGAGGCCCGCGACTTCTCGGGCAAGGTCGGCTCCACGGCGTTCACCCTGACGGTGCCGTCCCAGACCATCCGTACCGGCACCCAGAGCCTGACCTCGTCGTTGAACGACACGGACGTGATCCTCGGCTCCGGCACGTTCACCGTCTCGCAGCCGCTCAGCCTCAAGTCCCTGCGGCTGCTCGGCAATGCCAAGGTGGTGGGGGTGTCCGGCCAGACGCTCAGCATCGCGGTCACGGCGGGCGATCTGCGCGTCCAGTGCGGCGGCGTGATCGACGTCACCGCCCAGGGCTACAGCGGCGGCCAGTCGGCGAACGCGCCGGGGACCGCGCCGGCCGGAGTCACCGCCTCCTCCATCGACGCGGGAGGCAGCCACGGTGGCCTGGGCATCAACTACGACCTCGCCGGTCCGGCGGGCGACACCTACGACGGCGTCTACCAGCCGCAGCTCGGCGGCGGCGGTGGATCGGTCAAATTCACCGGCACCATCGGCGACAGCGGCGGCGGCGTGATCTCGCTGAGCGCGGACCACCAACTGGTGGTGATCGACGGCGAGGTCCGGGCCAAGGGGGAGATGAAACGCACCACCGGAGCCACCGATGCGAGCGGCGCGGGTGGCTCCGTGCTGATCAAGGCGGGGACGTTGAGCGGCTCCGGGCAGATCGACGCCTCCGGCGGCGACTATCAGTCGAGCAGCCAACATGCCGGCGCCGGCGGCGGCGGCCGGGTGGCCCTCTACCCCGACACCCTCTCGGGCTTCGATCCCGCGACCCAGGTGAAGGCCTGGGGCGGCACGGTGCTCAACGGCACGGCGGCCGTGCACTACGCGGGTCCCGGCACGGTCTTCGTCAAGACCTCCGGCCAGACCTACGGCCGGCTGATCGTCGACAGCGGCAAGGACGCGAGCGGGGTGGAGCGGCTAGATCCGCTGGCGCCGCCGATGACGCCGCTGCCTGTGCTGGGCACGGGAGCGGTGACGGCGTTCCAGGTCCAGGATGCCGACGGCCTGGTGAGTGCCGGCACCGCGTTCAAACCCTTGTGGGTCAACGCGTGGATGGCTCTGCGGGATTCGGCGGGCAATGAGCTCGGCTCGTTCCTGGTGCAGTCGATCGACCCCCAGGGACGGGCGGTGCTCAAGGGCGCGGCGGGCATCTCCGGCGCGGCGAGCTACCGGGGCCAGTACCGGTTCGACCAGCTGGACCTGAAGAGCGGCGCGGGCCTGTCGGCCACCGACGAGCTGAAGGTGGCGGGCAACGTCCTGGCGGAATCGCGGACCCGCCTGCCGGCCGCGCTCTCCGCCGGCACCATGACGGTCAAGGCGGGATCGTACCCGGTGAAGCTCGGCCAGGGCGGGACCCTGAGCCTGACGGTCTCCGGAGCGCTCACGATCGAGACCAACGCGACGCTGGACGTCACCGCCCTGGGCTATGCCGGCGGCTTCTCGACGAGTCAGAACGCGCCCGGAACCGCTCCCGCGGGAGTGACCGCCTCCATCACCGACGCGGGCGGCAGCCACGGCGGGCTGGGTGCCACGTACGATACGGCCGGTCCGGCGGGAGACGTCTACGACAGCGTCTACCTGCCGCAGCTCGGCGGCGGCGGCGGCTCCGTCAAGTTCTCCAATACGAGCGGTGACAGCGGCGGTGGCGTGATGTCGCTGAACGTCGGGCAACTGGTGCTCAACGGGCAGATCCGGGCCAAGGGGGAGATGAAGCGCACTACCGGCGCCACCGATGCGGCCGGCGCGGGAGGCACGGTGCTGGTCGTGGCGGGGACGCTCAGCGGCACGGGAATGATCGATGCCTCCGGCGGCGACTACCAGTCGAGCAGCCAGCACGCCGGCAGCGGCGGCGGCGGGCGCGTCGCGCTCTACGTGAGCACGTTCTCGGGCTTCGATCCCGCGGCCCAGGCGAAGGCCTGGGGCGGCACCGTGCTCAACGGCACGACGGTGGTGAGCTACGCGGGCCCCGGCACGGTCTTCGTCCAGACCCCGGGACAGACGTACGGCCGGCTGATCGTCGACAGCGGCAAGGACGCGAGCGGTGCCGAGCGGTTCGGCCCGCAGACGCCGCTGCCGGTCCTGGGAACGGGCACGGTGACGGCGTTCCAGGCCCAGGGCCCCGACGCATGGTTGACCGCGAGCGCCGCGTTCAAAACCCAGTGGCTCGGGGCCTGGATGGCCTTGCAGGATGCGACCGGCGCCGCGCTCGGCTCGTTCCAGGTGCAGTCGATCGACGCCCAGGGCCGCGCGCTGCTCAAGGGGGCGGCGCCGGCCTCGACCGCCACGAAGTACCGCGGCCAGTACCTGTTCGACCAGTTGGATCTGAAGAGCGGGGCGGGCCTGTCGGCCACGGACGAGCTCAAGGTGTCGGGCAACGTCCTGGCGGAGGCGAGGACCCGTCTCCCCATCACGTTCAGCGCCGGCAGCATGACGGTGAAGGCGGGGAGCTCGGCGGTGAAGCCGGTCCAGGGGGGGGCGCTCAACCTCACCGTCTCCGGCCAACTGACGGTGGAGTCGGGCGCTGTCCTGGACGTGAGCACTCTGGGCTACGCGGGGTCGGCGTCGGCGACCGTGGCGGGAGGTGCTCCCGCGTTGGTGGCAGGGTCGGTGGCGGATTCCGGCGGCAGCCATGGCGGGCCGGGCCAGGTGTTTGGCAGCCCCGGACCGGCCGGAGAGGTGTTCGACAGCGTCTATCAGTCGCAGCTCGGGGGCGGCGGAGGCTCGCTGCACAGCACCGGCTCCCCCCGGCACGGTGGCAGCGGCGGCGGCGCGGTGCTGATCAACGCGGGCCAGATCGTGCTCAACGGCGAGATCTGGGCGAAGGGGGACCAGCAGCCCAACACCGTCAACGGCGAGTCGTCGGGCGCGGGTGGCAGCGTGCAGATCACGGCCGGGACGCTCTCCGGCGCGGGCCACATCGACGTCACGGGCGCCGACCGCCAGTCGTTCTCCGGGTCTTCCACCCGCAATGGCGGCAGCGGCGGCGGCGGGCGTGTGGTGCTGTACGTGGATACGCTGTCGAGCTTCGATCCGACGATGCAGGTGAAGGCGTGGGGTGGCACGATCTGGAGCAACACGGCGCCGAGGTCGTACGCCGCCCCGGGCACGATCTTCGTCAAGCTGACGTCCCAGACCGCCGGCAATCTGTACGTCGACCAGGGTGGCATCGCCGCCGGCACGGCGATCCCCAACACCGTCCTGCCCACGATCGGCACCGGCACCGTCGGCACCGCCACGGCGGACACGCTCACCCCCACCGCGCTCTGGATCACCCCGTCCGACGCGGCGGCCAAATTCAGCCTCGGCGTGATCGGCATGTGGGTGAAGATCAACAACGTCGAATACCGGGTCGTCGACCAGAGCTCCGACCGGCGCCAGCTCCTGCTCGCCGGCGCCGTGGGCGCGGTCAATGTGGGAGACGCCTACCGCGGCGTCTACCACTTCAACCAGGTGCTCATCCGCGGCGGGGCCACGCTCCAGTTCCTCGACGACCGCGTGGTCGACAGCATCACCCTCGACCCCACCTCCCACGTGATTCCGAGCGTGCCATGACGAACCGTTCCTTCTCTTCAGGGGCCTTGACCATGAGCCGGCGCCGTCCTTTCCGTCCGCTGCTGCCCGCCCTTCTGGGGCTGCTCGCGATCCTCGCGAGCCTGGCCCTCTGGGCCCAGACGAACCCGGACACCGATCCGCCGCAGATCCGCATCCTGGAGAGCGGCGCGGACCTCACGGACGGGCGCCTGCTCAACCGGGCGGCCACGCCGGTGATCCAGGTGACGGACGCCTCGGCGGTCACCGTGACCGCGACGCTCGACGGCGCCGCGTTCACCTCCGGCACCCAGGTCTCGGCGGAAGGGACGCACCAGCTCGCGGTCACCGCCACCGACGCGGCGGGCAACACCGCCTCGCTCGCGGTGGGCTTCGAGATCGACACCACGCCGCCGGCCTTTGTCTCGGTGCTCCCGGCCAACGACGCGGTGGTTTCGTCAGCCCAGGTGACCTTACAGGGTCAGGTCACCGGCACGGCCTCGGTCACCGTGGACGGCCAAGCGGCCACCCTCTCCGGGCAGAGCTTCACGTCCGGCCCCTACACGCTCGCCGAGGGGGCGCGCACCTGGACGATCGTGGCTACCGACGCCGCCGGCAACACGGCCACCTGGACGCACCGGATCGTGCGGGATTCGCAGGCGCCCACGGTCGCGATCTCCCAGCCCGCGGCGGCGGCCGTGGTGAAGGACGGCGCGGTCGACGTGGTCGGCTCGGCCCAGGACCCGCATCTGGCCGGCGTGACGGTCAACGGCGTCGCCGCGACGGTCACCGGCTCCACCTGGCTGGCGCCGCGCGTGCCGCTGGCCGAGGGGAGCAATACGCTGGTGGCCCACGCCGAGGACCGGGCGGGCAACGCCGCCGAGGCCTCGCGCGCGGTCGTCCGCGACTCCCAGCCTCCCGTCCTGACCGTCACCGACCCGGCGACCGGCACCGTGGTGCCCGGCGGCACGATCACCCTGCGGGGCACGGCGAGCGATCCTCACCTCGACCGCGTCGAGGTCAACGGCAGCCGCGCCCAGCTCGCGGCGGGCGTCTGGTCGCTCGCGGTCGCGCTCCAGGAAGGGAACAACGATTTCGCCGTCCAGGCGTTCGACAGCCTCGGCAACGCCGCCACGGCGGCGGTCTCCGTCACCCGCGACAGCCAGGCGCCGGCGGTCGCGATCGACCAGCCGGCCCAGGGCGCCCACCTCAACGTCCAGAGCGTGACGGTGAGCGGCACGGTGGCGCAGAAGCCGGGGATCACCGTGACCGTCAACGGCACCGCCGCCACCGTGACCGGCGGCGCGTTCTCGCTGGCCGGCGTCCCGCTCGTCGAAGGGGACAACACGCTGATCGCCCGCGCCAAGGATTCCGTGGGCAACGAGGGGACCTACACCCGCAAGGTGGTGCGCGACACGGTGGCGCCGGCCCTGCTGTCGTCCGACCCCGCGGCGGGGGCCCTGGCCCTGCCGGTCGACGCGGCCCTGCGGCTGACCTTCTCGGAGGCGATGGCCACACCGGCGGCCGGAAGCTGGCGGCTGGAGACCGGCGCCGGACAGTCGATCGCCGCCACCGCGACCCTCGCCGGCGACGTCCTCACCGTGCAGGCCGCCGCGGCGCTCCCCTCCTCGACCCAGGTGCGCCTGGTGCTCACCTCGGCGCTGACGGATCTCGCCGGCAACCCGCTGGCCTCCCCGCCGACCCTGACCTTCTTCACCGCGGATGTCACCGCTCCCGGGGCTCCCGTCCTCTCCACCGCGCCGCCTCACGCCCTCTGCGCGCCGGCGGTGACGCTCACCGGCACCACGGAGGCCGGAGCGATCGTGCGTGTTCAGGGTGGGGCCGCCGCGGCCGAGGCGCGCGCCAACGAGACGGGCAGCTTCTCGGTGGACGTCCAGCTCGTCCCGGAGCAGATCAACTTCCTGCGCCTCAACGCGGTCGATCCGAGCGGCAACGTCTCCGACGCCTTGCAGGTCCAGGTGATCGCCGACTGCCAGCCGCCGCGCGTCCTCTCCGCCGACCGGCAGGGGAGCGCGTTCCGGATCGTCTTCAGCGAAGCGGTCACGGCCGTCTCGGTGGGACCGGCGGTCCAGCTCTCCTCCGCGCAAGGGGCGGTCGTGGGGAGCGTCAGCCTGGGGGCGGACGGCAAGACGGCGACCTTCACCCCCTCGGCCGCGCCGCCGGCGGGAGCGCTCCGGCTGGACGTCTCGGCGGACGTGCGCGACCTGGCGGGCAACGCCATGGGCTTCCCCTGGTCGCAGGTGTTCGGCGCCGAGGGCGGCAGCGGGTTCGTCTCCGGCACGGCGATCGACGACGCGACCGGCCGGCCGCTGGCGGGCGCGCGGGTGGTGGTGATCGCCACCGACGGCACCGCGCTGCCCGATCCCAAGCCGGAGCAGGTGACCGGCCTCGACGGCCGTTTCCGGATCCCGGTGCCGGCGGGCACGCACGACCTGACGATCGGCCGCCCCGGCTACACGCCGAGCTTCCGCGTCGTCACCACCACGGCGGGGCAGGGGATCGACATCTTCGATCCCCGGCTGACTCCGGCCCTGGCGCCGCAGACGATCGGGGCGGCGGGCGGGGCCGCGGGGACCGACCCCGCTCCGGTGCTCACCCTGCCGGCCGGCGCGCTGGCCGCCAATACGGCCGTGGCCGTCACGCCGCTGAGCGAGCAGGGCCTCCCCTCGCCGCTCCCCTACGGCTGGTCGCCGCGTGGCGCGGCCTGGCTCGACCTCGCGGGAGCCGCCCTGCTAGCGCCATCCACCCTGAGCCTGCCCGTCGAGTCGCCGGACGGCACCTCCCTGGCCGTCGTCCACCTCGACCTCGCGAGCTTGCAGTGGCGGGTGCTGGACGTCTTCCCGGCGTCCGGCGGGCGGGTCTCGATCGCGCTGCCCGCGGCGGCCGCCGGCCTCACGGACGGCGCCTGGGCGGCGGTGGAGGGGGACGATGGAGCCACGGCGCCGCCCTCGGCCGTGGCCGGCGCGGTCCTCGGCGGCTCGGCCCGTCCGTCCGGCTCCGACGTCACCGCCGCCAGCCTGAGCTTCGATCCCCAGGTGGTGCTCCCCTCGCAGACCAGCCTCGCGACCGCCGCCTATACCACGGCCCAGGAGGTGGCGAGCGGACTGCCGCTGACGCTGCTCGTCCAGGAGAATCTGACCCTCCTCGACGAATCGTCGCGCCGCCAGGCCCCCTATCAGGCCGACCTGATCCTCTACCACGCGCCGGGCGGCGCCGCCCGGTCCCGGTTCCGCCTGCGGCCGTCCGAGACGGCGCAGGCCCTGCCGCTCAAGATGGGCGCTGAGGACGTGACCCTGCGCACTTACGGCGACGCGGTCGCCGGGAATGTCATCGGCGCCGACGGCGGCACGGTCTCCGACGACGAAGGGGACCGCGTCGACCTGCCGGGGGGGGCGGTGGCCGATCCCACGGCGGTGACCCTCACGCGCAAGACGCCCCAGGACCTGCCGTTGGCCGTGCCGGCCGGCACCGGGCTCGCCGGGGTAGTGTCTCTCGACCTCGGCGGCCGGAGCCTGCTGGCCCCCGCCGCGCTCTCCCTGGCCCTCTCCCCGGCGCCGGCCGCCGGCGACAAGGGGCTGCTGCTCCAGGCGGTGGACCTCGAATCCGGCCCCGCGTGGCGCCCCGTCGCGGCCCTGCTCGCGACCGCCACCGGCTGGACCACCGCGCCGATCGATCCCTCCGATCTCCCCTGGCCGGGCGTCCGCGACGAGGGGATCTACGCCTGCGTCCGCTTGACGACCCCCCTCGGCTATCTCCGCGGCGCCGTCTTCGACGTCGGCGGCGCGGCGCTCGCCGGCGCCCGGGTGCGCGGCTCGGCCGCGAGCTGGCTGCAGATCGCCGGCGCGGACGGCCGCTACGTCCTCCCCGCGCCGGTGGGCACCCTCGGCGTCGCGGCCGAGAATCCGGCCACCGGCAACCAGGCCACGGCGAGCGCCAACATCCCCGCGGCTGACGCCCGGGTCGATCTCGATCTTCATCTGGCGGCCACCGGCCCGCATGTCCTGGAGATCTCGCCTGCCAACGGCGCGGTGGACGTCCCGCAAGGGATCCAGCCCACGGTGCGCTTCAGCAAGGCGATCGATTCCACCACGGCCGCCGCCGCCGTCCAGCTCCTCCAGGGGGGAGGACCGGTGGCCGTCGACCTCGACGTCCAGGGCGGCGTGCTCCTGCGGGTCACGCCGCGGGCGACCCTGCTCCCCGGCACCGTCTACGAGCTACGGGTGGGCACCGGCGTGCGCGACCTTCAGGGCAATCCCCTGGATGCCCCGGCCTCCGCCACCTTCACCACGCGGCGCATCATCCAGTCGAACGACCTCGACTTCTCGCGGGTCTTCCTGGTGGAGCCCGACGCCAACGGCGAGGCGCACGTGACCGGCCGCGCCGGCGCGGTGCCGGCGGGAACACTCGTCTTCGTGGAGAACCTCTCGGCGCTCGCCAACACCCCTTCGGTGACCGCCGGCGCCGACGGCTCCTTCAGCCTGTCGCTCCAGGCGGCGCTCACCCACCGGCTGGTCCTGCACGTGCTGATCACCGGCGGCAACGAGGTGGTCACCGAGCTCACCCCCTTCCGCACCGCCGACCTCAAGGGGGCCTACGTGGGCGCGCAGGCGGTGACGTTCACCACCGGGGACGGGGTGACGGTCGAGGTGCCCGAGGGAGCGTTCGCCGGTCCCACCCGGGTGAGGCTCGAGCCGCAGCCGCTCACGCCCCCGGCGTCGCCGATCCCCTCAGGGATGGCGGCCGTCTACAACTTCCAGCTCGACTTCGCGGGCGCGGAGGCGAAGAAGCCGCTCCAGATCAGCATTCCGAAGCCGGCCGGCGCCCCGGACGCGGTCGACGGGGTCTACCTGCTCAACCGCATGATCGTGATCCAGGGCAAGACCTACTGGATGCTGCACGACCTCATGCGGCTGGACGCCACCGGCCGCCTCACCACCGACCTCCCGCCGGCCGGCGCCGCCGCTTCCGGTGCCACGGCCAATCCCCAGGTCGCCTCGCTGGGCGATCCGTTCCGGCTCGCGGCGGCGCTGAGCCCGGGCGGCACGGAGGTCACTCCCAAGGCGATCGTGCGGACCTACAAGTACTACGTGACCGGCTCGGCCTTCCCGGGCCAGTACGAGGTCGCCGCGGCGCAGATTCCGCTCGGATTCACGATCTTCCCCAGCTTTGACATGAATTTCCTGGTGGGGATCTGGAACCTCGGGATGGAGGGGATGGCGACAGCCATCGACCGCTCGGTCGCGCAGCTCCTCGAAGGGGACGGCATCCTGATCCCGACGCGGCGCCATGAGGCCTACACCCTCGTCGTCCGCGACCTGTCGACCGGGTTCCGGCTCTCGCAGCAGACCTATCCGCCGGTCGAGACCGACGACTTCGTCGAGCTCCCCCCGGACGTCTATGGCGACAAGCAGCCGCCGTGGCCGGTGGACGGCAATCCGGTGCGGTTCATCCCGCTGAACCTCGCCGGGCCCTCCGAGCAGGATCTGGCGGAGGGGATCAAGGCCAAGCTGGCGAACGGCCAGATCACCGTTACGGGAGAGGACGACTCGACCCAGAAGAGCGTACAGATCCGTCTGATCGGGCT
>Ga0308176_10000509_pt1 | contig 24765 bp, 21 predicted proteins | sample PhyCR2_3_FD_203890 | JGI IMG/M metagenome (GOLD analysis project Ga0308176, IMG submission 203890) | Soil microbial communities from UC Gill Tract Community Farm, Albany, California, United States - DLSLS.C.R2 | ecosystem: Environmental > Terrestrial > Soil > Agricultural land | place: USA... | reverse complement strand
AGGCCGTGCGCGAGCAGCCAGCGCACCGGGGTGTCCGCGTCCCCGGCCGCGACCGGCCGGGTCGCCTCCCGGACCGAGCCGAGCGGCGGCCCGGCGGCGAGCTGGCGCAGCACCTCACGCTCCCGGTCGCCGGCCAGGGCCAGCAGCCGGCGCAGCCGGGCGGGGTCGGACAGCGCCTCGGTCAGGATCGGCCCGGCCGCCGGCTGCCGGGCCTCGGGCAGGCCGAGCGCGGCCAGCACCGGCGCGAGCTGCGGTCCGGTCGCGGTGGTCAGCAGCGACCCGTACGGCCGGCCGAGCCCGCCGGCGTGCACCCCGACGACCTCGCGGACCGTGCCGGGCACGTGCAGCGCGGCGTCGTCGCCCCAGACCAGGGCCAGCGAGCGGAGCCGGTCCACCGCGGCCCGCACGTCCGGCTCCGGTGCGCCGGGCAGCAGGTCGCGCACCGACCCGTACGAGCCGGCGGTGCCGGACAGCAGGGTGGCGGCGTAGCCGACGGCGCCGTTGCGCGCCGGGACGGCCTCGGTGGCCAGCACGACCGCGTCGAGCACCTGCAGGGTCCAGGCGTCGAGGCCTTCCAGTGCCCGCAGCACCGAGAACCGCACGCCGGCCCGGTTGGCCAGCGCGCCGAGGTCGCCGGCGGCCGGGACCGCCAGGTCCGGGCGGGACCGCAGCAGGTCGGCCAGCATCTCGTCCGGCTGCGCGCGCAACCAGTCGGCGAGGCTGCGGGCCCTGCTCTCGGTCATCCGGTCCAGAGTAGTCGCGAAGCCGGAGCCGGACCCGGTTCAGGTGGCGAGAACGATCATGAAGATGATCAGCACCAGCAGCGCGGCCACCACCGCGACGCCGAGCCAGACCATCCGCTCCTCGACCGGCCACTGCGGCTGCTGGATGAAGTCGACGAACTCGCACTCGGCGCCGGTCTCCTCGGCCCGTATGCCGATCGGCACCCACCACCGGCGCGGCCGGGTGCCGATCACGTAGCGCGGGGCGGTGACGATCACGTCGAAGTCGTGGGTCTGCCGCGGCCGCAGGCCCTGCGGCGTGCGCGGCTCGCTCTGCTCGCCGCGGATCGCCCGGCGTGCGATCCGCATGAGCTCCTCGCGGCGGCGGTCGTCGTCGCGCACCCAGTACTTCATCGTCACGCGCTGGGCGTCCACCCGCAGCGGGATGTTGCCGTCGTTGCGGACGTGCACCCGCAGCTGGACCGGCACCTCGCCCTGCACGACCGGCGGGGTGGCGCCGACCGGCCGGGTCGCCATGGACGGCGACGGCTCGACGCCGATCCGGGCGGTGCAGGTGAACACGACCTGCTCGGTCTTCTCGTCGATCACCACGGCGTGCAGGTCATATGCGTGCCCGCCCTCGGGCCGGGTCTCCTCCGGCCGCACCTCAAGCGGGATCTCCTGCTGCCGGCGGGACTGCAGCTCGAGCCTCGGCTGCCGGCGCGGGCGGGTGTAGCGGGCCAGCGGGCCGGCCAGCTCCACCCGGACCAGCCGGGCGACCGTGTCGTGGTTGTCCAGCACGAGCGTGAGCCGGGCCGGCTCGCCCGGCTCGCTGCGCCGGAAGTCGGGCGCGAACTGGGCGCGGACCAGCGAGTCGCGCGGCCCACCCGGCTCGTGCGGCGCGCTCAACTCCCGCTCCCCGAACGGACCAGGCCTCGTCCCTCGGCCGTCGCCGCTCCCCGCTCGCCCTGCGGGCCCCCGGGCTCTCTCACGCGGCCTCCTGCTCACAGCGGGCTCATTGATCGTGCCCGATCATGGTGACAGAAGTGGGCCGCGAACAGGGGTAGCGGTGACAGGACGACCGGCTCGCGAGACACTGCGCGCAACGTGATCGTGGAAGTGCTGGAGTCGAGGAGGTCGCCGATGGGCGAGCCCGAGGACCGTGACCGGGGCACCGAGCCCGACGGCCGCCTGCCGATCAGCGAGTTCGCGGCCGAGCGGCCGGGACCGCTCTCACCGTTCGGCGAGGACGTGGAGTTCCCGCTGCCGCCGGAGAAGGTGGCCTACGTCCACCCGTCGGACGCGGACCGCCCGAAGCTGGCAAGCGACCCGTACAGCTGGGACTGACCCGTGGCCGCGTCGTACGCCAGCGGCACCTCGACGGTGCCGCTGCTCGGCGAGACGATCGGGGACAACCTGCGCCGCACCGTGTCCCGCTTCGGCGACCGCGAGGCGCTGGTCGACCGCGGCTCCGGGCGCCGGTTCACCTACACCGAGCTGCTCGCCGCGGTCGAGGCGCTCGCCGCCGGGCTGGTCGAGGCCGGCGTGCGCAAGGGCGACCGGGTCGGCATCTGGGCACCGAACCGGTGGGAATGGGTGATCCTCCAGTACGCGACCGCCGACATTGGCGCGATTCTGGTCAACATCAACCCGGCCTACCGCACGCACGAGCTGGAATACGTGCTCAACCAGGCCGGCATCTCGATGCTGGTGGCCGCGCCGGCCTTCAAGACCAGCGACTACCGGGCGATGGTCGGCGAGGTGCGGGAGCGCTGCCCGCAGGTGCGGTCGGTGGTCTTCCTCGGCGACCCCTCCTGGGACGCGCTCAACCAGGGCGACCGCTCGGTGCTGCCGGAGATCCGCGCCGGCCTGAGCTTCGACGACCCGATCAACATCCAGTACACGTCCGGGACCACCGGGTTCCCGAAGGGTGCGACGCTCTCGCACCACAACATCCTCAACAACGGCTTCTTCGTCGGCGAGCTGTGCTCGTACACGGAGGAGGACCGGATCTGCATCCCGGTGCCCTTCTACCACTGCTTCGGCATGGTGATGGGCAACCTCGGCGCCACGTCGCACGGGTCGTGCATGGTGATCCCGGCCGAGGGCTTCGACCCGCGGGCGACGCTGGAGGCGGTCGCCGCCGAGCGGTGCACCGCGCTCTACGGCGTGCCGACGATGTTCATCGCCGAGCTCGGCGACCCGTCCTTCGGCTCGCACGACCTGTCCGCGCTGCGGACCGGGATCATGGCCGGCTCGCCCTGCCCGGTCGAGGTGATGAAGCGGGTCGTGGCCGACATGGGCATGACCGAGGTGACGATCTGCTACGGGATGACCGAGACCTCGCCGGTGTCCACCCAGACCAGGGTGAGCGACGACCTGGAGCGGCGGGTGTCCACCGTCGGCCAGGTCCACCCGCACGTCGAGATCAAGATCGTCGATCCGGTCACCGGGCTGGTCGTGCCGCGCGGCACGCCGGGCGAGTTCTGCACCCGGGCCTACTCGGTGATGCTCGGCTACTGGGACGAGCCGGAGAAGACCGCCGAGGTGCTCGACGCCGCCGGCTGGATGCACACCGGCGACCTGGCCGAGATGGACGAGGCGGGATACGTCAACATCGTCGGGCGGATCAAGGACATGGTCATCCGCGGCGGCGAGAACGTCTACCCGCGGGAGGTGGAGGAGTTCCTCTACACCCACCCGGACATCGTGGACGCGCAGGTGATCGGCGTGCCCGACGAGAAGTACGGGGAGGAGCTGGCCGCCTGGGTGCGGCTCAGGCCGGGCGCTCCGGAGCTGACCGCGCAGGCGCTGCGCGAGTTCTGCACCGGCAAGCTCGCCCACTACAAGATCCCGCGGTACGTCCAGGTGGTGGACGAGTTCCCGATGACCGTCACCGGCAAGGTCCGCAAGGTCCAGATGCGCGCCGAGTCCGTCAAGCTCCTCGGCCTGGAGGACGTCGCCGCCCGCAACCACGCCTGACCCGGAGGCGCCCCGCCGGCGCATAGGCTGGCTGCGTGGATCTCGCGCAGCGGCTGGCGGAGCTGGACCGGACTCTGGGCTCGTACGGGTCGGTGCTGGTGGCGTTCTCGGGCGGGGCCGATTCCGCCTTCGTGCTGGCCCGGGCGGCGGCGGTGCTCGGGCCGGGCGCGGTGGTCGGTGCCACCGCGGTGTCCGCGTCGCTGCCGGCCGCGGAGCTGGCCGCGGCCGGCGAGTTCGCCCGCGGGCTCGGCGTGCGCTGGGAGACGCCGCGCACCGACGAGATGTCCCGGGTCGGCTACCGCGCCAACGCCGGCGACCGGTGCTTCTTCTGCAAGGCCGAGCTGCTCGACGTGCTCGGCCCGGTCGCCGATCGGCTCGGCCTGGCCCACGTCGCGACCGGCACCAACGCCGACGACGTGCGGGCCGGGTTCCGGCCGGGGATCCGCGCGGCGGCCGAGCGTGGCGCGGTCACCCCGCTCGCCGACGCCGGCCTGACCAAGGCCGAGGTGCGCGCCGCCTCCCGGGAGATGGGGCTCTCGACCTGGGACAAGCCGGCCGCCGCCTGCCTGTCCAGCCGCATCGCGTACGGCGTCGAGGTCACCCCGAGCCGGCTGGCCCGGGTGGAGCGGGCGGAGGCGGCGCTGCGGGCGGCGCTGGCCGCGGCCGGGCTGCCGGTCCGCGACCTGCGGGTGCGCGACCTCGGTGAGGCGGGCGCCAGGGTGGAGATCGACCGGGAGCTGGTGCCGGCGGTGGCCGAGCGGCCGGGCCTGCTCGCCGTCGTCGACGGGTTCGGGCCGGTCACGCTCGACCCGCTCGGGTTCCGGTCCGGCTCGCTCAACGCGACCCTGAACGACCGGTATCGCTGAGCGTCGTACCGGTCCGTCGCCGTGCGGTCACGGACGGCCAAACTGGCTGGGAGGCGGCTGCGGCGGGCGACTAGCCTGGTAACCATCAGCGCCGGACGTGGCGCGCAGCGTTGGAGGACTGAGGGCTAGTGCCGACTGGCAAGGTGAAGTGGTTCAGCTCGGAGAAGGGCTTCGGCTTCCTCTCGCGGGACGACGGTGACGACGTGTTCGTGCACCGTGATGCGCTGCCGTCCGGGGTCACCGAGCTCAAGCCCGGCTCGCGGGTCGAGTTCGGCGTGGCCCAGGGCCGGCGCGGCGAGCAGGCGCTGTCGGTCCGGGTGCTGGACCCGATCCCGTCGCTGGCGAAGGCACAGCGCAAGCCGCCGGACGAGCTGGCGATCATCGTCGAGGACCTGATCAAGCTGCTGGACGGGGTGTCCGACGCGCTGCACCGCGGGCGCCATCCCGACCGGGCCGCCTCCCGCAAGGTCGCCACCGTGCTCCGCGCCGTCGCCGACGACCTGGAAGCCTGACCCCGGACACACCACCGCCCGGGCTCCTCGCGGAGACCCGGGCCGTGGTGTCGCGTTAGGCCGGCGGGAAGTACGTCTGCGCCTTGGTCCAGACGTTGACGCCGGTGAGCGCGCCGAGCGCCCGGCCCTGCTGGTCGCCGCTCTCGAAGTGGATGCCGCCGTACCGGCGCGACATGCCCGCCTGGTCAGCCATGGCGTCGAGCGTCTTCCAGGTGAGCACGACAGGTTTCGCCGGCGTGACACCGGGCTCGATCTTCGAACTGCCGGCCGGGATGGTGACCTTCGCGTTGAAGTTGTCCGTCCCGAAGAACTTGTTGATCACCGCGCGACCGGCCGCGCTGAACGTGCTGTGACCGGAGACGTACTCGGGAAAGCCCGGGGTGACGACGTTGAGCGCCTGGTACGGCAGCCACCTCTGGCCGAGTACCTTGCCGTAGCCCTTCTTGGGGCCCAGCCAGGACGTGATCATCTGGTCGCGGTACCGCTCGCGGATCCCGGTGGTCGGCCGCTCCGAGTCGTACATGTACTTCGTCGTCCAGGCAAAGATGCTGGCGTCGAGCAGCGCGTTACCGAGGGCGAAGAAGAGCTTGACGTCCTGGTCGGCGGTGTCGCCCTTCATCCGCGAGAATGCCGCCGCGAACAGCGCCATGTGCCCCGGCGGAAACTCGCTGTTCGGACCGTCGGCCCAGTACTCGGCCATCATCTTCTGGGTGTCCGACAAGTTCGAGGTGACCGACAGCTCATTGTCGATGTCTGCGGTCGCCTGGGTGTGGGTGCCGTCGGCGTTAGGGCCCGGCGGCGCGAACAGCGGCGGGTAGCCGGTGGTCGATTCGGGTCCGAAGGTCTTGATGTTCTCCCACTGAGGGGTCAGCGGCTTCTGCTCGGCGTAGTCCCCGGAGCAGTCGGTCGGGAATGGGGTGGGGAACGGGTCGCGCTTGGCGGCGTCGGCGCTCATCACGCACATCGGCTGCCACGACCACTTGTCGTTCATCACGTTCCACTTGTTCTTCGGCGTGTAGGACGTCACGTTGGCGTAGCCGCCCGGTGCCAGGGTGCCGTCCCCGTTGACCTTGCCGAGCTGGTTGGAGCCGTCGGTGTGCCGGTAGGCGATCACGCCGTCGGCGGCCGAGTTCCCCACGCCGGCCGGGGTGCCGAGGTCACGGCTGTCGTTGGCTGGGTCGTACTTGACGTCGATGAGCTCGTCCGGCGTCCGGTAGATGATCTTGCCGGTCACCGGGTCGTCCTTGTCCTGGAACGGACCGGGATTCCACGGGAAGAGGTCGACCAGCACCCGGTACGCGGCATAGCTCATCGCCTCGTCCCGCGCGTCGGTCGAGTTCGGGCCGGTCGCCTTGAGCGTGGCGTTGTCCGGCGTCGCCGGCTTCGCGTTGGGCGTGTACGCGGCCCAGGCGTCGAACATCGCGGTGTGCACGACGGCGATCGTCCGGGCGGAGACCGTCGGACCGGTCAGCCCGGGGTAGCCGCGGATGGCGGACAGCGCCTGCTCGTCCCACTGGAGGACGACGTTGTCGGTCGACCGCGGCGTGCCGTAGCTATCGATCGGCCAGGCGGGGCCGCCGCCGGCCGCAGCGGCGTGGGGCGTGTGGGTGGTGACCGCTACGGTGGTCGCGGCGACGAGCGCGCCGACCACCAGCGTGGTCTTCGCCAGGGTGAGTCTCATAAGCTCCGGGTTCCTCGGGACGCGCGCACGGGACGGTCGCGCGACGATCGGCTCTGGTGTCCCAGACGGGACGGCTCGGCGGGCATGACGCCGAAGGCCGCAGGTCGTGGCATGGGCTCCGCCACGCGGCTCGACGCACTAGTGGGCCATGATCGCGACCGAAGAGCAACCGACTGGACTACCGAATTACCGACGTCACCCGGACTGCTACTGCAGGTCAGGGGTGTCGACGAGCTGGGCCGCCGCTAGCCTGCCGTAGAGCTCGTCGGTGGCCAGCAGCTGCGCATGTGTGCCGGCGGCGCGCAGCCGGCCGTCCTCCAGGACGAGGATCCGGTCCGCGGCCACCACGCTCGACAGCCGGTGGGCGATGAGCAGCACCGTCGTCGTTCGGCCGACTTCGGCGACGACCTCGCGCATCGCGGCCTCGTTGGCCGCGTCGAGCTGCGAGGTCGCCTCGTCCAGCAGCAGCACCCGGGGTCGGCGCAGAAGCGCCCGGGCGATCGCGACGCGCTGCCGTTCGCCGCCGGACAGCGTGCCGCCGCGGTGCCCGACCGGCGTGTCCGCGCCGTCCGGCAGCTCGGCGAGGACGCCGTCGAGCCGGGCCAGGCGGGCGACCGCGGCGACCGCCTCCTCCGGAGCGTCAGGCGCGGCAAACCGCAGGTTGTCCACCAGATTGCCGGCGAGGATCGGGGCGTCCTGCTCGACGTAGCCCAGGGTGGCCCGCAACTGCGCCAGCGGCCAGCGCCGGACGTCCACCCCGTCGACCGCCACTACGCCGTGCTGCGGGTCGTGGAAGCGCTCCAGCAGGGCGAAGATCGTGCTCTTGCCCGCACCAGACGTGCCGACGATCGCGGTCACGCCACCGGCCGGCACCGCGAACGTGAGCCCCTGGTGCACCCAGTGGCCGCCCGACCGGCCGGGGTAATGGAACCAGACGTCGGAGAACGCGACCGTCGCCGGCGCGGCCCCCTGCGGCACGGCCGGGTGGGGGTCTCCCGGCTCCGCGGGCAGCGCGTGCAGCTCGTCCATCCGCTGCACCGCGGCCAGCCCGGCCTGCAGCTGGCCGGCCCCGGTCACCAGCGCGGTCACCGGCTCCGACAACAGCAGCAGGTAGAGCAGGAATGCGATCAGCGAAGACACCGGCAGCCCACCGGAGGCCACCCGGGCGCCACCGACTGCGAGCACGACGAGGAAGGACGCCTGAACGGCCAGTCCGGCGGAGGCCTCCATCACCGCGGTCCAGCCGCTTACCTCGATCCCGCGCCGCCAGGCGCCGCGGGCCGCCTGGCTCGCGGCGGCGATCTCCCGCTGCTCCGCGCCGCTGGCCTTGACCGTGCGGAACGCGCCCAGCGAGCGCTCCAGCACCGCACCCATGCTGCCCACGGCGGCCTGGGACCGCTCGGTCGCCCGGCGGATCCGAGGCACTACGACGACCACTGCAACGGCGTTGAGGGCGAGCACAGCCGCGGTGACGGCGAGCAGCAGCGGGTCGAGCAGGCCCATGAGCACCACCGCGCCGGCCAGCGCGAGCACGGCGTTGACCATCTGCACCAGCCCGGTGCTGGTCACGCCGCGCAGCAGCGTGGTGTCCGCCACCACCCGGGACAGCAGGTCGCCGGGGTTGAGCCGGTCCACGGCCCGCACCGGCAGCCGCAGCAGCCGGGACACCAGCCGTTGCCGGGCGCCCAGCACCACGTTCTCGGCTGCCCGGCCGAGCACGTAGCTGCCGCCGGCGTTGAACACGGCCGCGGCCACCAGCGCAGCCGTGAGCAGGGCGACCGGGCGGATCAGCGACCGTTGCTCGCCGAGGCTGTCGAGGACGACCTTGGCCAGCATCGGCTGGGCCAGCCCAGCCAGGCTGCCGAGGAGACCGAGCAGCCCGCCGACGAGCAACAGTCCCCGGTGCGGCCGGACATACTCGAGCAGCAGCCGGAGCGCTGGCCGCCGGAGGTGCCGGCGACCGGGGCGGGCAACCGCGGCCGCATGCTCGGTCACCGCGCCGTCGGCACCCGCACCAGCGGGCGGAAGTAGTCCGGCGGGTAGTCCTCGTCGACCATGACGCCCTCGGCCTCGACCCACGCGTGGGCCGCGAACGGCGGCAGCCGCCGGGCGCCGACGCACCAGGCGGGCCAGTTGCCGTGCAGCCGGCACAGCAGGGCCGTGGCCAACGAGCGGGGCAGGCAGCCCTCCCGCGCGGCGCAGGTCAGGCTGACCGCCACGACCGTATCCCGGGCCGCCTTCGCCTGCTCGTACGTGGCAGGGCGGGCACCCCGGCGCAGGACGCCGAGGACGGTCCGGATCCGGTGCGGTGAGCGGGCGGCGAGCAGCCGGGCGAACCCGATCACCGCGTACGCCACCAGCCGGCGAGGCAGTGGCACGGAGCCGGGCCGGTGGCTGACCGCCTCCGGGGTGGTCACTGGTCCGCCACCAGGCCGGCCGACCGCAGCTCCGCGACGAGGTCGGCCACGTCGCGGTCGGCGGTCGTGGCGTCCACCGCGTACTCCTCGGTCAGCGCCCGCGCGGCCGCCTCCGCGGTGCCGCCGTCGAGCAGCGTGCGCAACACCAGAGCGGCGCTGGGATTGAGCGTGAAGTACTCCCCGCTCTGCTCGTCCAGCAGCGTGGTGCCGTAGTCGGTGTCCGCGGCGGACACGCCTCGGCGCAGTGTCATGGTCATCGTCGGTTCCTCAGCCTGGGACGGTCACGGAGTCCAGCGAGCGGAGCCAGGTCTCGCAGGCCACGAGCTGGTCGAGCACTCCGAACTGGAGCTCGGGCGGGAGCGACCGCGTGCACGCCTCGCGGACGGCGGCCGCGTCGACCAGCCCCAGTGCGCCGAGCCGTGAGTCGTCCCAGAGCGCGAGCAGCTCGGCTCGGTGCCTGCGGAGGCCCGGCTCGACGTCCGCCGAGCCGTTGGCCTTGGTCTGCCGGGTGAGGCCGGCCGGCGGCACCACCCCGGCCATGGCCGCGATGATCAGCGGCTTGTACTGCCAGGGCGTCACCCGCTCCTCGGGCCGTACGGCCAGTCCTGCTTCCACCATCCGGTCGTCGTAGTACGGCGCCGCGAGCACGATCCCGCGCCGGCCGGCGACCTGCTCGAGCTGGCGGGTCATCCGGGACAGGTAGCGCATGGTCTCGAGCTCGCGCTGCTGGCCGCGCCGGTCCGACAGGGGGTCGACCGCGTCCGCCGCGGCGGTGATCTGGCCGCGGACGGCGTCGACCGCGGCGGGCGTGGCCCAGGGCGGCATCCGGGCCGCAAACCCCCAGTCCAACAGCGGCTCCGCCGGGGCGGGGGGCGGTGCGGTGAGCGTGTCTGCGACGCCGGCCAGCCACTGACCGTACGGCCGGGTGTCGGCGAGCTGGCGCAGCATCGCCCGCCGTGACCAGCGGTACTTGGCAGCGAACCCACGCAGGCTACGCAGGGCGATCCGCGGGTGGGTCCGCAGCAGGTCGTGCAGGTGCGCGACGGAGCCGTAGAGCAGCTCGTCGCCGCCGAACCCGGTCAGGTGCACCGGCGAGCCTCGCTCGGCCGCCCGGTCCGCGATGGTGAGCAGGCGGGCGCCGTCGACGGTCGCCGAGCACGGCTCGTCGAACCCGTCCACGAAGTCGGTTATCCCGGCGAACACGAGCGGAAGCTCTTCGGCCGGAATCACCTCGTGCTCGACGCCGGTCAGCCCGGATACCGTGCGCTCGGCCCAGACGACGTCGTCGGCCAGCGGATCGCGGTTCGCGGCGGTGTAGGCGGCGACCGTCGCCCCGCGGCCGGCGGCCAGCGCGCAGACGGCGGTGGAGTCCAGGCCGCCGAGGTCGCAGCTGACCTGCTCGTGGGCGGCGATACGGGCACCGACGGCGGCCGACAGCGCCGCCCTCAGCGCCGGCGCACCCTCGGCCATCGGCAGCACGGGTTCGGGTGGCCGCCACCACCGCATGGTCCGTCGTAGGGCCGGCTCGAGGGTGAGGTACGAGTCACCGGGCAGCACGTCGATCCCGCGCCAGACGGGCAGGCCGGCGACCGGGTAGAGGACGTGCGGGTGCAACAGGTGCAGCGCCAGCCGCCCCTCGTCCAATGCGGCGCCGGCGAGCGCCGCGAGCACATCCGCGCGGTCGGACGCGATCGGGACGCCGCCCACGTCGGTGGAGAAGACCCGGCGGATGCCGGTCACGCTGCCCTGCACGCGCACCCGGCCGGCGACGGAGGCGAGCAGGTGCACGCTGCCGACGAGCGTCCCGGCCAGCGCGTCGAGGTCGGCGACGGTGCCGACGCGGGCGGCCGAGGCGCCGAGCCGCGGTGTGTCGTGCTGGCCCAGCACGACCAGCGTGGTGCTCCCGGCGCGGGCGGTCACCAGCGCGTCATCGGGCCACGATCCAAGGATCCACGGCCGACCAGAGGAATGCTCGATCGTCTGCCGCGGTCGCCGGCGGGTGCAGACCGCCGTCCACATCGACCGGGCCGCGTCAGCGTCGGGGAGGACGACGAACCAGGGATCGTCGGCACCGGGAGTGCCCGGGGTCGGCACGGAGCGGCTCCTTCCCGGGTCGGTCGTGGAATTGGCGGACGGGACCGAATGAGGCGGCCGCTCCGGCCCTACGCGCGGCCGAGCACGGCCCCTCGGGGGAGCCGTGCTCGGCTGCTACGCAGAATGCTCACGACGTGCTCAGAGCGACTGGTGCCGCCCGAGCGTGTCCCGCGGGCCACTGCCGCCGAGACCGGTGATCTTCGTGAAGTTGCCCGCCCGGGTCAGGGTGGGCCGCTCGTAGGTACGCATCTGCCACCTCCTGTGCTCGGTCCTGTCGGCTGTACGAGCACTCATCTACCCGAGGCCCGAGGGTCAAAACGGGGCCGCCCGGCCGCGTACCTACCGGGTTCAGCTTGTCACGGAACGTGCAGTGAACCCCCTCGCTCCAGTCTGAATCCGGTTAGTACCGGAGCGATCGCCCAGGGTCAGCGCCGCAACGAGGGCAGGGGCGATCGCGAGCTTGGCTCTCATCACTCTCCAGGAAGGTCCGGACGGTCCGGACGAGGGAAACTGGTCGGTCAGGGTGTGTAGACCGGCAGCGAGACGCCGGTGACGGCCCGACCGCTGTGCACACGGAGCGTGCCGACGCCGCAGGGGAAGCCCATCGGGGCCACCTCGATCGCCGCGAACGCCTGGTCGATCGGCTGGTCGTCGGCCCGGTCTGCGGTCCCGGCGAACCGTTCCTGGCCGGCCGGCGACGCGGTCGGCTGGAGGGCCACCTCGACGCTCTGCGCCTCCGGCGCGCCGACCACGTGCACGATGCCCGGCATCATCTTGCCGGGGATCGGGCAGCGCAGCGCCCAGGCCGTCGGTTCCGGTGCCGAGCCGGCGGGCATCGCCGACGCGCAGACGGTCTTCCCGGCGACGTCGACGACCGAGCCGACCCACGTGCTGCCACCGCGGCGCAACTCGTACGCGCGGGAGGACACCATGCGCTTGTCCGCGCTGTCGAGCGGGCGGGCCGCCAGCCGGGGGCCGAGAGCGGCCACGGTCAACGTGCCCTTGCCGGGCACCTTCGCCGCCAGCTTCGCCCCGTCCGCGAACCACTGCGTCTCCGGCAGCGCGTCCCGGTCCGGCGCCAGCGTGGGACTGCCGACCTCGACCTTGTCCGGCATCCCGGCGAGCATCTCGGCGGTCATGATCCCGCTGTAGAGGACGCGGGTGCCGCTGGCCCCCGGGTGGCCGGAGTCGAGACCGAGCAGGACCACCCGGCTGCAGGTCGGCACGCCCGGCGGCGACGGCAGGATGCCGCTCACCCCGTCGTCGCCGACCGTGGCGTGCTGCAGCGGCTTGCCGTCCATCGGGTTGCTGGTCAGCAGGCCGTCCGCGAGCTGCGCCTCGGGCGAGACGAGCACCCGGACCGGTCCGGCCGGCCCGCTCGGCGGCAGCAGCGTGAGGACCTGCGTGCCGGCGTGCAGCGGCTCGGCGTGCTGCAGCCGCACCGCCGACCGATTCGCGCCCTGCACCTGCGCCAGGTGCGGCCGGCCGGCCCGGTCGAGGCCCTGCAGCACCGCGACCGCGCGCCGGTCGAGTGCTCCGGCCCACAGCAGGGTGACCCCGCTCGCCGGCGCCTCGGCCGCCGGGACGCCGGCCTTCCAGGCCCTGGTCGCCGCGGCCAGCAGGGTCTGGTCGGTGGACAGCTGACCGCGCGCCGGCCAGTTCAGCAGGCCGTCGGCGACGTCGATGCTCGGCACCACGGGTCGCGGGGCGCTGCGTACGGGTCCGGTGCCGACCTGCGCGCCGGGTATCGGACCGGGGTCGGGCGGAGCGGGATCGGCCCCGCCGCCGAGCCGCGGCACGACCACCGCGGCGGTCAGCAGCAGCGCGGCGACCGCCCCGGCGGCCAGGGCCACGGGTCGCGGGGACCGAGGCGGCCGGGGCACGGCGGTGGCCCCGTGCGCATGTCGCGGAGCCGGTGCCGGCACCGGTGCGGACAGGACCTCGGCGACCCGGGCGGCCGCCGGCCGGGTGTAGTCCGACCAGCCGCGGCCGGCGGCGGCGAGCGCGTCGGCGACCCGCATCCACGGGTCGGCCACGCCCGGCACCGCGGTACGCAGCGTCAGCATCGCCGCGTCCACGTCCGCGCGGAGCAGCCGCGGCGTGGTGTCCATGCGCGCCGCCGCGTGCTCCTCGGAGACTCCCTCGTCGTAGCGCAGCACGATGGCGGCGCGGCGGCGCGGCGCGAGCCGGCAGATCGCCCGCCACATCGCGACGTCCGGATGCGGCGTCGGACCCCCGGTGGCGACCGGCGGCGGCGGGCCTGGATCGGCGACGTACGAGCGCACCAGCTCTTCCTTGGCGCGCTCCAGCGCCTCGTCCGGTCCGAGCCGGTGCGCGTACCCCTCGACGACGCGGGCGGCGCTGTCGGCCAGGTGGCGTGCGCGCTCCGGATCGCCCGTCAGGAGGTAGGCCTGCCGGAGCAGATCTCCGTGTGGTTCTCGGCGCAGCGCATGGGCCCGCGTGTCGTACGTCAGCACCCCGTGTTTCCCTCCGCGCTCGGTCGTGCTCCGATGCCCGGTGGTTTCGAGCCGGACGACACGGTAGACGCCGGTACGGGCGGCGCGATGCTGCCGCGGAGGGGAGATTCCGTTGCTCCGTGTGGCGGTGTCGTTGCGGAGACCCGAACGCTTCTGGTGGTCGACGCAGCGCGTACGAGTGGTGACGGTACGGCGAGATTGTGACCTGCGTGGCACCTGCGAGGCGACGAGCCCGGCCCGGCTATGGCCAGATCTGCTAGGCCATTCGGGCTCAGTACTACGGAGCACTGCGGGTCAATCAACGATCATGTCGTGCGGCTGAGCGGGTGCCGCCGGAGTCAGCGGCTCCGCCCCGGACGGGGCTCGGGCGCCGCCGCCGGCGGTGCGGATGCGGATCCCCGGCCGCGCCTGGTCAGCGGACGGCGGCGGCCGAGCAGGGTGACGGTGAACGCCGCGACCAGCAGGCCGGCCGCGACCGCGAAGCCGAGCCTGCCGTTGGACGGCAGCGCGACGCCGAGCCCGCCGCCGACCACCCAGGCCAGTTGCAGCAGCGTCTCGGACCGGGCGAACGCCGATGCGCGCATCGCGTCGGGCACATCGCGCTGGATGATCGCGTCCAGGCAGAGCTTGCCCAGCGCGTTGGCGGTCCCCGCCGCGGCGACCACGAGCAGTGCCGTTCCCAGCCCGAACGACAGCGCACCGATCACCGAGACGCCGGCGACCACGCCGATCGAGCCGAGCAGCACCGGGTCGGGGTGCTTCATCGGCATCCGGGCGCCGATCGCGGTGCCGACCACCGCCCCGCCGGATGCACCGGCTACCAGCCCGCCCAGCGCGAGGGCGGCCGTCGTGCCCGTCTCGGTCGCCTGGATCCAGAAGGCAAGGAACAGCGTGAGGAACCCGGACAGCCCGCGCAATGCCGCCGACGCCCGCAGCGCGGTCACCACGTGCGGGCCGAGCGACAGGCTGCCGGCTTGCCGCGCGATCGGCCCGGTGCGGGTGAGCGCGGCCGGCGGGACCGGCTGCTCGCCCTCGGCCGAGTCGACCGCCGCCGGCAGCCGCAGCGACAGGATCGCCGCGCCGAGGCAGAACACCGCGGTGATCCGCAGCGCCAGCGGATAGCTGCCGGACAGGTGGATGATCCCGGCCAGCACGCCGCCGCCGATCGCGGCCGCGGCCAGACCGAACATCGACATCCGCGCGTTCGCCGAGACCAGCGTCAGGCCCCGCGGCAGCACCCTGGGCAGGCAGGCACCCTTGAGCACCGCGTAGGACTTGGACAGCACCAGCGCGCCGAACGCGGCCGGATAGAGCGCGAACCCGTTGTGGAACTCCGCCGCCATCACCCAGGCCAGGACCCCGCGGCCGAGCGCGGTGGCCGCCAGCGCCATCCGCCGGCCGCGCTGCAGCCGGTCGAGCGCCGGCCCGATGAACGGCGCCACGATCGCGAACGGGGCCATCGTGACCAGCAGGTAGAGCGCGACCTGGGTGCGTTGCTCGCTGCGGGCGGCGGAGAAGAAGATCGTGCCGGCCAGGCAGACCGCGATCATCGCGTCGGAGGTGTAGTGCGCGGCGTGCGTCCAGATCAGCTTGGTCAGGCCGGACTCGCCGGCGCCGCCGGCCCGGGACGCCTCGCCGATCCGGCGGGCGCCGGCTCCGATGAGGTAGCGCGATCGGGATACGGCGACGCGGGTCACCGTCACCTTCTTCGGCGCATGCTGCTCCGGACCGCGCGGCCGGCCGCCGTCGTACGCCCCGTCGGGACGCGGTGGCGGCTGCGTGCTCACCCTCTCATCCTGCCGCACCGGTCCGACCGGATTGGGGGATCGGCCCCGGCTTTGGCACGATGACACCGTGCCGACCACCACAGCCGCGCGGTCCGACGCGACGCTCGCCGCCGCGGTCGACGTCGCCGAGGCGGCCGCCAGGGCGGACGGTGGGGACCGGGTCGGCGAGCACCTCGGCAGCCGGGCCGACGGCGAGCGCGTGCTCACCCACTTCTTCGCCGCCACCCTGCCCGGATACTCCGGCTGGCGCTGGGCCGTCACGCTCGCCCGCGCGTCCCGGTCCCGGACGGTCACGGTCGACGAGGTCGTGCTGCTGCCCGGCGACGATGCGCTGCTGGCGCCGGACTGGGTGCCGTGGTCGGACCGGCTGCGGCCGGGTGACCTCGGTGTCGGCGACCTGCTGCCGGCCGAGGCCGGCGACGAGCGACTCGTCCCGGCCTACCTGCTCTCCGACGACCCGGCGGTCGAGTCGGTCGCGTTCGAGCTCGGTCTCGGCCGGGTGCGGGTGATGTCGCGGCTCGGCCGCGACGAGGCCACCGAGCGGTGGTACGCCGGCGACGGCGGGCCGGACACCGCGATGGCGGCGCACGCGCCCGGCCGGTGCGGGACGTGCGGGTTCTACCTGCCCATCGAGGGGTCGCTGCGGGCGATCTTCGGGGTCTGCGGCAACGCGTACTCGCCCCGGGACGGCGGGGTGGTCTCCGCCGACGCCGGCTGCGGCGCGCACTCCGAGGCCGCGGTCGAGCCGGCGGCCGCGCCACCGCCGCCGCCCACGTACGACGACGGCGTCGACATCGAGCGTGCCTGACCCGTTCGGCACCGCCGCGGTCCGGGACCGGGTGCTCGCGGCGTGGGCCGCCTCGCCGGCCCGGTTCCGCGAGGACGCCAACGCCGAGCAGGACCTGACCCACGGGGCATACCGGGACCGGCTGCTGGTCGAGCTGGCCCAGAACGCGGCCGACGCCGCGGCACGGTCCGGTGTGGACGGACGGCTGCGACTGTCGCTCGTGGACGGACAGCTGCTGGCCGCGAACACCGGCGCGCCGCTCGATGCCGCCGGCGTCGAGGCGCTGGCGACCCTGCGGGCGTCGGCCAAGCGGGACGGCGGGAGCGTCGGGCGGTTCGGGGTCGGGTTCGCGGCCGTGCTGACCGTCACCGACGAGCCGTCGGTGCGCTCGACCACCGGCGGTGTCCGGTTCTCGGCCGCGGACACCAGGACGGCGGTGGCCGCGGTGCCGGCGCTGGCCGGCGAGCTGGAGCGGCGCGACGGGCAGGTTCCGGTGCTGCGACTGCCCTGGCCTGCCGACCCGCTGCCGGCGGGGGAGTGGGACACCGAGGTACGGCTGCCGCTGCGGCCGGACGCCGTCGATGCCGTCCGGGCGGCGCTGGCCTCGCTCGACCCGGTGCTGCTGCTGGCGCTGCCGGCGTTGCGGTCGATCGACGCCGGCGGCCGGGTGCTGTCCCGGGTCGACGACGCCGGCGCGGTCGTGCTGACCGACGGCGGCACCGTGTCGCGCTGGGTCGTCCGGTCGGTGACCGGCGTGCTCGCCGGAGACCTGCTGGCGACCCGGCCCGCCGAGGAGCGCGACCGTCCGGAGTGGACGGTGAGCTGGGCGGTGCCGGTCGACGGCGCTGACCGGCCGGTGCCGCCGCCGAACCGGCCGGTGGTGCACGCGCCGACGCCGACCGACGAGCCGCTGTCGCTGCCGGCGGTGTTGCTGGGCACGTTCCCGCTCGCCTCCGACCGCAGGCACGTGACGCCCGGCCCGGTCACCGACGTGCTGGTCGCCGCGGCCGGACGGCTCTATGCCGACCTGGTCGCCGCGCTGCCGCCGGACCCGGCCCTGCTCGCGCTGGTGCCGCGGCCCACCCTGGCCGCCGCCGAGCTCGACTCCGCCCTCGCCGCCGCGGCTCTCGACGCGCTTCGAAGCACTCCCTGGCTCCCCCCGACCGCGCGACCCGAGCCCGACTCCGGTGGCCCGGTGCGCGATGCCGAGGGCCCGGTTCTGGACGGCGATCTGGTCGCGGCGGCGGCAGCCGGTCGGGTCGGGCCCGGGGCCGGGCGGCTGGTGCCGACCGGCGCCGTCGTGCTCGACGCCGCGTCGGAGGAACTGGTGGCGGCGCTGGCCGACCTGGTGCCCGCCCTGCTGCCGGCGTCCTGGTCCGGCCGCGACGCCGCGGCCGCGCTCACCGCGCTCGGCGTGCGCCGGCTCGGCACCGCGGACGTGGTCGAGCTGGTCTCCGGCGCCGACCGCCCGCCGGCCTGGTGGCGCGCCCTCTACGGCGCGCTCGCCGACCGGCCGGACCGGGAGGCGCTGGCCGCGCTGCCGGTCCCGCTCGCCGACGGCCGGACCGTGACCGGTGCCCGCGGCGTGCTCCTGCCGGACAAGGACCTGCCGGCCGACGCCGCCACCGCGCTCGGCCTGCGCATCGCGCACCCGGAGGCGACCCACCCGCTGCTGGAGCGGCTCGGCGCGACCCCGGCGACCGCCCGCGCCGTGCTGGCCGACGACCGGGTGCTCGCCGCGGTCGCGGAGTCGTACGACGCCGAGGACCCGAAGCCGATCGCCGAGGCCGTCCTCGCGCTGGTCGCCGCGGCCGGGCTGCGGCCGGGCGAGCTGCCGGAGCTGGCCGAGCTCGCGCTGCCGGCCGAGGAGGCCGACTGGTACCCGGCCGGTGAGCTGCTGCTGCCCGGCTCCGCGCTGGCCGCGGCAGTCGGCCCGGACGCCCCGTACGGCACCGTCGCCGCGGACCTCGTGCGGCGGCACGGCACGGACGTGCTGGCGGCGGTGGGAGTGCTGCGCACGTTCCCGGTGCTGCGCACCGGCGAGGTCGAGCTCGACCCGGACGCCGCCGACCACGACCTCGACCGCGAGGCCGAGTGGATGGAGGCGATGCTGGACCGGCTGCCGGAGCAGCGGGTGCCGCCCCGGCTCGGCACCTTCGTCGCGGTCCGCGACCTCGAGCTGGTCGTCGACTGGGACCGCGCGTTGCCGTTGCTGGCCGGCGTCGATCCCACCGCCGACATCCAGCTCGGGGACGGCAGCCACGTCCAGGCACCCTCGTACACCACCTGGTGGCTGAGCACACACCGCACGTTCCTAGGCCGTCGACCCGACCACTTACGTACGCCGACCGCCACCGACCTCGACGGCCTGTACGACGTGGCCGAGGCGGCGCCGGAGACGCTGGCGCTGCTGGGCGTCGCGCACAGCCTGGACGAGGTGGTCGCCGACCCGGACCGCGCGCTCGACCTGCTCGACCGGCTCGGCGACCCGGACCGCACGGTCCCGGCGGCCACCCTGCGCACGGTCTACCCGCGGCTCGCGCTCGTCCTCGAGGACGCGGTCGACCCGCCGGACCGGGTCAGGGTCGACCCGGCGACCACGGTGCCGAGGGACGCCGCGGTCGTGCTCGACCTGCCTTACCTGCTGCCCCTGCTCGGCGACGAGCGCACCCCGGTGCCGGCCGACGAGGCGCCCGGTCCGGTGGCCGACCTGCTCGACCTCCCGCTGGCCGGCGAGCTGCTCGGCCCACTCGCCCCGGACCAGGGGCCGGCGCGGACGATCCCCTGGGCCGAGGTCCCCGGCGCCGACCTGGCCGCCGCCCGGTGCGGCGGCCCGGTCCCGGATGCGACCGTGGCCGTGCACGAGCGGCTCGCCGTCGGCGGCACCCCGGTCCGCTGGTGGCCGGACGGCGAGACCGACCACACCGACGGCAGCCCGTACGCGGCCGGCCGCGCGCTGGCCTGGCGGCTGGGCGCCTGGTCGGCCCGGGCCGCGGCGGTCGAGGCGCTGACCGACCCGGACGACCCGACCCTCCCGGCCGAGGACAGCCTCGCTTAGCGGGTGTCTCCCTACGGCCGGTGGACGCCGTCCGGCGCCGCCAGGCAGTGGCGAGACCAGTCCCTAGCGGGCCCGGCCGTGCCGGAACCGCCGATGGCGGGTCAGCCACAGCCCGATGAACCCGAGCCCGAACCCGACCGCGCAGATCTCCAGCCACAGCCGGTGCTCGTGCCGGACCGGCAGCAGGGCCAGGAACGCGATCGCCCACAGCACGATCCCGATCAGGACCAGCATGAAGGTGTCCGCCTCCAGCGGCGGCGGCGCCGGCCGAAGCCCGGCCCGGCCGGGCAGCTGTCCGGTTTCGGCCGCGGGACTCCGGGGAACTTCCCCGGATGCCGGATTGGCCTGATCGGACACATAGGCAAGGCTAGCCGCCGTGGCGACGACGACCGATGCCCCCACCGGAACCCGGAGCGGGTTCGACCGCTACTTCCGGATCACGGAGCGCGGCTCGACGGTCCGCAGGGAGGTGCGCGGCGGCCTCGTGACCTTCATGACGATGGCCTACATCGTCGTGCTCAACCCGCTGATCATCGGCCTGACCAAGGACGCGGACGGCCGCGTCCTCGGCATCCCGCAGGTGGCCGGCGTGACCGCACTGGTCGCCGCGGTGACCACGATCGCGATGGGCGTGTTCGGCCGGCTGCCGATCGCGCTGGCGACCGGTCTCGGGCTCAACGCCTTCCTGGCGGTGGCGGTGGCCTCGCAGATGTCGTGGCCGGACGCGATGGGCCTGATCGTGCTCGAGGGCCTGATCATCACCTTGCTCGTGCTGACCAACTTCCGGATCGCGGTGTTCCGGGCCATCCCGGCCCAGCTGAAGACGGCGATCGCGGTGGGCATCGGGCTGTTCCTGGCCCTGATCGGGCTGGTCGACGCCGGCATCGTGCGGCGCACGCCGGCCGGCACCGTGCCGGTCCAGCTCGGCGCGACCGGCAGCCTGCGCGGCTGGCCCGTGCTGGTGTTCGTGCTCGGCCTGGCGATCATGGCGATCCTGGTCGCGCTCCGGGTCCGCGGCGCGATCCTGCTCGGCATCCTGGCCGGCACCGTCATCGCGCTGATCGTGAACGCGATCGCGCACCCGGGGCCGGCGGTGCGCCCGGACGGATCGGTCAACCCGAGCGGCTGGCAGCTGACGGTGCCGACGTGGCCGGACAAGGTGGCCGGGCTGCCCGACCTCTCGCTGGTCGGGAACTTCTCGCTGTTCGGCGGGTTCGCCCGGATCGGCGTGCTCAGCGCCGTGCTGCTCGTCTTCACGCTCATGCTGGCCGACTTCTTCGACACGATGGGCACGGTCGTCGCGGTCGGCGCCGAGGCCGGCCTGCTCGACGACGAGGGCAACCCGCCGGACGTGCAGCGCGTGCTGCTGGTCGACTCGCTCGCCGCCGCGGCCGGCGGCGCGGCCAGCGCGTCCAGCGCGACCAGCTACGTGGAGAGCACCGCCGGTGTCGCCGACGGCGCCCGGACCGGGCTGGCCAGCGTGGTGACCGGGCTGCTGTTCGTGCTGGCACTGTTCCTGACCCCGCTGGTGTCGGTGGTGCCGTCGGAGGCGGCGACGCCCGCGCTGGTGATCGTCGGCTGCCTGCTGCTCATGCAGGTGCGCGAGCTCGACCTGACCGACTTCGGGCTGGTGCTGCCGGCGTTCCTGACGATCGTGCTGATGCCGTTCACGTTCTCGATCACCAACGGCATCGGCGCCGGCTTCGTCTCGTACGTGGTGCTGCAGGCGGCCCGCGGCCGGGCCCGCACCATCCACCCGCTGCTGTGGGTGGTGGCCGCGCTGTTCGTCGTCTACTTCGCGCTGGCGCCGATCGAGGACCTGCTCGGCATCACCTGATCACCGCCGCCAATCGTTTGATATGCTAACGATGTGGTGAAGTCGGCGACGATCGACACCGCGCTCGCCAGCTCGCTGAGGTTGTCCGTGGTGCGGCTCAATCGCCGGCTCCGCGGCCAGCGTGCCGACACGTCGGTGACCCTCACCCAGCTGGCAGCGCTGTCGACGCTGAAGGGGCACGGGGCGCTCACACCGGGCGAGCTGGCGGCGCACGAGAAGGTGACGCCGCCGTCCATGACACGCGTGCTGGCCGTGCTGGAGGAGCGGGGGCTCGTCTCCCGGCGGCCGCACCCGACCGACGGCCGGCAGGTGCTGGTCGAGCTGACCGACGCCGGGCGGGACCTGCTGCACGGCGAGGTCCGGGCCCGCGAGGCCTGGCTCGCTCGACGGCTGGCCGAGCTGTCCGAACCGGATCGCGAGGTGCTGCGCGCGGCCAGCGCCGTGATCGACAAGCTGGTGGCCTCCGAGTAGGGGGCCGGACCGTCCGCGGGGACGCGGAGGAAGCAGAGGGTGCACGTGGCCGCCGCGGCGGAGATGTTCCGAAGCCTGCGGGTGCGCAACTACCGGTTCTACGCCGGCGGCCAGGTGATCTCCCTCACCGGCACCTGGATGCAGCGGGTCGCCCAGGACTGGTTGATCCTCGAGTTGTCCGGAAACTCCGGTGCCGCGATCGGGTTCGTGCTGGCCCTCCAGTTCGGCCCGACGCTGCTGTTCTCGATGTTCGGCGGCCTGCTCGCGGACCGGTACGACAAGCGGCGCATCCTGTTCGCCACCCAGTCGACCATGATCGTGCAGGCCGCCGTGCTCGGCCTGCTCGACGTCACCGGCGCCGTCCAGCTCTGGCACGTCTACCTGCTCGCGGCGGTGCTCGGCATCACCAGCGCGATCGACGTGCCGGTGCGGCAGTCGTTCGTGGTGGAGATGGTGGGCACCAGGGACCTGCCCAACGCGGTCAGCCTGAACTCGGTGACGTTCAACCTGGCCCGGATCGTCGGGCCGGCGCTGGCCGGCGTGCTCATCGCGGTCGTCGGCACCGGCTGGGTCTTCCTCGGCAACGCGGTCTTCACGATCGCGGTGATCGTCGGCCTCGCCTCCATGCGGGCCGGCGAGCTGTTCCGCTCGGCGCCGACCGGCCGCACGCCGGGGCAGCTTCGGGAGGGCCTGCGGTACGTGAAGAGCCGCTCGGACCTGGTGCTGCCGATGGTGCTGGTGTTCGTGATCGGCACGTTCGGGCTCAACTACCCGGTCACGATGGCGTTGCTGGCCAAGGAGGTCTTCGGCCGCGGCGCCGCCGGCTACGGCCTGTTCACCACCGCGATCGCGGTGGGCTCGCTGGGCGGCGCGCTGATGTCGACCCGGCGGAGCGCGGTCCCGCGGACGAGGCTGCTGCTGTCGGCCTGCTTCGCGTTCGGGTTCATCGAGATGCTGGTGAGCCTCATGCCGACGTACTGGTCGACGGTCGTGATGCTGCTCCCGATGGGCGCGGCCGCACTGACGTTCACGATCTCGGCGAACTCCACCGTGCAGCTGAACAGCGACCCGGCGTTCCGCGGCCGGGTGATGGCGATCTACATGATGTGCTTCACCGGCGGCACTCCGATCGGCGCGCCGCTGGTCGGCGTGATCTCCGACGCGCTCGGCGCCAGGGCCGGCGTGCTGTGGGGTGGCGCCATCTCGGCACTGGCCGCGGTCGCCGCCGCGGTCGTGCTCAGCCGCCGCCGCGGACTGACCCTGCGGACCGAGGTCGGCCAGGTGCTGCCGCACCCCTCGCTGCGGACGCGGTGGGCCGGCGCGGACGAGCCGGACGAGGCCGGGATCCCCGCGGGCGTCGACCCGGTGGCGGAACCGCGCCGGGCCGGCTGAAAACAACGGTGGCACGCGGGTCCGGGGCGGTTTACCGTTCAAAGATGGGGGCGTCAGCCACCTCTGTCACCGTGGGCGTGATCAAGCTCGTTGCCGCCGCGCTCCTGCCGGTCGCCCTGCTCTACGTGATGATCAACTTCGGCAGGGTCAGTCGGGTCGTGCTGCGGGTGTTGCGCTGGTGCCGTCTGGTTCCCAGGCCGAGACCGGTCCCGCCGCCCGCCCGGGTGCCGCTGGAGAAGATCACCGCCGACCTGTGCCGGCTCTCGACCGCGTTGCGGGACGTGCCGCCGGAGGCGTCCCGAGCGCGCAAGCGCGGCCTGCTGCTCGCGTACGACGACGTGCTGGGCAAGGCGGCGCTGGCGTTGGACGTGCCTGAGGCGCTTGCCGGGCTGCCGCTCGGGATGGACCGGGACCTGGAACGGTTGCGGGTGGAGACCCACCTGCGCGACGCCGGACTGCGGTTCGGTCCCCGCAAGCGGCAGGACACACCCTGAACCAGCGACTGTTCGTGGCCGTCGTGCCGCCGGAGTCCGTCCTGGACCACCTCGACGGCGCGCTGCACCGGCTGCGGGACCGGCCGGGCGCCCCGCGGTGGGTCGGCCGCGACCTGCAGCACGTGACGCTCGCGTTCTTCGGCGAGGTGCCGGAGACCACGGTGCCCGCGCTGGGCGCCGCGGTCGGCGGGGCGCTGGCCGTGGTCGACGTGCACCTGCGGTTGGCCGGCGCCGACACGTTCCCGGCCAAGGGCGACCCGCGGGTGCTCTGGGTGGGCGTCGACGGCGACATCGAGGTCCTCGCCGAGCTGGCCGCGGCCGCCGCCGACGCGGGGCGGTCGGTGGGCGTAGCGGTCGAGCGCCGGGCGTACCGGCCGCACGTCACGGTGGGTCGCTGGCCGCGCTCCGCCCGCGGTGACCGGCGGATCGCCACCGCGCTGGGCAACTACGCCGGGCCGCACTTCACCGCCGGCGAGGTCGTGCTCATGCGCAGCCACCACGGCGCCTCGCCGCGATACGAGAGGATCGCGACGTGGCGCGGAACGCCGAGCGACACGGTGGGGACGCGCCGCCCGACGCCCCGCTGACAGCGTGTCTACCAGGCGTAGTGCTCCGGCGCGGCCTTGTATCCCGGGAAGATCTCGTCCAGCCGGTCCAGCACCTTGTCCTCCAGCCGCAGCTCAAGCGCCCGCAGCGCGCCGTCGAGCTGCTCGCTCGTCCGCGGGCCGATGATCGGCCCGGTCACCGCCGGGCGGGTGAGCAGCCAGGCCAGCGCCACGGTGGCCGGCTCCTCGCCGAGCTCCTCGCACAGGTCCTCGTACGCGCCGAGCTGCTCGCGGTGCTCGTCGATCACCGGCTGCTGCCGCGGCGCGGCCCGCCGACTGCCCTCCCGCTCCTTGCGCAGCACGCCGCCCAGCAACCCGCCGTGCAGCGGGCTCCACGGGATCACGCCAAGCCCGTACGACCGGGCCGCCGGCAGCACCTCGAGCTCGACCTCGCGGGTGAGCAGGTTGTAGATCGACTGTTCGCTGACGAGGCCGAACGAGTGCCGGCGGGCGGCAGCCTCGTTGGCCCTGGCCAGGTCCCAGCCGGCGAAGTTGGACGAGCCGACGTAGAGGATCTTGCCCTGCTGGACGAGGACGTCCATCGCCTGCCAGATCTCCTCCCACGGGGTTTCCCGGTCCACGT
>Ga0308176_10000508_pt1 | contig 24766 bp, 25 predicted proteins | sample PhyCR2_3_FD_203890 | JGI IMG/M metagenome (GOLD analysis project Ga0308176, IMG submission 203890) | Soil microbial communities from UC Gill Tract Community Farm, Albany, California, United States - DLSLS.C.R2 | ecosystem: Environmental > Terrestrial > Soil > Agricultural land | place: USA... | reverse complement strand
GTTCACGTGGATCGAGCCCGTCGGCTTGCCGTTCACGAACGACCGCACCGTGCCTTGTCCTCCCATGACGATGTACACGTTCGACGCCTCGAACTGCAGGCGCAACCGTGCGTCCTTCCCCGCAGTGATCGCCTGGGCGCCGACGCGCCACGAGCCGTCGTAGGCGAGCGTGTTCGCGGGCAGCGAGTCCGGGAACGTGTAGTTCGCGAACTTGTTCGGCACCGGATTCGCGCCGACGTAGTTCGTGAGCCGCGCGTAACCGAGATAGCTCTCCGGAGTGAGCAGCCCCGACGGTGTCGCGTCCGCGATGTGCCGCGCCCGCGCCCCGTTGTCGGCGAGCAGGCGGCGGATCAGCGCCTCGGTCTGGTCGTACTCGCCCTCGCCGAAATGCGTGTGGCGAACGTGGCCCTGCTTGTCGATCAAGTACTCGGCCGGCCAGTACTGATTCGCGTAGTTGTCCCACGTCTTGTAGCGGTTGTCCTGCATCACGGGGTACTTGATGCCCAGCCGCTTCACCGCCGCGCGCACGTTCGACGTTTCGTGCTCGAACGCGAACTCCGGAGTGTGAACACCGATGATCACGAGCCCCTTGTCGTGGTACGCCGCGTACCACGCCTTCAGGTGGGGCAGCGTGCGCAGGCAGTTGATGCACGAGTAGGTCCAGAAGTCGATCAGCACGACCTTGCCGCGCAGCTGCTGCAGAGTCAGAGGCGGCGAGCCGATCCACGCGCCGTCGAGATGGAGCTGCGGCGCCTGGCCGTAATCGGGCAGTCCGTTGACCGCCTTGTGCGTCGCGGCCAGCGCTGTCCCACCCCCGCGCACCTTCGCGAGCTCGCGCTTCGCGCTCGAGTTGTCCTCGACCTTGTTCTGCAGGAACGTGGTGTAGCCCGGCGTGAGCGTCGCCAGGTGATCGTCGACGTGGAACACGAGCCCGATCGCCACCGCCGCGATGACTGTGCCGGATACGCGGCGCACCGTCTGCGCGTGCCGGCGCAACTGTGCGGCTGCCTCACGTCCCCCGTAGGCGATCGCGATCATCGGGACGGCGGCGCCGAGGGCGTACGCAAGCGTCAGCAGGATCGCGCGCAGCCCGACGTTGTTGTTCGCGGCGACGACGGTCACCGTCGCGAGAACCGGCCCGGCGCACGGCACGAACACGAGCCCGAGCGTGGCACCGAAGAGGAAGCCGCCGCCCTCGGCTCCCTTCGGGCGAAGACGCGAGAAGGCCGCGAGCGGCCGTTCGACGATCAGCGCCGCCTGCGGGACGAGCAGGATTGCCGCGAGGACGAACAGGAAGGCGATCGCGAGGTTCCGGAGCGTGTCCTGCGGCAGTCCGAGCTTGTCCAGGATCCATGTCGCGAACAGCGTGAACACGCTGAAGCTCACGACGAGGCCGGCGATCACGCGCAACGGCTTGCGGCCCGACGCGCCGCTGGCGAGCAGGATCGGCAGCACGGGGAGGACGCACGGTGAGATCGCGGTGATCACACCGGCCACGAACCCGATGAGCAGAAGAAGCAGCACTACGCCGCCTCACCCGCGAGCCGCAGCGCGAACGCGACGCGCGCGCCGCCGCCGTCGCGGCGGTTCTCGGCCCAGATGCGGCCGCCCTGCGCCTCGACGAGCCCGCGCGCGATCGCAAGTCCGAGGCCGGCGTTCGCGTCCTCCCGGGACCGTGCCGGGTCGCCGCGCCAGAACCGTTCGAACATGCGCCGCTCGGCTTCGGCGCTCAGGCCGACACCGGAGTCTTCGACGCCGATGTGAACCTCGTCACCGACCGGCTCGGCGAACACCACGACCGAGCCGTCGGATGGGGTGTGCCGGAGTGCGTTCGCGAGCAGGTTCCAGAGCACTCGACGAAGGTGCTCGGGCGCGCCGGCGACCGCGGGCAGGTCGCCGTCGACGCGGACTCGCAGCGTCACGTGCCGAGCCTGCGCATTCGCCGAGAGCGCACGAACACAGCTCGTGACGACGTCGTTCACCGAGAACTGCTCCAGCTCGATCGACAACGCGCCCGCATCGATGCGCGCGAGCTCGAAGAGGTCGTCGATGACCTCGCCGAGCGCGACCGTCTGCTCGCGTAGGACCGGCAGATACTCGTCGGCGGCGGCGACCCCGTCCTCGATTGCCTCGAGCATGGCGCGGATCGCCGCCACCGGGGTGCGCAGGTCGTGACTTGCCCATGCGACGAGCTCTCTGCGCGCATCGAAGACTTCCTCGAGCGACGCGGCCATCTCGTTCAGCGAGCGCCCGAGCTGGGCGAGCTCCGCCGGTCCATCCTGCGGTGCGCGTGCTGCGAGATCGCCAGACGCGAGCTCGCCCGCGGTGTCGACGAGACGCTCGATGCGGCCGGCGACGGAACGACCGAGCAGGAACGCGACGACGAGCACCGTCGCGCCGCAGGCAGCCGCGATGTAGAGGACGCCGAGGTCCTCGTGCATCTTCATCATCACGAGCCCGGCCGCAGTGACCGCCGCGAGCGGCACGGCAGCGGCGTAGAGGGCGAGCGCGGCGAGCTGCAGTCGCACGGTCGGCAACCGGCGAACGCCGAAGGCGACGAGCCCGCTTGCCGCGAGCGACGCGGGGATCGTGATCAGCGCGAACGTGGTCACGGTGTGAACCGGTAGCCGACGCCCCACACCGTCTCGAGGTGCGTCGGGCGGGAGGGCGAGTCTTCGACCTTCTCGCGCAGGCGGCGTATGTGCACCGTCACCGTGCCGGTGTCGAGCGCAGAGGTGTAGCCCCAGACGCGATCCATCAGCTGCTCGCGCGAGAAGACATGCCGCGGATGCGAGACGAGGAACCAGAGCAGGTCGAACTCCTTCAACGTCAGCTTCAGCGTCCTGCCGTTGCGGCGCACCTCGCGCGCGGCTCCGTCGACCTCGACCGAGTCGAAGCGGATGATCTCGGGTGCGCGCGCACGTGAAGGCGCTGTGCGGCGGAGGAGATTGCGCACGCGGATCGCGAGCTCGCGCGGCGAAAAGGGCTTCGTCACGTAGTCGTCGGCGCCGAGCTCGAGCCCGACGATGCGGTCAGCTTCGTCGCCGCGTGCCGTCAAGAGCACGATCGGGAGGTCGGAGCTCGCGCGGATGTGCCGGCAGAGCTCGAGCCCGTCCACTCCGGGAAGCATCACGTCCAGCACGACGAGCGACGGCAGCCCTCGCTCGAGAAGCGTCATCGCCTCCTCGCCCGTTCCTGCCTCGAGCGTCTCGAAGCCGTCTCGGCGGAGGTAGCGAACGACGACGTCGCGGACGATCGGTTCGTCGTCGACGACGAGCACGGTCGACATGCGGTCATTGTGAGTCGCGGCGGGTTTCGTGTGCATTAACTCTCTCGGGTTCAGAAATTCGTAAGTAGGACGAAAGACTCGCGCAACGCCTCTTCCGTTTCGTACGGCGGGAAACGACGGACAGATTGGAGGAAGGCGTGAGAAAACTTGTGCAGGCGGCGACAGTCCTTGCCGTGGGAGCCGCCCTCGTCGGGGTGGCTTCTGCCGGGGCGGCGGAGCCGATGATGAAGAAGACGCCGGTTGCAGGCTTCTACAAGGGAAAGACGATCCACTACTTCGACTTCGGCCCGATCAGGCTGAAGGCAGGCAACAGGCTCGCCCCGATCTGGGCTGTGACGAACGGGCCGACGGGACAGCACAACATCGTCGACACCGTTCCGGGCCGTGCGGACTACTCGCCACTCTGGCAGGTGAACATGGTCACCTGGAAGAGCTCCGCCACGCCGCGTTTCCTCCGCTCTTCAGCCGCCGTGCGCGCGGCGCAGAAGGCGGGGGAGGTGACGATCGCGAGCACGGCGACCGTCGTCAACTGCCCGGTGCTCGGCTTCGGGCAGAAGCGTGTCACCGGCTTCTCGAACGGCCATCTCATCCACTACTACGACGACGGCCCGGTGAAGGTGAAGCCGGGGAACAAGACCGCGCCGCTGTACGCGCCGATGAACGGTGTCGCGGGCCAGCACAACATCGCGCTCGAAAACGTCGCGCCCGGCCAGACCGACTACCCGCCGCTCTGGACGATCATCGCCGTCCAGTGGACGGCGGGCGCGCACAAAACGCTCCTGCGTTCGGCTGCCGACGTTCAGCGCGCAAAGGCGAAGGGTCTCCTGAGGACGAAGCGGACATCGCTCGTCGTGAACTGCCCGGTAGTCGCCTAGGCGGCGTCTTCGGCCGCGACAGTGTCGGCCGGTCCGTCCGCGTCGGTGGGCGGGCCGGCTTCGGCCGGCTTCTTCCGGCGGCGCCGCCGCTTCTTGGGAGCGGGACGCTCCCCGCCGGCGTCGCCCTCGGCAGGCGTCTCGGCCTGCGTCGCGGCCGTCGCGCCTTCACCCGGCTTCTTCTTGCGGCGCCTGCGCCGCCGCGTGCGCGACGGGCCCGTCTTCGGCTGCGGGAGGCTCTCGGAGATCCAGCCGGCGACCTCGGTGATCGTGCCGAGCCGCTCGCGCGCCGCTTCGAGCAGTTGCGTCGCGCGCGGCGTGTAGCCCTCGGCCGACGCGAGCAGCGCGGCGCCGACCTCGCGCGGCATCTCGAGCGCGGCGTTCACGAGCTTCGCGGCGTTCTCCTCGTGCCGGTGGCCGCGCGAGTTGGCGAGTGCGCCGAGGAGCCGCTTCGCGTCCGGGTACTCCTGTGACGCCTTCCGGTCGAGCTGCTTGCGCACCGCACGCGAAAGCCGCCACGTCCAGCGGGCGAGAATCTGATCGGGAGCGTCGGGCTTCCCTTCGCCGATCGCGCGCAGGAGGATGCGAACGCCGGCAGCGCGATCCTTCTCCCACGGCGGCGCTTGCGAGACGAGCGTCACGAGGTCGTCGAAGTCGGCGCGTTCGACGCGCATCGACACGCGATCGGCAAGCGCGATCAGCCGCAGCCGGCGGTTCGGGTTCTGCGCGGCGCACGTGGAGAGGAACGTCTCCATCGCGCGCTTGGACGCACCGCGCGCGGTGAGCTTCTCGACGAACGCCGCGCGCTCGTCGAAGCGCAGCTGGCGGCCGGCGATCTCGCCCCAGAACTCTTGCTCGTCCTCGTCGAGGAACTTCGGGTCGACGCGCTGCCACTCCCGTGCGATCACCATCTTGCGGCGCAGCACGTCGGGCGTGACCGGAACGAGCCACGGGGCCGGCGTGAGCCGCCGCCGCGCGCGCCGTTGCATCCGCCGGCGCGGCGCGGGCGTCACCCGAGCGCCCTCGCGGTAGAAGTCTGCGTCGAGCAGAGAATGCAGCGAGACGACGCGCTCATTGTGCGTCGCCGCCTTCGGCGTGAAGTCGACGACGATTCCTGCTTCCTTGCGCGGATGGATGCGCATGATGCGGCCGATGCGCTGCTGGTAGACGCGCTTCGACGCGGTCGGTGCGAGGTGCATGATCACCGTCGCGCGCGGCGAGTTCCAGCCCTCGGCGAGCAGCATCGCGTTGATCAGCACGTCGATCTCCCCGCGCTCGTACGCGGCGAGGATCTCCGCCAGCTTCACCGGCGGCGTGCGCCCCGACACCGCCTCCGCCTTGATGCCGGCGGCGCGGAATGCGGTCGCGAGGTTGTACGCGTGGTCGACGCCAGCCGCGTAGACGACGCCCGGCGTGTCGCCGAACCGCTCGCGGTAGAGCGTCGCCGCCGCCATGTTGAGCGCCTCGTGGTCGAGCGCCTGCGCGAGTGCACGTTCCTCGAAGTCGCCGCCGACGATCGGCACCTGGTTGATCGCCGCGACCGGCGGCACACGGAGGCAGCGGAGCGGGGCGATCAACCCACGCCGCGCGGCGTCCGTGAGCGGCAGGTCGTCGACGGATGCGGGGAACACGTCAGAGACCTGCTTCGCGATCAGCTCTTCCGTCGCCGTCATGCCGACGTACACCGGCTCGTCGAGCGAGCGGATCGCGGCCGACGTCTTCTCGCCGAGCGCGGTGTGCGCCTCGTCGCAGATCACGAGCTCGTACACGTGCCGCGCGATCTCCTGCACGTGTCGCGCAAACCACGCGTACGTCTGGATCGTGATCGGCGCGGCCGGGCGCGTCGCCCCGTCGAGGATCGCTTCGTGGAGCCTGTCGCCGTATCCATGCTCGGTGAGCTCGCGGCGGAACTGGTCGACGAGGAGGCGACGGTGCGTGAGGATCAGGACGCCTTCGGTGCGCGCCGCTTCGACGAACCCCGCGGCGGCGATCGTCTTGCCCGAAGCCGTCGGGTGGCGGAAGCGGTAGCGCCGCACCGCGCCGGGATCCTCCTGCGGCTCGGGCGGCAGTTCCTCGTCCTCGCCGTCCGCCGCGAGGTCGAGCTCGTCCTCCTGCTCGTCGTCGTCCTCGGGCTGCTCGGCGTCGCCGTTTCCGTTCGCGTGCCCGTTGCCGTTCCCGTTCTCACTCTTCTGCACGGCCGCGATCAGCTCCGTGAGCATCCCGGCGAGAGCGTCGACCTGGTGGCGGCGGAGCTCGGTTCCGGAGGCAAGCCTCGGCGGCCGCTCGGAGAGCACGCGCTCGAGGCCGAGCATGAGTGCGTAGCGCACCTGCCACTCGCTCGACGGCTCCTCCGCGCCCGCAGCCATCTCCGCGAGCGCGTCGTCGAGCGCGCGCCTGCGCGCCGTGCCGGGTGCGAGGACCGCCTCCGGATCTTCGTCAGCCCGGAGGAAGGGCTCGCCGGCCCATGCTTCTGCGCGGAGCGCGTCGGCCCGCATGGCTGACGCTGCCTCCGACTCGCTCGGAGAGTGCGTAGTGGTTTCTGACAATGCGTGCGGCACGCCTGCGGTGCCGACTCCTCAAAGGTTGCGCCAGCGGGGTGTTCCCGTTCGCGTGGCGCAGGCTCACAATAGCCGATCAGGAGGACGAATGGGACGATTCGTCGCTACCGGCCGCCGATCGCGGGTTCAGGCCGCCGCGGCGACCATCAACTCGAGCCGTGAGCGCAGCCAGGGCAGCTCGCTCCGCTCGGCCTCGAGCACTTCGCCGTCGAACTGGATGACGATGCCGCCGTTCGGCGCCAGATGGTCGGCCGCTGCCGCGAACAGCCGCCGGTAGTGGTCGAGCCCGTCGCCCGTCGAGAAGACGGCCTTCGCCGGCTCGTCCTCGTAGCCCGGCGTCTCGGGGGAGAGGTACGGCAGGTTCGCGACGATCAGGTCGAGATCGTGTGGGATCCCTTCGAGCAGGTCGCCGTGCACGAGGTGCACCTGCGCGCCCAGCCGTTCCGCGTTCGTCGACGCGAGCGAGAGCGCGTTCGCGCACGTGTCGGTCGCCCATACGTCCACGGTCGGGAGGAGCAGCGCGAGCGTGATCGCGATCGCTCCTGAGCCCGTGCCGACATCGGCGACCCGGGCCGGGTCGCCGCCGATCCGGTCGAGCGCCGCATCGACGAGCTTCTCGGTCGCGGGTCGCGGCGAGAAGACCCGGCCGGGATCGGTGAGGAATGTGAGTCCGTGGAAGCGTGTAGTCATCTCTTAGTACAACGTAGCCAGATGGAATGGATTCCCTTCATCCGTGACCGCCAATCGCGCTTCGCCGAGCAGCACGGCGAGCTGGACGAGCGGTCGCTCGTCCGGAAGGGGAACGCGGCTTACGCCGCCGGCCTCGGGCTGCTCATGACGGGCGATCCGACGGCAGCGGAGTGGCTCGGGTGGGCGGCCGCGACCTGGCGCGAGAGCTGGCAGGGCGGCGAGTCGTGGGGCCGTCCGATCGGCGCGATCAAGGCGTCGCTCCTCGCCGGCGACGCAGCTGCGGCCGAGGAGCACGCGCGGTGGGCGCTCGACGCCGGCGCGGAGAGCTCGGAGTCACCGATCGGCCGGTATGCGGCGACGCTTGCGCTCCTCGTGCTCGAGCGCTGGCCGGATGCCCGCCACGTCGCCGACTCGCTGCGCGAGCGTGACGACTTCCCGCACGACGTGGCCGACGCCCTCGCCTACATCTCGGCGCACGACGTGGTCGGCTACGCCGAGGCGATCGAGTCAGTGGTCGCGAGCTTCGAGACGAGGACCGAGTACCTGGAAGATGCACGCGTCGCCGACACGGCGCTCGTCCTCGACGTGCTGGCACGGCAGCGCGGCATCGAGCTCGACCTGCGCGAGTCCGACACGCTGCCTTAGTCGGTCTCGCCCTGCTCGATCGCCGGGTGGAAGGCGAACGTGACGGTTTGCAAGGGCTCCGACCCGTCCTCGAGCTCGGTGAGCTCTTCCACGAGGCGGCGTAGTAGGTCGCGCACGGTTTCCGGCGCGAGGCGCGTGTGCACCTGCGCGCTCCGGAACTGGCCCTTCGCCGCATGCAAATCGAAGCCGCGCTCGAGCTCGCGGAGCTGCGCAGCCTGGAGCTCGCTGGCGCCGCCGGCTGCGCGGATGTCGCTCCCGACCTTCAAGTGCTTCGCGACCGCGCGGTACGGCTTCTCGCGGCCGGCCGCCTCGGTGCGTTCGATCAACCCCGCGCGATGGAGCATGCGGACGTGGAAGTGGAGGTGGCCCGGATCAACCGCCAGCCGGGCTGCGAGCTCGCGATTCGTCAGGGGCTCTTCCGACTGGCCGAGCGCCTGCAGGACCTTGAGGCGCAGCGGATGGCCGAGCGCCTTCAGCTGCTCGGGCCGGTCGAGCTCGAGGACGTCGGCCGGGGTCGCCTGCGGCTGCGGGGTGCTCATCGCCCGTCCAACCTATCCCCTGCGGGCTGATCGAGGAAGACTTCGACCGTACGTGCCCGCCGCGAAAGGCTGGCGGGAACGTCAGGCGTGATCTCACCTCCGAATGCATGTGCGACCGCATCCGCTTTGTCCGAGCCGGAGACGAGGAACACAATGCGCGTCGCGGCCTGGATCGTCGGCACCGTGAACGTCACGCGGTGGACCCACGGCTCGAGCCCGGCGGGGCCGTCGGTCGCCCGCCGGTCGGCGACCTCGAGTTGCGGCGAGCCGGGGAAGAGCGACGCCATGTGCCCGTCGGGGCCGAGCCCGAGCAGCAGGAAGTCGAGCGTGACGCCGGCGAGTGCCGCGTCGAGCTCGTCCGCGGCTTCGGTCGGTGGTGCTTCGCCGCGGATCCGGTGGATCGCGCTCGGCGGCACTTCGAGCGAGTCGAGCAGCGTCTCCTTCGCCAGGCGGTAGTTCGAGCGCGCGTCGTCGGGCGGCACGCACCGCTCGTCGCCCCACCAGAGCGTGACCTTGCTCCAGTCGGGCTCACGCTGCGCCGCATGCCGGTACGCGCTGCCGGGTGTCGAGCCGCCGGTGAGGACGATCGAGCCGCCCGTCCGCGCCTGCTCGGCGAGCAGTCCGCCGACCACGGCGGCGGGATCGTCGACGATGTGGATGTCAGGCCGCAAGGGGCAAGGGTACGAAACCCCGCGCGTAGCCCGCGAGGAGGTAGACGCTTGCGAGCCCCGACCACTCGCCGTACGGCCGAAGCAGCTCGTCGCTCTCCTCGGCCTCGACCCACCGTCCCCACAGTGCGGACGCGAGCTTCGCGAGCCCGAGGTCGCGGTAGAGGCCGAACTCGTAGCGGCCGAGGCCCTCGACGCACACCACACCGACCGACCACGGGCCGAGCCCACGCTCGCGCGTCAGGCGCGCGACGACGTTGTCGGTCGGCAATGACTTCAGCCGCTCGAGCTCGAGCGTGCGGCAGAGCCGGATAAGTGCTCCCGCGCGACGAGCGCCGAGCCCGAGCCGTGCGAGCTCGGCCGGGGCGTGGCGCGCCAGCTCGCCGCACGTCGGCGGGGCGTGCAGACCGCCGAGCTCCGCCGTCGTCGCGCGAACGATCGTCCGTTCGATCTGCCGCGCGCGGCTCGCCTGGATCAGCTGGCCGGCGACGGCGCGCAGGAGCGCCTGCGCGACGGTGCCGGTGCGCATCGGCCGCAAGCCACGCAACTGCCGGACGCTCTCGCCGAGCAGCGGGTCGTTCGCGAAGCGACGCAGGAACTCCGAGTGGTCGTCGTCGAGCCCCAGCGCGAACCGCACGTGGTCGACGCCGGCGTCACTCTCGGCGGCGACGACGATCCCGCCGTCCGGCCGCTGCAGCGCATGGACGCGCTCGAGCCGGTCGTCGACGCGCACCGTGGCGCGGTACGTCCCGGCGCTCACGACCCGCGTCGCGTCGCTGGCGTGGCGGCCCGATAGGCGGAGGGAGTACGGGCCCTTCGGGCGGAGCTCGGCACGGACCACGATCCGAGTCTAGGCGTACGCTCAGCCGATGCTCCGCCGGGTCGCGTCGGAGGTGTCGCTTCGAAGCCGCGAGCGGAAGCTCCGCCTGTTTCTCGACCTGCTCGCGCCCGGGCCGGAGACGACCGTGGTCGACGTGGGGGTCACGGACGCGCCGTTCGGCGGCGGCTCGAGCGACAACTTCTTCGAGGCGATGTATCCCTGGCCCGGCCGGATCACAGCCGTCGGCCACACCGAGCTCGACCGTTTCGTCGCTGCGTTCCCACAGGTCCATGCGGTGCGGGCCGACGGCCGTGAGCTGCCGTTTGCCGACGACGCCTTCGACGTCGGCTTCTCCAATGCAGTCGTCGAGCACGTCGCCGGCGGCCGCGACGGGCAGCGGCGGTTCGTGCACGAGCTCTGCCGCGTGGCGCGCCGTGTGTTCGTCACCACGCCGAATCGCTGGTTCCCGCTGGAGGTGCACACACTGCTTCCGCTCGTGCACTGGTTGCCCGCAGGCGCCCGCGACCGCATGATCCCGTTCGACGACGTGCTCGACCCGGTCGGCCCGAAGGCATTCGCGTCGCTCTTTCCTTACGACGTGCGTGTACTGAATCGCGGCATGACGCTCGTTGCCGTCGGCCCGGCATGAACCTACGCCGTCCCGTGTGGGCGCTGTACGCGCTCGTCGTGGGGCTCGCGCTCCACAACTTCGTGATCGCGATGCTCTGGCGTGCCGGCGTGCGCGGCGGCACGCTCACGGTGATCTCCGCGTGGAAAGAAGTGCTGCTCGGCGTCGCCCTCGCGCTCGTCGTTGCCGAGCGGCGCTCGCTTCCGTTTTCGCCATCCTTCCTGCCGGATCTGCTCGCGATTGCGTTTGCGGCGTTCGTCGTCGTCTATGCGCTCATTCCGCAGTCGGTGCTCGACGGCGGCGCGACGCACAAGGGAATCGCCTACGCGCTTCGTCACGACCTACTGATCGTCGGTGCGTATTTCCTCGGGCGCGGGCTCGATCTCACCGACAGAGAGCGCGGGTGGCTGTGCCGGACCGTGCTCGGCACGGCCGCGTTCGTCGCCGTCTTCGGGCTCGTCGACGTCTACGCGGTCTCCCTCGCGTGGTGGCGCCTGTCCGCCGGCTGGTTCCAGCACCAGCTCGGCCTCGACTACGGGCCGGGCCTGTCCCACCTGCCGCAGAACTTCGTCTACAACGCGGGCGAGAACGTCGTCTTCCGCCGGCTCACGTCGACGTTCCTGTCGCCGCTCGCGACTGCGTACCTACTCGTCGTGGCGATGTTCTTCATCCCGCTTCGCCGCCGCTCGGGGTTGGTGCTCGGCGCGCTCCTGTTCGCGGCGATTCTCTGGACGCACACGCGCGCCGCCGTGATCGCGCTCGCCGCCGGCCTGATCGTGCTCGGGCTCGTGCGGCGGCGCCCGCAGATGCTCGGCTGGGCGGCGGTGGTCGTGGTCGTCGCGTTCGCGTTCGTGAAGGGGTACGACCACTTCGCGCCGCGAACGCACTTCACCGCGGCCGAGAGGGTGGTCCAGGAGCAGAACGGGTCGAAGACGCCGAACGTGTCGCACGACCCCACCGCAGCGGGCGAGTCGTCCACGAGCGAGCACCTGACGAGCCTGCGCGACGGCGCGAAGACCGTTCTGAAGCATCCGTGGGGCTTCGGGCTCGGCAACTCCGGCGTGACGGCATCGAGGACGCACGTCGACATCAAGGCGGGCGAGTCCACCTATACGGAGCTCGGCGTCGAGACCGGCCTCGTGGGCGGTCTCGTCTTCATCGCGTGGTGCGCCGTCCTGTTGCGCGGGACCCTGCGCCGCTACGCGTGGCTCGGCGCGGCGTTCGCCGCCGTGCTCGTCCTCGGGCTACAGACAGATGTGATCGGCGTTCCGTGGATCGCCGTCGTCGTGTGGGTGTCGGTGGGCGACGCCGTCTACCGAGAGCAGATCCAGAGCCCGCGGCCGATGAGGCCCGCCGGGTCGTAGTCGACGGCGAGGCCGGCATCCTCGAACGCGCTCCGCATCTCGTCGTTCGTGAAGAGATAAAGCTCGTGGTGTTCGACGAAGTGCTCGACGCCGGCGGGCGTCGCGACGAGGTAGTGCATCTCGGTGGTCGAGACGCGTTCGTCACGGAGACCGCTCACGGTCGCCCGTGCGAGCACGAGCTCCGGTTCTTCGTACGTGAGGAGGTGCGGCCGGTTCTGTACCCAGACATCGGGAGTGAGCCAGGGCTCGACGAGTGCGAGCCCGCCCGGGGTCAGGTGTCGCGCGAACGTGCGCGCGCTGGCGGCGAGCCCGTCGAGGCTGCCGACGAACCCGATGGCACTGAACAGGCAGGTGAGCACGTCGAACTGCCGGCCGAGGTCGAAGTCGCGCATGTCCGCCTGGCGCACTGGGACGTCGGGCACGCGCTGCCGCGCGACACCAAGCAGACCTTCGTCGATGTCGGTGCCCTCGCAGGTGAACGTCGCCCGCAGGTGCTCGAGGTGCTTGCCGGTGCCGCACGCGACGTCCAGTAGGGACTTCGCGTCCGGATTCCGCTCCCGGACGATTCGCTCGAGCGTCGCAGCTTCGCCCGCGTAGTCCTTGAACGAGTACTCGAGGTCGTAGAGCTCGGGATGCGAGGTGTACTGCACAGCACCCGAGAGTGTGACGATTCTGTGCCAATCACAAATGGACAATTGCGGCGTCGCGCGCCATTCGTACCGTTGGACAGATGCGTTTCTCCCTGGTCGAGATCGTCCTGTTCCTCGCCGCTGCCGCCGTTGCCGCGACGGCCCTGCCGCGCTGCTCCGGCGGAGGGCCTGCCGGTCGGATCGTGCGCGCGAGCTGGACGCTCACACCCGGAGTGCTCAACCCTGCGGTCACCCAGGCGACCATCGCCTCCACGATCTGCCGGCACGGCTGGACGCGGACGATCCGGCCGCCCGTCTCCTACACGAACGGCCTCAAAGGGAGAGGGCTTCTGCAGTACCGGCTGCGCGGGCCTCCCTCGGCGTTCCAAGAGGACCATCTGATCAGCCTCGAGCTGGGCGGCGACCCGGTCGACCCGCGCAACCTCTGGCCGGAGCCCTACCCGCGCGCCTCTGCGGTCGACAAGATCGAGAACGACCTGAACCACCGTGTGTGCACGGGGTCGCTCTCCCTTGCCGACGCGCAGGATCGCGAGTCGGCGCTCAAGCACCGCAACGGCTAGCGCCGTCTAGCTGGGCCGCGCGGCGCGAAGGGCGTCGGTCATGCGGCGCAAGAGCGTTACGAGCTCGCGGCGATCGGCGGCGGTCAGGGTCGCGGCCGCCGGCTGGAACGCCTCGGCAGCACGCCTGAGCCGGTCGTCGAGCAGATCGCGTCCTCGCGCACTCACATCGATGCTGAGCGCACGGCGGTCGCTCGACTCGGGCGCGCGCGTGACGAGGCCCAGCGCCTCGAGCGTGTCCACCGATCGGCTGGCCGTCGGAGTGCTCGTGCCCATGCGCTTAGCGAGGTCGTTCAGGCGAAGCGGGCCTTCGTCGCCGAGCTCGACGAGCGCGATCCGCTGGGTGGCCGTCATCGGCGGCCCGTCGTCGGCTCCACCGACCAGCCGCGTCAACTGGCGGATCAGCTGACCCAGCTCGCGGAGGAGCAACTCGACGTCGGGAGTCCCTGCCATGCAGTAATGATTGCACAACGAAATAGTTGCGTCATGTGTGCTATTGTCAGGAGATGCCGAACGACGAGCCGCGCGTCCGCCTGATCTTCACCGCGCTCCTGTTCGTGCTGCTGTTGGCCGCGCTCGACCAGACGATCGTGTCGACGGCGCTGCCGACGATCGTCGGCGACCTCGGCGGGATCGCGCACCTCTCGTGGGTCGTGACGGCCTACCTGCTGGCTGCGACCATCACCGGCCCGCTGTACGGGAAGCTCGGCGACCTGTATGGGCGCAAGAAGGTGCTGCAGTCGGCGATCGTGGTCTTCCTCGTCGGCTCGGCGCTCTGCGGCCTCGCACAGTCGATGGCGCAGCTGATCGCGTTCCGGGCGCTGCAGGGGCTCGGCGCCGGCGGCCTGATGGTCGTGACGCTCGCCGTCGTCGGCGACATCATCCCGCCGCGCGAGCGGGGCCGGTACCAGGGGTACTTCGGTGCCGTCTTCGGCGTCTCGACCGTCGTCGGGCCGCTGCTCGGCGGCTTCTTCGTCGACAACCTCTCATGGCGGTGGATCTTCTACGTCAACCTGCCGGTCGGCGCGATCGCGCTCTCGATCATCGCGGTCGCGTTCCACACGCGTGAGGTGCACACACGCCATGCGATGGACTACCTCGGTGCGGCCTTGCTCGCGGGCGCGCTTGCGTCGGTCGTGCTCTTCACGAGCCTCGGCGGGACGACGTGGGCGTGGAGCTCGCCTCAGGTGATCGGCCTGATCGCGGCGAGCATCGTGCTCACGCCGCTGTTCGTGCTGGTCGAGGCGCGCGCAGCGGAACCGATCCTGCCCTTGTCGCTCTTCCGGAACCACACGTTCTCCGTCACGAGCGCGATCGGCTTCATTGTCGGCTTCGCGCTGTTCGGTGCAGTGACGTACCTGCCGCTCTACCTTCAGGTGACGAAGGGCTCGAGCCCGACCGTCTCCGGCCTGCAGCTCGTGCCGCTGATGGCGGGCGTCCTGGTCACGTCGATCCTGAGCGGGCAGCTGATCACGAAACTCGGCCGCTACCGCGTCTTCCCGATCGTGGGGACGGCGCTCGTCGCGGTGGCGATGCTCCTCCTCTCGCGGCTCGAGGTCGGCACGAGCGTCTGGGTCGCAGCCGGCTTCGCAGTCGTGCTCGGACTCGGCCTCGGCATGGTCATGCAGGTGCTCGTCCTCGCCGTGCAGAACGCCGTCGACCGATCGGTGATGGGCGTCGCGACGAGCGGCTCCACGATGTTCCGCCAGATCGGCGGCTCGATCGGTGTCGCGCTCTTCGGCACGATCTTCGCGAACCGCGTGCACGTCGAGCTGGCCCATCGCCTCCCGCGCGGCGTCAAGGTTCCGAACACGATCAACCCCGAGGGGATCAAGCATCTGCCGCCGCGGACGCACTCGGCGTTCCAGGCCGCGTTCGCGGAGGCGCTACATCCGGTGTTCCTCACCGCGGCGGGGATCTCGGTGTTCGCGTTCGTGCTCACGTGGTTCCTGCGCGAGGTGCCCCTCAAGATCGGCGCCCGGCCCGGCGAGATCATGACGCCGCCCGGCGATCCCGAGTCGGTCGCCGCGTAACTGCCTAGTTCGCGCCGCGTTTGGGCCGGGGCGAATCCCTCCTACGCGGCATGCAGGGTTGCCCTCGCACCGGACGAAGGAATGAGGGCAACCAGGCGACGACCGAAGGAGGTCAGCAATGCCACGTAAGGCCACCGAGGCCGCCGCGACGAAGAAGCCGGCAGCCAAGAAGGCGACAACCACGCGTCGCGCGACGAAGAAGGCGAGCGAGCCGATCGTGCTCACGTGGGAGCACGTCGCGACGCGGGCGTACTACATCCATCTCGAAGAAGGCGGCGACGCCAACGAGAACTGGCTGCGCGCCGAGAGCGAGCTCGTCGCGGTCTGAGCGAACCGCGACGTCCGTACCTGAGCGCGGGGCGGCCGAAAGCCGCCCTGCGACTTCTTATGGATCTCTCAGGCAGCGCTGGTTCGATTCGAGGTCGATGTTCTATCTGCGGTATCTCCGCAACGAGCTGGTCCGCCGGCGGACGCGCACGATCGTCACGCTCGTCGGCCTCGGTCTCGGTGTAGCCCTCGTCGTCGCGATCGCGAGCCTGTCCAAAGGGCTCGACCGCGCGCAGCACCGGACGCTCGATCCGCTCGCCGGCATCGGCACCGACCTGACCGTCACGCTGCAGCCGCAGCAGCAACAGGACCAGGGGTTCGGCGGCGGTGGCTTCGGGCCGGGCGGCGGCGGGAACCGCGACCTGATCCGGTCGAACCTCTCGGTGCTCACGGACCTGTCGAAGCTCGGCAAGCCCGGCACGCACTTCGTGCATGACTTCTTCCTGCCCGGCACCCAACTCACCTTCCCGCAGAGCGCGGCTCAGCAGATCGCCTCGCTCGACAGCGTGCAGAAGACGTCGACCGGTCTCACGCTGCTCGCCGAGCATCAGGAAGGCGTCGTCCCGAAGATCGTCGCGACCCTGAAGACGCAGGCGAAGACGCTGACGATCCAACGGAACCTGCCTCGCCCGACGGCAAAGGACTTCGCGCAGATGCAGGCGTGCCTGCAGAAGGCGGGGGTGACGCTCGGGCGCCCGCAGACGCAGCAGGGCCAAGGCTTCGGTAACGGCTTCGGCGGCGGCACGGGGCAGCGCAACGACGCTAACCGTCAGGCCTTCCAGCAGTGCCTGCCCGCGTCGATGCGCCGGTTCCGCACGCGCGTCACGACCCCGAGCCAGACGCTGAAGCAGGTTCTCAACCCGCCGCAGACGAACATCTCCACGACCGCGTACACGATCGGCGGCGTCGATCAGACGAGCCCGAACATGGGGGTCGTCACGACGGCGCAGGTGACGAAGGGCACGTTCCTCTCGCCGGCCGGCGGCGAGGAAGCGCTCGTGGCGACGAGCTACGCCGCGAAGCACTCGCTGAAGGTCGGCTCGAAGCTGAACCTGAACGGCACGACGTTCACGATCGTCGGCCTCGTCAGCCCACCGCTCGGCGGCCAGAGCGCCGACGTCTACCTGCCGCTGAGGAAACTGCAGACGCTCGCGAGTGAGAAGAACCTCGCGAACGTCATCCTCGTCCACGCGAAGTCGTCGAGCGACGTCGCGAAGGTGAAGCAGGAGATCCAGCAGGCGCTGCCGCAGGCGCAGGTCGCAAGCTCGAAGGACGTTGCCGACACGATCAGCGGCTCACTCGTCGATGCGTCGAACCTCTCGCACGACCTCGGCCTCGCACTCTCGGTGGTCGCCGCAGTCGCAGCGTTCCTGCTCGCCGCGTTGCTCGCGCTGTCGTCGGTCGGCAAGCGAGTCCGCGAGCTGGGCACGCTCAAGGCGCTCGGGTGGACGCAGCGCATGGTCGTCCGCCAGATTGCGGGCGAGTCGCTCGCAACGGGGATCCTCGGGGGGATCTTCGGCATCGGGCTCGGAGTGCTCGTGGCGGTCGCAGTCGACGCGTTCGGCCCGTCGCTGACGGCGAGCTCGTCGACCGGCAGCGACTTCGCGAACCTTGGTGTGAGCACCGTTCGGACCGCGACACGCAGCGTGTCGCTCACTGCGCCGGTGGGGATAACCGTCCTCGCGATCGGCTTTGGGTTGGCTCTCCTTGGGGGGCTGATCGCGGGGACGGCCGGCGCTCTCCGTGCCGCACGGCTGCGGCCGGCGGACGCGTTGAGGCAGGTCGAATGAACCTGTACGAGCTCAAGGACGTCGCGCGCTACTTCCAGCGCGGTCCGACCACGGTGCGCGCACTCGACGACGTCACCCTCGAGATCGAGCCGGGCGAGTTCGTCGCGCTCGAAGGCCCGAGCGGCTCGGGCAAGACGACACTCCTGCAGATCCTCGGCGCGCTCGACCGTCCGAGCGCGGGCACCGTCACCTTCGATGGCAGCGATCTCGTCACGCAACCCGACTCCGCGCTCGCCGAGCTGCGCCTGCGCTCGTTCGGGTTCGTGTTCCAGCAGTTCAACCTGATTCCGACACTGACGGCGGTCGAGAACGTCGAGGCGAAGCTCGCGCCTGCCGGTGGAACCCGCGACCGCGCACTCGAGTTGCTCGCAGAGGTTGGCCTTGCCGAGCGCGCCGACCACCTTCCTGGACACCTGTCGGGAGGCGAGCAGCAGCGCGTCGCGATCGCGCGGGCACTGTCGGTCGAGCCGCGCGTGGTGCTCGCGGACGAACCGACGGGCAACCTGGATTCCGCGACGGGCGGAGAGATCATCGATCTTCTCGCGAATCTCGCCGCCGAGCACGGTTCCACGGTGATCGTCGCGACGCACGACGCGAGCCTGGCGGCGCGAGCGCCTCGCCGCGTGGCGATGCGCGACGGCAAGCTCGTCGACAACGTTCGCGCCGTTCCGGCTTAGAGCCCTCCTAACAAGGATCGCCTACCCTGTGGGCATGCGCGCCCGCGTCTGGCTCCCGGTCACCGTCCTCTTTGCCGCCTCGCTCTGGTGCGTGCTGCTCGTGGCTGCGCGCCGTCATGCCTACGGCCCCGGCGGCTTCCGCTACCTCGTTTGGAACCTCGGGCTGGCGTGGCTGCCGCTCGTGTTCGCGCTGCTGCTCTACGTCGCCTTCCGCCGGCGGCACACGCTCGCCGAGCTGGTCGCGCTCGGAGCGGCGTGGCTCGTCTTCCTGCCGAACGCGCCGTACATGCTGACCGACTTCATCCACCTCGGCGACCGTCATCGGCTCGTCGATTCGCTGATCTTCGCGTCGTTCGCGTTCACCGCGCTCGCGCTCGGCTTCGCGTCGTTGCTGCTCGTTCAGATCGTCGTCACCCGCAAGGCGGGCGCAGCAGCCGGGTGGACGGTCGCGTTCGGCGCGCTGTTCCTCGCGAGCCTCGGCGTGTACCTCGGACGGGTGCATCGCTTCAACAGCTGGGACGTCTTGACGCGTCCGCGACTCGTCGCGTGGACGATGTGGCAGGGCCTCGACAACCCGTTCGCGCACGTCGACATCCTCTTGTTCGTGGCCGCCGGCGGCGGGTTCCTCGCGCTCGCGTACGTGGGTCTCTACGGCGTCGCCGACCTCGTCGCGGCGCTGGGCCGGGGGGATCAGCGCCCGGTGCTACTGTCGAATCGACAGTGGCCAAGCCGGTCGTCGAGCTCGAATCAGTCGTAATCCGGTTCGCCGGTGACTCCGGCGACGGGATGCAGCTGACCGGAGGGCGGTTCACCTCCGAGACCGCGCTTTCGGGCAACGATCTCGCCACGTTCCCGGACTTTCCGGCCGAGATTCGGGCGCCCGCCGGCTCGCTCCCGGGCGTGTCGGGTTTCCAGCTCCACTTCGCCGACCACGACATCCTCACGCCGGGGGACCGGCCGGATGTGCTCGTGGCGATGAACCCCGCGGCACTGAAGACCAACCTCCGCGACCTGCCGAAGGGCGCGACGCTGATCCTCGACACGGACGCGTTCAGCGACCGCAACCTGAAGAAGGCCGGGTACGAGGCGAACCCGCTCGAGGACGGTTCGCTCGAGGACTACCAGCTGCACGCCGTGCCGCTCACGTCGCTCACGGTCGGTGCGCTGAAGGAGATCGAGGGCGTTACCGCGCGCGAGGCGGAGCGCGCGAAGAACATGTTCGCGCTCGGGTTGATGTCGTGGCTGTACGGCCGCGAGACCGAGTCGACGACGTCGTTCATCTCGACGAAGTTCGCGAAGCGTCCCGAGATCGCGGCCGCGAACCTCAAGGCGTTCAACACCGGCTACCACTTCGGCGAGACCTCCGAGGCGTTCGCGGTGCAGTACGAGGTGAAGCCCGCGAAGCTGCCGCCCGGGCGCTACCGCCAGATCACCGGCAACACGGCGCTGTCGTACGGGCTGATCGCGGCGGCGAAGCTCGCGGGTCTCGAGCTGTTTCTCGGCGCGTACCCGATCACGCCGGCGTCGTCGATCCTCGAGGAGCTCGCACGGCAGAAGGCGTTCGGCGTGCGCACGTTCCAGGCGGAGGACGAGATTGCGGCGGTCGGCGCCGCGCTCGGGGCGTCGTTCGGCGGGGGGCTCGGCGTGACGACGTCCGCGGGACCCGGTGTCGTGCTGAAGGCGGAGACGGTCGGGCTCGGCGTGACGCTCGAGCTGCCGCTCGTGATCATCGACGTGCAGCGCGCCGGCCCTTCGACCGGAATGCCGACCAAGCCCGAGCAGGCAGATCTCTTGCTGGTGCTCTTCGGCCGGAACGGCGAGTCGCCGGTGCCGGTGCTCGCGGCGTCGACACCGGGCGACTGCTTCTACGCGGCGATCGAAGCTGCGCGCGTCGCGCTGACCTACCGAACGCCCGTCTATCTCCTCTCCGACGCGTATCTCGCGAACGGCACCGAGCCGTGGCTGATCCCCGACATCGGCGCGCTCGAGCCGATCCACGTCGAATTCGCTCAGGCGGACGGCGCCGACTTCCTGCCGTACAAGCGCGACCCCGCGACGCTTGCTCGGCCGTGGGCGATCCCGGGCACCCCCGGCCTCGAGCACCGCATCGGCGGGCTCGAGAAGCAGAACGAGACGGGCAACGTCGCGTACGACCCGGAGAACCACGACCTGATGACGCAGCTCCGCGCGCAGAAAGTCGCCGGCATCGCAGTTCCCGACCAGCCTGTCGACCATCAGGAAGGCGCGGACATGCTCGTGCTCTCGTGGGGCGGCACGTACGGGCCGGTGCACGCCGGCGTCCGCCGCGTGCGCGCGGCCGGTGGGAAGGTCGCGCACGCGCACGTCCGCTGGCTGAGCCCGTTCCCGGCGAACCTCGGCGACGTGCTTCGGAGCTACGACAAGGTGCTCGTCCCCGAGATGAACTCGGGTCAGCTCCTGCAGCTCATCCGCGCGCGGTACCTCGTCGACGCCGTCGGCTACAACCGGGTGACGGGCAAGCCGTTCAAGGCCGGCGAGATCGCCGATGCGATTCAGACCGCGGGGGTGAGCGGTGGCCGCTGAGCCGAAGCTGACGTTGAAAGACTTCAAGTCCGACCAGGAGGTCCGCTGGTGCCCGGGCTGCGGCGACTACGCGATTCTCGCCGCGGTGCAGGCGTTCATGCCCGAGCTCGGCATTCCGCGCGAGAACATCGTCTTCATCTCGGGGATCGGCTGCGCCGCGCGCTTCCCGTACTACATGCAGACGTACGGCATGCACTCGATCCACGGCCGCGCGCCGGCGATCGCGACCGGCCTCGCAGTCTCTCGGCCGGATCTCTCGGTGTGGGTCGTGACAGGCGACGGTGATTCCCTGTCGATCGGCGGCAATCATCTGATCCACGCGCTACGCCGCAACGTGAACGTGAAGATCCTGATGTTCAACAACCGGATCTACGGCTTGACGAAGGGGCAGTACTCACCGACGAGCGGCCAGGGAAAGGTGACGGGCTCGACGCCGATGGGGAGCGTCGACTATCCGTTCAACCCGCTCGCGCTCGCGCTCGGCGCGGGAGCGACGTTCGTCGCCCGTGCGCTCGACATCGACAAGCCCGGCCTGACCAATGTGCTGCGCCGCGCGGCCGCGCACGAGGGCGCCGCGTTCGTCGAGGTCTTCCAGAACTGCAACATCTACAACGACGGCGAGTTCGAGTACATCCGCGAGGACAAGGAAGCGCGGACGTATCTCGAGCACGGGCAGGAGTTCGGCTCGACCGGCATCACGCACGACGAGAGCGACTTCGCAACAGCATTCGCGCTCGCCCAGCTGACGTGGGAGAAGGACGGTGCGATCCCGCTCGGCGTGTTCCGCGACGTGCAGCGCGACTCGTACGACGAGCTCGTCCAGGCGCAGCTCGCGAATGCCAAAGGTAATGGGGACTTGCAGGCGCTCGTCGGCTCGGGCGACACCTGGACGATCAGCTGATCGTCTACCAGGTCTACCTCCGCTCGTTCGGCGGCGTCCGGGCGCACCTCGGGCACCTCGCGTCGCTCGGCGTCGACGCGCTCTGGCTGAGCCCGGTCCATCCGAGCCCGAACGTCGACTGGGGCTACGACGTCGCCGACTACCGCGACGTCCACTCCGACTTCGGGACGCTTGCCGGCTACGACGCGCTCGTCGCCGAGGCTCGCGCGCACGACATGGAGATCTGGCTCGACCTCGTCCCGAACCACACCTCCGACAAGCACGCCTGGTTCACCGAGCGGCCCGAGTACTACGTCTGGTCGGACCACGTCCCGAACGACTGGAAGTCGATCTTTACCGGCGGCAGCGCGTGGAAGTACGACGCCGACCGCAAGCGCTACTACCTCCACCAGTTCGCTCCTGGGCAGCCCGACCTCGACTGGTGGAACCCTGACGTCCGCGACGAGTTCGACGACATCCTTCGCTTCTGGTTCGACCGCGGCGTGCGCGGGGTTCGCATCGACGTCGCCCACGGGATCATCAAGGACCGCGAGCTCCGCGACGGCGACCAATACCTGCGCATGCGACCCGAGGTGCACGAGGTCTTCGCCCGCTGGCAGCAGGTCGCCGTGGAGTACGACCCCAAGCCGATCCTGATGGGGGAGACCTACGTCAAGCTCGACGAGCTCGCGCCCTACTGGCAGCACCTCGACCTCGCCCAGAACTTCCCGTTCCAGAACGCAGAGTTCGCGCTCTCCGAGCTCCGGCCGATCGTCGAGTGGACGATGGCCAAGATCCCGAAGAACCGCCAACCGGTGTGGTTCGCCTCCAACCACGACCACTCGCGCATGGCCACCCGCTGGGCGCACGGGAACATGGACAAGCACAAGGCCGCACTGTTCTTGCTGCTGACCCTGCCCGGCACGGCGATCCTCTACCAGGGCGACGAGATCGGGCTGCAGGACGGCGACGTCCCACCCGGTCGCATCCTCGACCTCGCGACACCGTCGCGCGACTACGAGCGCACGCCGCTGCCGTGGACCAGAGACGGGCGCGAATGGCACGACCCGTGGCTGCCGCTCTCCGACACCTCGCGCAACGTCGAGGACCAAGAAACAGACCCGGGCTCGGTCCTCAACTGGACGCGCGACCTGATCCGCGAGCGGAAGCGCTTCACCGACGACACCTACGAGACCGACGACAGCACCGACCAGTGGGTCTGGGCCTATCGCCGCGGCGACAAGACGTGCGTCATCAACATGACCGCCGCGCGACGGCTCTGGAACGGCCGCGTCCTGCTCCCCTGGGAGTGCCTGATCCTGTAGCTACCGCGGTGGGTGGCCGAACTCGCGCATCAGCTGGTCGAACCGATCCCACTCGAGCTGCCACGTCCGCTTCGCCTTGCCCGGCTTCCAGTCGATCGAGCCGCGGCTCACCTTCAGCTGGCCGAGCCGCTCGCCGTCCTCCATGACGACCACCTTGATGTCGACGTTCCCGACCGGCAGTTCGTGATCGATCTTCAGCCCGACAGAGTGCGCCACACGACGAGTATCTCAGCCGAGGCTGACAGTCCCGTCGTCGCGGATCGTCCAGTGCGGGTTGTGCGCGACCTCCCACGGATGTCCCTCCGGATCGTGGAACACGCCCGAGTAGCCGCCCCAGAACGTCTCGCCCGGCTCGCGCGCGATCCGAGCGCCCGCACCCCGCGCCTGCGCGATCACGTCGTCGACGTCGGCAGGCGAGCGCACGTTGTACGCGAGCGTGACGCCGCCCCAGCCCCCGCCGTCCTCTACGCCCGAGTCCTCTGCCAGCGACTCGCGCGACCAGAGCGAGACGATCAGGCCGCCCGTGTCGAAGAAGACGACGTCGTCGTCTGGGCCGGCTCCGGTTCTGAAGCCGAGTCCTTCGTAGAACGCCCGAGCACGCGCGAGATCCGAGACTCCGAGGGTGACGAGGCTGACGCGGATGCCTCAATCCTAAGGTGGATGCCCGCCGCACGGGCGTCCGCCGCGAGCCGCTGGTGCAGCAGCTCGCGCACGGCCGGGTCGTCGGCCTCCACCTCGATCGTGTCCACGACCAGGTAGCCGGCGCCGAGCCGCTCGCCGTCACGCCACGCCGTGTAGCCCGCGTCCATCATCGGCCGGAGGATCACGCCGTCGATCCATTCACTGTGCATGCACCAAGCCTGCCTGCCGTGCATGGCCCAGCGCGTCGTCCGCAAGGGCCATCTTTGCAAGATGGCCCGATGAGGCCATTACGCTGTACGGCCATGGAGCAGGAGATCCGGTATCTCGACTTCGACGGTCGCCGGCTCGCCTATTCGACCTTCGGCGAAGGGCCGCCGCTCCTCGTCGGCCCGCGCTGGGTCTCGCACCTCGAAGAGGAGTGGGCGGACGCCGACCAGCGCCCGTTCTACCTCGAGCTCGCCCGCACCCACCAGGTCGTTCGCTTCGACCGGCTCGGCTGCGGTCTCAGCGACCGAGTGCTCGAGCCGCGGCCGACGATCGACTCGGAGAGCCGCCAGCTCGAGGCGGTGATCGACGCCGTCGGCGGCCGCGCCGCGATCTTCGCGTCCTCGTGCTGCTGCCTCGCCGCGTCGCAACTCGCAGTGCGCGACCCGCTGAAGGTCGAGCGCATCGTCTTCTTCGGCGCGTATGCCAGCCGCAACGACATCCCCGAGGCAATGCGCGTCTCGCTGGTGCAGTTCACGCGGATCAACTGGGGGCTCGCCGCGCAGATGTTCGCGAGCCTCTTCGACCCGCACGCGGGCGGCGACGAGCTGCAGAAGTACACGCGCATGCAGCGCAAGGCCGCGACCGCCGAAGCTGCGTCGATCTTCCTCGACCTCGACCTGAACGCCGACCTGCGCGACGTCGCCGCGCAGGTCGCCGTTCCGGCGATCGTGCTCCACCGCCGCGGCGACCGCACCGTCCCGATCGCGCGCGGCCGCGAGCTCGCGAGCCTGCTGCCGAACGCACGCTTCGTCCCGCTCGGCGGCGACGCACACGTGCCGTGGAAGGACGACCAGCGCGAGTTGTTCCGCGCACTCGCCGGCTTCCTCCACGAGTCGCGGCCGCCCGAGGTCGACGTCGGCTCGCCACTCACCTCACGCGAGACCGAAGTGCTACGGCTCGTCGCGACCGGTATGTCGAACCGCGAGATCGCGTCGACGCTCGTGCTCAGCGAGCACACCGTCCACCGTCATGTCGCGAACATC
>Ga0308176_10000507_pt1 | contig 24798 bp, 20 predicted proteins | sample PhyCR2_3_FD_203890 | JGI IMG/M metagenome (GOLD analysis project Ga0308176, IMG submission 203890) | Soil microbial communities from UC Gill Tract Community Farm, Albany, California, United States - DLSLS.C.R2 | ecosystem: Environmental > Terrestrial > Soil > Agricultural land | place: USA... | reverse complement strand
CCGATCGGTCGTCGTCTCCGGCATCCGGTCGATCCAGTTGCGATCGATCAGCACGTCGCGCGCGTCATCGGCCGACAGTTGCGGCGACGACTTGCCGTGGCAAGCAGCCAGAAATCCACCGAACAGGGCAAGGACGAGCAGCTTTCGCATACCCGGAGGGTACCACCGAGCCCGAACCGTGATTGCGCGGCGAGCCGACCAGGCTGTACCGGGCGCCACGATGTGGTGCTCGCGCCACACTCCGGGCCACCCTCCAGGGGGCGCTAAGCGATGGAGATCACATCGGTCGAGCTGGGCACGCCGTCTGCTTGGGCAAAGGTCATGCGCGCCGTCCTCGCCCTCGTCCTGCTCGGTGGATGCTTCAGCGCCGGCTCGAGCGCTGGCTCGGGGGCGACGCGACCCGGCGTGATGCCGATGCTGTCGGAACTCCCGGCCGATCCGGTCAAGCGCGACGCCATCCTCGATTCGTCCGCCGCCGTCGCCGGCCCCGAGCAGCGCAAGGGCATGACGGTGAAGGAGCGCAAGGCGGAGACCGCCGCCGCCACCGCGGCCGCGATCATCGGCGGCATGTTCTCGAAGACCCAGAACGTCACGCTCGGCGCCGCCTCCGTGTTCGACGAGGGCGCCCTCGCGCCGCTGCCGGTCCCACCCCCGCCCCCGGGGTCGACCGACAAGCCGGACGATCCCGCAAGACCGCCGGCCTCGACTGATACCTCGACCGACAGCCCGAACACGGATCTGATCCCCTGGATCAAGCTCCGGTAGTGCCGGCTCGATCCCGTCCGTTGGCTTGGCGCGGGCGACGTCGCTCGAGCCGCTAGGCGGATGCGACGCACTTTGTCATGATGGCGTCGATGACCGCGGCGCGCGATTCGACCTGTCCGCCGGATCGGGCGAGTCCGGACGACGCGGTCGACGTGCTGATCGTCGGTGCCGGGTTCGGCGGGCTGTACGCGCTCTACAAGCTACGCGGCATGGGGCTCACCGCCGTCGTGCTGGAAGCCGCGCCGAGCGTGGGTGGCACGTGGTGGGCCAACCGCTACCCGGGGGCGCGGGTCGACATCCAGAGCCTCGAGTACTCGTACTCGTTCTCCGAGCCGCTGCAGCAGGACTGGCGCTGGACCGCGCGCTACGCCGGCCAGCCCGAGCTCCTGCGCTACGCCAATCACGTCGCGGACCGCTTCGATCTGCGGCGCGACATCCGGCTCGGCACGCGCGTCGTGGCGGCGCACTTCGACGAGACGGCACGACGGTGGCGGGTGATGAGCGACGCCGGCGCGACGTGGAACGCGCGGTTCCTGGTCCTGGCCATCGGGCCGCTGTCGTCGCCGAACATCCCCGCGTTCCCCGGCCTCGACCGCTTCGCCGGTCAGGTGCTGCACTCGGCCGCCTGGCCGCCCCAGCCGGTGGACCTCGGCGAGCGGCAGGTCGCCGTGATCGGCACCGGATCATCGGGCGTGCAGCTGATCCCGATCCTCGCCGAGCAGGCGCGCGCGCTGACCGTGTTCCAGCGCACCGCGGCCTACGCCGTGCCGGCCCGCAACGGTCCGCTGGATCCTGCGTGGGAGGCGCGGGTCAAGGCCGACTACGCCGGGTTCCGGGCGCGCAACCGGAAGATGTTCAGCGGCTTTGGCTGCGAGCTGTCGGCGTTGCCGATGTCGGCGCTCGCCGCGACCGACGCGCAACGCGAGGCGGTGTTCGAGGAGCGCTGGCAGATCGGCGGGTTCAGCCTGATCGGCGCGTTCCCGGATCTGTTGACCAACCCGCGGTCCAACGAGCTGGCGGCCGAGTTCGTGCGCGAAAAGATCCGCCAGATCGTCCGCGATCCGGACACGGCGGCGCTGCTGTGCCCCCGCTATCCGATCGGCTGCAAGCGCCTGTGTGTCGATACCGGCTACTACGAAACGTACAATCGATCCAACGTCGCGCTGGTGGACATCGGCACGCATCCGATCGAGGCGATCACTCCGGGCGGGCTCGTGACCGGCGGGCGCGAGTACCGCTTCGATACCCTGGTGCTCGCGACCGGCTTCGACGCGTTCACCGGGCCGCTCGTGCGGATCGATCTGCGTGGCCGTGGCGGCCTGCGCATCGAGGACAAGTGGCGTGCCGGACCGGTCAATTACCTCGGCCTCACGATGGCCGGGTTCCCGAACCTGTTCTACGTCGCCGGTCCCGGCAGCACCTCGGCGTTCACCAACTTCTTCGTCGCGACCGAGCACCACGTCGACTGGATCGCCGACTGCGTGGCGTGGCTCGACGCGCGCGGTCACGCGACGATCGAGGCGAGCGAGGAGGCGGAGTCGCGCTGGGTGGCGTTCGTCAACGCGGCCGCCGACCGGACCGTCTACCCGAACTGCCAGTCCTGGTATCTCGGCGCCAACATCGCGGACAAGCCGCGCGTGTTCATGCCGCTCGCGGCGGGCTTTCCGGCCTACGCCGAGCGCTGCGCGGTCGTCGCCTCGCGCGGCTACGAGGGCTTCGTCGTCGGGCCGGAGCGAACCTCGTCCGCATGAACAAGCCGACCGGCGGCACGCCCGCGCCGACCGGCGGCACCCCGGCGCCGACCGGCGGCCCTGCGCCCGACTGGCACGCGCTCGAGAACGACGCGTCATGGCACCATCGGGGGTGCCGAGAGTGCGATCGGCCATGAACGCACGCGCGCCGGGCGTGGGCTCAGCGCGGCAGGCGCGGCCGAAGTTTTTCCCACGCCGCCAGCGTCGCCACCAGCGTCTTCTCGGTCTGCTCGAGGCCGGTGCGGGCGTCGGGGCTGGGGTCGACGTCGGCGCCGTCGATCGCCGCGGCGAGCCTGTCGAGCGCGCGATCGAGGAACGGGAAGCTCGCCAGGCTCGGAGGCGCAGCCCTCACCGCGCGCGGGTCGGGGTCGGCGATCTCGGCGATGGCCTGCAGCTCGGCGTCGAGCGCCGCGGCGTCGGGATCGGGCGCGCGCTTGACGAGGAGCTTGTGCGCCGCGTCGGCCTCGGCCTGCGCCGCCGCGAGCGCGACGCGCGCCTTCTCGACGCGGCGGGCGAGCTCGAACTGGCGGCGGTAGGCGTCGGGCGCGAGCTGGACCCGCGGATCGGGCACCACGGTGAGCGGCCGCGTGAGCTTGCGTCCGTCGACCGCGAGCTCGACGGTGTAGCGGCCGGGCGGCGCCCACACGCCGTCGGCGGTCCAGCCGCCTGCGTCCTTGGCCAGCGCCGGCGCCGCGGCGTGCCGGAACGGCCACAGGTAGCGGTGCATGCCGGGCGCCGCCGACAGGACGTGCGGCGTCACCAGCCACTCGGGCGCGAGCCGTTTTTCCTGGCCCCTCGGCGCCGGCGGCTTGTCGTCGCTCGCGTAGCGCCGCACCAGCGCGCCGCGCTCGTCGAGGATGCTGAGCGTGACCGGCCCCGCGGGCGCGTGCAAGAGGACGTAGTCGATGACCGCGCCGGGCGGCGGGTTCGCGGCGATGGCCTCGTCCTTCGGCATCGGCGTGCCGGTGAAGCCCACCGGCCGCACCCGCACCGCCGGAGACGGCGCAAACAGCCAGGCGTCGGCGCGCGCGACGTCCGTGCTCATCTGCCGCAGCGGCGCGACGTCGTCGAGGACGTAGAACCCCCGCCCGTGCGTCGCGACGATCAGGTCGTCGCCGTGCACCGTGAGGTCACGGACGCTCGTCACCGGCAGGTCGAGCTGCAGCCGCTGCCAGTGATCGCCGGCGTCGAGGCTCACGGCGACGCCGCGCTCGGTGCCGGCGTAGAGCAGGCCGCGCCGCCCCGGATCCTCGCGCACGACATGTACGAACGCGCCGGCCGGCAGGCCCGCGATGACCTCGCTCCAGCGCTTGCCGCCGTCGCGCGTGCGGTAGACGTGGGGGGCGAAGTCGTCGAGGCGGTGGCGGTCCACCGCCGCGTACGCGGTCTGCGCGTCGAACCGCGAGACCTCGAGCGACGCGATCTTCGACCACGGCCCGATCTCGGGCGGCGTGAGGTTCGTCCAGTGCGCGCCGTCGTCGGTGCTGCGCCAGATGAGCCCGTCGTCGGTGCCGACCCAGACGTCGCGGTCGGCCGCCGGTGACGGCGCGATGGCGAAGATCACGCCGCGGCGCGGGCCCACGCCGCCGTCGTGCGCCGCGGTCACCGCGTCGAGGTTCGCGAGCGTGCCCGGCGTCTCGCGCGTGAGGTCGGGGCTCAGGATCTTCCACGTGCGCCCGCCGTTGCCGGTGCGGAACAGGCGCTGGTGCGCGAAGTACAGCTGCGTCGGATCGCGCGGCGCGAACACGAGCGGCAGCGTCCAGGTCGAGCGGTAATGATCGGGGAACGCGATGGGCGGGTCGAGGATGCGCGTCTGGTTCGTGCGCAGATCGAGCGCCTCGACGCGGCCGCCGTAGATCGTGTTCGGGTCCTTCGGGTCGGGCGCGATCATGTCGTTCTCGCCGCCCGCGGTGATCTCGTGGAAGTGCGTCATGTTGATGCCGTCACGCGACAGGTACGTGCGGCTCGGCACCGCCACCGCTCCCGAGTCCTGCTGCGAGCCGTACACCCAGTAGGGGAAGCGGTTGTCGGTCGCGACGCGGTAGATCTGCGCCGTCGGCTGGTTGAACCAGGAGCTCCACGTCTCGCCGCCGTTCAGCGACACCAGGGCGCCCTGGTCGACGCCGAGGATGCGCCGCTCGGGCTGCTCGGGGTCGATCCACAGCTCGTGGTAGTCGTCGCCGCCCGGCGCGCCCTTGATCGGGACGAAGGTATGGCCGCCGTCGGTCGAGCGGTACACCGACGTGTTGCACGCGTAGATCACGTCGGGGCGGCGGGGATCGACGGTGATGCCGCCGAAGTACCAGCCGCGGCCCCAGATCCGCGGGTCGTCGCTGGCGCGGCTCCAGGTCGCGCCGTCGTCGTCGGAGCGGTACAGGCCGCCCTGGGCGGCGTCGATCATGGCGTAGACCCGGCGCGGCGCGCTCGGCGCGATGGCGAGGCCGATGCGCCCCGGATCGTCCGGCAGCCCGTGCCCCGTCACCTTCGCGAACGTCCGGCCGCCGTCGCTGGAGCGGTACAGGCCGCTGCCGGGGCCGCTCGACGGCGGATAGACGTTCCACGGCGGGCGGCGGGTGCGCCACATCGCCGCCCACACGACGCGCGGGTCGCCGGGCTTCCACGCCAGGTCGATCGCGCCGGTGTCGTCGTCGGTGTGCAGCACGCGCTGCCAGCTCTTGCCGCCGTCCTCGGTGCGGAACACGCCGCGCTCCGCATTCGGACCATAGGGATGGCCGAGCGCGGCGACCAGCACCCGGTCGGGGCTGGTCGGATCGACGAGGACGCGGCCGATCTGCTGCGAGTCGGCCAGCCCGACGTGGGCCCAGGTGTGGCCGCCGTCGGCGGAGCGGTACACGCCGTCGCCCTGCGCGATGTCGCTGCGCATGTCGGCCTCGCCGGTGCCGGCGTAGATCACCTTCGGGTTCGACGGCGCGACCGCGAGCGCCCCGATGCTGCCGATCGGCTGGCCGTCGAAGATCGGGCGCCAGGTCCGGCCGGCGTCGGTGGTCTCCCACACGCCGCCGTTCACGGCGCCGAAGTAGAAGTGGTCGGGCTCGCGCGGCACACCGGCGACCGCGAGCACCCGGCCGCCGCGCGACGGCCCGATGGAGCGCCAGTGCAGCTCCTGTAGCAGCGTGGCCGGCAGCTCTTGCGCGGCAGCGGGGAGCGCCACGGCGAGGCACACCAGGCACACCAGCACGGGTACGGGGCGAAATCGCATGCGCGGATTCTAAGATGAAGCAATCTCGATCGCTTGCGTCATGCCCCTTTTCAGATGTGCTCAGGACATCGCGCTGCGGCCGGCTGCGAGCAGCTCGCTCGCGCGTTCGCGTTCAGCGCCATACGCGATCACATAGCCATACACAAACGTGGAGGGCGCATCCGGTTTGCCTTCGAGCGTGAAGCGGAGCAGGGCATCATCGTATTCGCGCACGACGAGCGCGAGGACGCGCGTTGCCGTGACCATGTCGACCACGCCCGTGAGGACGTCGCCGTTTGGCGTCGTGAAGCGGAACGGGTCGCCGACCTTCGGCGGGGCCGAAACGCCGAGCTTGCCGAGCAGCGTGTTCCAGATCGACCCGTGCGGGGACTCGACACTCGACATGAACGGGAGGTGCACCGCCGGCTCGTGCGGGTGGCGCGCGAAGTACTGGCGGAGGTTCTGGAGCATCAGCTTCCAGCCGCGCGCGTGCGCCTCGTACTCGTGGTCCCAGTCGGCGCCTGCGCTGAAGCCGGAATGAACGAGGCGGAGCGTGGCCTTGCCGCCGTCGCGCGCTTCGATCGACCAATCGGCATAGAGCGGCGCCTTCGTCTCGGCGTTCCTGCCGGACGGATGGCGCATCCGCTTCGGCGTGTCGAAGATTTCGATCTCGTGTTCGACGCTCATGCCTTCGCCCCACGAGATCCAGATGCTGCCGCGTTTCGCGCCTTCCGGTGCGGTGACGCGCGCGCCGGGCGCGAGCCACTTCGCGAGCTCGGTACCTTCGGTGACGGCGCGGAAGACGTCCTCGGGAGAGGCGTCGAGTTCGACGGACAGCTCGATGTCGCGGGTGGTCTTCTCGTTCATGGGGATGGGCTCGGTGGTGGTGGTGCTCACGGTGATTCCTGATCGGTGGCTGCAGGCTTGGGGTACGCGAAGGAAACGATGCGGTGCACGCGTCCGCGCGGAGCGGACACGTCGTGGTACTTGGCGGTGAGCCGCGCGACGTCGCGCGCAAGCTCCTCGGCGAAGCCGGCGCGATCGGCCGCCGTCGCGAAGCGGATCTCGGTCTCGAGCGTGAGCGTCGCGAGCTGCTTGCCGGCATCGTCCGCCGCCTGGCGCAGGCGCGTCACCTCGCGAAGCGCGCGCGCCGCGACCGCGACGACGTATGCCGCGGAGAACCGATCCGTCGCTTCCGCCGCGCCTTGCGCGAGTGCGCCGAGCGCTTCGGCTGACACGAGGTAGGCGCGCCCGGTCGCGCGAACGATGCGCTCGACGCAGTTGCCGACCTTCTTCTCTTCGACCAGCTCGACGAGCCCCTGCTTCTCGAGCTCCTTCAGGTGGTAGCCGACGTTCTGCCGCGCCAGGTCGAGCGTGCGCGCGATGCCGGCTGCGGACTGCGGCTTGGCGAGCATCGCGAGGATGCGCGTCCGGAGCGGTCGAAGCAGCACGGCAGCACCAGCCATGCACGCAATCTGAAACCGAAAATTTATGATGTCAAGGAAAAATAATTTGTCGGTAAGGGCGAGCAGGGCCACTCGCACGTCGGGAGCGTCGTCATTCCCAGGAGCTCGAAACAACTTCCACGACACGTGGGGATTGTGCATCGAACCAACGCGGCAGGTCGTGTTCACCACCGTTGCGAGTGGCGTCGCCGACGCCCTGCTGTCTACGGCCGCGGTCGGCGTGGCGGCATGGCATCACATCGCGATCCGCTGGGACGGCACGACCAAGACGATCTCGCTCGATGGCGCCGACGTCGGCACGGATCAGGCGACGTGCGACTTCATCGACCAGTCGATCTTCATCGGCGCGGACTTCGACAGCGGCGCCGACGAATTTGACTACTCGGGAGCGGTCGATGACCTCCGGATCTACGACCGCGCGCTCACCCAGCTCGAGCTGGCGCAGCTCGCGCAGTGAGCCACGCGACGTCGGAGCGGCAGTAGAGCAGCTTGCGTGGCCGGTCGACCGCGATCGTACGCGACGTTTGCGGGCGAACTGCTCCGAAACGAGCGGGCGCACAGTCGGTGCGCGAATTCAGTCGCGCTTCCGCGTTCGCATCTGGCGCCGCACGTGCACTCTCACGAGGAACGGTTGACCGCCTTGTCTCGGTCGACGTCGAGAACCCGGACCGCGTTGGGATGCGAGAGCTCGGCGGCGAGGAGCGCCTCCTCGATCAGGTCCTCGACGAGTCGCCGCGTTCGCCTGGTCCGCTCGCACGCGCGTGACGGCCACCATCCGCGTCGGCGCGGTCGACGATCACCTCGGCTGCGGTCTGCCCGTGGATGGCCCAGTGCAGCTTGTTCTGGACGGTGGCGAACAAGCGCTTGGTGGCCTGCGCCGTCACGTCGTAGTCGACCGACGTGGCGTAAATGTCGGTGATCTTCTGGTAGAACTTGCGCTCCGAAAGCCGGATCTCGCGGACGCGCTGAAGCTGCTCCTCGAAGTAGCGATCGCTCAGGACGGAGCCGCCGCGCTTCATGCGCTCGTCGTCCATCGCGAAGCCCTTGATGGTGAACTCCTCGACGACGCGCGTGGCCCACTTGCGAAACTGCACCGCGCGCTCGGAGTTGACCTTGTCACGGTCGGTCAGAGCCTGCGCACAGGCGCGGCGCGGATGCTTGGTGCTCCAATGCGGGCGGCCTTCATCGCCTCGGTTGCAGGGCACGTAATTCCCCGCGGTTGCCACGATGACGGTATCCCGGGATCGGCAGGAAGCGATCAAGTTATCGCGGTGTTGTCAACTTATCTAACCATGTGAATTGCCCCGAGATCTCGGACATGGTACATGGTCAACGTGGCGAACCAGGACAACACGAACAAGATCAAGGTCGTGTCGAAGGTTTCCGATCCGCCGGCGCTTTCCGCGGCCGACCTCGCGCGGATCCAGCAGGAGTCCAAGCGTCTGCATGATGCGTTCATCGCGCGTACGGCGAGCATGGAGATCTTCACCGCTGACGATCTGAAGGTCCGCGCGAAATAGCTCCTCCGCCCGCAGATCGTTAGGTTGGGTACGAGGAAGCGAGTCGTCTGACGATCGAATGCAGGTTCTTCGGTGACCTGAATGACGTGATCCGCGCCGCGTGGGTGACCGCTTCTGGATACCGGCTCGGCGACGACGAGGAGCCGGCAGCAGACCTCAAGGTCGAGTTTCTCGATGAAGGCGGCGAGCTGTCCTCGAAGGGCATCAGCCGCATCTACGTTCATGACGACCGCTTCGGTCCCTACGTGCGGATGAAGCTCACGCCACCGGCAGATTCGCAGGGCGACACCGTGTTGGAGCGAATCGGACCCGCGACCGGAGATCCAGCGCACAGTGCGGGTGGAAAGGTCTGCTACGCACTGTTCCCGCTCTACCCGAAGCTTCGCTTGACAGCCCGCGAACTGATCGGCCTCGGGCTCGACATGCTCCCGGTCGTCCGAAGCGTCTTGACCGAGGCTGAGCCGACGCGCCTCCGCCTCAAGGGAAAAATAGGGCTCCACGGCCGCGCTGGATGCAGGGCCGCGCGAGTGTCGGTGCCGCGAGTGCGCCTTCGGAAGCAACGTGACGCCGCTCGCCGCAGCCTGCACAATGCTGGCATGAGGCGCTGGATGTTCGGGGTCGCGGTAGTGGTGGTGGTCGGTTGTCATCAGCCAGCCCCGAGCGTGCCCGTCGCGCCGCTGCCTGAGCCATCGCCGCCGGCGCTGCGGCTGCCGCGCGACTTCACGCCCACCGGCTACGACGCGCGGCTCGATATCGACCCGGCGCTGCCGCAGTTCACCGGCGCGATCCAGATCCGCGGCCGGCTGACCCAGCGCTCGACAGTGATCTGGCTCAACGCCAAAAACCTTGAGATCCACGCTGCGGTCGCACGCCGCGCCGGCCTGCCCGACGTGGCGCTGACCGCGAAGCCGTCGGGCGAGTTCCTCTCGCTGCGCCCCGAGCAGCCGCTCGAGGCCGGTGCGTGGACGATCGCGATCGACTACACCGGCGCGCTCGACAGCCATGACACCGCGGGCGCGTTCCGCGAGGTCTATGGCCGCGCGGCCTACGCGTACACCCAGTTCGAGCCGACGTACGCCCGCCGGGTATTCCCGTGCATCGACGAGCCCGACCGCAAGGTGCCGTGGCAGCTGACGCTCGACGTACCGGCGCGCCTGGTCGCGGTCGGCAACGCGCCGGCCGCCGCCGAGACCCCGCTGTCGCCGGGCAAGAAGCGCGTCGAGTTCGCGCCGACCCCGCCGCTGCCGTCGTACCTGGTCGCGTTCGCCGTCGGCCCGTTCGAGCTCGTCGACGCCGGCAAGACCAGGCGTGGCACGCCGATCCGCGTGATCACGCTCGCGCACCGCGCCCCCGACGGCGCGTACGCCGCCAGGACTGCCCCCGCGCTGCTGGGCCTCCTCGAGGACTACCTCGGCTCGCCGTACCCCTACCCCAAGCTCGACCTGATCGCCGTCCCGACCACCAGCGGGTTCGAGGCGATGGAGAACGCTGGCCTTGTCACGTTCGCCGAGGCCGCGATGCTGTTCCCGTCCGATAGCACCAGCGCACGCCAGTTCGAGTGGATCTGGGTCGCCGCGCACGAGCTGGCGCACCAGTGGCTCGGCGATCTGGTCACGATGGCGTACTGGGACGATCTGTGGCTCAACGAGGGCCTCGCGACCTGGCTCGCGCCCAAGATCGTCGAGCAGTTCGCGCCCGCGTGGCACGGCGCCGAGCTCGCGCTGGTCAGTCGCGCCAACGCGCTCGCCGCCGATGCCGAGGCCACCGCGCGCCGGATCCACCAGCCGATCGCCGGTCCCGACGACGTCATCACCGCGTTCGATCGGATCACCTACGACAAGGCCGCCAGCGTGCTCGCCATGTTCGAGAGCTACGTCGGCGCCGACGTGTTCCAGCGCGGCGTGCGCCGGTACCTCGCGGCCCACGCATGGCGCAACGCGACCTCGGCCGACTTCGTCGCCGCGATCGGCGAGGCCGCCGGCAAAGACCTCGCGCCCGCGTTCGCGAGCTTCCTCGACCAGACGGGTACGCCCGAGCTCACCCTCACCGTGAGCTGCACCACCGGCGGCGCGGCGGTCGCGATCGCCCAGCAACGCTCCGACGTCCCGGGCTCGGCGACGCAGGTCGCGGCCCGGCCGTGGATCGTGCCGGTGTGCATCGCGTACGATCGCACCGGCGGACGCGGTGAGGCGTGCACGCTGCTCGACGGGCCCACCGGCTCGCTCGCGCTCGACACCCGCAGCTGCCCACGCTGGGTGCTGCCCAACGCCTCCGGCCACGGCTACTACCGCTCGGCGCTGACCGAGGCCCAGGCCGCTGCGCTGCGCGACGAGGGCTGGAGCCAGCTGTCGTGGTCCGATCGGCGCGCTGCGTTCCACGACCTGGCCTACGCCGCGGCGATCGGCAAGCAGCCGCTGCCGCTCGCGCTGTCGCTGGTGCCCAAGCTGCTCGATGGTGGCGACCGGTTCGCCATCGGCGCCGCGGTCGCGCTGCCGACCTCGCTGTCACAGCTCGTGCCCGACGATCTGCGATCCGACTACGAGGCGTGGATACGCCGCACGTTCGGCCCCGCGGCCGAGCGCGCCGGGCTGCTCGCCAAGCGTGCCGACACGCTCGACGACGAGATCGCGCGCAGCTGGCTGGTGTCCGGCGCGGCGTGGGTCGGCCGCGATCCCAAGCTGATCGACGACGCGACCAAGCTGGCGAACAACTGGCACACATTGCCCACATCGATTCGCCGCACCGTGCTCACGATCGGCGTCGACACCAGTCCCGCGCTGTTCGAGCAGACCATGACCGGGGTCGCGGCCGAGCGCGACCGCGTGCGGCGCTGGGACATGCTGTGGGCGCTCGCCAGCGCGCGCGACCCAGAGCGCCAGGCCCGCGCGCTCCGGCTGATCCTCGACGCCAGGCTCGACCTGAACGACACGCTGCGGATGCTGTCCGCCGGCTCGGGTACCGCGAGCCGCGCCCGGGCCCAGGCCTACTTCCGCGAACACCAGGCGGCGCTGCTGAGCGGGCAGCGGCAGGGTGGCGCCGCCGTCGCGTGGGCACCGTTCGTCGCGCTGTTCACCGACACCTGCGATGCCGATCAGCGCGATGCGATCGCGGCCTATGTCAGGGCGACCTTCGGTTCGCTGCCCGGCGCCGAGCGCACCATTGCGCAGCACCTCGAGCAGATGGACCAGTGCATTGCCGAGCGCAAGCTGCTTGCCCCGGCGGTCCGCGCCTGGCTGACCGGCCTCGGCCCGTGACCGGCCCAGCTCGTCGAACGTGAGCGGCTCGCGCGCCCGCACAGGACGCCAGTCCGTTCACCACCGCCGGATGGTGGGAGTGGAGGTGGGAGCGAGTTCGCTCCCACCCAGGAGGCGAGCTGACGCCATGTCGAACCCTGGGTTTTCGACGAGAAACGATGTGAACGGTCACCTCCGTTTCACTCCCACCTCGAAGCGTCTCGAGCCGTTTCTCGGGCCGCGCAGGTGGGAGCAGGGGCCCGAAATCGGGCCTAACGCCTCGTAAGTATCGAGCGGGATACCAGATTCGAACTGGCGACCTTCAGCTTGGGAAAGATCGGGATTAGCCAAAAGGCACGTTGACTTACGCGTCTTTCCGGGGACTTAACGCTTCCACGTGTTTCAGGGCGTCCCCGGTTGTCGCGGCGAAAGTGTGAACTTTGGTGTGAACCGCGGGCTCGACACTACAGCTCATGGGCCGCAGCGAGGCCGAACCAGGTGTGGGTCGCCCGCCGACCTGACTCACGTTGCGACCAGGACCGGCTTTGTGTACGTGGCGTTCGTCATCGATGTTTCTCGCACAGCATCGTCGGCTGGCGCGTGTCGATCTCGCTGCGCAGCAACCTGGCGTTCAACGCCCTCGAGCAAGCACCACGCTCCTGGGCCAGCCGTCGTTGCGTGGCGCATTCGCGGTTCCCTCGGGGCGGCTTCACGCGTGTCATCCTCGCCTTGCATTCTCGAGCGCAGCGCGCCCCGCGACCGTCGTCCGGCACTGCTGCCGCGAACTCCGAGATCACGTGGTCCTTCTTGGCGAGCTTGGCTTCCAGTTCCTTGGTCCTGGCTATCAGTTCCTTCTCCCGTTGGCTGGGGCCCTCGCTGGGTGGTATGGTGAAGGCTGCCGCGAGGTTCTCCAGAAGCTGGCGCTGCCACTGGTAGAACGAACACGCCTGCGTAGCGCACCAGATGCCGGCGCGGTGGCGGAATGGTACCCTTGGCCGCGCATGGACCAGCGCGCTGTGCGTGTCGTGATCACGCCCAATGTCAGCGTGGTCTTGCCCGAGAGAATCCAGCGCTCGATGAGGCGCATGTGAGCGGGACGCCCAGGAGCCTTGGATCGCCGGTGGACGCGGCGCTCGACGCGACCCACGCGTCGCACGGCGATCCGGCGCTCGACGCGACCCACGCGTCGCACGGCGATCCGGCGCCCAACGCGACCCACGCGGGCGCGGCGCCGCGCGGCCCCGCGACGATGCTCGACGAACTGCCCGTCGCTGAGCGCTACCAGATCACCGACGAGGTCGGACACGGCGGCATCGGGCGCGTGCTGCGCGCGAGAGATCGCGTGCTCGATCGGCCGGTCGCGGTCAAGGAGCTGTTCGCGAGCGACGACGGCGCGCAGCGGCGGTTCGTGCGTGAAGCGCTGATCACGGCGCGGCTTCAGCATCCGTCGATCGTGCCGATCTACAAGATCAGGCTCGACTTTGGTGCCGAAGAAGCGGCCGATCAGCCGCGGGAAGCGGTTACAGCCGTGGCAGTAGCGCGCAAGCAGAGCGGCCCAACAGATGCCCCGATTCAAACGACGGCCTGCTCCACGGGCATGCATCAGTCGAACCAGGATCGTATGTACCGTCGTGCTCAACCGTAACAGTTTGCGAAAACCTTGAACAGGGAGCCTTAGAATGGGAATTGGCACAGAGCGAAACAAGCTCTGCTATTGTGGTTCACGGAAGAAATACAAGAAATGCCATTTTGGGCGGGAGCAGGAAGACCCCCTCAAGGTATCCGATGTCGTTCAAGCAGAGAAAGCGGCAAAGAAGAAGACATGCTCCCATCCGGCTAAGTTGCAGTGTAAGGGACCCATTGTGCGTGCACACACCGTGCAGAGAGCACTGCTAGAGCAGATAGCCCAATCCGGCGAAGTCTACGGTATCAAACACGGCGTGGCCGAACTACGAAGAGCTGGCGGGCGTCTCGAGATGAGAAAACTCGGACTGTCGGCGGCGTCTACATTTACGGGTTTCTGTGCTCATCACGACAAGGCTACTTTTGCTCCGATTGAAGATCACCCTGTCGAGCCAACTAAGTTCAATGCGCTTCTTCTTGCCTGCAGAGCTCTATCTAGAGAACTTTATGCAAAGCAGGCCGCGTTGACATTGAGTCCAATAATCAGACAAAGCGATAGGGGAAGAACGAACGAAGAGCAAGTCGCGATACAGAAATTTGCGGGTGAGTTTACAGCAGGCATAGACGTAGGGCTTCGCGATCTTGCTTACCACAAAGGTCAGTACGACAAGATTTTGGTCTCTGGTGATTATTCTAAGGTTCGTGGATTAGCTGTAGAATTATCGGCCTTACCTGAGTTCATGACTAGCGGAGGCATCCTTCCCGAATATTCCTTTAGCAGTGAAGTGCTACAGAACCTGGCCGACACCAAAACTCTTGAATGGATCTCGTTTTCGTTAATATCGTCGAAGGGTAAAGGTCTGGCCGTGTTTTCCTGGTTGGACGACCCTCCGCAACGCTCGTGTGAGCGATTGGTGACCTCGTTCTCGTCACTTCCTACAAACGAGCAAAGCGATGCCCTTACTCGCTTTATTTTTGAATTCTTCGAGAATGTATATATAAGCCCGCACTGGTGGGACGGACTAGATGTCAAGTCCAGGTCAGCACTAACGTCGCGACTCTACACCGCTGCACACCCGGCGCAGGTGCGTGATGCCGGCTGCCTTTTAGACGATGGACTTCGTCTTGTTTCTTATCACGTTGACCAAGCGATCGTGCTCTGATGCCTACAAGACTAGGAGCGATTGAGGCGGGCGTTCGCAGCATCGTAAGGATCGGGCAGGTCGGAACCTGCGCCTGCAGCATGGCTAAAGCATGTTTTCGCCCAGCAAGAGCACTCGAGCGACGAAGCTGGTCCAGGTCCTGCCGACACCGGTGTCAGCACCGGCATCTCGAACAGCGCACCGTGGGGCCCGCCGGTCCGGCCGGAGTCCCGGCGCAAGGTGCACAACCCGAGCCACCCGCACATCGGACGATGCCCGTCGCGAGGAATCGTACGATCTACTGCCTGTGCCAGACCCCCCCTTGGTAACGGGACGGGGCACCTCACGATGAGCATCATCAGCCCCAAGAGAGCGAAGCTTGGGCTCGTGGCCTCGAGCCGCCCGCCGATCACCTGACTGGCAAACAGCGATCCCTCCCGATCCGATCGATGGTCGGTGATGTCGCCGTCGAAGACGCGCGATCCCCACTGGCGCGAGATCTTGCCCCTGTCGCGCGAGGCTCCTACGCTGGCGGCGTCGATGATCCCCAACCCGCACGATGCGCTAGTCAAGGTAGTGTTCGGCAAGCCCGAGCACGCTCAGGGCATGGTGCGCGCGGTTGTACCAGCGGCGGTGGCCGAGAAGCTCAACTGGTCGACGCTCGCGCTCCGCCCCGGCAGCTTCGTCGATCTGGCCCTGAAGGAGCAGCATACCGATCTGCTGTACTCGGCGACGTGGCGCGACGGCGGCGAGCTGCTCGTCTACTTCCTGTTCGAGCACCTTAGCGCGCCTCCCAAGAAGGACAGCCTGCTCGCCTTCCGCCTCCTCCGCTATCAGGTCCGGATCTGGGAGGACTGGCTCGCCAACCATCAGGCTGCGAATTCGCTTCCGATGATCCTCCCGATCGTGATGTATCACGGCGCAACGCCGTGGTCGGAGCCCCGGCTGTTCGACGCTCTGCTCGACGTGCCGGCCAGCGTGCGGCCGGCGGTCGCCCCGTACCTGGTCCAGTTCGCGTTCCTCCTCAACGACCTCTCGGAAATGTCCGACGACGAGCTACGCAGCGGCGCAATGCTGACCGCGCTAGCCAAGCTGGCCACGATCTGCCTGAAACACGCGCGGACGAGCCCGGACTTCATCAAGATCCTCGCCCGCTGGATGGACGTCGCCCGCGAGGTGGCCAGGGCCCCGAACGGCCTGTCGGCGCTGGCGCAGGTCCTGTGCTACATTCTCGAGGTCAACGACCACGTTGAACGAGAGGCGCTGCAGGCCCTCCTCGAACGCGACATCGGACCCGAAGCCAAGGAAGCCATCGTGACAGCCGGACAGCAACTCATCGAGCAGGGCCGCCAGCAAGGTCGCCAGGAGGGCCTCCGGGACGGCCTCCGCCAGGGTGAATGCGCGGTGCTGCTACGTCAACTGCGGCGGCGCTTCGGCACCGCGGTGAACACCGACATCGAGCAGCGCATCGCGACAGCGTCCATCGAGCAGATCGAGCTCTGGACCGAGCGCGTTTTCTCCGCTGTCACACTCACCGAGCTTTTGGCCGACTGAACTGAGCCGCCTCGAAAGAACGGGAAGATGCAGCAGCACTATTCGCACGTCGGGGCCGAAAGAAAGCGCGCGGCTATCGCCGGGGCACTCAGGCTCCTCGCCAGCGTGAAGGGGGCGAACAGCGGCGAGCAGAACGCGGCCAGGCCCCAGGTGTGAACTTGGGTGTGAACCAGGGGGGGTACCCCTGAGCTAAGTATCGAGCGGGATACCGGATTCGAACCGGCGACCTTCAGCTTGGGAATCCCAGTGTGACGATCGTATAGACACTTACCGAGTTGGATGGAGTAGCGGTTCACCGACGACGATCCCGCCCTACTGTCGTATCGAGTTTGACTGACTCTCATGTAGAATGGGCACCAATGGGCACCAAAACCGGACCCGAGGACCGGGGAACAATCGTCGACATCGACGAGCGGATGCTTGAGCGCTACGAACTCGCGCCCGGCGTCGCACGCGTGAAGCTGTGGGACCGCCGGCTAACCGGATTCGGCATCGTGATCGGCCGCCGGCACCACACGTTCGTCATGCGCGCCTACGTCCGGGGCCAGGGCGAGCGCGGCCGGCATCAGGTAACGCTCGGGCGCTGGGCGCCGAGCAAGCTCCGCGCAGCCGACGAGATGGTCCGTGCTCAGACCATGACCGTCAAGCAAGCCCGCGACGCGGCGCTCGCGCAACGTGGCGCGATGCGGACCGGCGAGGATCCCACCGGGGAACCCAAGCGCGACGCGAGCGGCCCGACGTTCGGCGAGGCGCTCGCGGTCCACGTCGATCGGCTGCGTCGCAAGGGGGGACAACCGCGCAGCATCGAGGTGATCGAGCGCGAGTGCACCAAGCATCTCGGCGACTGGTTCGAGCGTCCGCTCCGGGAGATCACGCGCACCGAAGCGCGCGAGCGCCACGAGCTCCTGACCGAGAAGCACCCGATCAACGCGGACAGGGACGACGACGAGCAGCCCGATCGTCGTCGCACCGGCGGGGGCTACCTCGCGAACCGGGTCATGCGGCACGTTCGCGCCATCTGGAACACGGCCGAGCGCGAGCATGACCTGCCCCGGTGCCCGGTGATCGCGGTGGCCTGGAACAAGGAATACCGGCGACAGGAGCCGATCCCGTGGGCGGACCTTCCGGCGTGGCGCCGCGTCGTCGACACGCTCTCGCCGATCCGGCGTGACTACTCGCTCCTCGTGCTCCTCACCGGCCTGCGTCGCAACGATGCGGCCACGATCCGGTGGGAGCACGTCAACTTCGAGGCGCGCACACTGCACCGCCCGAATCCGAAGGGCGGACGAGACCGCGCGTTCACGATCCCGCTGTCGCGTGCATGCGTCGAGATCCTCGAGCGGCGCAAGCGAGAGAACCTCGACGATCATGGATGGGCGTTTCCTACGGACGCGCTCAAGAGCAAGCCGTGCCACCTGTGCGCCGCGCTGGGGTTGCCGCCGCACGCCGCGGGCGCCCGCATCCATCTCATCGAGGCGAAGGGCGCCGATGAGCTCGTGAGCCCTCACAGGCTCCGCGACACGTATACGAGCGCGCTCGCCGAGGTGGGTGGGATCAGCGGGTACGCGATCGACGTGCTGACGAACCACCGGCCGCCGCGCGGCTCGGTCACGGCCGGCTACATCTCGCTGTCGACCGAGCACCTCGCAGAGTGCCAGGAGCGGGTGAGCGAGTTCCTGATCGCGAAGATGAACCCGCCACCCGTGCGCACGCAGCTACGCGCGGCGTAACCGCTTCCCAGCTCGGGGATGGGAGCGGGGATCACGTGGCCCTACCAACGACCACAGTCGAGGCGGGTTGGTCGCACCGAGGGTCGCTGTCAGGGGCACCGGCTACCGTCCTCGTCACCCGAGCAACCGCCGAGCTGATCCCTCGCGCGGGGCCGTGTCCTGGCACGGCCAGCTCGGGTTTCCTATCCAGGACCGCCAGGAGCGGAACATGGATACGGAACACGATGAGGACGAGTTCCTTCGTCTCTTGAGCGCGCTCGACATCGATCACGATGACCCGCGACTGGTGAAGCTTCGAGCGCACCATGCCACGCTCACCCCCAACGAAAAGCAAGCGCTGTGTCAACAGCTGCGGCAGGCGGTGGAGGAGCGACGACAAGCGCTTGACCGCGCGATGGCACGCCGGATCGTCGGTGAACCCGGCTATGAACTTGGCCGAAGCCGGACGGAAGACGTCCTCTTACGCCAGTTGAAGGCTCACGGGATCGATCCCGTGCAGTGGTTCGCGCTGCCTCGCGATGCGCGGGATCGAGCGTTCAAGGAAGCTGGCCGAACACGTTTCAAGGCGTGGTGCGCGGGACGCGGAGCAACACCCAGGAAGATGGGGGAACGGCTCTTCTCCGACGCGGAGCTGCGCGTAGTGACGGAGATCGACAAGGCAACAGGCGATCTCATGAAGGCACTCAAGAAGCTCCACAACTTGGGTCTCTCGGCCGGTACCACGGCCAAGTGGATCCAGTTCCACACGGATCTCCGATGGAGCTACCCACACGAACTACCGACCCTTGAGCGATTCATCGAGCGTACGTGGTCCGAAGACTCGGGCCTACGCCTCCCTGGTAAACACGAGGCGCGTCGAAAGCGAAAATCCGAGTTCAAGGGGCGGATCGAGGCTTTCCGCAAGGCCGTGACCGAGTGGCCGGCGGTTCTCAAGACGAAGCTCGCCCTCGCGCTTGAGCTCCTGCGCGAGGCAAGCGACTCCGGGCAGGTAAGCGGCTCGCCGGCCTCGCGTGGAGACGCCGAATCCATGCTCGAGTACATGTGCACGATGCAGGGGCTGGACGTGAGCCGCCGCAACTCACGTACGACGTGAGCCGCCGCAACTCACGCTATCTGGCGTGAGCCTCCGGGTCTCACGTGATCTTCGGGCTGGGCGCATCTATCAATAGAAGCGCCATGCAGCACCACACGAGCAAGTTAGGCGCTACCGCCGACGAACCCAGCACAGCCGATCGGGTCTACGTGGACGATCGCGAGCTGGCGCGCCGCACGCCCCTCGCGCGCGCGACCTGGCAGAAGATGCGGATCGAGGGGAAGGGGCCCACCGTTCGGAAGATCGGTCGCCGATGCGTCTACCTCTGGAGTGAGGTCGTCGCATTTCTCGAGTCGCATCGGATCACGACGGACTCCACCGGGCCCCGGTGATCGGCCACGCCGTGACCACCGCCAACATTCCGGCCCGCGGACAGCGGACGCTCCATGCCGCGGGACACTGAAAATGAACGGCCGCATCGACGCGGACGCGGTCCGCTCCAAGCTCACCGGAGCGATGGTTCTCGCTGTCTACGCACCAGACGTGCGCGGCGGGCGTACCTTGAGGCTCCGCGAGTGTCCTCGCTGCAAGCGCCGGCAACGTCGCATCGCGTGTACCGTCGATCGCGATACCGGGCGGTGGATCCACCATTCCGGCCCCGGTGGAGCGGCCGTCTGCAAGGGTGACGCGATAGATCTCGTCGCGGCATTCGAGGGACTTGATGCGCGACGGGATTTCCAGCGCGTGCTCAAGGTGGCCGCGCGGATCGCGGGTGTCGGGCCTGACATCGACACTGCCGAGCTGGCACGTATCCAGGCCCGGCACCGGGCCACGTGCGAGGCTCGCGATCGACGCGCAGCCGCGGAACGCGCACGGGGCGAAGCGATGGTACCGATGCTATGGAACGCGCTCGATCGGCGCCACCTTCCAGGCGAGCGCTACCTCACTGGCCGCGGGCTTGATCTGGCCGAGCTACGCCAGCTCGGCGACGTCGTGCGGTTCTATCGAGATGGCTCGCCCGCTGTGTTGATCCACGACCTCGAGACGGGTGCGCCGATCAACATCATCCGGCGGCAGATCGATCGCGAGCCGAAGATCCTGTCACTCGGCCTCGGCGATGTACTGGGTACGGATGGCGTCGTCGGCACGTTCAGCACGCTCGGCACGCTCGCCGGCCGCGTCACCGACATCAATCTAGATGGCGTTGACGTGGCAGTTCTCGTCGAAGGCTTGGCGGACTCGCTCGCCGCGCTACTCGCGTTCCCGACGTGCGCCATCGTCGGCGCGAACGGGGCGCACATGATGCCGCGCGTGGCCGCTGCCATCGCACCGCGGCTCGTCGCCGCGCGCGGGTGGCTGCTCGTCGCGGTCGATGACGACGAGCAAGGCGTCGCAGGCGCAGGTGATGCGATGCGCGCCGCTATCAATGCGGGGCTCGTGCTCGATGAGAGCGTCCGCGCGATCGAACTCGGCGCGCACCACGATCTTGCCGATGCGTGGCGCGCCGGTTGGCGGTGGACATGGCCGGACATGGCCGGCAAGCCAGGCGGTGCAGCATGACGGCGGCCAAGCGAGCCACGGAACGCGCACGGAACGGCCCCGCGCCAGGGAGGCACGGCGGCGAGGCTTACGCGGGCACTCAGGGGGAGCCGCAACCTGTGGCACCAGAGCCGGACCCGTTCGAGGCCGAGGTCGCGCGCGCGCTGGCCGACGTATGCGCCGAGCTCGGCACTGACAACACCAAGAACCACGCGCCGCTGTTCGGCGTCGACGCAGCGAACTTGCTCGGCGAGGAGTTCCCCGACACGCAATGGCTGGTGACCGGGCTCATCACGCGTGGTGGCACCGCCGTGATCGGCGGACTTCCGAAGGCAGCGAAGAAGACATGGCTCGCGACAGAGATCGCGGTGGCGGTAACGACGGGCACCAAGGTGTGCGGCGAGTTCTTTGCCCGGCTCGGCACGGTCCGCTACTTCTACGCCGAGGACACCAGGCGCCAGATTCGCAACCGAATCCGCGCGCTCCTCGAAGGGGCTGGCCGCACGATGCCCATCGAGCGCCTGTATCTGGAACCGCGCGGTTCGTTCCTCGATGTGACGCGAGACGAGGATCTCGCGTGGATCGTCGCGTCGTGTCGGCGGGGCGGCAAGCTGGATCTCCTGGTGCTCGATCCGCTCCGCGACGTCCACAGCGGCGAGGAAGACAAGAGCGACAGCATGCGCGATGTCATGCGCCGGCTACGACTCCTCGGCGAGATCCTCGACTGCACGGTGCTCGCGGTGCACCACGCCGGCAAGCCGAGCGAGGCCAACGCGAAGCGCGGCGGAGGGCAGCGGCTGCGCGGCTCGGGCTCGATTCACGGCTCCATCGACTCCGGGGTCTACTTTCTCGATTGCAAAGGTGACGGCGTGGGCACGTTCAAGAACACCGTCGAGTCCGAGATCAAGGGCGCGAGATCCGCCGGGATCTTCACACTCGCGCTGCAGATCGTGGATGACGACTCCGGCGAGGCGGTTTGTGCGACGTGGAAGGTCACGCGCGAGGCGAGCGCGGCGAAGCTGTCGACAAGGGCAGAAGCCGAGGCTGCGAAGGCGGCCGATGATGAGAAGGTATTCGCGTTCGTGCGCCAGCTGGCTACGCGGGGCGAGCACCTGACGCGGCGCGCGCTACGTGAACACGACGAGCGGCCGATCGCCGTGAACCGAGTCACCGCGGCTCTCGATCGCCTGATCGACGCGGTTCGGTTACGCCTCGTGGGCAGCGAGGTTCATCTTCCCGAAGTGCCACAAGAGGATAAGTCGTAAATGGTTCAGTGGTTCAGTGTGGTTCAAAACGGTTCGGCTGGACCGTGGTTCAGTGGATCGGTGGTTCAGCCCCCCTATAGAGGGGCGAACCGCCTGAACCATTCCCTCGAACCGCGAGCACCGCCACCGCCGCGATTCGCCGCCGGGCCGAGCGGTGCGGTTCGAGCGCCTCGGCCGCCAGGCCACCGCGAGCGTGGGCGGCCTACAGGAACAGCGGGTTCCCGCCGTGACGGTTCGGGTGCCGCTGTGCGGCGCTGGGCGACGTCGAGCCGGGCCGGGATGAGCCGGGCCGGGATCGCTTACCCGCCGAATTCCGGCCGGTTTGTAATGTGTATCATAGACACCATCCCCCCGCATCCAGGTATCACCTGAGCCTGCATGAACCCGGACCTGAGCTCTGCGGGAGACGCGCAGCGCCAACCCCGGCCAACCCGAGCTCCTGCAGCGGTGCCCTGATGGCCTGGAACCAGCGCCCGGGACCGAGTGGCAGCGGCCCTAGGGACCCCTGGATGCGCCAGTTCTTGAGGCGCGGGCCCGAGCAACAGGCCGTGATGCTGACCGCGCTGCGCGAGCGCCTGCAGCGTGACCTCGAGCGGCGGCCCGACGCGCTATTCGGCAAGGAGTGGGTGCGCGTCGCCCGGCTCTACCAGCGTGGCTACCGCCACCGCGCGCAGCAGGAACTCGAGGCGGCCAAGGACGAGCTCCGCGCCGAGATCGAGCGACAGCGGGCGCTGCCGGCGCCGGACGCGACGAGCGTGCAAGGAGAAGCCGTTGCACCACGCGCGGAGGCGATCGCTGCCGCGCACGACGTGAGAGGTGGCGGTCGCCGGCGAGCGCCAGGTGGTTGCGGCTTCGGCCTGGACCTGCGCGAACAGCGAGACCACGTGCGGCTTCCTTGAGGGAGGCCAAACGACGGGCCTCGAACTGGGCCTCATAAAGTTAAGTACAGCTGCCGCCGGTGCTGCAGCAGACGTATGCCGTCCGGTCAGGTGTGAGCATCAGCTTGTCGCTGCAGCACTCGTGCGAGTTGTTGACACGCGCCCCGTCGGGCTTGCAGTCTCGCGGTGCGGCTGCTGCCGGCGCCGAGCTCGAGCTCGATGCCGGTTCGGATGTCGCTGCAGACGACGAGGATTCCGGCGTGCTTTCGTTCGCGGGCTGCTCACCGGCCGGCTGCTCGTCTTCCCCGCCACCACTGTCCCTCCCGCTCGGCGCGTATACCGGCGGCGCGTAGTCACGGACGATGCCGAGCACGCCGATCCGAAGCAGCCGGTACCCGCGCGGGACGTCGATCGCTGTCATACGGTGGACGTACATCGCGATTACGGTCGGCCCGCTGATCCTGATGTTCGCACCACGCCAGAAGTCGTGAGCGCAGCCCTGGAGCGATAGCTTGTAGTCACCCTGCTTGACGTCATAATCGTGCCACTGTCCCGGCGGCAGGCCGAAGTACGGCAGCCAATTCTCGGGCGGATTCGTCGAGCCGATCGGTGCCAGCGAGAAGTTGCACGTTTGGTTCGCGACTCCGTTGAACACGAGGAGGGGAGTGTTGCCTTTGGAATCCGCCGGCACATGACCGAAAACGCCACACCCGGACAGGACCCCGATACACACACACACACCGAGCTTTGTCATGAGGCATCATAGACAGGTGGCCGATCAGATCGCAGCGAGTCACGCGCGATCTAACGCTAGCCTACCCTTGTCACCTTCGACGCTCGCCAGAAATGACCCGGGGCTGCTCGTCAGAAATGACCCACCGACCCTGATCGACTACGAGAGCGCGTGGCCGGCGACGGGTGCGGGTGCGTGGTGTCGGGACCGGCGGGCGTCGTGGAGTCGGGCGATGGTCGTGGCGCTGTGCGCAAGAAGCGTCCACGTTGCATATGCCAGCGATGGTTTCTGCCTGACGCTCGGGTCGGCGCTCGGCAGCGGACCTGCGGCGCCGCAAGCTGTCAGCGCGCGCGCCACGAGCGAGCGTGCCGAGAGTGGCGCGACGCGAATCGCGACCACGATCGAGGACGTCGTTGGCAAGACACACTTGGCGCGGCCAAGGCAGAGCCGGCATCGGCACCGCCAGCGGCCAATGCGCCACCCCCGGTAGCGGGAGTGCCCTGGGATGTCGTGCAAAACGAGATGCGCGTGGAAGGTCGCGTGATCCTTGCGAGAGTAGTCCGAGTAATCGGGGGGGCGTGCAAACGAGATGCGAAGGCAAGCCGCGGAAATAGCTACGGGAGTAGCGAGACTGCCCGGGTAGCGCCGCAAACCGAGATGGAGGGATTCCCGTAGTCCCGGCAGCCTGCCCAGCGTGGAGGTGGAGCCGCACCAGCTCGGGCTCCGGCATCGTGATGGTCGCGGACCTGGGAGCTCACCGGCGAGGGTGGGCGCGACCGTGGCGCTCGCGGCGCACCAGCTCGGCGGCGGTAACGGCGGCAGTCGGTCGGCCTCGAGGCGCGCGGGCTGGTCGCGGTGGGTGCGAGCTGGACCTCGCCGGCGACCTCGGCCCGGCCCGGCGCGGTGGAGCGGTTCGCTGGTCGCGGTGGCGGGCGGCGCTGGTCGTGGACCTGCTGCGCGCGGCGGGCAGCGGCGGCGACCTCGACGCGCCGGCACGATGTCGCCCACAAGAGCTGGCGCCCGAACCGCACGGCGTTACCAGCTCATGCCTGCGCGCGCATCACTTCGGCAGCTACACGTACAGCGTTATCAAGAATATCCTGTGCCAAGGACTCGACACCTGCAACCGGTCCCTCGACGCCAACCAGCGGCCCACTTCCAGCGCCGCGCTTCGCTCACCCATCGGCGAGCTCCTGCATCGCACTAGCGCAAGCATGACCTGCCCCGGTGCCCGGTGATCGGCCGCCGAGTGTAAGGCTGCCGACAGTTGGGTGGGGCAAGGACAGACGAGTCCATCGCGACCGGGCGTGGTCGGTGGCTGCGGCTGCTACGGAGGATCTTGCCAGATGAGCTCGGCCTGGGGTGGG
>Ga0308176_10000506_pt1 | contig 24798 bp, 22 predicted proteins | sample PhyCR2_3_FD_203890 | JGI IMG/M metagenome (GOLD analysis project Ga0308176, IMG submission 203890) | Soil microbial communities from UC Gill Tract Community Farm, Albany, California, United States - DLSLS.C.R2 | ecosystem: Environmental > Terrestrial > Soil > Agricultural land | place: USA... | reverse complement strand
TTTCGACGTCGTTGGGTCGGACGGCTCCCTGTTCAGCGCGAGCTCGGCGTCATCGACCAGCTTCGCGATCCCGAAGTCGAGCAGCTTGGGGAGCAAGCGACTGGCGCGCTCGACCACCATGACATTCGAAGGCTTCAGATCGCGGTGCACGATCCCGCGGTCGTGGGCCGTCTGGACGACCTCGGCGACCCGCTCGAAGAACGGCACGAACTGCTCGAGCGTCAGGGGCCCACGTTCCTTGAGCCAGCGATGGAGGGCGATCCCTTGCACCATCTCCATCGCGATCCAGAACAGACCGTCGTCGTGCTCGATCCCGAAGGCGTACACGTGCGCGGCGTAGGGATGATCGAGCCGCGACGCGAGCCGGGCTTCGCGCATGAAGCGCTGCAAAACCACGTCGTTACGACGTAGTCGGCGATGCAGCACCTTGACGACGGCCTCCCGTCCGAGCAGCAGCTGCTCGCAGCGATACACCGCGCCAAAGCCACCCTCGGCGATCCGTTCGCGAAACACGAACTCACCCACGGTTCGCCCGCTGAGATCCTCACGCTCCCCCACGCTTTCTATACCTACACGGGTTACCGGGTCCGATCACCCCGAAAGATGCGGAGGTCTGGCCCCCCAAGCGATTCTATGTCGGTTTTTCGCTCCTCCGTCGCCTCTCTGGGGTATGGTGAACTCTGTGGGGGTGTGGCGGAGGTATCAGATCGTGTCCTCGAGCGGGACGCAAGGCACGTATCTGCAACGGTTGCTGGTGTTCACCACGGCCCGCAAGCGCGCGCCGGATGGCCTGATCGACGCCCTGTTCCGGCGATACCTCGTCGATCTTCGTTCGCTGCGGAGCCTCGACCTTGCAACGCCGCCTCACGGTATCCGTCGCGCCTCGCTCAGGTGAAGCGCGGAGGGGTTTCGGCCCGACCAGCATGGCGGAAAAAGCCTGAGCTCTGGCCCGGGCGCATCGCCATGGCGGGCCGCGTCAACCCGGCGCGATCCACGCAGAAATTGCCGGCAGATGCGACTCGATCAGCGAGAATCGACCGTGCCGGAGTTGTGCGTAAGCTGACATCTCGTGTGTATTGACTTTGGCCTCGACACCGACCCACCGTAGTGTGGGGATGCCCGAGAAGCCCACGCACGAGGACGAGGCCACCGAGCTTGCGTCCACCACCGCCGCGGTGGTGGGCAGAGGCAAGGCCACCCGCGAGTCCGCGCCACAGAGCCGCAGACATGGGCTCAAGTACGCCCCGGACAAGCGCGTCGGCAACTTCGTGATCGAGAGCTTCATCGCCGAGGGCGGGTTCGGCTCGGTGTACCGGGCGCGCCATGACCAGCTCGGTCCGGTCGCGCTCAAGGTCTCGCACCTCCCCGCGGACGAGCTGTCGACCGAGGTCCTCGCGCTGCAACAGAACGAGCTCGAGGCGCTCATCCAGCTGCGGCATCCGTCGCTGGTGCGCGTGCTCGACCACGGCATGCTGGCCGACCACCGCCACTACCTCGCGCTCGAGCTGATCGAGGGCGAGAACCTGCACCACTACATGGTGCGCCGGGGCCGGGTCGACGTCATCGAGGCGATCGGGCTCATGCGGCGGCTCGCCGAGGGCATCGCGCACTGCCACCAGTTCAAGATCCTCCACCTCGACCTGACGCCCAGCAACGTGATCGTCGTCGACGCCTACGCGCCGGACATCAAGATCGTCGACTTCGGCGTCGCGGCGTTTGCCGAGAACTGGCTCGACGTCGAGCGCCGGCCTGCCGCCGGGACGCCGCGCTACATGGCCCCCGAGCTGGTCGCGGATCCACCGGAGATCAGCAGCCACTGTGACGTCTACGCGCTCGGCCTCATCTTCTACGAGCTGCTCACCGGGCGGTTCCCGTTCGATGGCCCGAGCACGTGGGACCTGTTCGTCAAGAAGCGCGGTGGTGAGATGCAGCCGGTGACGGCGTACGTCCCCGAGATCCCCGAAGCGATCGCCACCATGGTGCACACGCTGCTCCATCCCGACCCGAGCCAGCGCGGGTTCAGCGCGGCGTCGCTGGGCAGCCACCTGAAGGATCTGTACTTCGACATCCTGCGGCGCACCGACGGCCGATCCAGCCGGGTGAGCCGCCCGACGCTGGACGTGCAGGTCAACAGCGTGCCGCTGGTCGGACGCGACGACGAGCTGCATACGCTCCTCGCGCGCGCCAACGTCGCGCTCCACGGACCGCACGAAGGTTCGAACGCGGCGGGCTGGGCGGTCGTGATCACCGGAGATCCCGGGATCGGCAAGACCCGGATCCTGTCCGAGCTGACCCACCGACTCGAGGTCGGCCGCTCGGCCACGGGCTACGGGCGCTGCCGCGAGCACGGCAACCTGGTCTCGTACGCCAGCTGGCGCGAATGCCTCGGCCAGCTCGAGCGCGCCGTCGCCAGGTCCACGCACCCCAACGCGGACACCGCGCGCGCCGCGATTCGCGAGCTGCTCGCCGACCCCGCGGTCGCCGATCTCTGCGTGCTGATCCCGGCGCTGGAGCCGGAGCGGCTCTCGGCCGCACCCGTGGCGTCGGCCGCGGGGACGCTCGACGTCGGGAGCAAGCGGGTCAGCCAGGCCGTCAAGCGCCTGGTCACCGCGATCTGTGCCCACATCCCGACCGCGCTCGTGCTCGAGGATCTCCACTGGGCCGATCAGGGCACGCTCGACATCCTGGGCGCCCTGGTCGCCTCGCCCCTGCCGCCCGGGCTCCTGATCGTGGGCACGGCGCGGCCCGAGCCGGAGCTGCCGGCGTGGCCGGCGCTCGATCGCCTCAGGCTCGAGCCGCTCGACGCGGGGCGCAGCGCCGACCTCCTCCGCGCCCTCGCCGGCAACATGAGCTCCGAGGTGATCGCCCGGCTCACGACCGCGGTCCCGTTGCTCGGCATGGGCAACCCGCTGGTCGACACGCAGGTGATCCTGCACCTCAAGCGCGAGGGCCTGCTCGGCCAGAACGCGCTGGGCCAGGTCGTCCTCAGCGAGCGGTTCGCCCACGACTACGTGCCCCCGACCTCCGTCTCGGCGGTGCTCGAGCGCCGGCTCCAGCACGTCCCCGAGTGGGCGCGCGAGGTCCTCGGGATCGCCTCGCTCATCGGGCGCGTGTTCCGGATCTCCGATCTCAAGCAGATCGCCGCGCCGGAGCTCGAGGCGCGGGACGTGGAGGACGCCGTGCGCCAGGCGGTCGACCTGTCGCTGGTCCGCGCCGACAACGACGAGTGCACGTTCGTCCACGACGTGATCCGCGATCACTTCAAGACGATCGTGCCGCCCGCGCGCGGCCCGGACCTGCACGCGCGCATCGCGCGGACGCTCCAGGCGCGCGAGACCCCGGCGGCCACCCTCGCCTATCACCTCGCGCAGGCCGGCGACGGCGCCGCGGCCGCGGCCAAGTACTTCGAGGGCGGCATCGAGGCCGACCGCGTGCACGATCTGGTCGGGTCCAGCAGCAACCTGCGCCAGGCGCTGGCGCTCTACCTCGAGCTCGCGCCCTCGAAGGCCCGCGATCGCGACCTCGCGCGCACCACCTACGAGCTGGCGCGGATCACGTGCCTGCTGGGCAAGACCCACGAGCCCCTCGAGGATCTCGAGCGCAGCCGGCGGGCGATGATCACGCCGCCCGACGACGCACAGGTCATGCTCGACAGCGCCTACGCGCGCGTCTACTACGCCCAGGGCGACTTCGATCGGGCCATGGACCACAGCGAGCGCTGCCTGGCGGTCACGGGCCCGGCGCTCGGCCCCTACCAGTGCGTGCCCGCCAACATGCTCGGCCGCGCGCTGTGCGCCTCGGGGCACTACGGGCCCTCGATCGAGGTGCTGCTGCGCGGCTGCGAGCTCTTGCGCGACGCCAACGACCTCGTCGAGCTGGCGCACTCCGAGGGCCTGCTCGGCACCTCGCTGGCGTTCGCCGGCGAGTTCGAGCGCTCGAACCGCCACATCGACGAGTCGTTGCGCCTCGCCGAGCTCCTCAATAACCCGGCGCGGCGCATGGGCGTGTGCCTCTACCAGACGCTGCACGCCGAGGCGGCCTTCCGGTGGGAGGACGGGATCCGGACCAGCGCGCAGCTGCTCGCCCACGCCGAGGACTACTCGATGGCCGGCCTGTACCTGTACCTGGGCACGCTGATGGCGGGCCGCCACCACTTCCACATCGGCGAGCTCCTCCGCGCCCGTCACCTGCTCAGCAACGCCATCAACCTGTCGACGATCTTCGGCATCCGGACCGGGCGATCGTGGGCCCATGCCTTCCTGGGCGACGTGTTCTTCATCGACGGCCGGCTCGAGGACGCGCTGCGCTGGTACGCGACCGGGAACGAGATCGCCCGCGAGGGTCGGGGCGACGGCTGGGGCCTGCCGCTCACGCTCATCGGCATGGCGCACGTGTCGGCCTGCCTCGGCGTCGAACGCGCCCGCGTGATCGAGCTCGCCGAAGAAGCGTTCCGGGCGTTCGAGGCCGCCGGCAACATCACGGCGATGGCGACCGGCCTCGTGCGCTACCTCGAGGCCCTGGCGGCCTACGGAACCGACGACGACGGGCACAGCGCGGCGGCGCGGGCGCGGCTCGCCGGCATCCTCGAGAAGATCGGCGTGGCGCGCTGTGACTTCTGGCCGGTCCTGCCGGCCAGCGCCACGGACGCCGAGCGCGCGCGGCCGGCGCCCGACTACTGGCGTGACCGCGCCGGCAGCGAGGTCGTCGCGACGGCCTCCGGCCAGGTCGGCCGGGACAGCCAGTCCTTGCTCGTCAACCTCAGCACGATGGATGGGTTCGTCCCCGCGTTCGCGGCCCGCCAGCTTCGCTGAGCGCGGGCAGCCCTGCCACGCCGGTGGCGACGGTAGGCGGCCCGCCGCGTTGACAGCGACCTGCCGGCGTGATCTCGTCCACGCGAGGGGCGAAATGACGATGGATACCCAGACCAGCACTGTGCGACGCGCATCGCGTCTGTTCTCTCGCAAGCCGGTGCCGCGCAGCTCGTCGCGCGCGCGCCTGCAGGAGCTACTCTCGCACGCCGACATCGTGATCGACGGCGGTCGGCCGTGGGATCCGCGCGTGAAGGACGAGCGCTTCCTGGACGTCGCGTTCGCCGGCTCGCTCGCGATCGGCGAGGCGTACATGGACGGCCTGTGGGAGTGCGACGACCTCGCCGAGCTGGTCGCGCGGTTCCGCCAGGCGTCGCTCGAGGAGCGGTTCCAGATCGGCTCCGACGGCCTGCGCGTCGTGATGGCCCGGCTCAAGAACATGCAGAGCCGCATGCGCTCGGTCGACATGGGCAAGCGCGTCTACGACGGCGCGATCGATCTGTTCTCCGCCATGCTCGATCCGCGCATGGTCTACTCGTGCGGGTACTGGGCGCGCGCGGGAAACCTCGCCGAGGCGCAGGAGCACAAGCTCGACCTCGCCTGCAAGAAGCTCGGCCTCAAACCCGGCATGCGCGTCCTCGACGTGGGCTGCGGCTGGGGCAGCTTCGTCGGCTACGCCGCCGAGAAGTACGGCGTTGCGGCGGTCGGCATCACGATCTCGAAGGAGCAGGCCGACTACGCGCGCAAGCGCTACGCCGGGCTCGACGTCGAGATCCGCTACCAGGACTACCGCGACGTCGCCGGCTCGTTCGACCGCGTGTTCTCGGCCGGCATGTTCGAGCACGTCGGGCCGCGCAACCACCGCGTCTACTTCGAGACGATCGCGCGCGTGCTCAAGTCCGACGGCCTGTTCCTGCTCCACACGGTCGGCGGCAACCGCTCGCTGCACTCGGTCGACTCGTGGATCGACAAGTACATCTTCCCCGACTCGGTCATGCCGTCGGCGTCGCAGATCACGCACGCGATCGAGAAGCTGTTCGTCGTCGAGGACTGGCACAACTTCGGGCCCGACTACGACAAGACGCTCAGCGCGTGGTTCCAAAACTTCGATCGCAACTACCACACGATCAAGGACAAGTACGACGAGCGGTTCTACCGGATGTGGAAGTTCTACCTGCTCGCCTGCGCCGGCACGTTCCGGGCCCGCGTCGACCACCTGTGGCACTTCGTGCTGTCGAAGAAGGGCCTGCGGGGAGGGTACGAGGCGGTGCGGTAGTGCGGCGGGCAGTCGCAGGCGACCGGCTGTTCCTCCGCAACGTGATCTGGTTCGCCTCCATGCACCTGTTACCGCTCGGCGCCCTGGTAACGGGTGCGCCGGCCTCGGTGTGGAGCGCCGCGGCGATCCTGTACTGGGTGCGCATCTGGTTCGTCACCGCCGGCTACCACTGCTACTTCGCGCATCGCGCGTTCAAGACCGGCCGCGCGTTCCAGTTCGTGCTCGCGCTCGGCGCCGCGACCAGCGGTCAGGGCAGCGCGCTGCGCTGGGCGGCCGCGCACCGCTATCACCACGCGTACTCCGATCAAGACCTCGATCTGCACTCGCCGGTCAAGCGCGGCTTCTGGTACGCCCACATTGGCTGGCTGTTCAGCACACGCTACCTGGAGCCCTCGGAGCCGCGCTCGGGGCCGTTCGTGCGTTACCCCGAGCTGGTCTGGCTCGAGCGCTACTCGCATGTGCCGACGTTCACGCTGATGGGCGCAACGCTCCTCTTGTGGGGCCTGCCCGGGCTGTTCATCGCGTTCGGCTTGTCGACGATCCTCGTCTACCACGCGACCTTCACCGTCAACTCGCTCGCGCACGTGTTCGGCTCGCGGCCCTATCCGACCACCGACGACTCGCGCAACAACTGGTTCGTCTCGCTGATCATGCTCGGGGGAGGCTGGCACAACAACCACCACCGCTACCCGCAGTCGGCGCGCCAGGGCATCAAGTGGTGGGAGTGGGATCCGACCTACTACGCGCTGGTCGCGCTGTCGTGGATCGGCGTTGTCTGGGACATCCGCGTGCAAAAGGAGCCTGCGCTCGTCCGCGCCTCGGCGGCCTCCCGATGAAGCTTCGACGCTCGAGACCTTGCACCTGAGGCGCCGGTCGCGCCGGTCGCGATGCGCCTCAGCCAGGCGGCGATTCGCCGCCAGGGGTGCCAGACGTGCCAGACGTGCCAGACGTGCCGGAGCCGATCCTCTCCGCGATGTCGCGGTGGAACTCGGCGATGCCTACCTCGTTGCGCCCGAGGCGGGTCTCCGCGATCGCGCCCGAGGCGAGCCCCTCCTGCACCCGCTCGCAGACGCTGAAGTCCTGGTCGAGCACCTGGAGCGTGATGTGCCGGTTCTTCTCCCAGTACGTCTGCGCGCGCTCGTCGTCGGGCGCGCCCGCGAGCAGCATCGTGACGACGACGTGGCTCTCGCCCACGCTGACCGGGTAGGCCTCGATCAGCACCAGGTGGTCGGCCTGCGCCAGGATCGTGACGTTGGGGAAGATGAAGTAGACCAGGTTCGCGTGCCTGCGCAGGCTGCCGGGCGGGCGCGGGCCGTCGGCGAGGGCGGCGAAGCTGCGGCGCGGCAGCACCATGCGCTGGTGGAGGTCGAAGCGGTCGCGCAGCAGGAAGTCGTCGTGGAACATGGGGGAGATGGTGTCGTGGTGCGCGATGCGGAAGTGGTAGGTCTCGAGGCCGGCCTCGACGAGCACCTTCCAGTTGGCGCGCCAGGTGCGCGCGTGCGGCTGGTAGGCAAACGGGTGCGCGCGGCCGAGCGCCTCCAGCTCCGGCCCGAGCGGGCCCAGCGACGCGTCGAACCCCGCGCCGAAGTCGTCGGCGTTGCCAGCGGCGCTGTGATCGAGCGCCGCCCACACCATGCCCATGCGCTCGGCGGACGGTAGCTCGACCAGGCCGGGCCGCTCGCGCGCCGTCTCGGGGAACGCCTGCGGGCGGTTGATGCCGAGGAGGCGCCCGTCGGTCCCGTAGGCCCAGGCGTGGTAGGGGCACACGAAGCTGGGGCGCGCCGTGCCCGCGGCCTCCGACACCAGGCGCGTGCCCCGGTGGCGGCAGACGTTCAGGAACACGTGCGCGCGCCCCTCCTTGTCGCGCGTGGCGAGCAGCGGCGGGCCGTGGTGGTCGACGGTGACGAAGTCGCCTGGCTGCGCCAGCTGCGACGCCGGCGCGACCAGCACCGGTAGCCGGCCGAGCAGTGCGCGCCGCTCGGCCGCAAGGCGCCCCGGGTCGAGGTACTCGCCGACGGGGATCCGCGCCTCGCCCTCGGCCGCGTCGGAGCTTCCGGCGCTGAGGTGGACGAGCACGCGCTCGATGAGCCGCTGCTCGACAACTGGATCCATGCATCCATGGTAGCGCAGCCCACGGCGCCGCGCTGATCCCGGCGTGCCGATCGCCGAGTCCTCGGCCCTGCGCCGGGAGACTCCCGTCGAGCGCCTCCTCCGCCAGGTCCGCCGCGCAGGCCACGATCCGTCACCCGAGCGCCCAGATCCCGTCTCGACGTCCGGCCGCATGCAGCGCCGCGACCGTCGCCGGCCCTGGCACCCCGTCGACGACCAGCTTCGCTCCACCCTGATTGAGCTCGGCCTGCCGCGCCTTCCACACCTCGAGATCCTCACCCGCGTCGTGATCGAACAACTCGGCGCCGGCCTTCGCGAGGCGCGCAAAGATCTCATCACCAGGATCACCTCGCCCCCGCCGCTCCGTGTTGTCGCGGTGGCCAAAGATGCCGATACAGGACTTGCCACCGTCCGTCATGCGACAGAGCGGCGCGCCGCGGTACGGATGCTTCGGAATCTGAAACTGGATGCCGAAGATACGGCACAAGGCGGGGACGAGCTTGACCGCCGCGTCATACACCGCCTCGTGGATGCCACACCCGGACTCCTGGTACATCTCGATCCCGATCGACCACGCGTTGCTGACGGTGGCATGATAGGCCGCCGTCGTCGCAAGATCGCAAAGGCACGCGACCGTGCCGTCGTTGTCGATGACGATGTGCGCGCTGGACGGCGTGGGGTCGCCGCGCCACATGTCCGCGACGAGCTTGCCCTTGCCGCCGCCTCCGCGACCCGCCAGTACGCTCTGCGGCCAGTCGCCCTTCGTGGTGTGCAAGATGATCTGCCGCACCCAGGGGGTCGGCCGTTGCATGTAATCCTTGGGGTCGAGGCGACACCAGTTCACGTCGTTCGGATTGACGATGGTGAGATCCCCGACCGCGATCTCATTCTTGTTAACGAGCAGTCCCGGCATTCATCGGCTCCTTGCTAAACACAATTTCGCTGACCTCCACAAAAACACATCCGAGGCAATCTGATTGGTCCGTTCCGGCCCCGGTGGCGAGCCTCTACCGTTCCCCCGCATCATCGGCAGGACCATCCATCCGACAACTCCTCGTGATCACGACCGCTCTCAGCTATAGAGATGCGGGGTGTTGAACCATCGTTGTTCCTTAGAACACGGACGGCGCGCGAACAAGTAGTCGAATGGCTACCGCACGAGCGTCATGGGCCACCGGCCCGCACGCCGAGCGTTGCGATCAACTCGGCGCGTGACGAGACCTCCATCCGCACGAACAGCCGCGCCAGGGCCTTCTTGACCGCGTGCGTGGTGATCCCGCATGCCCGGCCGATCTGATCGTTGGTCAGGCCGTTCGCGACCAGCTGCACCAGCTGTTGCTGCCTTGGCGACAGCATGCCGGCCCCGGGAACCGCGCGGGCTCCCTGCGTGAGCCGTGTGAACGCCACCGAAGCATGGAGGCATATTGTATGTAGTCGTTGAGCATCAACGAGCGAGAACGCGGCGCACCCCCCCGGGCGCGCGACGCCGATCGCGCCACGCGGGGCGGACGCGTCCACGAGCTCTCCCGCCATGTAGGCCTCGAGCCCGAACGGCTGTTCTAGCTCGCGATAGAACGGCTGCTGTCGCCACTCAGCGTCGTCGAACAGATCATTCGAACGGATCACCCCGTGCCTGGTCAAAAGGATGGAATGAACCGGGTCCGCAGAACCGGCGGTGAACGCGATGTACCGGTTGACAAAGGTCTCGGGCGCCCCGGCCTGATGAACCTCGAAGCCGGTGGGCGTCTGCATGAACACACCGCAGACCGTTGCCCCCACGAGGCGGGGGGCACACTCCATCACGGCAGCGATGAGGTCCACGACGGTCACTGCAGATCGTGCTCGCCGCACGAAGGTCTGCAAGAGCTCTTCGCCTGCATTCTGGACCCACCTGATTCCCATCGCAATACTCCTGGGGATGGCGCACAGGCAGATACCAGTCCCGACTCCATCCAGGCGAGTAGCCGATCGGCTACTGCTCAGGTGTCTCGTCCGACGACAGGTTGTTCCTCGGGCGCGGCCGTCGCCGAAGCGACATTCGGCTTGCGCGGCAGATAACACCATCTCATCTTGCACTTCCACCGGTCTGCTCAGGAGCATCGGCGTAGTCACAAAAAATGTTTAGCGCAGTAGCGCACTCACCATTGACTCCGTTTGCGATTTGGCAGAATGTCCATAGCGCGCAGGACGAGAACAATGTTTGACGACCTGAATCGGACTATCGAAGTGCTACTGAAGGCGGAGCTACCCGCCGATGTCGCGAGCCAGGTTTCGATAAGCTTTGCGACTCCAGATGACTCGTTTCCACCCCAGGGACTCTCGCTGCCCGCGATCAACCTGTTCCTGTTCGAGGTCCGCGAGAACGCGTCGCTGCGCGAGGTGGAGCCGGTCCGCGAGCGGCGCGCCGACGGCACGACGGTGCTCGTGCCCCCGGCCGTGCGCATCGACTGCCACTATCTGGTGACGGCGGTCGCGACCACGCAGCTCGGATCCGAGATGGACGAGGCTCGGATCCTCGGCGCCGCGCTCCGAGCGCTGCTTCGCCATCGCGTGTTACCGGCGGCGGTCCTCCAGGGCTCGCTGGCTGGTCAGACGCCGCCGGTCCGCGCGGCGACCGTGCGACAGAACGAGAACCCGTCGAGGATCGATCTGTGGCACGCTTTGAAGGGCAAGCCGCGCGCGTCCTTGCACTATGCCCTGACGGTACCGGTCGATGTCGGTACCCCCCAGGACATGGCCAAGCCAGTCCTCCAGCTCGACGTGGGGGGGCCGTGATGCCGCGCCCGGGCTTCTTGTCGATCGACCCGATCACGCACCGCGCCGCGCTGGTCGGACACGTGCTCGACAAGCTCGACCAGCGCCCGCTTCCGGCTGTCACCGTCGAGATCATCGACGCGCCGGCCGCGTACCAGTCACGCCTGGCCACCCTGCGCCAGGGCCGGCCCAACGCCCGTCCCGATCGCCTCGTGACCGACGGTCATGGCTTGTTTCGCTGGCTGGATCTCCCGGTCGGGACCTACACGCTACGCGCATCGCTTTCCGGCACTCGCTATGCCATCGCGACCGCCACGGCGAGCGTCGTCGCCAGCACGCCGGCGTCTGCCGAGATCCTGCTTGTGCCCACCGCGGTCACCGGAACCGTCAGCGCCGATAACCCGGCCGGGCCACTCGCCATGGTTCGCGTGCGCATGCTCGACAGCGGCGAGGTCACGTTTGCCGCCGCCGACGGGAGCTTCACGCTCTCGCCGGTCGAGCCCGGTGCGGCGCGCGTCATCGAACTCAGCGCCCAGCGCTACATCACGGCGACGCGGACCGTGGTGTTGCCGCAGGGTCAAACCACCACCCTTCCCGCGATCACCCTCTTGCACAGCTGAGAACACGCACAGGAGCGTCATGGCCACCACGTACAAAGCACCCGGCGTATACGTCGAGGAAGTCCCCGCCGCCGCACCGATCACCGGTGTCGGCACCAGCACCGCCGCCTTCATCGGCGTGTGGCCCGATCCGTGGCCCGACCCGGCCGCGGTCGAGCCCGACAAGACGGTGGTCCCCGCCACGATGACCAAGCCTGCAAAGCTCGGCGACATCGTGCCTTGCACGAGCTTCACCGACTTCAAGCAGGCGTTCGGCGACTACTCCGCTTCCAGCACGGGGCAAAATCAGCTCGCCCACGCGGTGCGCGGGTTCTTCGACAACGGGGGCACGTTCTGTTACGTCGCGCGCGCCGCCACCGAAGCGGACATCGACAGCGTCGTGCTCACCAAGCTCGAGGCGTACGACGATATCGCCATGATCGCGGCACCCGGCGTTCCCGCCGATGTCACCAAGCCGGCGGCGATCTCGGCGATCGTCACCCACTGCACCAAGATGGGCGATCGGATCGCGATCTTCGACGCACCTGCGAGCGTCGTGGACCTGGTCAAGGATCTGAGGCCGCTGCTTCCCGGTGGCGCGACCTCGCTCTATCCGGCCACCGACTTCGGCGCCGTGTACACGCCGTGGCTCAACGTGTACGACGCCGCGACCAAGACGACCAAGGCGGTCCCGCCGAGCGGCCACATCGCGGGCATCTATGCGCGCACCGACGCGACGCGTGGCGTCCACAAGGCGCCTGCCAACGAGCAGGTGCTGGGCGCGATCAGCCCTGCCGTGCAGATCGGCAAGGCGCAGCAGGCCGAGGTCAACCTGATCGGCGGCAACTGCATCCGCGTGCTGAACGGCGCGATGAAGGTGTGGGGCGCGCGCACGCTCGCGAACGACAGCTCGCCCGGCGCGGCGCCGCTCCACAAGTACGTACCGATCCGCCGGCTGCTCAGCTTCCTCTACAAGTCGATCGATCACGGCACGCAGTGGGCCGTGTTCGAGCCGAACGGCCCCGACCTGTGGGCCCGCGTCATCCGCAACGTCGGCTCGTTCCTGACCAGCGTGTGGGCGCAGGGCGCGCTCGCCGGGACCGTCGCGCAGGAGGCGTTCTACGTCAAGTGCGATGCGGAGAACAACCCACCCGATCAGCGCGCCAATGGCCTCCTGATCGTGGAGGTCGGCGTGGCGACGGTGTTCCCCGCCGAGTTCGTCGTGTTTCGCATCCAGCAGTACACCGGCCCGATCAAGTGAACCATGGTGTCCAGCTCTCGCAATCGTCCCGGGGTGACCGTCGAGCAGTTCTCGCCGCCACCGGCGCCCGACTTCCGCACCGGCGTCGCCGGGTTCCTCGGGCCTGCGGTCGGGGTCGGGACGCCACCCGTGCGCTTGCCGGACCCGTTGCAACCGGGCGCCAGCGACCCGCAACAGCCGTTCACGACCTGGCACGACTTCACCGCGGCGTTCCGCGGCGACAAGGGCTGGCTCGCCGACCGCTGGGTCCCGGATGAGCTGATGTGGAACGCCGTGCAGGGCTACTTCCAGAACGGCGGCACGCGGTGCTGGGTCGTGTTCTACGATCAGGGTGCCGGAGACACGCGCGCGGCGCTCGAGGCGGCCGTCGCGAAGCTCGCCCAGATCGACGACGTCGACCTGGTGTGTGCGCCCTCGCTGATGGCGCGCGCGGACACCGCGCTCGCGCTCCAGCAGCAGCTGATCCGCAGCTTCGAGCTCGTCGGCGACGGTGGACCGCGGCGCGATGACTGGTTCTTGCTGCTCGATCCGCCCGAAGCGGCCACCGAGCTCCCGGCCCGGATCGCCGCGCTGCGCGCCGCGCCGAGCAATCACCCCGAGAACATCGCGATCTACTATCCGTGGGTCCGGCTCGGCGGGGACGGCGAACCGCCGCCGCTCCCGCCGGGTGCCCAGCCGCTGCAGCGCGTGCCGCCGAGCGGCCACGTCGCAGGGATCTTCGCGCGCACCGATCAAGAGGTCGGTGTCTTCAAGGCGCCGGCCAACGCATCGATCGAGGGCATCGTCGACGTCGCCGACGTCGATGACATCGAGGCGGCGAATCCGCTGCGCGCGTTCCCCGGTCGCGGAATCCGCGTGTGGGGCGCTCGCACCCTCGCGGCCGGCCCGGCGGCCGGCGCCGACCAGTACGTCAACGTCCGGCGGCTCATGCTGACGCTCGAGCGCTGGCTGGTGCGCGCACTCGACTGGGTCGTGTTCGAGGCCAACGACTTCCGGCTGTGGGTGCGCATCAACCGCGAGCTGAACGCCAAGCTCGGCGCGCTGTTCCTGCAGGGCGCGTTCGCGGGCACGACGCCGGACGAGGCGTTCAGCGTCAAGTGCGACGCCGACAACAATCCCGATGACGTTCGCGCCGGCGGGAAGCTGCAGATCGATATCCAGATCGCACCGCTCGTTCCCAAGGAGTTCATCCAGATCCGCGTGGTCCGAAGCGCGGAGGGGCTCACGGTAACGTGACAAGCAATCATTCACTCAATCTCAGGAGCACGCGATGGCACTGAACCGCAAAGATCCGTATTTTGGCTACAACTTCGCCGTCGAGCTGGATGGCATCACCCGGATGGGCTTCAAGGGGTGCACCGGCCTCGACAGCAACACGACCTCGACCAAGTATCGCGAGGGCACCGACACGTCGCTGGCGCAGCGCGAGCTCCCCGCGTTGCTGAACCACTCGGCGATCACGCTGACCCGCGGGCTCACCGACGACCGCGCGCTGTGGGACTGGCGCAACGACATCGCCCAGGGCAAGGGGACGCGCCACGACATCTCGATCGTGCTGCGCAACGACACCGGAGAGGAGAAGATCCGGTGGAACCTCAAGAACGCCTTCCCCACCAAGTGGTCGGGTCCGAGCTTCGACGCCACGGCGGACGCGGTCGCGATCGAGACGCTCGAGCTGACCCACGAAGGCGTGGACGTGCAGAAGTGGTAGCTCCGTCCCAGAGCGAGTTTCCGTTCGAGCTGCCGTGCGGGTTTCGCGATGCCGACGGCACGCTGCACGGCAGCGGCGTGATGCGGATGTCGACCGCCTACGACGAGATCGCGCCGCTCAAGGACGCCCGCGTCCAGGGTAACCCCGGCTACCTCGTGATCATCCTGCTGTCGCGGGTGATCACGAAGCTCGGCACGCTCGAGCACATCCATCCCAAGGTGATCGAGAACCTGATGTCGGCCGATCTCATGTTCCTGCAGGACCTGTATCGCCGGATCAACGAGACCGGGCACAGCCGCCTCGCCGTCACGTGCCCGCACTGCCAGGGAGACTTCGAGGTCGAGGCCAGCCCGGTGGGGGAATCGTGAGCTACCCCTCGGACCGGCTCTTCGAGGAGGTAGCGTACATCGCGCGATACCTGCACTGGCCCTACGACCAGGTGATGGCGCTCGATCATCGCGAGCGCCAGCGCTGGGTCGCCGAGATCGCCCGCACGAACGAAACCCTGAACGAAGCCGGACACCGCCGGTGACCGGATCGCACCACGAGAGGACCCTGTGAGCTTCCCCCTTGGACTGAATACCGCATTGACCGGCGCGCTCGGTGCGCTCGGAAAGCGTCTCGATCCCTACCTGGCCGTCAACTTCATGGTCGAGATCGAGGGACTGCTCGTCGGTGGCTTCAGCAAGGTCGAGGGCCTGGAGTCGGAGATCGCGACCGAGGACTACATCGAGGGTGGGCGCAACGACTACGTCCACAAGGTGCTCAAGGGCACGACGTACTCGCCGATCGTGCTGTCGCACGGGCTCACCGACAGCGACGCGCTGTGGTCCTGGCACGAGAAGGTGCGGCGCGGGGTGATCAAGCGCAAGAACGGCACGTTGATGCTGCTCGACACCCGGCGGCTGCCGGTGGTGTGGTGGGACTTCGCCGACGCGCTGCCCGTGAAGTGGGTCGGGCCGTCGTTCGACGCCAGCGCCGACAGCCAGGTCGCGATCGAGCGCGTCGAGCTCGTCCACCGCGGCATCACCAAGCCGTTCGCGAGCCAGCTGCTGTCGATGGGGCGCGGCATCGCCGCGGTGGTGAAGTAGATGCCGGCCTGGGAAACCAGCATCGACCGGGCGCTCGCGTCACGGCTCGCGCGCCCGCTCGTCCAGCCCGGCGTGATCCGCATGGCGCTCGTACGCCGGATCCTGGCCGGCATCGCGGCGCTGACCGGGCGCCTGCCGATGCTCGCCCGGTTCGGCCGATCCCGAGAGCTCGCCGCGACCACGCGGATCGTCCATGCGCAATGGATGCGGTCGACGCCGGAGGCCCATGCGACGACACCGCCGGCCGCCCGCCCGATCGTCCACGCCGTGCCGAACCGCACGGTCGAACGATCGTCGATCCCGGTCGTGACGCGCGAGCTTCCGGTAGCTGTGACGGCGCGCTCGAACGCGCCGAGCCACGCGATCGCGGACGGCGTGGACCTGGTCTCGGGGCCGCTCGCGTCACGCGAGCTCCCCGCGACGGCCCTCCTCGAAGCTGGGAGCCGCGCTCGGCCCTCCAGCTCGGCATCCGTGTCTCCAGCGTCCGCTGCAGCGCAGGTCGGCGAGCTCGTCGCCGCACAAGAACCACGGCCGGCCACGCGGATCGGCGAGCTCGTCGCCGCGCAAGAGCCACGGCCGACCACACGGATCGGCGAGCTCGTCGCCGCGCAAGGGCCACGGCCGACCACGCGGATCGGCGAGCTCGTCGCCGCGCAAGGACTGGTCGGCGAGATCGTCGCGGCGCCAGAACCACGCGCGGCCATGCCTCAGAGCTCGCCCGATCGCGTGCGCACCGCTGACCCCGCGATCCGTCGCTCGCGGGTCGGCGCGCCGCTGCCCGCTCGGCCGCGGCTTGTCGCTCGAACCGAAGGTCAGGGTCCGCCACCGACGGCTCTGCTCGTCGCGCCGCCCCCGCGCGCCACGGCGAGCTCGCGCGGCGCAGATCCCGGCCGATCGCTCGATCCGCCGGCCGGCGAGGTCGGTCCCCGCGCCAGGGCCGCGAACTCGTTGCTCCGCGTCACGCCACGCGCGGTGACCGCCGTCCGACCGGCGATGATCGCAGACGCCGCGGGCGCAGCGAGCCTGCCGGTCGTCGCGGTGAAGCGGGCGGCGCCGCCCCCGGTCCCCGCCCTCCGACCGATCGTCGCGCCGCTCGTCGAGCCCGGGACGTCGCTCGCCGGGCGCCGCCGGGTGCCGAGCGTGCCCGTGCGATCCGACGACGGCGACGCTGCGCGCGCAGGGGAGCTGCCCCTCGCGCATCCCTCGCCCCTCGCGCATCCCTCGCCCCTCGCGCATCCCTCGCCCCTCGTGCATCCTTTGCCCGCGGCACCGGCCGCGATCGCGGCGCGCCCCGCCGCTCTGGCGCCGCGCCCGATCGCCGCGCCTAACCCCGTTGCGGAGGCCGCGATGCCATCTGCACCGCCCCAGAAGATCGATCTGCACCGGCTGGCCGAGCAGGTCCAGCGCATCCTGGTCCGTCAAGCCGCGCACACCCGCGCACGCCAGGGGCTGCCGCGATGAGCCTCGTCGATGCCCTGCTCGGCGGGTCCGGCTCGCTGGAGAAGCTGACGATCTGGTACGAGGTCAAGCTCGGTCCGTTCGCGCTGGTCTCGTACAGGAGCATCCAGGCGCTGTTCAACCCGAGTCAGCTCCGCTACGACAACCGCGCCGACTGGCGCGCGACCGGCACCGTCGCACAATCAGTGGCCGGCGGGTTTCAGCGGATGGAGTTCCAGGCCACGCCACCGGCGACGCTCAACGTCGACCTGTTGTTCGACACCTACGAGGGCGCGCCGAAGACCGGCGCCGGCGGCTTGCTCAGCAGCCTGACCGCGATGATCCCCGACATCCCGTTCTTCAGCGGCGGTCGGAGCTACGTGAACGTGAAGCGTTACACCCAGCAGGTGGTCAAGCTCGCTCACGTGCAGTCCGAGCTCCACCGCCCGCCGGTGTGTCGGCTCCAGTGGGGCAAGACCGTGCTGTTCGTGGGCGTGCTGACCCAGCTCGGTCAGGACTACACGTTCTTCATGCCCGACGGCACGCCGGTCCGCGCCACGCTCCACTGCACGTTCACGGCCTATCGCACGTTCGACAAGGCGGTGACCGAGGTCGAGCTCCACTCCGCCGACGTCGCGAAGCGGCGCGTCGTGAGCCGCGGCGACACCCTGGACAGCATCGCCATCGAGGAATACGGCGATGGCAGCCAGTGGCGCGCGATCGCGCTCGAGAACGACATCGACAACCCCCGCGCCCTGCCCCCCGGCCAGGTGCTGGTGATTCCCAAGCTGACGCCATGATCGGTGACATGCTCTCAGGTCTGTTCGCCGCGGCGCCCCCATCGCAGGAGCCGCAGCTCGCGATCTCGCTCGGCAACCAGCCGCTCGACAACAAGATCGCGGCCTGCGTGCTCGACCTCAGCGTCGACCGGACCATCGATCACGCGGATCACCTGTCGCTGCGGCTCGCGACCTGGGATCCCGACACCGGCAAGACGCTGTGGATCGACGATGACCAGTTTGCCCCGGGCACCGGGCTCACGATCAAGGTCGGCTACGGCCAGTCGCTCACCCAGGTCTTCGACGGCGAGATCGTGGAGCTCGGGCTCGAGCTACGCGGCGGCGAGCCTCCCGTGATGACGATCGAAGCCTACAACCGGCTTCATCGCCTGGGCCGAGGCCGGTCGGCTCCCGCCACGCCGCCGGAGCCGAACAGCACGTACGGCGACCTGGTTGCCAAGATCGCGAAGCGCTACGGGTTGACCCCGGACGTCCGCGGCAGCGCCGCCGACCAGCAGAACGACGCGGTCAACCAGCAGAACGAGTCGGATCTCCAGTTCATCGCCGAGCTCGCCGGCGAGATCGGCTACGAGTTCTTCGTCAACGGCAAGAAGCTCGTGTTCCGCAAGCAGGTCGCCGCGATGACCGCCGCGGTGACGCTCACGGCCAGCGATCTGCTCGATCTGTCCGTTCACGCCGACGCCGCGGGTCAGATCGGCGCGATCGAGGGCTCGGGGTTCGACCCCGAGCGCAGCGAGCCCCTCCCGTACAAGGCGAGCAACCCCGACAGCTTCGACAAGGCGTACGGCAACGCCGAGATCTCGATCGCGCACCCGCTCGCGGTCGACCACAAGGAGCAGCTGCAGGCGCGGATCGACGCCGAGCTGCTGCGCATCCGCAACAGCTATCTGTCGGCCACGGCAACCTGCTTCGGGCGCACCGACATCACGGTCGGCCTGATGATCGCGATCCAGGGCATCGCGAAGCGCTTCGACGGCGACTACGCGGTGACCGCGGTGGCGCACTCGTTCTCGCAACCCGCCGGGTTCCGCACCCGGCTCACGCTGAAAGGCATGAAGGGCTCACGCCGATGATGACCGCGCACGCAGCCTCGGTCCTGTTCCGCCACAGCCTGGTCCCGGCGACCGTCACCAAGAGCTACCACAAGCTCGGCCGGGTCAAGGTCCGGTTTCCATGGATGACCGACAAGCAGGAGAGCGACTGGGTCCGGGTCATGGCCCCAGCCGCCGGCGACAAGTGCGGTGTGTTCTTCATGCCCGAGGAGCACGACCAGGTCCTGGTCGCGTTCTCGCATAGCCACATCGAGCGCAGCTACGTCCTCGGCGTGCTGTGGAGCAACGCCAGCAAACCACCCGACGACGACCGCGCCAGGCGTCAGATCAAGTCGCGGAGCGGCCACGTCATCACGCTCGATGACACCAAGGACGCGGAGCTGATCTCGATCGTCGACAAGTCGGGCAAGAACAAGATCGTGCTCGACGCCAAGAACAACACGATCACGATCGAGTGTGGCGGTGACCTGACGATCACGGCCGAAGGCAAGCTCGCGCTGAAGAGCAAGAGCGGGGACGTCACGATCGACGGCCAGAACATCACGCTGACGGCGAACGAACAGCTGACGGCCACGGGCACGGCCAAGGGCGTGGCGCTCGACGGAAGCAAGCTCAACGTCCTGAACGGCGCGCTGGAGGTGATGTGATGGGGTACCTGCTCAACCAGGACGCCGCCGGCACCTGCTCGCACGGCGACAACGCGACGCCGGTCGGCGGCAACCCGCGCGTGAAGGTCGGCGGTGCACCCGTACTCACCGTGCTGTCGCAGCTATCGCACGCAGGGTGCCCGAACAACCCGAGCGGGGTGTCCCCGCTGCCGTGCGCGATCGCCATGTACGCGGTCGGCGCCGGCCGCGTGAAGGTGATGGGCATGGCGGTGCTGCTTGACTCCAGCTCGTCGACCAACATCCCCACCGGTGCATCGACCACGATCACCAAGACCCAAACCCGCGTGAAGGGGCAGTGACATGGCACGCGAGTTCGTCGGTCGCGGGTGGAGCTTTCCGATCACCGTCGATGGCGGTCGCATCGTCGAGGCCAGCCAGGACGACAAGATCCGCCAGGCGATCGAGGTCATCCTGCGCACGGCTCCCGGCGAGCGGGTGACGCGACCCGACTTCGGCTGCGGGATCCACGATCTCGTGTTCGAGAACTTCAGCAATGACGTGCTGGGCCGCGTGATCAGCGCGGTCAGCGAGGCGCTCGCGACCTGGGAGCCGCGGATCGACGTGCTAGACGTCGACGCCCAGCAGGACGCGGATCAGCCCAACCGCCTGCTGATCGAGATCGACTATCAAGTCCGCAGCACGAACAGCCGGCTCAACCTGGTGTTTCCGTTCTACCTGCAATGAGCAATGACGATGGACGCTCCCAAGCTCGATAACCGCTCCTTCGACGAGGTCGTGGCCCAGACCGAGGCGCTCGCGACCGCATACACGGCGCAGCTGCAAGATCGCCCGTGGCGGCCATCGAGCGATGGCACGCTCGACCTCGGCGGCGCCCTGATCCGGCTGTTCGGCCGCATGGTCGATCACCTGATCAAGCAGCTCAACCTGGTCCCGAACAAGCACCAGCTCGCGTTCACCGGCCTGATCGGCGCCGCGCCCATCCCGCCCCGCGCGGCCCGGGCCGCGGTCACGTTCCAGCTCGCCGAGGGCGATGGCACGAGCGAGGTGCCCGCCGGCGCTCAGATCGCGAGCGACGCCGCCGTGTTCGAGACCGAGCTCGCGCTGCCGTTGACCCGCGCCCAGCTCCAGGCGGTGTTCGTGCGCGATCGCAGCACTCCGAACGCGGCCGGGCGCTACGCGGATCGCACGCAGATCGCGCTCGGCAACGCGCCAGGGCCGTTCGACGCGCTGGCGGTGAGCCCGCTGATCGACGCCGGCGATCGGACGAACCGCGCGATCGAGCACGAGCTCTACGTCGCGCTCGATCGCCTGGTCGCGCTGCCGGGAGCCGGCAAGCTCACGCTGAGCGCGAGCGGTGCCACCCCGAGCATCGCATGGACCGCGTGGGACGGTGCGACGTGGGCGCCGGTGCTCCCCGCAGGCGCAGGGCCCTGGGTGTTTCCGCAGCTCGGACAGCTCCACACCACCGCGGTCGGCGGCGTGCCGGGCCGCTGGCTGCGCGGCGTGGTGACGTCGACGACGCCCGTCGCTCCGGTCGCCCTGTCGGCGCAGATCGATCCGGTCGACGCAGCGCAGGGCATGGCTCCGGAGGCGGCGTTCTTCAACTCGGTCCGGCTCGACCTCACGCGCGACTGGCTCCCGTTCGGCGAGCGCCCGCAGCCCGGTGACGTGTTCTACCTCGCGAGCGACGGCGGGTTCGGGGGCGATGGCGCGACCGTGACGCTCGCGTTCACCCTGACCACGCCCGGCGGGGCCGCGGACGGGCTCGCGATCGCGTGGGAGAGCTGGGACGGCGCGCGGGCGACCGCCCTGGCGGCCAGCGACACGACCAACGCCTTCACGGCCTCCGGCCGGGTCAGCTTCACGCTCGCCACCCGGATCCCGCGCTCCACGATCAACGGCGTGGAGAACCGCTGGATCCGGGCGCGGATCACGCGGGGCAACTACGGCCACCCGATCGTCACCGACTGGACGGCGACGCCGCCGAAGACCTCGGGCTCGACGCTAAAGCCGCCGGTGGTCAGCGCGGCGAGCCTTTCGTGCGCCGCGTCGAGCACGCCGCCCGATCTCACCGTGGTGCGGCGCACCGCGCTCCGCTACGAGACCCTCCCCGCCGATCAGGTCGTCGTGTACCGCGCCACGCCGGACGACGACTCCGTGCCCGCGCTCTATCTCGGCTTCGATCGCGCGTTCGAGCCGACGCTGACGACGCTCTACTTCGAGGTGCTGCCCCCGCCGGCACCGGATCCCTGGCACTACGGCGTGTCCCCGCCGCCGTACCAGCCGCCCCACCTCGCCTGGGAGTACTGGAGCGGACCGGCGAAGGCATGGGTCCGGATCGCCGTCGAGGATGACACCCAGGACCTGACGCGCAGCGGGCTGGTTCGCTTCCTCCCGGTGGCTGACGAGGCCGCGATCGAGCGATACGGCATGACGCTGCACTGGCTGCGCGTGACCTCGCGCGACGCGACGTTCTCGCCGGTCCCGCAGCTCGGCCGGATCGCGACGAACACGGTGTGGGCCTCGCACGCCCACACCACGACCGGCGAGACGCTGGGCAGCTCCACCGGCGAGCGAGGCCAGGTGTTCCAGATATCACAGCTCCCCGTGCTCGAGGGGCAACAGATCGAGATCGGCGAGCCCGAGCCGCCGGTCGTCCCCGAGCTGTCACGGCTGCAAGCCGACGAGGGCGATGGCGCCGTGACGCGCGACGGCGCGATCTACTGGGTGCGCTGGCACGCGGTCGCCGACTTCTGGGCCTCCGGACCGCGCGATCGCCACTACACCGTCGATGCGGCCACCGGGATAGTCACCTTCGGCGACGGGGTCAGCGGCCTGATCCCTCCGACCGGGACGTCGAACGTGCGAGCGTCGTATCGCTCGGGGGGTGGCACCGGCGGCAACGTCGCCGCCGGTGCGATCTCCCAGCTCAAGACCACCGTCGCGACCGTGGACAGCGCGACCAACCCCGCGCCGGCGATCGGCGGCGCGCCGATCGAGCCGGCGTCCGACATGATGAGCCGCGCGTCGCGCACGCTGCGCCACGGCTATCGCGCCGTCACCGCGCAGGACTTCGCCGACCTCGCGCTCGAGTCATCCCGGGCGGTGGCGCGCGCGGTGACCTTGACGCCGTCGTTCTCGCCGTTCGACTGGCAGGACCTGAGACACACCCACGAGCTCAACCGCGACGGCCAGGTCCTCGTCGCGATCGTACCGGTGGCGCCGCAACCCGGACGCTCGCCGTCGCTCGATCTGCTGGCCCAGGTCGCCGCGTACCTCCAAGCGCGCTGCATGCCGGGCGTCAAGCTCCAGGTGATCGGCCCGAGCTGGATCGCCACGGGCATCGAGGTCCACGTCGCGTCGACCACGATCGAGAACAGCGATGCCACGCTCGCGGCGGTGCGCGACGCGATCGTGCGCTTCCTCGATCCGGTGACCGGCGGGGACGACGGTCGCGGGTGGCCGTTCGGACGGCGCCCGCGCGCATCGGACCTGCTCGCGTGTATCTCCGCCGTGCCGGGAGTCGAGCACGTGTCGCAGATCGCGATCCGCTGTCCGCCGTTCGATAACGATGACTTCGGCGGCCAGACTCCCGGCATGGATCTGCTGAGCCTGTCTCCGCGACTCCTGTTCTACGCGGATGACGTCACCGTCACCGCCACCCCCCGTGAGGTGTCATGATCGATCTCCCAACACTGGACGATCGGACGTTTGCCGACTTCGCGAGCAATGCGCGAGCGCTGATCCCGAGCCTCGCGCCGGGCTGGACCGATCACAATCCGACCGATCCCGGCATCACCCTCCTCGAGCTGTTCGCATGGCTCGCGGAGATCGTGATGTACCGGATCGATCGGGTTCCGGATCGCAGCTATCGCACGTTCCTCAAGCTGCTACGCGGACAGGTGCCGGCGGCCCCGGACGGCTCGCCGCTCCCGCTCGCCGACGCGATCCGCACGACGATCGCCGAGCTGCGCGAGCGCGACCGCGCGGTCACCGCGGACGACGTCGAGTACCTCGCCCTGCATCGCTGGCCGGCCTCCGCCGCGGCGATCGCGATGGGCGTGCCCGGCACCCTCCGCCGCGTCTCGTGCGTCACGGGGCAGAGCCCGGCGACCCTGCCGCTCGCGTGGCAGACCAAGGCGCCGCCCGAGGGCCAGGAGCACTTCACGGTCGTCGTGGTCCCGGACTGCCTGGCAGCGAGCCGGAGCGACCTGCCGGCGTTCGATCCCGGGCGCCGCTACGCCCTCGAGCTCGACGGCAAGACCGGCTACGTCGACTGTGGAAACGATCCGAGCCTGGCGATCACCTCGGCGCTGACGCTGTCCGCATGGATCTTTCCGCGCAACCTGTCGGGCGGACGCCAGGGCATCCTGTGCAAGGCGGCCAGCGGAGAGTTCGAGCTCCATGTCGAGCCCGACGGCACGCTCGGGTTCCGTCACGCCGACGGCGTCGACGGCGGCGCGTCGACCGCGAAGGTCCCGGTCGGACGCTGGACCCACGTCGCCGCGGTTCGCGACGGAACGGCGCTGACGCTCTACCTCGACGGCAAGCCGGCCGGGGCCGCGACCCTCGCGAAGCCCGCGACCGCGAGCGATGCCCACGTGGTGATCGGACGGCTGTCCGACGGCAGCGGGTTCTTCAACGGCTTCATCCGCGACGCGTGCGTGTGGAGCGGCGCGCGCACCGCCGTCGAGCTCGGCGGTGATCTCCAGCGCACGCCCGCCGTCGTCACCGATCCATCGCCGGCCGCAACGCTGGTGGCGTGCTGGCGCCTGGATGCTATGGCTGCACCGGCCGTCCCGAACGGTCCGCTCGTGACCCCCGATGCGGCGACGCCGGCCGGCGCACCCACCCGCCCGCGGGACGGCACACCGACCGGCGCGACCTGGCGCGACGTCCTGAGGCCGCTCGGGATGCAGCCGCCGCTCCACGACGGGCTGGCCGCGATGCTCGAGGAGCGGCGCCTGCTCACCACCCGGATCGATGTCATCGACCAGCGTCCGCTGCACCTCAAGGCCAGCGCGAAGCTCTACCTCCGGCCCGACGGCGTCGCCTCCGATGTGAGGGCAGCGGCGACGCTCGTGCTCGATCGCTTCCTCGATCCGCTGCGCGGGTGGAAGGGCGACGGCTGGCCGTTCGGTCGGCCGATCTTCGTCTCGGACCTCAGCGCGGCGCTCGACGGGCTCGCGGGGGTCGACTTCGTCGACGGCGTCGCCGTCACGATCGTGAACGACGGCGATCCGTCTCGCCAGCCAGCACCGACCGACGAGA
>Ga0308176_10000505_pt1 | contig 24808 bp, 20 predicted proteins | sample PhyCR2_3_FD_203890 | JGI IMG/M metagenome (GOLD analysis project Ga0308176, IMG submission 203890) | Soil microbial communities from UC Gill Tract Community Farm, Albany, California, United States - DLSLS.C.R2 | ecosystem: Environmental > Terrestrial > Soil > Agricultural land | place: USA... | reverse complement strand
CGACGGAACCAGCATCCTCGACAGCGCCTGGGTCTTCGACGGCACCAGCATCCTCGACGGCGCCCGGGTCTTCGACATCGCCTGCATCTTCGACATCGCCTGCATCTTCGACGGCGCCTGGGTCTTCGACCGGGCCTGGGTCTTCGACGGCGCCTGCACCCTCGACGGCACCTACACCGTCGACAGCGCCTGCATCCTCGACGGCGCCTGCATCCTCGACGGCGCCCGGGTCCTCGACGGCGCCCGGGGCTTCGACGGCGCCCGGGTCTCCGACGGCGCCTGCGTCCTCGACGGCGCCTGCATCGTCGACGGCGCCTGCATCGTCGACGGCACCTACACCGTCGACAGCGCCTGCATCCTCGACGGCGCCTGCGTCTTCGACGGCGCCCGGGTCTCCGACGGCGCCTGCGTCCTCGACAGCGCCCGGGTCTCCGACGGCGCCTGCGTCCTCGACGGCGCCTGCGTCCTCGACGGCGCCTGCATCGTCGACAGCACCTGCATCGTCGACAGCACCTGCATCGTCGACAGCACCTGCATCGTCGACAGCACCTGCATCGTCGACAGCACCTGCATCGTCGACAGCACCTGCGTCCTCGACGGCGCCTGCGTCCTCGACGGCGCCCGGGTCTTCGACGGCGCCTGCGTCCTCGACGGCGCCTGCGTCCTCGACGGCGCCTGCGTCCTCGACGGCGCCTGCGTCTTCAACGGCACCTGCGCCTTCTACGGCCCCCGCCGCGGCCACCCCGGCTGGTGGCGCCGGGAGCTTCGGCGGCACCGCGACCATTGGCACGGGCGGCGTCTCGAGCAGCGTCACCGGGCCCAGCGCCGGTAGCGCCGTGCCCAGCGCCGGCAGCGCGAGCAGCGTCGCGGGTGCGGGAACCGGCGTCGTGGGCGGTGTTTCCAGCCCGCCAGCCGGAATGCCGAGCGCCGATGCCGCCGCCTCCCTTGCCGCGGACCCCGGCGTCACGAACCTCGCATCGGCGGGCGTGAGCTCGACGGCCGGCGCCCAGGGTTCGTTGGGTGTCGACTCGGCGGCCAGCGCAACGGGCGCCGGAGGCGCCGTTGGACGCGTCGAGGGCGCCAACGGCACGGTTGATAGCGCCCAGGCCACGATCGCAGATCCGACCGGTGCGGCAACCGCCGACGCCCAAGGTCGGGCCAGCGGCCTCGTCGGTGCAACCGCGCCGGCCGATCCGACGGGGGCCAGCTCGCGGGTGGAGACGGCTCGCTCCGCGTTCGCCGATCCGACGGGGGCTGCCGAGGGTCAGGTGGGCGGCGCCGCGGAAGCGAACGTGCCCCAGGCCAGCGTGACCGTCGAGGTCGGAGGCTCGGCCAGCACGCCGCCGGCCACCCCGAAGAAGTAGGCAGCATCCGCGCTGGACGTGGTGGCGCTCCAGCGCCGGTCGCCGAGGCCGCCCAGCGGGGCATCCGGCCGATGCCACCGGGTGCCGCCGGGGCGCGGCCCTGGACGGTCGTGGGGAGTCAGCCGGTCGGTCCACACCTGGTGGGTCCTGCGGTGGCCAGGGCACCGCGTCACGCGGATGGCGATACGATCTCGACGGGATAGGCTTGCGAATGACGCCGGTCGGAGGTGATATGGGGGGCGGGGGCGTAGCGAAGAGCACGATGGGTAGGCGGGGGGCGAGAGGTCGTACACCGGGGCTTACGCAGGTTCGAAAGCCGGCTCATCTGGACGAGGCTGCCCGGAAGGTCGGCGCGGTCTCCTACGCGCGCGTGGCGTGCTTCGGTGCGACGGAGGCGCGCTTTCTGCGCGCGGGTAGCGGTTCGGGGGCGACCGGCCGGCGCGCCGAGCATCGACACCGAATTGGAGCCCGATGCGTTGACCGCGCCCGCCGGTGTTTCTTACGATTCAGCGTTCGAAGGGGTCGAAACGAAAGGACTCTCGCGGTGGACGAGGAAGCCCTTATTGTGTGGCAAGACGTGTTGGATATGGTGGTCAATGGTCGACCTAACGAGGTCGCATGCCCCCACTGCAACCACCGGCCGTTGACGATCGAAGAAGTCGATCAGTCGACACGGATCTCCTGCAGCAAGTGCGGGAAGTTCATCCAGGGTCGGTTCACTCACTAACCGCATGGCGAACGAAAAGGATTTTCTCGGCAAGGGGCTCCGTTTCCCCGTGTCGATCAACCTGAACGGCGGCGTCTCGAGCTCCCAGCTCGAGGAGAACGTGCGCCAGTCGTTGTTCGTGATCCTCGGAACCGCGCCGGGCGAACGCCTGAATCGTCCGATCTTCGGCTGCCGGATCCACGATCTGATGTTCGCGCCGAACAACGCGATGACGGCGGCGCGCGCCGAGGTGTACTGCGAGGAAGCGATCTACAAGTTCGAGCCGCGCGTCGCCAAGGTGACCTGCAGCGCGAGGGCCAACGCCGACGAGCCGAACCGGCTCGACATCCGCATCGAGTACGTGATCGCGGGCAAGAACGACAAGCGCAACCTCGTCTTCCCGTTCTACCTGAAGAACGAAGAGGATGTGCCGGACGCCCCGAACGGCCCGAGCAGCGCGAACGGCGCGAGCAGCCCGAATGGCCCGAGTGGCAAGAACGATCTCGATAACGTCTAGTACCAAGCCAAAATCCACATGATTCCACCGCCGAAACTGGACGATCGCACCTTCAACGACATCGTCGAAGAAGCCATCTCGATGATCCCGCGCTATGCGCCGGAGTGGACGAACCACAACCCGTCCGATCCGGGGATCACGTTGATCGAGCTGGCGGCGTGGATGACCGACCTGTTGATCTACCGGCTCAACCAGGTTCCGGACAAGAACTACGTCGCGTTCCTGAACCTGCTCGGCATCAAGCTGAAGCCGCCGCGGGCCGCCCGGGCGTTGATCCGGTTCTCGCTCGTCGAGGGCGCCACCAAGCAGCGCGTGCCGCGCGGGACCCAGATCTCCACGCCGCAGGCGACCGAGGAGCACACGGTCACGTTCGAGACCGCGCGCGACGCCGTGGTCTGCGCGGCGCGGCCGGATCGCTGCTTCTCGTACTTCGACGACAGCTACTCCGAGAACAGCCGGTACCTCGATCCCGCACCGGGCACGCAGGGCGCGCCCTTCGAGGTATTCGCCGGCGCCCAGCGCATCGAGCGCTACCTGTATCTCTCGGATCCGCGGTTTGCGAACACCGGCGATGCCTCGCTCCTGCGCCTCCACGTGGGCACCCCCGAGCACGGGGCGCGCGATCTGGCGCGCCTGCTCGAGTGGGAGTACTGGGAGGGCACGCGCTGGAAGGAGCTCGAGCCGGCGTTGATCGAGGTCGATCGCGGCGAGGTCGCGTTCCTGGGGCCCCTGCGGTTCGAACCGACCGCGGTCAACCACATCGACGGTCTGTGGATGCGCGGCCGGCTCGCCGAGGTCCCGGCGTCGCCCCAGGACACCGAGATCGATACGATCCGCGCGCGGGTCGAGGTCGTCGGCGAGGGACTCCTGCCGACGCAGGCCTACGCGAACCTCGACAACAACGCGTTCCTGGTGCTCGATCTCGGCAAGAACCTCTACCCGTTCGGCAAGGAGCCGAAGGTCGACTGCATCCTCTACCTGGCGTGCGACGAGCTGCTGCAGACCGCCGATGCGTACATCTCGATCGAGATGCTGCTCGCGGACTCGAGCGTGATCCCGCGGCCGAACCCGTCGGACCAGCTCGTGCTGGCGTTCGAGTACTGGGACGGCAAGCGCTGGCGATACCTCGGCCGCTCGGCGCCGCGCGGCGCGCTGCCGGGTTCGGGCGACGAGCTCGGCTTTCACGACGACACCAAGGCGCTGTCGCAATCGGGTACGGTCAGCTTCCGCCGCCCCAAGGACATGGAGGCGCTCGACATCAACGGCCAGACCAAGCGCTGGATCCGGATCCGGATCGAGAAGGGTGACTACGGCGAGCAGGGCACCTACACGCTCGAGAACGAGAAGTGGGTGTTCAAGGATGATCGCCAGCTCCGGCCGCCGGCCCTGCGCTCGATCACGCTGCGCTATCGCGAGGATTATCGCGAGGCCAAGCACGTCCTGGCGTTCAACGACTTCCAGTACACCGACGTCACCGAGGTCGCCAAGACCGAGTTCTCGATCTTCCAGCCGTTCCAGGCCAAGCCCGAGGAGTCGCCCGCGCTGTACCTGGGCTTCGCCGCCAAGCCGCCCAACGATCCGCTCGGGATCTACTACGCGCTCGAGGAGGAGCTCGGGCTCGGCTCGCTGCCGACCGACGAGGCCGAGGTCGCGACGACCGAGCTCGACAAGTACGAGACGATGCGGCGGATCGCGTGGGAGAGCGGCCAGCGCGTCGTATGGGAGTACTGGGACGGCCGCGGCTGGCAGCCGCTGTCGGTCGACGACGAGACCCAGGGCTTCACGAGCAGCGGCTTTGCGTTCTTCATCGCGCCCGATGACTGGGTGATCTCGAGCAAGTTCACCGAGGAGCGGTTCTGGCTGCGCGCGCGGCTCGAGCAAGGCGGCTACGTCAAGCCCCCGCGCATCCGGATGATCGTCACCAACGCGATCGACGCGTACAACCAGGAGACGATCTCCGAGGAGATCCTCGGCAGCTCCGACGCCTCGCCGCTCCAGCAGTTCAAGTTCCTGCGCGGCCCGCTCCTCGAGGATCAGGTCGTCGAGGTCCGCGAGCGCCAGAAGCCGGCCCCCGAGGACATCACCGAGCTCGGCCCCGATGCCGTGCGCGCGGTCGAGCCGGACAACCCGCAGAACAACGAGGTGTGGGTCCGCTACAAGCGGGTCGACAGCTTCTTCGCGTCGGGGCCGCGCAGCCGGCACTACACGCTCGACTACGTCAGCGGCATCATCGCGTTCGGCGACGGCCGCCGCGGCATGGTGCCGCCCGAGGCCAAGAACAACGTCATCGCCCGGCCGTACCGGATCGGCGGTGGGGCGCTGGGGAACGTCAACTCGAACACGCTGACGTCGCTCGGCCGCGCGCTCGCCTACATCGAGGCGGTGACCAACCCGCTGCCCGCGACCGCGGGCGCCGATCGCGAGACGATCGACGAGGCGAAGGCCCGCGCGCCGTACACGATCAAGAGCCGAGATCGCGCGGTGACCTCGGAAGACTACGAGATGCTGGCGCTCCGTGCGTCGACCACGCTCGCGCGCGCGCGCTGCGTCCCCGATCGCTCGAACCGCGGCTATGTGACGCTGGCGCTGGTCCCCAAGGGCGAGCTGCGCGGCGACGAGTTCTCGCGCCGGCTGATCCCGTCCAACGAGGTCCTGCGCTACGTCAAGCGCTACCTCGATGATCGCAAGCTCGTCGGGACGGTGCTGAACGTGGTGCGGCCGCGCTACAAGGACGTCTCGCTGCGCGTCGTGCTGATCCGCCGCTCGGTCGGGACCTCCGATCGGCTGCGCAAGGACATCGAGACCAAGCTGCGCCGGTTCCTCCACTCGCTGGCCGGCGGGCGCGACGGCAAGGGCTGGGAGTTCGGCCGTCCGGTGCTCAAGACCGAGCTGATCCACCTGGTCGAAGAGGTCCCCGGCGTCGAGGGCGTCGACGCGCTCGAGATCCGCGACGAGCTGCGCAACGTGGGCGTCGAGCACCTCCGGCTCGAGGACGACGAGCTGCCGTTCCTCGTTCACGTCCATGTCGCGGAGAAGGTCCGCGACGACATCAAGTAACCATGGCCGCCGAGTTGCTCAACCGCCGCGTGGTCCGCGTCCCCGACGTGATCGGGCGTTCGCTCACCAAGGCCCAGATCCTGCTCGAGGATGCGGGGCTCGCCAAGATCATCACGCTGTACCGCGAGAGCTACGAAGATCGCGACACCGTGCTCGAGCAGCGCCCGGCGCGCGGCCAGATGGTCTACGAGGGCACCGAGGTCACGATCTGGATCGCCCGGCGCGGCTACCTCGAGCACCTGCCGGCGATCTACCGCCGGAGCGACGCGGTCGGCCGCAACCTGGTCCGCGAGCTGTGCTTCGTGTTCGAGCACATGTTCGACTCGGTCGACATCAACCTGACCGATGGCTGGCGGTTCTACGATCCGCACGTCACCCCGCTCGAGTTCCTGTCCTGGCTGTCGGGCTGGACGGCGTTCTCGCTCGACCTCGACTGGCCCGAGCCCCAGAAGCGCGCGCTCATCAAGCGCGCGGTCGATCTCTACCGGATCCGCGGCACCAAGCGCGGCCTCACGCTGTTCTTGCGGCTGTTCACCGGCCACGAGCCCGACATCGACGAGAACACCTGGCCGTTCAAGGGGTTCCGCGTCGAGGGCGAGGGCGCCGAGGAGGGCGCGCGGGTCGGGCTCGACTCGGTGGTCATGCCGCCGGTCGATCTCGCGCACTGCTTCGTCGTCACGATGCCGATGAAGTACGAGACGGTGACGCCGGATATGGTGATTCGCATCCATCAGATCATCCAGATGGAGAAGCCCGCCCACACGCATTACTACCTGCGCTTTGCCGAGGAGAAGGGCGATGTCGAGCTTCGCGAGTTCTTCGCGATCGGACTTCGCTCGGGCATCGGCATCGGCGCGGAAGTCGTCCAGCCCACGGAAGGCGAGTCCGAGGAAAAGTCATGAGCGAGAACCAGCAGCAGGGATTCAAGCGCATCAACTTCTTCAAGGGGTTTCTCACCACCGAGAAGGATTGGAACGACGCCGAGCGCTACCACATCGACAAGCGGCGGTTGCACAACCGCATGTTGCACTCGGCCGGGATCGTCTACGGCTACTCCGGTGACCTCAAGGTCAACGCGCGCGCGCGCGGCGATCTCTCGGTCGAGGTCCAGCCGGGCTACGCGATCGACGGCATGGGCAACGACCTGATGATCTTCGACGCGACGATCCGCAACATCAACCTCGAGGAGTTCCGGCTGCCGCAGACGGTCTACGTCGTGCTGCGCTACTACGAGGAGCTCACCGACTTCATCGCGTACAAGGAGAACCTCGAGTACAAGGGCCACCGCCGCGTGCTCGAGTCGTGCCGCGTCGAGCTGTCGCAGACCGAGCCCGACATCATGCGCGAGGTCGAGCTCGCCCGGATCTACCTCGAGAAGGGCGTGCAGCGCGTGCGTGACGCGCGCGATCCGGCCGATCCCAAGGCCAACGAGATCGACATGCGGTACACCCCGAGGGGCGGGCTGTCGGGCTCGCAGCTGCCGCCGCACCTGCGGCTCCGCCTCGAGATGATGCTGATGTCGATCCGGCGCGGCGCGCTCGAGTACACCCGGCGCGGCGTGATCGCCGCCCACGACGTCGTGCAGGCGTGCAACACGGCGCTGATGCTGCTCTACGCGAACCTGCTCGATCTACGGAACATCTTCGACATCTTCAAGCTGATCATCGACACCGAGGGTGAGATGGCGCTCGACGTCGACGTCCACCATCCCAACATCGCGCAGAAGAAGGAGTTCTCCGAGTACCGGCGCCAGGTCGAGATCCTGCGTGGCCTCTTGTCCGAGGGCAAGAACAACATGGACTCGTACATGAACTTGCTCGCCTACCAGAGCAAGTGCGCCGAGATCGCGATGTCGGCGGTCGCCGGCGAGAAGCCGCAGATCGAGGCGCCGGCCGAGAAGAAGGACGCCCCGAAGGTCGCCGACATCAAGGACTGGGAGGGCGTCAAGCAGATGCCGCAGCCCAAGCCGTCGATGGACCTCGAGGGCCTCACCTGGGTGCTGGTCGACGAGATCGAGATCCTCAACAAGGAATCCGAGGACAAGCACCTGTTCGTGATCAAGGAGGCCAAGGACAGCTACCGGTCGCGCCAGAAGCTCAAGTACCCCGACGGCACGACCGTCGAGGACACCGGCCGCGCGCACGTCGACGGCTACAACGAGTTCAAGGCGATGAACATCACGCCTGGACGTCCGGTCGTGGTGCTCCGCCGCATGGACTACGTGTACGGTGACTACGAGATCGAGCTCAGCGTCCAGGGCAAGAAGGTGGGCGTCGTATCGTGCGTCGGCACCGACCGCGTCCATCGCTGGCGCAACTGGCCGGCGCTGATCCCGCAGGAATACGTCACCGATCAGAACTTGATCGTCCGCCAGCAGTCGATCACCGCCGGCCGCGACATCAACATGTTCCACATCTGGATCTACCAGCCGAAGTAGCCGGCGGTCGCCGCCGCGGCGCTCAACCGCCAACGATGACGTTGGTCGAGCCTTCGATCATCTGACCCGATCCGCCGCAGTGCTGGTCCTGGTCGCCCATGCGGTGGGCGGCCTTGCTGTTGATGAACACCGTGCCGCTGCCCACCTTGGCGGTCCAGGTGTTGGGGCCGCAGCACGCCATGTGGATGCCGGTGTCGTCGACCCGGACCGCCGGCATCTTGTTCACGTTGACGTCGGGAGAGCCGATGATCGCCGGACCGACCGCGGGGTGCGGACACGCGGGACAGCCGTGCGCATCTACGGGGACGTTGGACTTGTCGCCAAGTCGGCATTGGCCGGGCATGTGGACTCCTGGATCGCGGTACGGGTCGGATAAGGCGGTTAGAGGCTAGACGAAGCCGCCGGGCGTCATGTTGCCCATGCCGCCCACGACGGGACCGACGGGCACGTAAGGCGGCGCGAACGTCGGGATCGGCCCGGTGCCGAGGACGTTGGTGACCATCGTGCTCACCTTCCAGAGGTTGTAGCACTTCTCGAAGGCGTCGGAGATCGACTCGAACAGCTCCTGGTGGAACGGCGCCGTCGGATCGGCGAGCTGGCCGACCATCTGCATCTTGAGGATGTTGCACGAGATCGACACCGGCACCTGCATGAGGGCGGCGAACGGACACGGCACGTTCGGCATCGGCGGGGCCATAGGGCCCGGGAACGCCGCGAACGCGGGGTACCACGGCATGCCCATCACCTTCACGGTGGCGGTGAAGGTCTGCCATGCGGTGCCGATCACCTGGGCGATCACGTTGGAGTACTTCAGCTCCATCGGGGTCGCCTTGGGCGCCGACGCCATGATCAGCGGCATCCACGGCGGACCGACGATCTGCCCGCCCATCGCGGTGACGGCGTTGACCACCACGCCGGTGAGCGTCGCCATGCTCTGCCACTGGCTCCACGCCGAGCAGATCGCCGAGCACGTGCCATCGATGAACGCGCCGATCTTGGCGATGTGCATCTTCTGCGTGTCGGTGTGGTACTTGTTCAGCGACGCTGGCTGGACCAGCGGCGGCATCCCGGGGCTCGAGGCTTTCTCGTCGGGCTTGAACGCGCGACCGTATTGATCCCCGGCGTCACCCTGCGGATCCTTCCAGTCTTTGGGAACCTTGAGGCTGAAGCTGGTGAACTTCAACCTGGCGAGTTGCTGCATGGCGCTGGCTTGCGGGGCGGGCATTGGTTCCTCTGGCCTTCCCAATATACGGGGCGAGGCGCCGACAATTTCCCCGCCATCGTCACATTCATCGTCAAATTTTTCGGGCCCTTAGGTAGTGAATTGCATAGCTTGCGGCGCTCCTGGCGTCCCGCCGGAGGGTCCACGGCAGCTCGGCCTCGTCCTCGACCCGGTAGCGCGCCGAAAGACCTACCCCCTCCCGGAAGATCGACGCGAGGTCCCCGGCTGGATCGAACCCGCCGAGCCGCTCGGTGTCGGCCATGACCGAGCTCTGCCACGAGTACGGCGACGAGACGATGACCTCGCCGCCCGGCCGGCACAGGCCGTCGAGGACCGATAACAGCTGCCGGGGGCTCCCCACGGAGTCGAGCAGGTTGAGCGCGACGACGCGATCGAACGCGCCGGGGACGAGCGGGGGATCGAGCGCGTCGCCGCACACCACCAGGCGGCGGGCCGCCGGCACCGCGCGATCGCCCGCCGCCGTGCGCGCCGCGGTGTAGCGCCGCCCGATCACCCGGCGCGGATACTCGACCGGGTCGCCGTCGAGCAACCGGCGCGCGCGCCGGACCGCACCGAACGACAGGTCGACGCCCGCGACCTGACCGGCGCCCGCGGCGAGCTCGGCGACGATCCGGCCGGTGCTGCAGCCGAGCTCGACCGCGAGGTCGACCGGGTGGGCGGCGCGCGCGGCGATCTTGTCGACGATCGCGCGCATGCCGAAGCCGGCGCCGGGGCCATCCGGCGGCGGGTCGGCGCGATCGCCCCAGTGCGCGTCGAGGTAGATCGAGAGGTGCTCGACGAGCCTTGGGTATGGCGCCTCGTCGGGGCCGCCGGCGACGAGCAGCGCGACGACGTCCGCGGGCAGGTCGCGCTCGACGACGGTCGCCGGCTCGGCGCGCAGGTAGGCCGCGGGGTCGGCGAGCACGAGCGGGACGCCATCGATCACGGGGTAGCGCCGGCCGCACTCGCAGACCAGCAAGGCGCCCTGCGGCTCGAGCGTGCGCACGTCGATCCGATCGGCGGTGCGCGTTCGACAGCCCGGACATACCAGCACAAGCTCCACGCGGCCACGATAGCCGACCTTGCTCGGCGATGCGCTCTGCACCGCCGCTGCTACGAACCCTCCCGCGGCCCCGGAGCGGTCGTTCGGGAGACCGCGCCAACGCTTGCTTGCGCTGCGGGCCTGGGCCTTGCTGCTATGTCGTTTGCATTGCTGGCGCCGCGGGGGCCCCGCCGCTGCTATCCCGTTCGCGTCTACTCCCGCTTGCCTGCCCGCGGTCCTGGGCCCTTGCTGCTATGTCGTTTGCCTTGCTGGCGCCGCGGGTCTGGGCCCTTGCTGCTATGCCAATAGACATTCGCGGTCTCCTCCGCGAGCAGTTCCTGGAGACCGCGCACACGCTTGCTGGCGCCGCGGGTCTGGGCCCTTGCTGCTATGCCAATAGACGTTCGCGGTCTCCTCCGCGCGCAGTACCTGGAGACCGCGCACACGCTTGCTTGCGCCGCGGGTCTGGGTCCGTCGCTCGTCCGTTGACCGCCGGATTGCGATTTGACCTCGGTGCCATCTCCACGACCGACCGGCGCTTGACCGCTCGGCCGTGCAATTTATCTCGCGCCGGACCCAGCCCGCGTCGCTGCGCGGCGCGTTGGCGCGTCGACGGACATTGCAGTCCTGCACTTGGGCCACAGCGCGGACATTGTCCGCGTGCGGCCTGCGCTATGCTGCCCAACCGAGGCGACTTCGTGGACGTGTTCGGTGCAGCGCTCGAAGCGCGCGCGTTTCTGTGCGACGCGGCGCTGGCCGCTGGCCACGAGCTGGGCGTGTTCGACGCGCTGGCGCGCCAGGGGCCGGCATCGCTCGATCAGCTGGCCGGCGAGCTCGGCGGCGTCGCGGCAAGCCACCGCCTGCGCGCGCTGCTCGAGGTGCTCGCTGCTCTGGGCGGAATTGCTCGCGAGGGAGGCGGTGCGGGGTTCGGAGTGGACACGCTGCCGCGCTTTGCGCCGGTAGCCACGGTGCCGGCGCATCCGGCCGTCGCTCGCGCTGGCTGGGGCCTGCTCGCCGACGCGATCCGCCAGGACCGGCCGTTGCCGGCGGAGACCGACGACGCGGCCGGCAACGTGCGGCGATTACACCATCACCTGGCCAGCGCGGGGGCGGCCGCGGCACGCGAGCTGGTTGCATGCCTCGGTACCAGCTCGCTGCTCGATCTCGGCGCCGGCGCGGGTGCCTACAGCAAGGCGTTCCTCGACGCGCACCCCGACGCGGTGGCCACCCTGGTCGATACAGGCGAGGTGCTCACGATCGCCGGCGAGTGGCTCGGCCCGCTGGCCGAGCGGGCGCGGCTGGTCGAGGGCGACGCCGCGACGGTCGACGTGGGTGATGGCCACGGCGCCGTGCTGCTCGCGAACCTCTTGCACCTGCATTCGCCGGCGATGTGTGCCCGGCTGTGCACCGCGGCGGCGCGCGCCGTTGCGCCCGGCGGCGTGGTCGTGATCAAGGACCTGCGCGTCGATGACGATCGCACGGGGCCGCTCGAGGGCCTCTTGTTTGCGCTCAACATGGCGATCTACACCGAGGCCGGCGATGTCTACGCGACCTCGCAGCTTCGCACCTGGCTCGCGGACGCGGGGCTCGTCGATATCGTGGAGCGCCGGCTCGCCGCGGCACCTGATGCCGTCGTGGTGATCGCGCGTAGGCCGAGTGATTCCGCGGAATCGTGGCGGCGCAATCGTGACCGCGCGCCGGTGACCGATCCGGTAGGCACGGGCGGCTCGATCCTTGCGCTCGGCGCCCTGATAGCGAGTCGCGAGGCGGGGGAGGGCTCGATCCCGGCGCTCGGCGACGTGGTGGTGAGTCGCGAGGCGGGGGAGGGCTCGAGCCCAGCGCTCGGCGCCGTGATGGCGAGTCGCGAGGCGGGGGAGGGCTCGAGCCCGGCGCGCGGTGACGTGATGGCGAGTCGCGAGGCGGGGGAGGACTCGGCAGAGTCTGGTGACGGCGCGGGTTCTGCGGAGCTCGCCGCGGAGGTTGCCGCGGAGCTCGACGCGGCGCTGGCGCGGACTGCTGGCGACGCCTGGCGAGAGCTCGTGACGAGCGATGCGATCCGTCCCGATACGGCAGCCGGTGCACCACGGCTCGCGTTTCCGTCGGCCTTGCGGCGGTTCCTGGCAAGGGCGGTTGCGCTCGAGCGTGGCGAGGCAGGGCCGGAGGCCGCGCAGCGAGCCGACAACCTCGTGTGCCACTACACCGGCGCGATGCCGCGCATGCGGGTGGCGCAGCTCGCGGGCACCGGCGAACCCGGCGCCACGCTGTTTCACACGCCGCTCGACTGGGATCGCCTGCCTCGGCTCGGGGCGGCGATCGATCAGCTGTTTGCGGTGCTGGGCGATGCCGGGATCGCGGCGACCGGGGCGCTCGGGGCAGCGTCGGCAGAGGCGTTTCGGGCGCGGAGCCCGACCCTGGCAGCGCTGTACGAGCGCACCCACTACGGCGGCTTCATGCCGCTGCTCTACGGCTTCCCCGCCGACCTCGCCTACATGCATGCGCGCGGCGTCGCGGAGGGGCTCGACGTGGTCGCGACGATCGATCGCTACCTCACGGCGCCGATCGTGCACGAGCTGTGTCACTTCGCGCCGGGCCGGACCGCGGTCGAGCCTCCGCACCTGGACGAGTGCATCGCCGGCTGGCTCGGCGTCCACGTCCACCCCGAGCTGGCGTACCCCGCCGACGATCACGACGACGCGCTCTACGCCGCGCCGTGGCTCGCGCAGGTCGGACAGGCGATCGCGCGCGCGTTCGGCATCGCGAACCTCGTGCGTGCCCAGGCCGGCGACCTTGCCGCGCTGCCGCGCGCGTTCGTCACCACGGCGGCGCGACTGGGGTGGGACGACTGGCGGGCGCGGCGAACCCTGCACTTCCTGTCGGATACGTTCGATCCGGCGCCGTGGGTCGCGCTCGCTTTTGCGACCGCGGGGGGCGCCTTGCCGGCCGGCGCGACGCTGTCGTCGCTCGCCGCGCTTCCGCTCGCGGCGCTCTCGCTCCCCGCGGATCCAGAGTTCGATCGGCGGATCGTCGAGGACGGACTGCGGGCGATGTGCCTGACCAGCGCGCAGGTCCAGGGCTCGTTCCGGACGCGCAGCCGGCTGCCCGACGGCGCGATCACCATCGATGCCCACGCGTGCGCGGTCGTCGCGCCCGGCCGGGGCGAGCTCGATCCGGTGGTGCCGCGCTACTGGTTGCCACCGGCGGTCGCCGCCCGAATGGCCGCGCGAGGCCATGCCGGGTACGCGCTGCATCTCGGATCGGTCGCCGCGACCGGCGAGGCCGCCGCCGCCATCTGCGAGGCGTCACCGGGCCTGACCCGTGACGACTTCACGCTCGTGCCGCGCGCGAGCTGACCCCCGCGCGTGAGCTGACCCCCGCGCCTCGGTCTGGGAGCGGTCGGAGCGCGCCGTATCTGTTCTTGGTCTGCTGCCGTGCAGGGGCACTGCGCCCGGGCTCAGCTGCGCATGCTCAGCGAGCGCGCAGCACGGCTTGATACGCTCGCACCAGCTCGGTCTGGTTCTCGCCCGGCTTGACGAATCTCGCGAGCTCGATCAGGTCGAGCGAGGGGAGCACCTCGCTGCGCTCGCGGCGTTGAAACACGCCGCCGGTCAGACGGTTCACGGTGATCGCCGCGTTGCTCGGCTGCCAGATCCAGACCTCGGGGACGCCGAGTCCGGCATACACCGCCATCTTGTCGACCAAGCCACTCGACACCACCACCTCGATGGCGATGTCCGGAACGCCGTCCTCTTCCAGCTTGCCGAGCTTGTAGCACTCGTCGGGCTCGAGCCCACGCTGCCTGGCCTCCCCGGCGGAAGGTCGTGGAGCCGAAGCCACGAAGGTCGACCCTGCGCTCCGTGGCCCACGCCTCGAGCAGGCGCGCGATGATCGTCTTGGTATCCTCGTGCAGCATCGAAGGGCGCTGGAAGATCTGCACCCGTTGGACGAAATGCGCGGGTGTGGGGCCCCCGAACGGTCCCTTCGCGCGACGGCAAGCGCCGCGCAGCGACGCGGGCTGGGTTCGGCGCGAGATAAATTGCACGCCGGGTGGTCAAGCGCCGGTCGGTCGTGGAGATGGCACGGACCGTGGGTAGCAATACGGTCGTCGACGGACGAGCGACGGGCCCAGACCCGCGGCGCAAGCAAGCGTGTGTGCGTTCTCCTGGAGCTGCGCACCGCAGAACGCGAGCGATGATCTTCGTAGCAGCCTGGAGCCAGCGCTCCTGGAGCTGCGCACCACAGAACGCGAGCGATGATCTTGGTAGCAGCCTGCAGCCAGCGCGCCTGGAGCTGCGGACGGGCAGGACGCGAGCGTCCAGTTCATAGAGGTGCGCTAGTTTCCTGGAGGTGCGCTAGGATGAGGAAGAGAGGGGGGATATGCGTACCATCGGCAACTTGCTCTGGTTCATCCTGGGCGGCTTCTTCATGGGGCTCGGGTGGTGGTTCGCCGGGCTGGTGATGCTGGTCTCTATCGTCGGGATCCCATGGGCGCGGTCGTGCTTCGTGTTCGGGACCTTCTGCTTCTTTCCGTTCGGCAACGAGGCGATCGGCCGCAAGGAGCTGACCGGGAGAGATGATCTGGGGACGGGGGCGCTCGGGTTCCTCGGAAACGTCGTCTGGTTCGTGTTCGGCGGCTGGTGGCTCGCGCTGGGGCACGTGCTCTCGGCGCTGGCCAACTTCGTCACGATCATCGGCATCCCGTTCGGGATCCAGCACCTGAAGCTGGCGGAGTGCGCGCTGGCGCCGATCGGCAAGACCGTGGTGCCCAAGGAGGTGGCGGCGGAGGCGAGGCGGAGGAACGCGCGCGCCCGGATGGACCGGTTCTGAACGTGGCGCGCGTCTTCCTGGTGAATCCACCGTCGCCCGAGCCGGTGCGGACGCCGCTGCTCTCGTTCTGCCACCTCGCGGCCTCGCTGCGCGCCGGTGGCCACGAGGTCGCGCTGCTCGATGCCTCGGCCCCGCACGCCCCGCACGAGCACGAGGAGATCGCGGCCCGGGTGCGGGCCTTCGAGCCCGATCTGGTCGGGCTGCACCTGAAGACGCTGCACGTCCAGCCCGCGTACGGCCTCGCGAAGGCGCTGGCGGGGCTGCCGCTCGTGGCGGGTGGACCGCACGCGACGATCGTTCCCGAGGAGCCGCTCGCGCACGGGTTCCGCTGGGTCATTCGCGGGGAGGGCGAGGAGGCGCTGGTCGAGCTGGCGGACGTGATCTGCGGCCGGCGCGCGGCGACCGAGGTCGCGGGGCTCAGCTGGATCGACAAGGGGATGGTGCGGCACAACCCGGCGCGGCCGTTCCTGACCGAGCTCGATCGGCTCGCGCCGCCGTTATCGGCGCTCGATCTGTTCGATCAGCGCTGGTACGACGTGCAACCGGTGCCCGGGGGGCTCCTGCCGCCGGCAGGGATCCTGTCGAGCCGCGGCTGCCCGGCCGCGTGCACGTTCTGCTCGAACGACGTGACCGGCCGGAAGTTCCGCTACCGCAGCGCGGCGTCGGTCGCCGCGGAGGTCGCGCTGCTGCGCGAGCGGTTCGGGTTGGTGGGCTTCAGCTTCTTCGATGACTCGTTCGCGGTCGGGCGGCGCCGAGTCCACGAGCTGTGCGCGGCGATCGGTGAGATCGGCGCGCCGGTGTGGTGGACGTGCACCGCGCACCCAGCGCACCTCGACCGCGAGGTGATCGCCGACATGAAGCGCGCCGGCTGTGCCGGGATCGATCTCGGGATGGAGAGCGCGGATCCCGGGATGCTGCTGCGGATCGGCAAGGGCGTCACCGTTGAGCGCGTGCTCGCGGTGCTCGGGTGGTGCCGCGACGAGGGCGTGCACAGCGTCGTCAACCTCATGTTCGGCTGGCCCGACGAGACCGATGCCGAGCTCGACGCGACCATCGGGTTCCTCGATCGCGCGGCGCCGATCGCGGGCGGCTTCAACGCGCGCGGGGTCGTGGTGCCGTATCCGGGCACCGAGATCTACGCGCGCCACCACGAGCGGTTCGGCTTCACGGGCTGGTGGCTCGACGAGCCGCCGCTCGCGTACGCCGTGTTTCCGACCAGCTGGGACGAGGCCGAGATCCGCCGCGCGTACGCCGACGACCCCGCGCTCGACCGCAACTTCTTCCACCACCCGCCGCACCGGATCGCCCGCATCCGGGAGGCGCTCGTCCGCAAAGCCGACTTGACCGCCGAGATCCAGCGCCGTCGCATGACCCCTGCCGCCGCGGTTCCGATCGGGGTCCCGGCCGCCGGCGCGCGCTGATCCGATGGTCGAAAGATCCGTCGGGCTTCCAGCCGATCTGCAAATCCACATTCCTGGAAACGACCCGGAAGCATCGGGGGCTACGGGCTCGACCGGGACCTGGCTCGGGGAGCATGGACCGGTCTCGATGCGCGAAGCCCTCGTCCATACAGCAGATCTGGCAGGCCGGGCCGGTCACCGGCGGCGGTCGCGCGAAGCCTCAGCTCTGACCGGTAACCTGGCAATTGCCTGCCGGAGCGGTCACCAGGTAGGCGAGCCCCGGGCGCTGTCACTTTTTTCGTACATCGGAGCGAGATTCGCGTCACGGACCCGGCCGTTCATGGTGCTAGACTAGCGACGCGCGGGGGGACGCCAGCGCGCGGCCCGCGAGGGAATCATGTTCCTCAAGTACTTCGAATTCGTCTTTGCCCCATTCAGGGCGATCAATAACAAGATCCTTGGTGTCAAGACCTTCAAGGGCAACATTCAGGTCGATATCAATCGCGCCAAGTCGCTCGGGAACCGCGGCAAGGGCGCGTTCGGTCGAGTTGGTGAGTTCAACAACAAAGTGAACCAAGCAGGGCAACAGGGAGCTCAGATGCAGCAGGCAGCACAACCGCCGGGGATGCCCGGGATGCCTGGGATGCCACCAGGCATGGGGGCACCACCGCCTCCCAACTCGAACCCTCCGATCATCACGAAGGGGTTCTGGATCTTCAAGAAGAAGTTCTGCTCGCAGTGCGAGCAGCAGCTCGACAAGAGCTGGGACCAGTGTCCGTACTGCCAGCAGATCGCGGCGCAGGTCGTGGCGGCGCCGGTGAAGCAGGCGATGAAGACGCAGGCCTTCGTGATGGATGCCAGCGGCGGCCCGGGGAGCTTGCAGCTGCTCGGGTGGATCGTCCCGTTGCAGGGGGCGCAGCGCGGCGAGCTGTTCACGCTGTCGCCGGTGACCTCGATCGGGACCGATCCGAAGTGCAACATCGTGCTGAACGACAAGTTCATGTCGTCGCGGCACGCGGAGATCAAGGCGGAGAATGGCGTGTGGGTGCTGCGCGATTCTGGCTCGACCAACGGCACCTACGTCAACAACCGTCGCATCGATCGTCACGAGCTGGTGGACAACGACTTCATCAAGTTCGGCAGCGCGATGCTGAAGTTCAAGAGCCTGTAGCCATGATGAGCAATCCTCGACGACTCCGGCTCGGCTGGCTCCTGCCGTGCGCGTTCGCGATGTCCTGGCTGGGGACGGCACGTCCGGCCCACGCCGACGGCGGCGACCTCGACACTTCGAAGATCGAAGTGCTCATGCAGGTGAAGCCGCCCGACAAGGCCAACGAGAAGACCAAGCACGACGCGCCGCAGCTCGAGGTCACCGTGATCGGCGGCCCGAACGTCGGCGCGGACAAGTTCTCGCTGCACGAGGAGGGTGCCAAGCAGCCGGTCGAGCTGAAGGCGCTGTCCAAGCGCGACTTCAACCAGGGCTCGGAGACGCTCTCGGTCGCCATTGTCCTGTACGGCTGGGAGATCTGGATCGGCAACGACAAGATCCCGGCGTCCGACAAGTTCCCCCAGGACGACCCGTCGCGCGTGACCGGCGTCCTCGACAGCCTCGAGCAGGCGCTCGATTTCGTCAAGTTCAAGGAGGCAGGCCCGCCCGGCAGCCTCGGGATGGTCATCACGTTCGCCGACAAGCCGGTGATCCGGGTGCCGATGGGCCCGCTGTCGGCGATCAACGGCGCGGCGCTCGGCTCGCAGTCGGATTACTTCGGCACCAAGGGTGCCGAGCTGGTGCGCGCCATCGAGCTCGCGCTGTCGGAGCTGAACAAGACGCAGACGGCGCGCAAGGTGCTGATCGTCCTGTGCGATGGCAACGACACGGACAACGAGCATGCGCCGGCGGCGCTCGGTGCCCTGAAGGGGCGGGCGACCGCGACGGGCGTGCAGACGTTCGGCCTCATCTACCGCGCGGCCAACGGCTACTCCGGCGACGCCAACGTGCTGAAGGCGCTCGTGCCGCAGACCAAGCTCCTGACGGGCGCCGACACGATCGGGTCGGCGATCTCAGACATTCTCGCGCGTATGGCGGATCGCCAGTACCTGACGTTCCCGGGCTACGATTCGAAGCTCGAGCTTGGCCTGCCGTGGGACGGCAAGGAGCACAACCTCGTGCTCAAGATCGACAAGGCGGATCTCGAACCGGTCAAGATCACGCTCTCGCCGCCGTGGAAGCAGGCGAGCAAGGGCAGCTTCCCCTGGCTGGCTGTCATCCTTTCCCTGATCGGGGCGATCCTCCTGGTCGCCATCGGGGTGAAGGTGTTCAGCGCCAAGCCCGCGCCGCCTCCGCCCCTCGTGGTGGCGCCGGTCGCGGTGGCCGAGGCGCCCAAGCCGATGGGCCCGGCCAAGACGGTGATGATCGGCGTCGGCGGCGATGAGGGCGGCTTCCCGGTCGTCGGCTGGCTGGTCCCGCTCAACGGCACGCAAGCGTACCAGACGTTTCGCCTCAGGTCCGGCGGCACCAAGATCGGCACCGCCCCGCCGTGTGACATCGTCGTCAACGACGGCTTCATGAGCACCGAGCACTGCCAGATCAACGCCTCGCCGCAGGGCTTCATGCTCGTGGACGGCGGCTCGACGAACGGCTGCTACGTCAACGAGCGCAAGATCTCCGGCAAGCAAGATCTCGTCGACAATGATATGGTCACGCTCGGCAAGACGAACTTCAAGTTCAAGTCTATCAACTAGGTTCCCGTGTCTACTGGTGCGCTGATCGCTATCATTGTTGTCGTGGCGCTCGTCATTCTGGGCGCCCTGGTGATGGTGGCGAAGAAGAACGCCACCCCGGTCCATCAGAAGGTCTGCGGGGGCTGCCGCCGGGTGATGTTGCCGGTGTGGACCAAGTGCCTGTTCTGCGGCTGGTCGCCGGTCGCCCGGCTCGACTTCATCCTGGGGCCGATGGCAAACCAGACGCTGCAGCTCAGCGAGGAGGTCACGACGATCGGCTCGGTGGCCGGCAACACGGTCGTGCTCGCCGATCCCGCCGTCTCGCGCAAGCACGCCGGCATCCGCAAGGTGAACGGCGCGTACGAGCTGGCCGACCTCGGGTCGACCAACGGCATCTACGTCAACGGCCACAAGGTGCCCAAGAAGACGCTCGAACCCGGCGACATCATCCGCGTCGGCAACACCGAGGCCGTGTTCAGGCCCGAGTAGCGGCCGCGGTGCCCTCCACTGGCGCCCTCCACTAGCGCCAGGCGCCGGGCCCCGGTACCATCCTGGTAACCCAATGGCACGACTCCTGTTCCGGGATGCCCAGGGCCGCGAGGGAACGGTCGAGCTGACACCGGCCGAGACCGTCTATGTCGGTCGCGGTCTCGAGTGTGCGGTTCGTACGGACGACGGCATGGTCTCGCGACGCCATTCGCAGATTCGAATGGAAGGCGGCCGGTTCGTGGTCGAGGATCTGGGCAGCGCCAACGGAACGCTGCTCAACAACACCCGCGTGCAGAAGCAGGCGCTCGGTCACGCCGACGTGATCCAGTGCGGCTCGCTGATGATTCGCTTCGTCGACGAGGGGGCGGTCAACATCGTCCAGCAGCCGATGCCGTCCGGAGGCGCGGCGCCGCCCGTCAAGAAGGGCGGCACGATGGTGCTCGAGCGCAACGACGCCGTGCCGCCGCTGGCCGGCGGATACGGTCAGCCCGTGGCCGCGGGCTTCGGCTCGAATCCCCCCACGTACCCGCCACCGACCAATCCCGCGGCGATGCCGTATGGTGGGCCGCCCGGGGGAGCCGGCGCCGGGGCGCCGTATGGCGGGCCGCCGCAGATGCCGAGCAGCGGGCCGCCGCAGATGCCGAGCGGTGCCTCGATCCCGCCCATGAGCAACCCCGCCACCGGCTTCGGGCCCCCGCGCGGCGGTGGGTTCGGTGGTTCGGTGGCCTCGCAGTCGCCGTATGGCGGGCCGCCGGCGATGCCGGCCGGTGGGGCACCCGCGGGTAACCTGCCGTATGGCGGTCCACCCGGGCTTCCCGGCTCCGGCGGAGCGAGCCCGTTCGGTGGCCCACCGGCGATGCCGGGTCCTCCGGCGATGCCGGGCCCACCGGCGATGCCGGGCCCACCGGCGATGCCGGGTCCCGGGGCGGGTGGCGCGACCCGGCTCGGGGACGGCCCGAGCGTGTTCGGGCGCGGGGGGCCGATGGGGATCGTCCCCGGCCCGGCGCCGCGCAACGCCGCCGAGGCGGCCGAGAACAAGGTCCTCGTCGACCTCGGCCTCGAGTTCGATCCGAACAAGGCCGACGCCGAGATCAAGTCGCTGCGCACCGAGCTCGCCAAGGCGCAGGCGAACTACGAGCGCGAGGTCGCCGATGGCAAGCGCGTGCGCGCCGAGGCGGCGGCGAAGACGTCGACCATCGAGGACCTCAAGGCGCAGATCAAGGATCGCGAGGATCAGGTCGTCGCGCACGATCGGGTCGCCGACGAGCTGCGCGACGAGATGCAGCAGACCCGCAACGAGCTGAGCCGCGCGCGCGCCGAGATCGGCGAGATGGCCGAGAACGTCGCCGCGCGCGAGCGCCAGGCCGCGCGCGCCCTCGAGGACACCGCGAAGCTGCGCGAGGACATGGAGGACAAGAACCGCCAGCTGATGGAGCTGTCGCGGACCAAGGATGAAGGCTGGAAGAAGCTGAACGAGCAGCTGACCGAGATCGAGCACCTGCGCGAGGTGATCAACGAACAGGAGCGCATGCTCGAGGAGCGCCGGGTGGGCCTGATCTCGCAGGAGGAGGTGATCAAGGAGCTGCGCGCCGAGAAGGAGAAGACCCTGAAGACGATCGCGCAGCTGCGCGCCGAGCGCGACGAGGCCAACACCAACGCGTCGCGCAACGCCGCGCAGATCAATGGCCTCGAGGAGGAGAACCGCCGGCTCGGGCGGCTCATGGTCGAGGCGCAGACCGATGCCGGCCGCGGCGGTGCGCAGCCCGATCACCTGATGAAGATGACCGGCGACATCCGCGAGCTGCGGGTCGAGCTCAAGAAGGTCGAGGCCGATCGCGAGCGGCTCGACGAGCAGTACCAGGCGGCCGATCGCGATCGCGAGAAGCTCGAGGGCAAGCTCGCGCAGATCGAGGTCGAGCTCCAGGAAGCGCTCCACGCCAAGCTCGCGGCCGAGAGCGCGCGCAACGTCGCGCAGGACGCGCTCGCCAAGGCCGAGGTCGCCCGCCACAAGGCGTCCGAGGAGGCGCTGACCGCGTCCAAGGCGCGCGACGCGGCGTCGACCGGCGGCGACGACGCCCGCCGCGAGCTCGATCGGCTGCGCAAGAAGGTCGCCGACCTCGAGAAGATCCAGGCGCCGGTGGTGAGCCCGGCCGATTCCAAGGAGCTCCAGCTCGAGCGCGAGGCCGGCGAGCGCAAGCTCAAGGAGGCGATCGAGAAGGCGGCCAACGCCGAGCGCTCGCTCAAGTCGCTGCAGGCCGAGGTCGACGCGGCGAAGACCGACGCGGCGAAGGCCCGCGCGGAGGCCGCCCGTGCCAAGGCCGCGGCCGATGCCCAGGCGGTGTCGGTGATCGACGCGGCGGCGGCCCCGGCGGCCCCGGCGGCCAACGGCGAGCTCGCCAAGGTCGCGCAGGAAGTCTTCGAGGCGATCAACGACATCCTGTCGGAGATGCGCAACAACATGCGCCTGGTGCAGGGCGAGCTCCCGAACCTCAAGGCCGAGGACCAGACGCTCCAGGCGGTCAGCGAGGCCGTCGAGGCGCTGGTCGACAACGCCGAGACCGCCAAGGGTGCGCTGCGTGGCCTGCGAGATCTGGCGAACGCCGGTGGATAGTGAACCGCTATGACGATCGAGCACAAACGAAGCAGCAAGGGCGAGATCGAGGACCTGATCAAGGCGCGCTACTCGCTGATCTGGATCACGTCTCCCGAGGAGAACCGCGTCGAAGAAGCGCTGCGCAAGCTGTGCGTCGAGCGCGAGATGCGGCTCGAGGTGTGGTCGATCACCGAGGGCTTCAAGACGATCGCGAACGGGCAGGGCACGCGCGACGTCAAGGATCCGATGAAGGCGATCGACCACGTGATGCGCGCCGAGGGCCGCGCGCTGTTCGTGCTCCGCGACTTCCACCCGTTCCTCAAGGAGCCTGCAGTCGTGCGCCGGCTGCGCGACGCCGCGACCGAGCTGCGCAAGACCAAGAAGAGCTTGCTCGTGCTGTCGCCGATCACCAAGATCCCGCCCGAGCTCGAGAAGAGCATCTCGGCCGTGCTCGACTGGGAGCTGCCGAACCGGCTCGAGATCGAAGGCGCGGCGCGCAAGGTGCTGCCGAACCTGCCGGCGGCGACCCAGCAGGTGATCGAGAGCGATCCGACGTACATGGAGCGCGTCGTCGAGGGCGCCCTGGGCCTGACCTTGGTCGAGGCCGAGAACGTGTTCGCCAAGTCCGCGGTGCGCACCCACACGTTCGATCTCGAGACGATCCTCGAGGAGAAGAAGCAGATCATCCGCAAGAGCGGCCTGCTCGAGTACTACGAGCACCGCGAGGAGTTCTCCGATGTCGGCGGGATGGAGGTCCTGAAGGACTGGCTGGTCAAGCGGCGCAACGCGTTCTCGACGCGGGCGCGCGATTTCGGCCTGCCGCTGCCCAAGGGCATCCTCCTGATCGGCGTGCCCGGCACCGGCAAGTCGTTGACCGCCAAGGCGGTCGGCGCGCTGTGGCAGATGCCGCTGCTCCGGCTCGACGTCGGCAAGATCTTCGGCGGCCTGGTCGGCAGCTCGGAGGAGAACATCCGCTCGGTGATCAAGACCTCCGAGGCGATCGCGCCGGCCGTGCTGTGGATCGACGAGCTCGAGAAGGGGTTCTCCGGCACCGCGTCGTCGGGCCAGACCGACGGCGGCACGACGTCGCGCGTGTTCGCGTCGTTCATCACCTGGCTGCAGGAGAAGACCACGCCGGTGTTCGTGATCGCGACCGCGAACAACGTCCACCAGCTGCCGCCCGAGCTGCTCCGCAAGGGCCGGTTCGACGAGATCTTCTTCTGCGACCTGCCCGATCGCGACGATCGCGCGCAGATCCTCGACATCCACGTCCGCAAGAAGAAGCGCGACCCGGGGCAGTTCGACATGGAGAAGCTGCTCGAGGCCACGGTCGACTTCTCGGGCGCCGAGCTCGAGCAGGCGGTGGTCGCCGCGCTCTACGACGCGTTCGACACCGGCAACGACCTGTCCACGGAGGGCTTGCTCCATACCCTGAAGGAGATGGTCCCCCTGGCGATCACGATGCGGGAGCAGATCGAGTCGATGCGCGAGTGGGCCCGGACCCGGGCGCGCATGGCATCGGCACGCAACCGCGCACCTGCTAAGAAAGAAGGGTGGATGGCGCGCTACGGCGCCCCCACGGCGAACCTCGGCGATAAGGCCGCGGAGACCAGCGACGACGGGGAACGCAAGCTCGAGCTGTGACGTAGAAGAAAACGAAGCCGATGTCTCACTTCACGAAGTGCGCGCTCAAGATGACCAACCTGGCGGCGATCAAGAAGGCGCTCGCCGATATGCAGCTTCAGTTCACCGAGGCCGAACAGGGCCAGTCGGTCTCGGTCCGCGGCTACCGCGGCGACAAGCTGCAGGCCGCGATCTCCGTCGATATGGGGAGGTACGACGTCGGCGTGGTCGACAACCAGGACGGGACCTTCGACATCACGGCGGACTGGTGGGGGGTCGAGACCACCAAGGGCGTCTCGGAGGAAGAGTTCAAGCACCAGCTGAGCCAGCGCTACCAGTACCACAACGTCAAGCAGGCCTGCGAAGACAAGGGGTACGCGGTCGAAGAAGAGGTCAACGAGGAGGACGGATCGATCCGCTTGGTCGTTCGCAAGTGGGTCTCCGAATAGCCATGCACAAGCAAGACATCGAGATCGTGATCAACGCCAAGGGCGAGGTGACCTTCCAGGTCAAGGGCATGAAGGGCGGGAGCTGCCTTTCCGAGACCAAGTTCCTCGAGCAGGCGCTCGGCGGCGACGCCGCGGTCGTAGATCAGCAGAAAACCAGCGAATTCTATGAAGGATCCGAGGGTTACGTTTCGACCTGGGCCGGGGAAGGCAAGGACGAGTAACCTCGTAGAAAGACTGACGTGAGCGATCCAACCGACAACGAACAAGGCCCGGGCGCCGACGAGCTCACCGACGAGCTGGCGCGCAAGTACGATCCCGAGCGGATGCTGGCGATGGTCTCGCGCCGCGCCGGCAAGGGCGAGCG
>Ga0308176_10000503_pt1 | contig 24821 bp, 26 predicted proteins | sample PhyCR2_3_FD_203890 | JGI IMG/M metagenome (GOLD analysis project Ga0308176, IMG submission 203890) | Soil microbial communities from UC Gill Tract Community Farm, Albany, California, United States - DLSLS.C.R2 | ecosystem: Environmental > Terrestrial > Soil > Agricultural land | place: USA... | reverse complement strand
GCTCACGGTAGTGGCGAGTGACGGTTCCGTGAGCCGCTTCCGTTTCCACCGTTTTGCCGTCCGGCGTGATCAGGATGGAGGTCATCAGCCCCAGTGAACCGAAGCCCTGTGCGACCACGTCCGATTGCACGTCCCCGTCGTAGTTCTTGCAGGCCCAGACGAAGCCACCGTCCGACTTGATTGCGAAGGCGACGAGATCGTCGATGAGCCGGTGTTCATAAGCCAACTTCGCTGCCTCGAACTTTGCTTTGAACTCGCTGTCGTAAATCGACTGGAAAATGTCCTTGAACCGGCCATCGTAGCGCTTCAGAATCGTGTTCTTCGTGGAGTGATAGACAGGGAGTCCACGCGAAAGGCCATAGTTGAAACAGGCGCGCGCAAATCCTTCGATCGAAGCATCCAGGTTGTACATGCCCATGGCTACGCCGCCCCCAGTGAAATCGAAGACTTCGTGGTTGGTCGGTGTACCGCCGTTCGCCGGCGTGAACGTGAGGGTCAGCTTGCCCGGCTCTTTGACGACGAAGTCGGTGGCACGGTACTGGTCACCGAACGCATGACGTCCCACCACGATCGGCTTTGTCCAACCAGGAACATAGCGGGGAACGTTGCGGCAGATGATCGGCTCGCGGAAAATGGTGCCGTCCAGGATGTTACGGATCGTGCCGTTAGGCGACTTCCACATCTGCTTGAGGCCGAACTCCGTAACGCGAGCTTCGTCCGGTGTGATCGTCGCGCATTTAACGCCAACGCCATATTGCTTAATTGCATTCGCCGAGTCGACCGTGACCTGATCATCTGTCGCATCACGGTGCTGGACCGACAGATCAAAGTACTTCAGGTCCACGTCCAGGAAGGGCAGAATGAGGCGATCTTTGATGTTGGCCCAGATGATCCGGGTCATCTCGTCGCCATCGAGCTCCACCAGAGGGGTTTTTACCCGGATCTTCGTCGCGCGTGAGTTCACCATCGTTGTCAGAGTTATTAAACCAAACGGGCTGCCTTTTGAGACCAGGACAAGCACCGGTGCGCCGGGAGCTACACTGACAGTGTCACCATTCAGCGTCCTGATTTGGGCACCGTATGTTTTCAGGTTCAATCAAGAAGTCTCGTAGCTCGCGCATGAAAAGCCTGTGACCAGGCGAGAGTTCAACGCCCTCCTACTCCCTTCCTCGCTAGGTCTTGTCGCTACCGGGTGCGCCAATCGGGCAAGCAGAATACCCAAATACGACACCGTCCCGCCTTTCCGGATGACCGACGCCAACAACCGTCCGTTCACGGAGAAAGACCTGGACGGCAAAGTCTGGATCGTCGATTTCATCTACACCAACTGTCCGGCCGAGTGCCCCCGCATGACATCTAAGATGCATCAGTTGGAGAAACGAACGGGAGGGCAACCGGACCTTCGATTCCTATCGATCTCGGTGGATCCCGACCGTGACACGCCCGAAGCATTGAAGGAATTCGCCGGGCGCTATGGGGGGCTGAACGAACGCTGGCGCTTCCTCACCGGTGACAAGACATCTGTGCATCTGCTTGCATATCAAACATTTCACGTCGGTGATGTTCTTGGGAAAATCGAGCACAGCACGAAGTTTGCCGTCCTGGATAAACGCCGGACGGTTCGCGGCTACTACTCGACCTTCAGTGAGGACGAGATGGCCCAGATGCTGACGGACGTCGATGTCCTCGCGAACGAGAGGTCCTGATTCGATGGCGCAACCGTCTAATCTTCCGGCCGAAAGTACCCAGCTCGCACGCAAGCCGATTCCTGTCATCCTGGCTCTGAGCGTAGCCATCGCGGGGTTCCTGATTTGGCTCATCTACTTCAAGGGAGGGTCTGCCGGCCCGGAGTGGGTGGGTGCACTCCCCAAGGCGAACGCGATTTTCAACTCTCTGAGTGCCATTTGTCTCGTTTTCGGGTGGGTCAACATACGGCGTGGCAAGCGCCTGGTTCACATGCGCTGGATGCTCTCGGCAACGGTGTTCTCGTCGCTGTTTCTGCTTAGCTACATCACTTACCACTACTTCCATGGAGACACGAGGTTCCCCGGGCAGGGCTGGATTCGGCCCGTGTACTTCTTCATCCTGATCACTCATATTTTGCTCTCAACGGTCGCTCTGCCGTTGATCCTCGGGACCCTCTGGTACGCCCTCCGCAGCCAGTTCCGATTCCATCGCCGCATAGCCCGATGGACTTTGCCCATCTGGCTTTACGTCTCCGTCACCGGTGTGGTCGTCTTCCTGATCTTGAACGCTTACACAGCTTCGTAGCATTCTGAAGTCATGCAAGGACGGACGTCATGGGACGCCGAACTCTACGAAGCACAACATGCCTTCGTTTGGCAACTCGGCGCAGGCTTGATTCAAATTCTCGATCCCAAACCGGGAGAGCGGATCCTGGACGTCGGTTGTGGAACTGGTCAATTGACCCATGAGATCGCGGAACGCGGAGCCGACGTTCTGGGCGTCGATGCTTCGCCCGAGATGATTGGGCAAGCGCGCCAGAACTACCCACGCCTGCGCTTCTCGTTGCAGGATGCGGTCTCCATGACCTTTAATGGCGAGTTCGATGCAGTGTTTTCGAATGCCGCTCTGCACTGGATCCTGGACGCAGCAGGTGCTGCAGACTCGATGGCGCGAGCATTGCGAACCGGTGGACGTCTTGTGCTCGAGATGGGTGGACGAGGCAATATCCGTCAGATCCACGCAGCTGTTGAATCCGCCTTTCGGGAACACTCGAGTGCGCCTTTACCGGCTCCGCGCAACCACTTCCCTTCACTCGGCGAGTACACATCCATGCTTGAAGCACATGGTTTCGAGGTCCGTAATGCAGTTTTATTCGACCGTCCCACACCTCTTGAAGGAGAACGCGGCATGGAAGAGTGGATCAAACAGTTCTGTGCGTTCTATTTGGATGAGCTCGCAGTTCAATTGCGCCAAAGTGCCGTAAATAGGGCTGTTGAGCAGCTTCGTCCGCGCCTCTATAGCGATGGCAAATGGATCGCAGACTATCGTCGCTTGCGAGTTTCTGCAATTAAACTTTGAGCTTGCTTGAAATTGGAGATATGATGTCGCTGTGCTGCCGCTTATGTTGCAGCAGAAACTAACTTGACACTGAGGGATCTAATTCGAGAGCTCTGTAAATAGCTCGGGAACTTAATCGGCTGCATTCAACCCAGAGGTTCACGCATGGCAAATCTATCGAAGACAACACAAGATCATGAGGAGATCCGGAGGTGGGCGGAAGAACGTGGCGGCAAGCCCGCTCACGTGAAGAGCACGGAATCGGGCGAAGACGTAGGCATCATTCGTATTGACTTCCCGGGATACAGCGGTGAAGGTTCTCTCGAAGAGATCACATGGGATGAGTTTTTCGAGAAGTTCGATGACAATGATCTTGCTCTGGTCTATCAGGAAGAAACCGCTGAAGGCGAACGAAGCAACTTCAACAAACTGGTCAAAGCGGAGACGGTAGATCTCCCTGAAAAAAAGAGTTCCGGGAAATCGCGTGGAGCCGCGCAGTCGGCCAAGGCTGGTTCCCGCGATAACGACGAGGAAGAAGAAGACGAAGAGATTGAGGTAGAAGACGGCGGCGAGGAGGACGAACTCGACATCAAAGAGACTCCTGCCACCAAGACCGCCTCAAAGCGTTCGTCTGCCGCAAAGAAGACGTCCCCGGCCAAAAAAGCAGCTCCGGCCAAGAAGGCAGCTCCGGCCAAAAAGGCAGCTCCGGCTAAGAAGGCAGCTCCGGCTAAGAAGACTTCAGGTACAAGTACCAAATCAGCAGCGAAGAAGGGAACCCCTGTGAAGAAAGCGACAAAGAAAGCAAGCTCCGCGCCAATAAAGAAGGGCACCGCAAAGAAGGCGTCTGCCAAGAAGGTTGCCAGCAAGAAAGTGGCATCCAAAGCGGCTGCGAAGAAGGGGCCGGCAAAGAAGACGGCCGCCAGGAAGGGAGCAGGGAGGAACGTAGCTGCCAAGAAGACGGCCGCAAAGAAGACGGCTGCAAAGAAGAGCCCCGCGAAGAAGGTCGCTGCGAAGAAGAGTGCGGCCAAACGGTCGGGTGCAAAGAAGTCAAGTTCGCGTTCGCGCCGGTAAGATTCCGGCCAGCGGCTTGGTCCGCGGTTGAAGCACAAAGTGAATGGCTAGATCGGGCCTCACGGCGAACCGAATCCCTCGCGGGCTATTGATCGGTGCTCTCGCAACGATCTTGCTGCTCGCGGGGATTCTGGTTTATCTATCGCGTCCGGCTAAGAATGGTTCACCGCCTCCGGTTTCCGGCGAGGCCAAGGCGTATGTTTCGAAACTCACCTTGAGTGACGTGACGATGCAGGCCACCGAGAACTTCATGAAGCAGCGCGTCGTGGAGATCGAGGGCAAAATCGCCAACGGAGGAGACCGGACCTTAGAGGAAATCGACGTGTATTGCCTGTTTTACGACGTCGGTGGCCGCGAGATCCATCGTGAACGTGTTCCCATCCTCAACCGGAAAGGGGCACCTCTTCGTCCCGGTGAGAGCCGGGCATTCCGGCTTCCGTTCGATACGCTTCCGGAAGGCTGGAATCAGGCGATGCCAAGGCTGGTGATTGCCGGGATCGACTTCACGTCTTAGCTCAGGGATGAGCGGGCGGGGGCGCCAGGGCCGTCACTGGACGCCTGGACGCATCGAAGTCGATCGTTAGCTGCCGTGCAATTTTGGACGCCACATCCGCGCTGGCTCCGCGGAACTTTGCGCCTAGGCTTTCCTGTGTCGTCGACCAGATCACGTCTCCAACGTTGTTGCAGAGACGAACGGACGCGTATGCCTCATGCTTGCGTTCTTTGATCCGGTGTGACTCTCGCTCGGCAGTCGATTCGGCGCCGTAGCCGCCTCCGCCGGATCGCGTTGACCGGCCTGTCAGGCCGTAGATGCCGGCGCCGGTGCGGCCGCTGAGACTCCTGTCCGAATCAAAGGTGTCTTCGAACGTCTTATCGTCCGCTGCTCCTTTGAGAACGGCGTCGGCCCGGTCAGGGTTGTCCGTCAATACGAAGAGCTTGGTTGAGTTAAGACTGGTAATGATCAGGTCGCGCAGCGCCTGCGCAGCAGCGGTACCCGTCAGCGGCTCAACGTAAATGCGCTGCACTTGCCCTAACTGAGTCACAGTGGGCAGCGCGTTGGGCTTCAGGGACTGGCCTTGGCCAGCGGCGAAGAGAACCGCCGGGGCAAGCAGAAAGCTACTAATCGCAGGACGGAGTCTCATGGGTCTCAGCCTTTTCCGTAGATGCGGGCTTCTTCGTCCTGGAACTTAACGTCCTGTCCTGTGCGAGCCTCAAGCGTCACCAAAGTCAGACGCAAGTCGTCCTTGTTGACGCGGAACACCATGGCTTCCTGGTGGCCATTGTCGTTCTCGAAGCCAATCGTCAGGAAGTGCTCCCGCTTCTTCGCGACCATGAAGATCGGGGAGATGATGGCCGCCGCGACGAAGTGGCGATCGATCTTTTGCCCGTATTCGAGCAAGTTAATGCGCTCATACGGGATCTTCACCTCCGTGTGTTTCGAAACGAAGATGAAGTAGGTCTCGTTTGTGACTCTGATCTCGCCGTTGTTATTGGGCGGGATATCGCCCCGCGTACCGCCGATGTATTCAACGCGGCTGCCAGACCGGCCGGCCACCGCCATCACGGTACAGGTGCAGAGGAGCAAACAGAGGAGAAAGGTGCGCATTCGTCCGAAGAGGGACCTCTTGAGAAGTGTGGTTCGGGCGCGGTTCTTTTCTCCCTCCCGGTTAGGTCACGACCAGATCTTTTCCACGGGTACACCGCGCCTGCAAAGTTCGCAGGAACCCGCGTCTATGTAATAGGTTGCGTCCATCTCCGCCAGGTAAAAGAAGGGCAGGTGGCCGAAACTCGTGGCGGTAGGATTTGGCTGATACACGGCGACTGCCATCCCAACCACCTCGGCACCGTGTGATTCCACCAGCGCTTTCAATTCGGTAAAACGGCGTCCGCTTCTGTAGATATCATCGACCAGCAGCACTTTCTCGCCTGGCTTGGTATCCACGAATTGGCGAAACCGGAGCGGGGAAGTGTCTGTGTCCTTTTCGGCCCAGTAGATCTGATGAGCGCGCAGCGCTTCGCAAACACCATATCCAATCGGCAGGCCTCCCGTCGTCGGACAAACGATGGACAAATGCTTGATCATCGCCCGAATCTCGGGGTCGGCTCTCAATCGGCGGCTGAGGCCGACGCTTAGAATCTTCGCGTATTCGTAGTAGCGGAAGGCAAGCGCGACCTGAAGAAACTCGTCGGCATGCATGCCGTTCGGGTATTCAAAGTGGCCTTGGCGGAGCGCTCCGGTCTGCCGGAGCATGTCTAAGACTTCCTCGTTGGTCGGGATCAGCTGCATGTTGCCGTCTTCAGAACCTCAATGAGCCCCTCGTCCCGCGAGCACGAGCGGGATCGTTCGCAGGATGATGGACCAGTCCAGGCGAAGCGACCAGTTCTCAATGTAAGAGATATCCATCCGCATCCAGGTGTTGAAATCAACTCTGTCCCGGCCCGAAATTGCCCAGAGACAGGTCAAGCCGGGGCGCATCCGAAGGCGGCGTCTCTGCCAACGTTCGTAACGGTCCACCTCTTCCGGGATGGGCGGGCGCGGACCGACGATCGACATATCGCCGCGAAGCACATTCACAAGCTGCGGGAGTTCGTCGAGCGAGAAGCGCCGAAGCCACAATCCGACAGCCGTGACCCTGGGGTCCTTCGCTATCTTGAAGGCAACCTCGCGGGTGTTCAGATGCTGAACGTCATTCATCAACTCTTCCGCGTTCTCCACCATGGACCGGAACTTATACATGGTGAATCTGCGGCCGTTAAGACCACAGCGGCGTTGACGGAAAATAATCGGACCAGGAGATGTAAAGCGGATCAGTACTGCGACCAGCAGGAAGAGTGGCGCGAGCAGGATCAAGGCACTCGCCGAGATCGCAATGTCAAAGAAGCGCTTCAGCAGCAGCCGGAGATCGTCGAGCGGCGCTGCTGAAAACGTGAGGAGCGGAGCACTGCCGACCCGATCGAGCGTCATTTCGCTGTTGACATGCGGAAAAAAGTCGATCGCCACGCGTGTTCGAACGCCTTCTTCGTCGCAGCGGAGGAACACTTCTTCGAGACCGGGCAGCTTGCTGCTATCTACGTTGAAGATCACTTCGTCGACGATCTGCCGCGCAAGCAGTTCCGGCATCCGGGCCGCGCATTCGTCTTCCGAGAGTCTGGCCGAGACCTCGATGGGAAACGGCGAGTTCTCGCGCAAATTTGCTGCCAGTGCATCGGCCCTCACCGAACTGCCCACGATCACGATGTGGTACGGCGTTGCGAACTCGCGGGCGAAAGTCCCGATGAGGAAAGGAGATGACCACCGGAAGGCTATCAGCAAAAAGCAGTCGATGAGGAAGAAGAACAGAAGGAAGCTACGACTGAGCGGGTGTTCTAGCTGCAACAGGTATTGAAAAATGATGACGAGAACCGTCCCGAAGAGACACTGGCGGATTGTGGCCGTGAGCATATGCCGGCGGTCCTCGGAGTGCAGGTGCTCGTACGTGCGGAGGAACGATCCGACTGCAATCCAGATAGCGACAGAGACCAGAACCAGGAGAATGTGGTGGCTCCGGTTCAGGTAAAACACGTGTTCGAGAGAGATACGCGTACGCGCCAGGTAAGCGAGTTCAAAGGCGGACGCAGTCAGGATCCCGTCTGCGATTGCGAACAGAAGCTGAACTCGTTTTCGGTGATGCGCGAACAAACAGGCTCCCGGCTGTCAACTATATCGATTGTTAACGAACGGTCATGCGATGGCGGCAAGCGCCTGGTCCAGATCGGCCCTGATGTCGTCAACGTGTTCAATCCCGACGGCAACCCTCACCAGGTTCTCGCGTATGCCCAGACGCTCGCGCATCTTGGGCGACAGGTTCCGATGCGAGGCCATCTGCGGGTAGAGCAACAGAGTATGAACATCGCCGAGAGACGTACCCGGGACGATCATTCTGAGCTTGTCCATGAACTGTAAGATCTTGCTTTTATCCGCCCCTTGGACCTCAAAGCTGAGGATGGCTCCAAACAGGCCGGGAGCAAATGATTCTCGGATGACATCGGCATCGGGATGGTTGGGATCGGCGCAGTAATACACGCGCTCGACACCGCTGTGCTGAGCCAGCCAGCAGGCCAAAGCCTTCGCGTTCTGGCACTGGCGCTCGAAGCGAAGCCCTAGGGTCTTCATCCCTCTCATCGTCAGATAACTCTCGAAGGGCCCGAGCGCCGGACCGGATATCCGCGCCAGGGCTCGTACCGTTTCATGCAGCCCTTCGTTCGCGATCACGAGCCCTCCGAGAACGTCGCCGTGCCCTGCCAGATATTTGGTCGCACTGTGGACCACCATATCGGCCCCGAGATCGAAGGGGCGGACCAACATGGGAGTAGCGAACGTATTGTCCACTACCAGAGCCGCCCCACAGCTTTTCGCCATCCGGGCAAGCTCACGAATGTTACCGACTCTCAGCAGAGGATTCGAGATCGTCTCGAGGAAAATACACCCGGGCTGGTGCTTCGCGACCGCCTTCTCCACCGCATCGAGATCACAAACGTCGACATAAGTTACCTCGACGCCAAAGGGGGCGAGAAACTTGTCCAGAAGCTCAACCGTGGCACCATAGATCGCATTTGCCACGACGATCGAATGGTTCCGGTCGAGGAGCGCCGCTTGGAAAGCAATCTGCAGCGCAGCCATACCCGAGCTTGTCGCCAGTGATCCGAAACCACCTTCCAGGCTGCTTGTCAGCTCTTCCAGTGCCTCGTTCGTGGGGTTCGTATACCTCGCGTAGCTGAACCCGGGTTCTTCGTTCCCCATGATCCGGTCCAGCTTCTCCGCCGACTCATAGAAATAAGTCGTGGCTAAGTTGATGGGAGTTGTCGAAGGAACCGGACCCTGACCTTGCCGCTTACGATCTCCCCTGTGAACCAATTGCGATTCAAACTTCATTTACGCTTCCAGCGAACTCCATCCTTGGTGTCTTCGAGAATGATGCCTTGCTCCGCCAGTTCTTTCCGGATCTCGTCCGATCGCTGAAAGTTCCGGCTCTTCTTGGCTTGCGTGCGCTCCTCTATCAGTGCTTCGATCTGCCGGTCTGTAACGGAGGACTCTCCAGCCGAGGCGGCGTCTCCGTTCGGAGCCGGCAGAGTGTCCGATCTCTTCAGGACGTCGAACACACGGTCGAACACTTCCAGGACTTTGGCCGCTTCCCAACGGTTCTCCTCGAGGAAATGGCCCTCATCGATGGCCGTATTGACTGTACGTACGTACTCGAATACCGCCGCCAGCGCTTCGGCCGTGTTCAGGTCGTCGTCCATGCTCTCTTCGAAGTGCCGGATCGCTTCGCGAGATCTGTCGGCAAGCTGTTCGTTTCGCCCGGGCGCAAACTTGGTGGTCGCAAGGCGCAGCTCAAAGTCACGCAGGCGCTCAATGCTGCGAGCGGCTGCCTTCAGGCCCTCGAAGGTAAAATTCAGCTTCTTGCGATAGGGAACGGAAGCCAGAAGGTAGCGGATCGTCTCCGGCTGGTGCCCGAGCTTCAGCAGGTCCCGCAACGTATAGAAGTTTCCGAGCGACTTCGACATCTTCTGGGATTCGATATGGAGGTGCTCGGAATGCAGCCAGAAGCGGGCGAACGGGCGTCCGGTGATCGACTCCGATTGTGCGATCTCATTCTCATGATGAGGGAACACAAGGTCGATCCCTCCTGCATGAATGTCGAGCGTTGTCCCCAGATAGCGCATCGCCATGGCTGAACACTCAATGTGCCAACCGGGCCTGCCATCCCCGAAAGGGGTGTCCCAGGAAGGTTCCCCCTCCTTTTTTGCCTTCCAGAGTACGAAGTCCCGGGCATCCGCTTTTTCGTACTCATCGGAGTCGACGCGGGCTCCGGCTCGGATCCCGCTGAAATCGTTGTGGGACAGTTTGCCGTAGCCGGGGAAGCACCCTATCCGGAAATACGTGGAGCCTTCACTCGTGTAGGTGCAGCCCTTCTCCGAAAGCTCCTCAATGGCCTTCACCATCTCCGGGATATGTTGGGTGGCCGGAGCGACATGCTCGGGCTGTTCCAGGCGGAGTGCGGCGGCATCTTCAAAGAAAGCCTTTGTGAACCCCGCCGTGTACTCCTCGATTGTTTTATGTTCCCGCGCGGCGTTCGCGATGATCTTGTCGTCCACGTCCGTCACATTCATCACATGGTCCAGTTGATACCCGCGGTATTGGAGCCACCGCCGCAGAATGTCCTGGAAAGTGAATGTCCGGAAGTTCCCGATATGAACGAAGTTGTACACCGTAGGACCGCACGTGTACATACGTACGGTGTTGTCCTCGAGCGGGTGAAACACCTCGGACTCCTGCGTCAGAGTGTTATAAAACCGGAGAGCCATCGGGAAGGGTAAGTTTCAATCGTAACAAGCGGGCTAAATTTCTCCGCAAGTTGTTGGAGCGACAATAGTTTCATGTCAGCGCTTCGCTTCGAGATAAAGGGGACCTGCCCCGAAACCGGGGCCCGTGCGGGACTGCTCCACACGGCTCATGGCACTATTGAGACGCCCGTTTTCATGCCCGTAGGCACCCAGGGAACGGTGAAGGCGCTTACGCCCCGTCAATTAGACGCGGAACTCGGTGCCCAGATCATCCTGGCTAATACGTATCACCTATTTCTGCGGCCCGGACACGAACGCATCGAGCGCTTTGGGGGACTCCACCAGTTCATGGCTTGGCCGAAGCCAATTCTGACCGACTCAGGGGGCTTTCAGGTCTTCAGTCTGGATACCCTGCGCAAGGTAACGGACGCAGGTGTCCTGTTCCGGTCCCATCTGAACGGGGACGCTCACCTGTTTACTCCGCGCAGTACCGTGGATGTACAACTGGCACTTGGCAGCGACATCATTATGGTTCTTGACGAGTGCCTCGCGTACCCGGCGAGTCACGAGGCAGCCGCGAAATCGACGACCCGCACAGTGGAATGGGCTCGGGCGGGTTACGAGCATTATCTGCGGCGGGAAAAAGGGCGGCACTGTACGTTATTCCCGATTGTGCAGGGATCGATGTTTCCCGACCTGCGCGAACGCTGTGCCAATGAGTTACTGGAACTCAACGCTGGCGGTTACGCCATCGGCGGTCTTTCGGTCGGCGAACCCCGGAATCTCAGCCAGGAGATGGTGGCTGTCACGGCTCCGCTGCTGCCGCAGGATCGCCCCCGGTACGTCATGGGCGTCGGCATGCCGGAAGAACTGGCGCAGTACGTGGCGAAAGGGGTAGACATGATGGACTGTGTCCTCCCCTCGAGGAATGCGCGCAACGGGTGCCTCTTCACTTCAGAAGGGAAAATCCTGATTAAACAGGCGCAGTATGCCGATGACGCCACGCCGCTCGATCCCGCCTGCGACTGCTATACCTGCCGAACGTTCACCCGGGCCTATTTGCGGCACCTGTTCCAGGCGAAGGAGATCTTATTCTCGACCCTGGGAACGCTCCACAATGTTCATCACTTCCTCGTGCTGATGCGCAACATGCGAGCAGCCATCCTGAGCGGAACATTTGCCCGGTTCCTCCGTTCCGGCATCGCCTCGCAGATCAGGTGGCCGGCCCCCGATCCCGTCTCTTATTCGGCGAGCACTTACTCTAGATAGGAGATATCGAGACAGCTATGTCGTTCCCTTCCTTCCTTCTGCTACAGACGGCCGCCGCATCGCCCGGCGGTTCCTTCCTCACGGGCATGCTGCCGATTGCCCTGATGGTAGCGATTTTTTACTTTCTGATCTTCATGCCCATGCGGCGCCAGCAGAAGAACCAAAAGCAAATGCTGGCTCAGCTTCAGAACGGGCAAACCGTCCTGACAAGTGGCGGAATCATCGGCACCATCGTAGCGGTGAACGATGATACGCTTATACTTCGAATCAAGCCGGATAACTTAAAGCTACAGGTGGCCCGCAGTGCTGTCACGAGCATTGTGACGACGGACGAAGCGGGCAAAAAGAGCTAAGTAGCTAAGCCACCCGCGCAAACAAATGAAACGCCAATTACGATACAAATTTCTGTTTATTATTGCGGTCATCCTTGTATCCCTATATGGGATCATCGGGATCCCGCGCAGTAAGAGTGAACTGGTCGCCAACTGGGAGAAGAACATCCACCTGGGCCTGGACCTTCGCGGCGGAACTTACCTGGTGGTTCAGGTGCAACAGCAGGACGCCTTCAATGCTCAGGCGGGGTCCGACGCAGACCGCCTGAAGGACGAGGCACGTAAAGCCAATATCCAGTTTGCGGACATCGATGTGGAGGAGGCCAAATCGCTGGCGACGGCAGTCAAGGCTGCCATCGTCGTCAAAGGCGTTCCCAGCACCCAGGCCGGCTCTTTCCGGAGCATCGTGAACGACAAGTTCCCGCAATGGTTGTCGACTCCCCTGAATGGGACGGATTACCGCCTGACGATGAAGCCATCGGAGGCGTTGCAGTTCTGGCAGAACGTCCTGAGCCAGTCGAAAAGTATCTACGATCGCAAGATTAATGCCTTGGGTCTGAGCGAGGCCACAGTGCAGCAGCGCCGGGAGGATGCAGATTCCGAACTGCTGGTACAGATGCCCGGTGTGGATGACCCCGGCCGTGTGAAGCAGATCCTGCAAACGGCGGCCGTATTGGAGCTCTACGACGTGAAAGGTGGACCGTATGCGAGCCGGGAAGAAGCTTTGGCGCAAAACGGTGGGGTTCTCCCTGTCGGTACCAGGCTGATCGGTGCACCCGGTTCCGATCCGAATGCCCGGGGCGGCGGCGTTTATCTCGTTGCCAGAACACCCATCATCCGGGGTCCCGATATCCGGGATTCCAGGCCGCAACAAGGCCAGCTTCCGGGTAACTGGGAGACTTTATTCGTCCTGAGCCAGGACGCCGCCCGGCGTTTCGGCACCTACACCGCGGCCAACATCGGTAATCGCCTGGCCATCGTGCTTGATGGCAAGGTGCTGAGCGCGCCGAGAATCGATGCCGAAATCCACGATACGGGCGTGATCACCGGAGCAACCACTCAGCAGGAAGCCGGCGATCTGGCGCTGAATCTCAAGGCCGGCTCCCTGCCGGCCGGAATTGTATTTGAGCAGGAAAGTACAGTTGGGCCGTCGCTAGGCGCGGATTCCATCCGGGAAGGTTTTGTAGCGGGTGTAGCCGGGGTCTTGGCCGTGATCGTCGCCATGCTGATCTACTACAAAAAGAGTGGAATCAACGCGACCCTTGCTCTGATCCTGAACGCGCTGATCCTGATCGCCTGCCTCAGCTACTTCGGCGCGGTGCTGACGCTGCCCGGCATTGCGGGAATCATCCTGACCATCGGTATGGCCGTGGACAGCAACGTGCTGATTTTCGAGCGCATTCGTGAGGAGGCGCGGGAGGGTAAGGCGCCGGCCGCTGCCGTGGACGCCGGCTTCAGCAAGGCTCTCCTGACCATCATTGATACTCACGTTACAACGGTCGTGTCCTGTGCCATTCTCTTTCTCTTCGGGTCGGGGCCTGTAAAGGGATTCGCGGTAACCCTTGTGATCGGCCTGGTAGCCAACGTCTTCACGGCTGTTTTCGTGTCGCGCTTTATCTTCGATTGGGAGATGTCCGGGCCCAAGCCGGTTCGAGCCCTCAGTATTTAAGCTGGTACGGCCAAGAATCGCGCTTTTTGGGCGCACCATTAAGGAACATTTGTGAGTGACCGGTGTCTATTTCAAGTGGATGCCGGTTTGTGAAGCTAGATGGAAATATTCAAGCGAACAAACTTTGACTTTCTCGGCAAGAAGTGGCCGTTCATCATTTTATCGCTGCTGCTTACAGCAGTGGGCGTCATCAGTCTGGTCGTCAAAGGCGGTCCAAAGTACGGCATTGACTTCAACGGCGGGGCGCTCATGGACGTGAACTTCAAGCAGCGGCCGAGTGCGGAGGATATCCGCGCTGCGCTCCGCAAGAAGATCACGGGCGAGATCGAGGTGCAAGAGGTCGCCAACTCGCAGGAGGTGCTGATCTCCACCAGTGTCCGGGACCCGAAGGGGCTCGAAGCAGTCCGGAACGACATGCTCGCCACTTTGAACGCCACCTTTAATCCGGGAATGGCCGGCAAGCTGGACATCAATACAGCGACGCAGGGTCAACTCGTCGAAGGGTTGCGGGAACCGCTGGCGAAAGCGGGCGCCGCGCTCAACGATGATCAGCTGCAGGCGCTCGTATCCAGGATCCTGACCTATCGCGACACGCCACCGCGTTCCGGCCTGATCCGTAATCTGGATGAGTTGTCCGCGGTGCAGGGCGTCACGCCCGGGGTGCTCGGCGCAATCAAAGGCGTGGTAGTCCCTGGCAATCTGCACGTCGGCAGAGTGGAGATCGTCGGACCGAAGATCGGTGCCGATCTACGGCGGCAGGCGATTAATGTGGTTCTCATCGCTCTTGCGGCGATGCTTGTGTATATCGCGTTCCGATTCGAATGGATGTATGGTGTTGCGGCCGTGATTGCGGTGTTTCATGACACGATCATCACCATCGGCCTGTTCTCGCTGTTCAATAAGCAGATCGATCTTACTGTGATCGCGGCGTTGTTGACCCTGGTCGGGTACTCGATGAACGATACCATCGTGACCTTTGATCGCATCCGTGAGAATCTCCGGTTTCATATGCGGGGATCTTTTCGTGAAATCGTTAACGCCAGTATCAATCAAACCCTGAGCCGAACCGTGTTGACATCAGGGCTCACGTTCTTGACCGCGGTTTCGTTGTTTTTGTTTGGCGGTCAGGTACTGAACGGGTTTTCATTCGCGTTGGTAGTCGGTATTATTATTGGGACCTACTCATCGATCTTTATCGCAAGTCCTTTGCTGATCGCCTTGAAGGACTTAGTTGAGAGTCGAAGAAAAAATGTAAGGCCGTCGGCAGTAGATGCGCGATCGCGCTCAGTTGCCGGCTCGGTGAAAGGGATCAAAACGGTTAAGTAGTCAATGACAGCAGGTCCGCTGTTCAGCGGGCCGAAGCGAGGGGATTATGTTCGATCAAACGTTCGTAGACGGAACGCAGAAAACCAAGAAGCCATTCACGATTGTGGTGTCGTTACTCCTTCAAATCGGAGTCATCGGTATCTTGATCCTGATCCCGCTGATTTACACGGAAGCGCTACCAAGCGCGCAGTTGAAGAGCATGCTGGTTGCCCCGCCGCCTCCGCCTCCTCCACCGCCACCGCCGCCGCCACCCCAGGAGGTTAAGGTTCAGCCGAAGCCGGTGGTCAAGCAGTTTGTCGCCAACCAGTTGATGGCTCCTAAGGTCATCCCGAAAACCATCAACAAGATCGAAGAAGCCGCGCCGCCGCCGGATACCGGAATGGGCGTTGTTGGCGGAACGGGCGAGGCCGGTGGTGCTGCCGGCGGTGTGATCGGCGGTATCGTTGGTGGCGTTCCCGGTGCTCCTCCTCCGCCTCCTCCGCCTCCTCCTGCCAAGCCCTCGGGCCCGGTCCGGGTAGGTGGACAGGTCGCAGAGGCTAACCTCATCCGCAAGGTTCAGCCGGTCTATCCGCCGCTCGCGAAATCGGCTCGCGTGTCTGGTACGGTTGAGTTCAGCGCGACGATCAGCAAAGAAGGCAACATTGAAAATCTTCAGCTCGTTCGCGGGCACCCACTGCTCGTGAATGCAGCCAAGGAGGCCGTCCTCCAATGGAAATACAAACCAACCATGTTGAACGGCCAGGCAGTAGAAGTCATTACCAGCATCATCGTGAATTTCACGCTGAGCCAGTAAGTTGAAGTAGTCCGCTTAAGGGTTCGATTCAAACTTTAGGAGAAGATAAATGGTTTTACAGCTTCAAGTATGGGCTTTCTGGCTGTTCCAGGAAGAAGGAATTAGCTTTGATCCGCGATCAGTCTGGGGCAACATGGGTGTACTCGCCAAGTTAGTTGTCCTGGTACTGTTCATCATGTCCGCCTGGTCCATCGGCGTCATGATCGATCGAATCATTGCTTACAATGCCGCGCGGAAACAGTCGCGGGCTTTTGCACCGGCTGTTGCGGGCGCCCTTCGCGAGGGCAAACTCGACGAAGCCGTTAAGATTGCCGATCGTTTCAACAAGAGCCATCTGGCCAAAGTTGTTGTTGCCGGTTTGCAGGAATTCAAAGCTCACCAGATGAGCTCGGAGATTCCGGGTGAGGACATCGAAGCCTCCAAGCGCGCTCTGGAACGTGCCGAAGCCATCGTTCACGCTGAGCTGAAGCGCGGCGTCAGCAGCCTCGCAACCATCGGGTCCACAGCTCCGTTCGTCGGTCTGTTCGGAACGGTCGTCGGCATCATGAACGCGTTCAAGTCCATTTCGACCTCCAAGTCGACTGGTCTCGGTGCTGTCGCCGGCGGTATTTCGGAAGCCCTGATTACCACGGCCGTCGGACTGTTTGTGGCTATCCCGGCCGTCTGGATGTTCAACTACTTCACCAACCGCATTGAAGCGTTTGACGTAGAAATGGGCAACTCGAGCTCCGAGTTGATCGACTACTTCCTGAAGCGCACCCAGGCGAGAGTCGGAGCGAAGTAGTTAGCTTTACGTTGTACGGTCCGGAAGTTTGAATCGGCTGGGGGGCGGCCCGTGAATGTGTCGCCCTCTGGCAACCCAACTTCGGATTAAGCAATTTGGATTGGTGCAGTTCAGAAGGAATCGACAATGAAACTTGCCAAAGCTCCTCCCGTGGTCTCGGACATCAACGTCACTCCCATGGTGGACGTGATGCTCGTCCTGCTTATCATCTTCATGGTCATCACGCCTATGTTGTCCAAAGGCCAAACCGTGAACATGGTAAAGACTCATAATCCGATCAAAATGCAGGAAGCGGATAAGGAAGATGCCGTTCTTATCGCTATCACTCGCGACGGCAAAGTCTTCCTAAGCCCCGGAAACACGTTGGTTCAGCCGAGTGAACTTCCTTCGAAAGTGAAGGATTTGCAACAGGCTCGCTCGGATAAGACCGTGTATCTGAAGGCGGATGCCCGTGCGCGCTTCTCTGGCGTGACGGACGTCATCGACAATCTAAGGTCAGCCCAAGTGGACCAACTCGGTCTCCTCACCGAAGAAATCAAAGAGGGGAAGAAGAACACAGGTCTGTAGGTTTCTAAGAAAGGTCTTTTAGTTATGGCAATGGCAGTTGGTGGCTCCGGAGGAGCCAGGGCGGACATCAACGTCACGCCACTTATCGACGTTTTGCTCGTGCTGCTGATCATCTTTATGGTCATCACACCTTTGACTCCGCACGGTTTGGATGCGTTGGTGCCTCAACCGCCACCGCCGAACCAGCCGCCGCCTCCCCCTAATCAGGACCCGACTGTTGTGGTCGAGGTCAAGAAGGATCAGAGTATGGAGATCAATGGGCAGCCGGTGAAGGAATCCGATCTTACGGCGCGTTTAACCGACATCTTCAAGACGCGCGCGACCAAGGTTGTGTTCGTGAAGGGCGATCCCGATCTTGACTACCGCTACGTGGCGGAGGCTATCGACGACGCGAAGGGTGCGGGCCTGGATAAGGTCGGCATCATGACACCCAAGGTCGAAGCAGGCCAGTAAGGACACAACATGAAGCAATCACCAAAGCTTTTTGCCATTGTGGTTTGCTCGGCTCTCCTCGCCCTGAGCACGGGTTGCGCTAAGTTGCAGTCGCGGGATCAGATGAACAAGGGCATCCAGTCATACAAGAACAACAAGTATGCCGATGCCGTAAAGCACTTCCAGGAAGCTGTGAAGCTTGATCCGACGAACGCGAACGCGCAGAAGTATCTGGCAACGTCGTACATGATCCAGTGGGTGCCGGGGGCAGATTCCCCGGACAACAAGAAGAACTACGACATGGCTCGCCAGGAGTTTGAGACCGTTCTGAAGAACGACCCGAAAGACGGCCTGGCGCTGGCCTCTATGGCCAACATGGCGTATAACTCTGCAACCACGGGAAGCCCCGAGCAGAAGGCCGCTGCGCTCGAAGAAGCCAAGAAGTGGAACGAGCGGCGTATCGAGGTCGATCCAAAGGATTCGGAAGCCTACTATTATCTGGGTGTCATTAACTGGGCCCAGGCGTTCACGCCCATTCAGACTGCGCGTGTTCAGCTGGGTATGAAGGGCACTGATCCCGGGCCGATCAAAGATAAAAAGGTTAAAGCCGAGCTGCAGGAGAAGTACTCGAAAAGCATCGAAGATGGGCTTGCGAACCTTCGCAAGTGCCTCGACATCGATAAAGAGAACGAAGATGCAATGTCCTATCTGAACCTGCTGCTTCGAAAGAAGGCAGATTTGGAAAACAGTCCGGATGCTGCGAAAGCTGATATAGCGCAGGCGGAAGACTGGTCGAACAAGTCGCTCGACATCAAGAAGATGAAGGCCGCACGGCCTGCCAAGAAAACGGAAGCATAACAATTTACCGGGGACCTTTACGGGGAGGAGCACAACCGAGTGTTCCTCCCCGTTTCCCTTTTGCCGGGCCTAATTCAGATAGTAAGTGCGATAAAGCGTGTCGCGTTGCTTGGGAACAAAGCCAGCGTCCCGGATCATGCAACGCAACTGCTCTTCGGTTGCTGAGTGATGCGTGCCCGCCGCGGACACAACATTCTCCTCGATCATGATGCTCCCTACGTCATTCCCCCCAAAGCGCAGACCCAACTGACAGACCTTCAAGCCGGGAGTGACCCAGGAGGCTTGGATGTTCCCGATGTTGTCGAGATAGATGCGCGAAATCGCCAGCATCTTGAGATACTCGACCGCGGTCGCTTCCTGCTTCACAAAGCGTCCCAAAGACGTATATTCGCGTTGAAAGAACCACGGGATAAACGCCGTAAAGCCGCCCGTATCTTCCTGGATCTGCCGGACGATCTCGAAGTGATTTAAACGCTGCTCGAACGTTTCGCCGGTGCCGAACATCATTGTGGCCGTGGTCCGCATGCCCAGCGAGTGTGCCGTACGGTGGACGTCGATCCAATCCTGAACGGAGCACTTCAGCCGGCTGATCCGATGCCTGACCGCCTCATCCAAAATCTCCGCTCCTCCACCAGGTATCGAATCCAATCCGGCATCTCGCAGCCTGCCAATGGTATCCCGGAGCGTCAAGCCGCTGACCTCGGCGATGTTAACGATCTCGGGCGCGGAAAAGCAATGGCACCAGATATCGTGACGCGCTTTGATCGTGCGCAGCAGATCCTCGTACCACTCGATCTTTAACTCCGGATGCAACCCGCCCTGCATGAGAATGCCGGTACCGCCCAGATCCCTCGTCTCCTGAATCTTCTGCAGAATGACCTCCTGCGGCAGGATGTAACCCTCTTTGTGGCCCATAGGCCTGTAGAAAGCGCAAAAGCTGCAATATTCCGTGCAGAAATTTGTGTAGTTGATATTCCGGTCGATGATGTAACTGACGACGCCATGGGGATGCAGTTTGCGGCGAATTGCGTCCGCTTGCATGCCAATCCCGACGAGATCATCGCTGCGGAACAGGTCGGAAGCTTCTTCTCTGGTGATCATCTTTGTCGTTTCAAAAACAGGTCACTTACATTCTCAATGAGACAGGGCGACTGAGGTGGCGACACGCGAGAGTTCCCAGAACTGCCGCAGACCCTCGAGTTCGCCGGGGCCAAGAGGGAACTGGATGTGCTCGGCAAAGTACCGCTCCCCGAGGGTTCGGCTGATTCCACGCTTACCGCATTCGAGGCTTAGGATTTCGGTCAGATGCGACATGCCGAACTGATACGAACGCACCGCCACGTCCCCGAAACCACGGTCGGCGATTCCTGGTTTCCCGGCCCAGGCAGCGAATACCATAGGCAGCCCGGTGAGCCGGTTCCATTCGGCACCGAGGTCCAGGTGTTCGTACGGGAGTTTCTCGGGTTCTATTCGTAGCGCCGGATCGCCGATTACGAGCGCCGCGTCCGAATGGGATAACATTTCCCGCCACTCCGGAGACTCCTCCGTAATCACGGGCTCAACGCCGAACCGTTCCCGCAGCACGATCTTCGCCAGTTGAACTGAGGTGCGCGAACTCGAGTCTGCCGCGAGCGAACGGATCTTCGCCCAGGGAACACGGGAGATCAGGAGAATACTGCGGACGGCGCCGTGCGCCACAATGCCCAGGTCCGCCACGATCTCCAACCCTTGACGGCCAATTTCGGCCACCGGTACGAGGCCGACTTCCGTAACTCCCTCCGCGACCTCGGCCGCGCATACCGAAGGAAAAGAAAACGACAAGTCGACTGCACCTTGCTCTTCGCCCCGAACCATGCCCCAGATCAGCGGGACAGTGTTGAGATAACTCACTGCTCCGACGCGGATTTTCGACCCTTGCTCAACCAAATCCTAGTGTATCGGGCGCCTTCCGGGGCGCTCACACGCCGCGCTTCTGGCCCCAAAGATCGATATGCAGCCGGGGGCTGAAGCGAAATCCTTTGTTTTTGCAGATCTCGACAAGCCACCGACTCCTCTCCGTCAGGATTCTTGGCGCCGTTCCCTCCGGCATCAGGATCACTTGAGAAGCGGGAGCATTCGTCATGCGGACGATATCCTCGATTTCGCCCAGATCCTCAGGACCCGCAACGACAAATTTCAACTGGAACGAATACCTGGCCGTGAGCTCCTTCAAGATCTCAGGTTGCAGGCGCAGCTTGTTGTGTCGATCTGCCCATTTTCCGTTTTCCCGGTGGTGCGGAACGGAATTGGAAAGCTTTGGGCTGATGCTCATCAGGTCGCACCTTACAAGCGCGTCCACTGTGCCCGCAGTTTCGATTGTGATGTGCATGCCTGAATCCTGAAGCGCATGGGTAAAGGCCGGCATCTCCGGGACAATCATCGGCTCCCCGCCGGTCACGACGACGTGGCCGCAGCCGTACTCTCGAACCGATTGCAACACTTCAGCCGTGGAACGAATATCGCCTTCGGGGTGCCAGGAGGTATAGGGCGTATCGCACCAGGAGCAACGCAGGTTGCAGCCGGAAGTGCGCACGAACACGGACGGCACACCCAGGAGTGAGCCTTCGCCTTGTACGGAATAGAAGATCTCCGAGATTTTCACGTAGACAAAGAGTGCTCCGCCACCGGGTCCATCACGCCGGCGGCCTCAAATCCTTTCCTTCTTAAAACGCAGGAATCACATCGGCCACACGGCTTTCCGGAAGGATCAGGATCATAGCAACTGTGCGTCAATGAAAGATCAACTCCCAGCTCGACCGCTTTGCGTACGATATCCGCTTTAGTCATCTGCAGCAATGGTGCTTCGATCCGGAGCGTCGACGTTCCTTCGACGCCCGCTTTGGTTGCGAGATTGGCCAGCTTTTCGAAGCCGCTGATGAACTCCGGGCGGCAATCAGGGTAGCCGGAGTAATCGAGGGCATTGACCCCGATGTAAATGCGGTCGGCCCCGATGACTTCGGCGTACGCGAGTGCAAACGACAGGAAGATGGTGTTACGAGCCGGAACGTAGGTGACGGGTATTTCGCGTGCTGTTTCCCGCTCGTCCCGGTCCTTCGGAACCTCGATTGAGTCTGTGAGCGCAGATCCTCCAAACGCCCGAAGATCGATCTTGACGACGCGGAGCTCTTCCGCTCTAAGTGAACGGGCCACCCGACTCGCCGCCTCCAGTTCAATGGAGTGCCGTTGGCCGTAGTCGAAGGAAAGGCAGTAGCACTTCAACCCTTGCTCTCTGGCAATCGCCAGGCAAGTGGTCGAGTCAAGCCCACCGCTCAGTAGGCAGACGGCTCGATCGCGTGTCTGGTGCTGCACTCCTAATTATAAGTTGCCGGAGGATTCCGGTTCGATTCGCGTGACGGTTGATTCGAGCCGACCCTGATTCAAACGAATCGTGAGGTGGTCGCCTACGTTCGTGTCCGAGGACGTGCGAAGCAGACGGCCCTGCGCATCCTGTACAAGCGCGTAGCCGCGCTGCAAGACGGCTAGGGGGCTCAGGTGCGTCAATTTGGCCTCGGCGCTTGTGAGCCGCGTGTGAAGCCTTGAGGCCGTATCTTCCCAGCAGCGGTCCAGCCGGTCCGACAGGAGATGATGGCGGTGACGGCTGCGGGCGAGCCTCAGTTCGATGTTGTTCTCCGCCAGCCGATTTGAGAGTTCGGCAAGCCTTTTGCGCCGGATCTGGGAGGTGCGTTCGGTACCAGCCGTGAGCCGCCGGTCCAGTTCGTCTAGTCGTTGTGCTCGTTGGGAGATGATTCGTTGCATCAGCGCACTCACACGATCTCCCGCTCTCCTCGCCAGTTCCCGCGAAAGAACCAGAACACGATAGCGAAGGGCCTGTTTCGCCCGGGTCTGGTACCCATTCAACTGGTCGAGTAGGCTCTCCCGAGTGCAAATCACGATTTCGGCAGCCGCGGACGGAGTGGGGGCACGATGGTCTGCCACGAAATCGGCTATCGTGAAGTCAGTTTCGTGGCCGATCGCCGAGATGACCGGTATGGCGGACGCGCTGATGGCCCGGGCAACCGCCTCTTCGTTAAAGCTCCAGAGATCTTCAAGGGAGCCACCGCCGCGCGCAACGATCAGTATCTGTGCCCACGGATTCCGGCTGAAGTATTCGATGCCTTTACAGATCTGCTCGACGGAGTTTTCACCCTGTACGGCTGCGGGAAATAGCCGGATGTGCAAACCAGGGAACCTTCTCCCAAGTACCTGCAGCATGTCTCGCAAAACGGCCCCGGACGGAGAAGTAACGAGCGCGATTCGCGCCGGAAGTGCAGGCAAGGCGCGCTTCCTTCCCCGGTCGAAGAGCCCTTCCGTTTCGAGTTTGGTTTTCAGCCGCTCGAATGCGACTTGGAGGGCGCCAACCCCTCGGAGCTCGAGGAACTCAGCGATGAGCTGGTACTCCCCACGCGCCTCGTATACCTCCAGTCGCCCACGGGCAAGCACCGCCAATCCGTCTTGAGGTCTGATTTTCGAGAGGCGCAACGAGCTCCTAAACAGGACCGTCCTGATCTGGCTATCGCTGTCCTTGAGCGTGAAGTAGTAATGCCCGCTTGCGGCTAAACGGCATCCCGAAATCTCACCGGAGACCCATATATTCGAGAATTCGCTCGCCAGCTGGCTCTGGATCGCCGCATTCAACTCTCGAACGCTGAACAGCCTCCGCCCCGGCGCAAGCGGAAGATTCAATTGGCCGCCGGACATCCGGCTTAAGTCCGCCACGTTATAGTGTAGAATCTGTTTCTGGAGACGATCGCCTAGTGGTTCTGCGGGCAGTAGCTGCCCAGAATTCGCGAAAAGCTTGAGATCTCTTCCAATTGGGTTAAGGCACGTTGAACGCTGGGTTCACTGCTTCGGCCCACAATATCCACATAAAACATATATTCCCAGGGTTTTTCTTTATTAGGCCGGGACTCAATCTTAGTAAGGTTGATATCCCGTAGTGCAAAACATGCCATGGCCCGGAACAGTGTTCCGGGTGAGTTTTTTACCGCGAACACCAGGGAAGTCTTCCAAGTTCCGCTTTCAGAACGTCCTGACAGGCCCGTGCTGTCCCCGTTCGCTATCAGGAAGAACCGCGTAAAGTTCTGCGGATTATCCTCTACGTTCCGCTTCAATATGGCTGCGCCGTAGATCTTGGCAGCCGTTTCTGATGCGATCGCCGCGGCAGCCGGCGGCCGCTCGTTCATGATCATCTGAACGCTGCCCGCTGTGTCGTAGTACGACAGCGGCTCGAGGCGTTTGTGCTTTGCAAGGAAGATCCGGCACTGGTTCAGAGCCACCGGGTGCGAATAAACCCGCTTCAAGGATTTGAAAGTCACTCCGGGAGGCGTGATTAAATGATGGGCTATTCTGACTGTGGTCTCTCCGAAAATTCCGAGTTTGTACCTGAGTAAATTGTCGTAATTTTCGTGGATGCTGCCGTGGAGGGTGTTCTCGATGGGGACGACTCCGTGGCTAGCCGTGTTCCCCGAGACCGCCTCGAAAAGCTCGCCGAATGTCTGGCACGGTTTCACTTCTACATCCTCTGCGAAGAACTGCTGAGCGGCCTTGTGGCTGAATGCGCCCGGGGCTCCTTGGAATGCAACAACAATCGTTCGTTTCTTCATAGCGAGACGCGTTCAGAGTCATCATGGCACCTATCGCTATCTCGAATGCCGTTTTTGCGAACGCGACGAGCACGCTGCTGGAATTAACTCGAAACTGCGTCTAATTAAGCCAGAACTGGTTAGTTAATTGGGTCTGATTTTTCTACGGAGTTTGCTTCGGGAGTGAATTTTATATATGCTCGTTCTGAAACCAGAACAAACTCGGCCCGTGACACTCGTCACCGGTAACCAGATTCAATACGACAGTTATGGAAGATGCCGGACAGAAATTGCGCCGCGTGCGCGAACGCCTGAAACTGACTTACCGCGATGTGGAACAGGCGACGCAGAAGATCGCCCAGGTGCACGGAAACTACGAATACAGCGTTGGACTCAGTAGGCTCGCTGACATTGAGAACCGCGGCACGTTGCCTTCTCTCTTCCGGCTTTATTCGCTTTGCGCGGTTTATAGAATCCAATTTGAGAAAGCACTCGGGTGGTATGGCATCGATTTACAGGCTCTCTCGATTGATGCTTCACGCTCGCCGCTCTGCCAGACTTACCCCTTTGATCTGCGGCCATCTGCTCATAGCGGAGTGAACGTCCCCGCCCTGGAAAGCGATTCGGACTTAAAATCCACGTCCTATCTGAGCCGGCATCTCCAGCGTTGGGGCAGATTATCTCTCCATTTGTTAAACGCGCTCGATCACAGCCGAAATCGATATGCGTTTGTCGGAACGGATGACTGGTC
>Ga0308176_10000500_pt1 | contig 24878 bp, 17 predicted proteins | sample PhyCR2_3_FD_203890 | JGI IMG/M metagenome (GOLD analysis project Ga0308176, IMG submission 203890) | Soil microbial communities from UC Gill Tract Community Farm, Albany, California, United States - DLSLS.C.R2 | ecosystem: Environmental > Terrestrial > Soil > Agricultural land | place: USA... | reverse complement strand
CGGTCAAAATTACACACCTCGTCTAAGACATGACTTCTGAGCGGACCCATCCCAATGCGCTTCTGGCGGTTGAGGACAGCGAGTACACCAGACAAGTTGCGCCTGTCGAAGAACGGAAACCAGCTACCTCCCATCCGAACAACTCTCACCGGGAGGATCTATCCGTGATCTCTATGTCTGCCAACCTGTTGGTGCTCAATGGAGTGTTGGTCGGTGGAACAACGGCGACGGCGCCGGAAACACGGTTTTCCGAAGCTGTTCGCGAACAATCCAGTCATGCTTCCATCTGCATTGCCAAACGCGTTTTCGATGTCATCTTTGCAACCTGCGCTCTGCTTACCTTTTTACCGGTCCTGCTCGCGTGCGCGGTAGCGACCAAGCTCGAGTCTTCAGGTCCGCTGTTCTTCCGGCAGAAGCGACTCGGTACGCATGGGATCCCGTTCCAGATCGTGAAGTTCCGAACCATGGTGCTGAACGCGGAATCTGTTCTGGCGTCCTATCTTGCGCTCGATCCCAAAGCGAAGGCGGAATGGGAAGCGGACCGGAAACTAAAAAAGGATCCACGTATCACGCGCGCCGGAGCTATCATGCGCAAGTTTAGTCTGGACGAAGTTCCTCAATTCTGGAACGTGCTGCGCGGGGAGATGAGCATAGTCGGGCCACGGCCGATCGTGCAGGCAGAGATTCAATACTATGGCGAGGATTTCCGCCATTACGCCGCAGTCCGTCCAGGAATCACAGGCCTTTGGCAGGTCTCCGGACGAAACGATGTGAGTTACCCCAACCGGGTTGCGCTTGACTGCCACTACGTTCGTTCCTGGTCTTTAGGCATGGATCTCGGAATAATCCTAAGGACCGTTTCAGCCGTCCTCCGGTCCGCCGGCGCTTATTAAAGACGAATCCGCACTTGGACCCACTATCTGGGCAGATAGGGACAAGTGTCGAACGAAATTACGGATCATTCCAAAGCCCCGAAACTCTCGCACAAGCGGCTGACCAGCCTCGATGGACTTCGCGGGATCGCTGTTTTGTCCGTCGTCGCCTTCCACACGCTGCGCGTGACCGGACACGAAAGCTTGTTCGGTCACGTGCTCAATCGGGTACAGGAGAGTGCCTGGGCGGGTGTCGATCTTTTTTTCGTTCTGTCGGGATTTTTGATCACCGGCATTCTGCTTGATACGCGTACGTCCCCGAGTTACTTCAAGACCTTCTTCATTCGCCGATTCTTTCGGATCTTCCCCCTCTATTACGCTGTTCTGGCCATTGCCATCGTCGCCGTGCCGTCCATGGTCGGACCGTCTCATTTGCCCGACTTGTATCCGCGATTATTAGAGAATCAAGGCTGGCTCTGGACCTACACGGCGAATTACCTGCAGGCAACCGGCGCCCACACACTGCCCGGATTCGGACACTTCTGGTCGTTGGCAATCGAAGAGCAGTTTTATTGGTTCTGGCCCGCAGTTGTTTATTTCGCCTCCCGGCGCAAGTTGTTCGCCATCTGCGTCGCCGTTTGCTTATTCTCCCCGCTCCTTCGCTTGATCTTGATTGAGTTCGGAGGAGTTCGCGAGTGGGCAATCCGGCAATACACGTTCACCCGCTGCGACGCACTTCTCGCCGGGGCTCTCGCAGCGGTGCTTCTTCGCGAACCCGAATTGCTACGTAAGTTTCGTCGAGCGTTCGCCGTTGCCATCGGCTTTTCCCTGGCCGCCTTAACCGCCATTGCGGTCCGAAATCACTACGTGCCGTACGAGGCAACGGAAACAGTGGTGCTCGGCTACTCCTGTCTCGGCGTGCTGTTCGCAGCATTGGTTCACCGGCTCGCGACCCGGGGGGGACGGACTGCCCAACTGCTTTCCTCATCCAGTTTGCGCTGGTTCGGTCGCTACAGCTATGGCATTTATCTGTTCCATTGGCCGATCGCACAGGCATACCGTGCCGCTCTCGAGCCGAAGCTCGCACGCACCTTCGGAGCACACTTTTATTCGGCCGAGTTCGCGTACGTCATCGTTACTTGCGTCAGCGCCGTCGTGGCGTTCGTCAGCTGGCACGCCTTCGAAGTGAGATTCATCCAGCTGAAAGAGTACTTTACTTACTCAAGACCGGAACGGTCGGAAAAACCCTCGGCTGTATCCCTCGAGACAAAGCTTCCTCAGCTCACTGGAGTAAATAGTTGACTACCCCTCGTTTTCAAAAAGTGTTCTTACCGCTATCGCTGTTGTTCAGTGTCGCGGTTTCGGGTCAGATGGTGGGAACGGCAACAGCTTCGCTGGCCTCTGAGGACCGGTCTCCATTCTTTAACAACCTCTCGCTTGAGCCGGTAGGCGCGGGAGATTTACTCTACGTTTCAGTCGCGAATTGGACCGAGGTCACCCGGAGCTACAGGATCACGCCAGACGGTACGATCACGCTTCCCGCACTGAAGCACAGCATTCCAGTTTCGGGGCTTAGCGCAGCCGAGATCGAGAAAACAATCGCCAGTGCACTAAGCACGGAGAAGATCCTGGTCAATCCTATGGTCACGGTCAATGTGGTTGAGTATCGAAGCAGAACTGTGGAGGTCGTCGGAGCAGTTCGTCATCCTGTTACGTTCCAGGCACTCGGGCAAGTTCGACTGCTCGATGCGATTGCCAGGGCCGAAGGAGTTTCTCCGGAAGCCGGAACGGAAGTTCTTCTATATCGCACAAAAGAAAAGGGCGGCTCGGGTGACGTTCAACACATCTCTCTAAAGCGCTTGATTGACGGCTCAGACCCTTCTCTGAACCAGTTGTTGCAAGGTGGAGACCAGATCAGGGTTCCGCAAGCCGGCAAGCTTTACGTCCTTGGGAACGTCAAATCGCCGGGCGCATACCCGATCACAGAGGCTGAGGGCATGACGGTACTGAAGGCGCTCGCATTGTGTCAGGGCATGTTGCCCTACTCTCACAAAACAGCGATCATCTTCCGCCCCAAGAAGGATTCGGCTCAACGGGACGAAGTGGTTGTTTCGCTAAAAGACATCGTCAAGCACCATTCACCCGACGTTCCGTTAAACGCCAACGACATTCTTTATATTCCTGACAACTCCGGCAAGAAGATTACCGCTGAGGTCCTGGCGAGAGTCGGCACGTTTGGCAGTTCCACCGCGTCAGGCCTACTCATCTTTCGATAACTACTACTTCATGACTTCCTGTTTATGAGCGAAATCAAAGCGATCTCCAATCTGGTGGAGTCCGGGGACCGCAGTCTTGCACAGCGCTTCCACCAGGAGCCGACGTACGCGGAAACGATAGCACCGCGGGCTCCATTCCCCGTATCACCACTTCAACTCAATGACTCCCAGGCGGGAGTATCTCTCCGCTACTTCGGAAAGAGGATCCGGCGGTACACATGGACTATCGCCGGAGTGATTGCAGCAGCGCTTGTGGGCACTTATTGTCTGACGAGCTTACTCACACCTCTCTACGAATCCACGGTCACGCTGAAAGTCGAACGGCGAAGTAACAACGGATACATCGGTGTGCAGGCTCTTATGCCTCCGGCCGGCGATTCGGACCAGCTGATGAACACCCAGCTGGACCTGATCCAGTCCGACTCGGTCCTGCGCCCCGCAACGGAACAGTTTCACCTGCGCGAACTCGAGCACCAGTACAACGGTCTTTCTCCCGAAGAGCAGCTTCAGAAGAAGAACGCGCCGATCAAGTTGAAACGGCTAACCGTCACTCGTCTCCCGAACACTTACATCCTTCGTCTGACATACCGCGCGCCGGACGCCACGCTCGCGGCTGATGTCGTGAACACGATCGCCCAAGCGTATATCGCACATGCGTTCGATACACGCGACCGTTCGTCTGATCTTGTCGCCCAGGTGGTGAACCGGCAGATGGAAGATCTGCGGAATAAGATGACCGCATCGGCTGAGGCTCTCGTCCAGTTCGAGAAAGAGCTGAAAGTGATCGATCCAGAAGCGCGAGTGAGCATGCTCTCTTCCCGGCTGCTCCAACTCAATACCGATTACACGTCCGCCCAAGCGGACCGTCTCCGCAAGGAGGCAGTTCTCCAAGCAACCAAGGCCGGCACCATCGCTGCCGCTGAAGCGTCCAGTCATGGGCAACCGCTCGAGCGCCTCGTGGATCGCGCCAACGAAGCTCGTCAGCAGTTTGCAGCGGTCCGCGCCATCTACGGCGAGAACCACCCGGAATACAAGCGTGCTCTGACCGAAAAGAATGAGCTAGAACAGCAGTTGAAAGATCTGCAAATCAACAGCCAGCAGAGAGTGGAATCCGATTATCATCAGGCTCTCACGCGGGAGCAACTCAGCGGCGCCTTGCTTGCCCAGACGCGGAATGAAGTTGAACGTCTTTCGGCCCGCTCTTATGAATACGTGGCGCTGAAGAGGGAAGCGGAGAACTACAAGAAGCTGTACGACGATCTGCAGCGCGTCACGCGGGAAGACGAGATCAACCGCAGCTTCCAGGACAACATCATTCAAGTTGCCGATCCGGCGCGGCCGGGCGGGAAACCTGTGACCCCCAATCTCACGATCAACATGGCGGTTGCGTTCCTGCTGTCCGGTTTTCTCGGGTTCCTTGGATGCACTCTGCATGATACGCTGGCGGCGAAAGTCGTCTCGGCGGAAGACGCGAAACACTGTCTGAATCTGAATGTGCTCGGGACCGTCCCGAAGTTCACCAAATCTCAGCTTCTGCTGCCCGGCCGAACGGAAGAATCAACGGCTTTAGTCAGCGGAACCACCAACGCCAGTCGAGAGAGTTCGTTGGATTTCGAAGACGCCATCCGACACCTCCGGAATACGGTCGATCTGTCCGCAGCAGGATCGAAGATCCGGTCACTTCTGTTGACCAGTTCGGTTGCGGGCGAAGGGAAGTCCACCATCGCATCCGCGCTTGCTCTTGCTTACGCGACGGCGGGGCGAAAGACACTGGTGATCGATGCGGATTTGAGGCGGCCCTCCCTGCATACTCTCTTTGGAACGTCAAAGGAAACCGGCCTGTCGGATGTGCTCTCCGGAACGGCAACTTGGGCAGAAAGCCTGGTCAAAGTAGCTCGAGAGCCGCTCTACTTCTTACCTTCCGGTAAGCTCATTGCCCGGGCCTTAGATCGTATCGGAACTGGGTTCCCAGATCTGCTCGCTGAATTGTACGGTGAATTCGATACCGTGATCATCGACGGGCCGCCGATACTTGGTGTTCCGGAAACGATACAGCTTGCGAAGTGCGCCGGAGGAGTCCTCATGGTGGCGCGCTCAGGATCGGCTAAGGTTCCGCTGATCAACGAGGCTGCATCACCTCTCGTCCACGTACACGCAAACGTCGTTGGGTTGGTCCTCAACCAGGTAAAGCAAGACCGACTTTTCAAAGAGCTGCGCTACTACCGCGCCGCTGTCACCGAGGCGGCTTAACTAAACCGTCCGATGACGATGCTTCTTCACAGGCTTCGCTCCAGGTCTATGCTCCTGGTGATTTTCACGCTTGGGGCGGGCGCAATCTTCAAGATATCGGCGTTTGCGAGAGAAGCATTTATCGCCTCCCGTTTTGGACTTTCGTCGCTAACGGACGCGTACTTCGCGCTTCAACAGTTGCCGCTAGCGCTGGCAACCTTTATGTTCGGGGCTTTCGCTCTGGCCTTCACTCCCGCGTATGCTCATGAACAGCAAAACAATGGCATCGTTCGTTGGCTTCCGGGTCTGCTCCTGTACGGGTCGTTGTTCGGTGTGGTCCTCACCGTTTTGACGCTGCTCGGTGCTCCGTTTCTGCTGGGTCTGTTTACCACATCCGCTGATGCGGGAACGCACTCAACGTTGACGGTTCTAAGCCTTTGCTATGTGCCCATCATCGCGATTGGCATCTGTGCCGGCATATGCACGAGCTACGGACGTAATCTCTGGTCCATGACGCTGACGGGTTTGCCCTATCTGGTGATGACCGTCACTCTGCTGCTGATTTATGCCGCGGGTCGTTTGAGCGGGCTGAGCCTTCCCATCTCCATGACAGTGGGATTCGTAGCTATCGGGATCTTCAGTGCATTCAAGATCTTCCGTGGTGAGAAGCCGGTCAGAGCCGAAAGCTATCTGCAACCCTGGCGCTTCCCGGAATTCCGGATGTTCCTTCGTCAATTGACGGCCTCATCAGTTGAGAGCCTTGGCTTCACAGGTAATCAGTTTTTGCTGATCCACTTCCTGGCCATGTCCGGCACAGGCGCTATCTCCGCGAACAATTGTGCCTCACGCATCGGGATGCTTGGCTACAGTCTGCTGGCTCAGCCGCTCGGTCAATACATGCAAGGGCGTATGTGCATCACCCGCGAAGAGGACCGGCCCAAGCAGTTCAAGCGCTTCCTGCTGATGATGGCTCTTGCGAGCATCGGCGCAGCTGCTCTCGTTTTCTTTACTCGTTACGGGATCACCGAGGCGGTTTATATGCGCGGAAGGTTCTCATTCTCAGAACTGAATGAGGTCGTCTCGATTCTGCCTGCCTGGCTCGCCTATTTCGTAGTTTTGACTCTAAACTCCTGCGTCGCCAAATATCTTTTCATCTCATCCCGAGGCTCGTCTTATACGCGCAATATGCTTTGCGGGTATGCATTGGCCAACGGCCTGCGTTTCACATTGGCAGGACATCGGCCTGCCTCCTCGATGATCTGGTGCGCAGTGCTTGGCGAGGGACTTGCACTTGTTGTCAATTTGGGCATTTGTCGAGCACATAAGGACCGGAGATTGCCAATGTTTGTTCCCGTTCCTGAAGGGCAAGAGGTCTAGAGATGCCGTATGTGAAAGGCCTCGCACCTTTTTGCTCGCGCGCGCTCGCGTTTATCATCCCACTCTTGCTGGCGCTGCATTGGCCGGTCATCGCCCTTGACACAAAAGCAGTGCTGATGCTGGCGGCGTTACGCGTCGCCCTGCTGATAGCTTCTCTACTCCTGCTGCTTCTTTGGGCTGGAACCGGCATCAGCCGTTCGGAGCTGAAGTGGGCGTGCGCTCTGGCCGGTTTTGCCCTCGTTTATCTTGTCTCATCACTATGCGGAACCAACGTCGGTCGCGGGCTGCAGGACTGGGGGCGCGTGACGAGTGCGATGTTTGTTGGATTCGGAGCCGCGCGGGCACTGCGCCACGGACCAACAGCGAGAGCCTTCGGATGGTCCTGCATCCTCGCCAGTCTGATCTCCTGCAGCCTGGTCCTTTTCACTTACTTGCACTACATGGGATTCCGCGCACCTACATACGAGAGCCTGCGAGTGTTCAAGGAATCCGCATTGCGCGGCTCGGGAGTGGCACTGAATCCCCTCGCCGGTGCGGCATTTCTTTTCTGCCTGCTGGGCATGTGCCTCCTTCCGCCAAGCCGGTTGTTACGTTCGGTTGCCGCCTTCGTTCTGGTGGTCGTTGGGGGCTTAACGGGCTCGAGAGCACCGGTGGCTTTGCTCGTCGTTTGCGGGGCCGTCCTGCTGTTCATCAAGGCGACGCGGAGCCGGCAAATAACTTATCGCGTCGCAGCCTGGGGCTCACTTTTTCTTTCGATCGTGTCTGTGGGTGTGATACTCGCGCTGGCCACACCGTACAGAATCTCCGACGCGACCGAAGGGCGCTACGACGTCTGGACAGTTGGATGGAGCAAGTTCACGGAAAGCCCGATGCTTGGGTATGGCCCGGACTCCTGGCGCGATGATCTGTTCTCGCGGCTGCCTGGCTACTACAAAGAAACCGCCGCTCTTCAGAAGCTGAAAGCTGGTGGCTATCACAGCGAATATGTCACGCTTCTCGCCGAGGGCGGCCTCTTGTGCTTCGTATCGGCTCTTGTATTTCTAGCGATGCTTCTAGGGGACAGCATACGGATCGCTTTTCATCCCCAAGCGGGACGCTACCGCGGCGAGTTCATCGCCTTTACCTGCCTCTTCCTTTGCGTGAGAGCACTGATCGAGATCCCTGGATTGTTTGGCTATGGTCAGGACGTCACGGATTACCTGGCCTACGTGTTTGTTGCCGTTGTGGCCAGCCGTATGTCGCTTCTCCAACCCGCTTACCCGAACCCGCGACCGAGCCGTATCACCATGGCCAAGCCCGTCCCGCTTGTGGCTAGTCTACCTCTTGGAACACGCTAACTATGCAGAAGCGAGTTGTCGTCTATACTCCTGAACCGGCTTCAGGAGCCGCGCGATACGTGTTCGAGCTTGTGAAATCTCTGGCAGAGGCGCGGGCCTCCGTCCTCTTATTTTGCCCTTCCAATTTCGCCTATCGGGGGGAACTTTCGAGGTATGGGATTCCCGTTTCCTACTCGGCGGCGCGAGGCACTGAACCTGCTTCCCTAGCGAAACGAATCTCCAGGAATGTACGTTTTTTCGCTGTCCACTTTCTTCGTCAGTTTTCTTTGTGCGCACCGGGCGACGTATTCCACGTCCAGTTCCCGCTTTACTTCCCAATGGGCCTGGTTTCGTTTCTGGTCGCCAAGATACGCGGAAGTAGAGTCGTATTCACCGCGCACGACCCAGTTCCACATAAGTGGCTTCTGCCAGAGTCGCTGCGCATACTCGAGCGCGGCACTCTGAGTCTTGCTTATCACCTGAGCGATGCGATTATCGTTCACAACGAAGCGGACCGGGAGTTACTGGTTACTGAATTCGGCCAGCCATTATCCAAGATTTCAGTTGTCCCCCATGGCCCTCTCGCCGTGGGGATCGCCACTCATGCGTTCAAGAACAGTCAGTCTCTTGAACTTCTGCTATTTGGCTCCATTCGGGAAGACAAAGGTATTCATCTGGCGATCGAGGCGATTCATCGGCTCCAGCTCCTGGGCAAGCCGGTGCGGCTGACCATTGCGGGAACTGTTGCCAACGCGCGCGAAACGGAATACTGGACGCGGTGTAAGACACTCATCGCGCAGGCAGGTGACTGCATTCGCGTAGAGGAACGTTTCATTTCGGATGACGAACTCCCTTCCCTCATCGCAGATTGCCACGCCATGCTGCTGCCTTATACAGGTGGCAATTCGGAGAGCGGCGTAGCAGCGCTTGCTCTGGCGAACAAGAGGGCCATCATTGCGAGAAATGTTGGCGGTTTAGGCACTTTACTATCAGCAGCCGATTTGGGCATTCCGATTGAATCGGCTACACCGCAAAGCGTTGTACATGCGATCGAAGCCGCCCTCGATCTGGGCCTCGAAGCCTTAGGGCAAAAGGGCGCAAACGGGGCTGAGTTGATGAATGCAACACGATCGTGGGCCGAAATCGGCAGGAAAACGGTGGACCTCTACGCACGAGTGAATTCAGCCGTTATTTAGCCGCTTCGTATTCCCAATCGATTCAAAAACCCGACCGATTCAGGAGGCACGCCGTTACTACCGAATTGAAATTCTCGAACCCACCGGGACGCGTCCTGATGCTGATCACGACCTTGACTTTTGGCGGGGCGGAAACGCAAGTGGTCCGGCTATCGGCTGAACTGAAGAGTCGAGGGTGGGATGTCGCCGTCGCCTGCATGATTTCGCCGTCCGCTTATACGGAGACACTTAAACAGCTTGGGATTCCGGTGTATTCGCTCGGGATGAGCCGTGGCATACCGGATCCGCGCGCCGTACTCCGTCTCGCAAAGCTGATACGGGACTTCAATCCCGATGTCGTGCACGCGCACATGGTTCACTCCAACCTCCTCGCCCGCTTCACACGACTGATCTGCCCAATACCCGTTCTTGTCTGTACCGCACACAATCTGCGGGAAACATCTGAGAAAGGGGGACCGACCTGGCATAAAGAGCTGCTGTACCGAATGACGGATTTTCTGGCCGATCGGACCACCATCATCTGCAACGCCGCGTACGAACGCTATATCCGGACGAAGGCCGTACCCGCGAGCAAGCTCGAGATGATACCGAACGGCGTCGATACGGAAAAGTTCACTCCGTCAGATGCGATCCGGGAACGCGTGCGAAACGAACTGAACCTCGGTGACAGTTTCGTCTGGCTGGCTGTGGGGCGGTTCGTCGAGCAGAAGGACTACCCCAATCTCTTCTCCGCTCTCGCTCGCCTGCCTGAAGGCAACTGGCGGGTGCTGATTGCGGGTCGAGGGCCGCTGGAGGCGGATCTCAAAGCGCTGGTGGAAGAACTCGCGCTGACAGATCGAGTTCAGTTCATCGGCACTCGGACGAACATGGCGGATGTGTTCAAAGCGAGCGATGCGTACGTGATGTCTTCGTCCTTTGAGGGCCTTTCCATTGCGCTGCTCGAAGCCGCTGCCAGCGGGCTTCCGGCCGTTGTGACAGATGTGGGCGGCAACCGTGACCTGGTGCTCGACGGGCAGACGGGTTATGTTGTGCCACCAGTCAGTCCGCTCGCCCTGGCTACTGCCATCACCCGGCTCATGGAACTTCCTGATACGGAACGACAGGCTCTCGGGAACCACGCTCGACTCCACTGCATTGAACATTACCGGTTCGAGTTGGTTGGCGAACAGTGGGTGCGTCTGTACCGGAGCCTGATGGCTCTCAACGCGCCAAAATCCGGATCTAGGATGCGCACAACGTGCGCACTGAGTGAGGACTGAGCCGGATGAAAATTCTTTACCTGATTACCCGTTCCGAACGGGGAGGAGCACAAATCCATCTACTGGATGTGCTCAAAAATCTGCCTTCCGGATGCCAACCCATGATCGCCACCGGAGAAGCGGGTTATCTCGTGGAAGAAGCACGTCAACTCGGAGTCGCTGTTCACCGCATCGATCATCTGCGGCAGCCGATGTCCCCGGTGAGTGATCTGCTGGCACTTCGGGAGATCGTGTCGCTGATTCGATCCGAAGCTCCAGACCTGCTCCATGCGCACACTTCGAAAGCAGGACTGCTGGGGAGGTTCGCCGGGTGGCTTACCGGCACTCCGACCGTATTCACGGCTCATACGTGGAGCTTCGCGGACGGTATCTCTTCCTTCCAGCGCCGGATTTCAATCCCACTCGAGCGCTTCGCGGGGCGCCTCAGCGGCAAGGTAATTACGGTCTCCCGTGCCAACGAAGAAATCGCCATCAGGGAAGCAATCACGGCCCGGGCCAACCTGCTAACAATCTGGAACGGTATCCCGGACTCGGATCTGCGAGCAACACCTGGCTTGGTTGACATCCCGAAGATCGTCATGGTGGCGCGGTTTGCTCCGCAAAAAGACCAGCTCTCGCTGGTGAAGGCTTTGTCAGGCGTCGAGATACCATGGCGCCTCGCGTTCGTGGGCGATGGACCAACGCGATCCGAAGTCCAAGCCGAAGCCCAGAGGCTGTGCTTGTCCGATCGAATTGAATTCCTCGGTGATCGTGGGGATATAGCGCATGTGCTTGCGAGTTCGGATCTATTTGTGCTTTCCACGAAGTGGGAAGGCCTGCCGCTCAGCATTCTTGAAGCTATGCGCGCGGGATTGCCGGTCATTACGAGCGATGTAGGCGGCTGCTCCGAAGCCGTTGAGCACGGAAGGACCGGATTCCTGGCCAAGCCCTCCGACATCGGTCAACTCCGAAACATGCTCGAGAGAGCTCTCTCTTCGAAAAGACTGCTCAAGTCGATGGGCGAAGCAGGGCGCGAAAGATTTCATCGCGATTTCCGGATCGAGAGCATGATGAGCAAGCTGATGAGCGTTTATCACGAAGCGATTCCTTTGCCTGATCGTGAGTCGGTCGCGACGGCTGTCCGGCTGACGCAACCGTCCGAGCGCCTCGCACCGTAGTTATGGCCCAGAAGACATTCAGCCAGGCGCCCCGAACCAGCGCAGCAGCCCGAATGTACCGGGCGACACGAGTTGCAATGGCTCTACCATTGCTCCTGGTTTACATTCTCTCTACTCAAAAAGAGTTGATTCTTGCCGATTGCGAACGATGGATGGACCTCCTGCAGATGACACAGAGATCACGCTTTGGCAATTTGCTCTTTCTGCTCGGGAACTACAAAGAGTTCCGGAACGTTTTCTACTATCGCGTCCAACGCGGGAACCTGGTTGCTGCCGCCGTCTCATTGATATCGCAGATATTCTTCAAAGGGGAAGCGACACTCTACTTGCGATCACCCCAAATCGGACCCGGCTTTTTCACGCAACACGGATTCGCAACGAGCGTAGGCGCGTACAAAATCGGTAAGAACTGCAGCGTGAACCAGCTTGTTGTCATTGGCTGGACCGACCGTACGAGAGGTCCTATCTTAGGTGATAATGTCAGTGTAAAAGCGGGCGCAAAAATCCTTGGCCCGATCACGATCGGCGACAACGTTACTGTCGGAGCGAACGCTGTCGTAACGAAAGACGTCCCCGCAAACTGTGTCGTCGCCGGTGTGCCGGCCAGAATTATACGGCGAAACGGCGTACGTGTCGACGAACGTCTGCCGGCACGCACAAATCTTGAGGAAAGCTTCGCAGTATCTCTCCACGCATTGAATGAACAACTTGCATGTGACTCGGCGCCACTGGATCTCGACGTTACCGTTTGCAGCGGCGGCCGGAGCGATGGCATTCCGTCTCCAGAGCGATCCGGAAACACGATTTAATCAGCTAACAGCAGATCAATCCCCCGTGCTTGGTGTGTGCCACCTGGGCTTTCTTCCGAATGCACGGAAGCGGATACTTGTTCGCGGTCCAGTAGCGGAGGGCGAGAAAGTCAGTCTACTGACCCCTGACGGTAAAAGCCAGACATTGGACTTCGTGCCCGGTGCCGCCTACGATCTTGGTCCTGGCAGTATCGCAGACTTCAGCAATATAACGACGCCGGGCACATATCGAGTCTCGTTTCGCAGCGAACAATCGGTGCCCTTTGCGATCGGATCCGATATTTGGCAACAGACCCTGGCGGTCGTCGCCACGTATCAGGGACAGCAGCGCTGCGGTACGGTCACAAACAGGTCGAGCAGACCCACCTGCCACCTCGATGACGCACGGCGCCGCGATACCGGGGCTCGGGTGGACACCGTAGGCGGATGGCACGACGCAGGCGATCTTCGCAAATGGGTGGATGCCACCCTGATGGATCTCTTTGGTCTCTTATCCATTCTGCGAAATCTAAGCTCGTTCCCGTCTTCCGGAGCTTTGAGTAAAGCAGCGCTCCTGGCCGAGGTGAAATACGGCAATGCCTATTTCTTGAAGATGCAGGACGCAGACGGCCTGGTTTGGGCCGATGTTGCCGGTGGAGCGAATGGGGACAACAGCGATAATCACTGGACCGACAACGTCGCCGGGACAGCGGACGACCGTTGGATCAACATCGACAAAAAGCCCGGCATACAGGCCATGTTTGTATTGGCGGAGGCGCTGACATCTGAGGCCTTCCTCGGGTCTGATGCAAATTACTCGTCGCTTTGCATGAATGCGGCCGCGCGCTGCTGGTCGGTGAGCAACAGGACAGGACCAAACACGGTCGATCTTGCGTGGTGGGTGTTGGCCGCTGCAGAGATGTACCGGATCACTGCCAAAGATATCTATCGTGACGAACTGATCCGGTTAGCCGGCCAGGTGGCTTCCCTCCAATTTGCTGCTCCACCCAATGCACAGATGCCGCTGCTGGGCTTCTTTCCCATGTGGCCGGGTAACGCTCAGCCGTTAAGGGATCCTGTGCACTCCGCTTTGCCCGCCTATTGCCTACTCCGCGCATCGAAAGCAATAGCCGGAGCGAGTTCGGTTCTAAGCGGACGTTGGGCTGCAGCGGCGAAACTCTATGTCGATGGGTATCTGCTGCCGATGGCCGCTAAGTCAGCGTACTCTGTCATACCGTACGGATTGTTTTTACAAGGGCCGACGACCGAACTGTATCGGCCCCTCGGTGGCGGGTATTCCTATCGGTTCTTCATGCCGACAAAGGATAGTTCGCGACTGTGGGCGGGGCTGAACTCTCACCTGCTTGGGCATGCGCTTTTTCTGTTCGAAGCTGCCAGCCAGTTCGGAGACTCTCGCTATCGCGACCTCGCGTTTTCACAATTAGAGTGGGTGTTCGGGGCCAACCCGTTTGCTGCGTCGCTGGTCACCGGGTTGGGCTCGCGCCAGCCTCTTCCCTTCTCGCCGTTTGTTGGCGCAATTACAGGTGGGATCATGAATGGAATCAGCGGAGACGACCACGACCGGCCCATTCTGGACTCTCAGACCGCCAGCGACTGGCACACAAACGAATACTGGAGTCCGCACGTCGGATATTGCCAGTGGATTCTGTCCTCGCTGGTAGGCGGAGTCGTCTGACTGACATGTTAATTTAGAGGTGTCCCATCGCAATGACGTGGGCGCCCAAAGATCCTGGACCTTTAGCTCAGTTGGTTAGAGTACTTCCTTGACACGGAAGGGGTCAGTGGTTCGAGTCCACTAAGGTCCACCATCACCCAGTTCCCCGCTCTACCAGCAATGGCGCTTCAGGGTCCCGTCGCAGTTGATCTTCCAGAAGCGAACAGATCCATTATTCCTCCGAACCGGAATACCGATAAACCGGGCTTCTCGCAAAGTGCGAACAAACTCAACTCGTTCGGCACCATTTCTGGTCCGAATGTCCAGTCGATAACGGTACCCGTATTCAAGAGCGAGTAGGTTGAGCCGCGACTCCAGAATGAATTCCTGGTCCTTTACCGGGCGGCGGGGGGACTGCTGATGTTGATACGCGAGGATTAAAGACATGCAAAATGAACCAGAATGTCGGCGATTCCTGTGATTTTATTCTCAGAGTTTCCGACGTGTTTACGAGTGCAATCTATTTATAAGCGTAATTGATACCTCATTTCTGTTCCAGGCAAATTGCAGATGACCTACAAAGTATTAGGAAATTTAGCTTTTCTGGAAGCCGCTGGGCATTCATGGATTAGGGCCCGGTAAGCTGGCCAAGAAAGACGTATAAACTTGTACTTTCCAGGGTTAGGATTTCCCTTATCCGTCATGGAAAGAGGTCGTTTGCCGGTGGCGATTCGCGTTCGGATGACTCGGTTTATCTCTCTGGTTCTTTTCGGGCTGGCCCTTATTCCGGGATTACCGGCCGAAGCAGCGGCGCGGTATATCGTTCGCGTTGCGAATGGATCGGCTATTCAACTCGTCTGCCTGCTCACGGGTTTTAGATCCATCGAGAACATAGATGGATCCGGAAAGCTTTATTTGCTCCAGGCACCGGATCTGCTCGACCCGGTCGTAGGGCTCACAACGCTGACAAATACGCTGGGAGTTTTAGGCGTTGAACAGGATCTAGTCGCCCATACTGCTGGTGCCAAGCCGCCCGCCATTCCGCCAGCACTTCAAGACACTACCCCGACCGCTTATTTCGGAGCTATGGTTCCGCACGGCTATGTGGACCAGCCGGCAACACAAAGAATCCGCCTCGCAGATTTGAGGGCTGCCTATCCGAACGCGACCGGCACCGGTATAGTCGCGGTCCTCGACACCGGCGTCGACCTTAATCATCCAGTGCTCAAGCCGGTTCTTCTCCCCGGCTATGACTTCACACGCAATCGCGCCGGGGCGGACGAAACAGCGGACGTTTCTCTTCTAGCTCAGCCGTTCGTAGATGGGGTGCAGCCGATCTGGACAAACAGTAGCTCCGGGCAGGTTGACCAATCCACTGCCGCTGTCGTCGACCAATCCACGGCCTCGGTTGTCGACGGCCAGCACGTACCGGACTTTGGCCACGGCACGAGTGTAGCGGGTATCATCCACCTTGTGGCTCCCACAGCAAGGATTCTGCCGATCAAAGTATTCCGCGCTGACGGCACCGGTTATACTTCCGACATCCTGCGAGGCATCTACTACGCCATCGCCATGCACGCCAATGTACTGAATATGAGCTTTCATCTCGCCGCTTACTCGCCCGAAGTAGCCACGGCACTCACAATAGCTAATTTGGGGGGCGCCGTTTCCGTTGCGGCAGCTGGAAATAACGGCCAGCCGGATCTCGTTTACCCGGCCGCGCTCAATATGGTGATGGGAGTTGCTTCAACCACGGACCACGATCAACTATCCGCGTTCTCGAATTATGGATCGCGGCTTGTTTGGGTGGGCGCTCCAGGAGAGGGTGTTGTTACCACATATCCATTTTCAACGTATGCCGCGTGCTGGGGAACATCATTCAGTACGCCATTCGTGTCCGGCCTTGGCGCTGTTATGCTCAGTGTCGATCCGCTCTTAAATCAGTCGAAGGGCTCGGGAGCCGCGGCGCATGCGCAGCCTATCGATCCGAATGCGAATCATGGCCGAATTGATGTGCTTCAGGCTTTACAGGCCGCAGTACCCTCCGGCCTTTTCCAGTGACTGCAGAACCGCAAAATGCGCGCGAGCCATTACTGGCTGTTCGTAACCTGACTATCAGCTATCACTCACATCAGTTTCAACCATCAAAGTACGAGTCGTCGGATCCGCCCGCGGTCGCCGGCGTTTCGTTCTCGTTGGGGCCTGGCGACAGTCTGGGAATCTTTGGGAAATCCGGCTCCGGAAAAACGACGCTTGCCCGCAGCCTTCTGGGCCTGAATACTCGTCGTGATTACCGGGTGACATCGGGCTCCATCCGGTTTCGCGGAATCGAGATTCTAGGGTTGCCTTCGTCGAGATTGCAGGAGCTTCGCGGTCGTGATCTCGCGCTCATCAGCCAGGAACCGGAATTGGCGCTGAATCCCGTTCTGACGGTCGGGGACCAGATTGTCGAAGTACTCCGCTCTCACGTGCCTGGTAATATCCGTGCTCACCGCGAGCAGGCAAGTTGGATGCTAGCAAAAGTGCGCCTCGAGGACCGTGGGATTTACCGGTCTTACCCGCATCAACTCAGCGGTGGCCAGAGGCAGCGGGCCGTCATTGCGCAAGCACTAGTGTGCAAACCAGCCCTGTTGATTGCAGACGAACCGACGAGCGCTCTCGACCTTCGTAATCAAGCCGAGATCATCCATCTCTTGCAGGCTCTCAGGGAAGAGTTCAACCTCTGCCTCATTCTGATCTCCCATAACGTGCAACTGCTTCGTGGCGCGACGGGCCGCCTCGCGTGCATGAGTGAGGGTCGAATGACAGAGGACGCCACTCCGGACGCGCGTCGGCCAGCTTCGTTTCCGCCCGCCCTTGGCTCAGAGACTCAGGGCCAGAGACCAGAAGCATTGGTTCAGGCGCGCGGCCTATTCAAGTATTATCGGCGGGGCGCGTATTGGTCCTCTAGCCGTTACCGAGTCACGGCGCTTGCCGGAGTCGATTTCGCGATCCGACGCGGACAGACAGTTGCACTGGTGGGTGAATCGGGTTCAGGCAAAACAACCCTTGCACGATGCCTGGCGCTCCTCGAGGATCCCGATGCGGGATCGATCCGCTTCGAAGGCAAAGATGTCAGGCGTCTTTCGAAGGTCAAAGTCGCAGTTATCCGTCGCCAAATTCAACTTGTGTTCCAGCACTCGGCGTTAGCAATGAACCCGCACCTTTCAGCGGAAGAGATAGTGAGTGAGCCGCTGCGAATTCAGGGTGGCATTTCACATCAGCAACGCCGTCGCACAGCACGGAGTTGGATGGAGCAAGTAGGGCTTTCTCCGGGGTGGGCCGGTCGGCGGCCGGCGCAATTCAGCGGGGGACAACGCCAGAGGCTCGCAATCGCACGTGCGATGATTCTCAATCCCGCTCTGGTGATCTTCGATGAAGCATTCGCTGGACTCGATCCGGCCACGTGCGCTGAAATTCTCAATCTGCTTCTAGAGCTTCAGTCCTCAAGCGCGACATCGTACATGTTCATCACTCACGATCTCCAAATAGCTAAAGACCTGACGAAGGCTATCTTTGTCATGCAGGATGGCAAGATAGCCGATTCGGAGTTGTTGTCGGATATGCTACTCACCAGCACCCCCATGCGACGCGCTTCTTGTAGTTCTCACACTTAAGCTCGGGGAGCGAAACTACTTGCTTCGGCAATTAGCGACTTTCCTCCTGCGGCGATCCGTGCACGCACTGCTCATATTGACGCTTGCGTCTCTGCTCGCTTTCACTCTTGGCAGCATCGCGCCCGGTGATTACTTCGATGACATGCGAGTGAACTCGGCAATTTCGCCCGAAACGCTCGCGAAGCTACGGTCGGATTACGGACTGGACCGGCCAGCTCCCGAACGGTACTTACACTGGGTGCGTTCGATCGCCTGGGGACAGTGGGGCTTCTCCTTCGCTTACAACAGTCCGGCCGGCCCGATCCTTCTTTCGCGCTGCCGGAACACGCTGTTGCTGACCTGCACGGCCACTCTTCTCGCTTGGTTGGCGGCGCTCGGTTGCGGGGCGCTTTCAGCGATGAAGGAAGGAAGCCTTGCCGATCTACTGGTAACGGGCGTAAATGCTTCGCTGCTCGCGGTTCCCGAGGTGGTGATTGCCTTGTGCGGCTTGCTCTTTGCGGTTCAAACCGGTTTGTTTCCGGTGGGAGGTCTTGTTTCGCTTGGAGAATCCAACGGTGAGACGTGGGCTCACATCCGGGACTTGGTAAGGCACCTTGCGCTTCCCGCGATCGTGCTGGCGGCAGGTTTACTCCCCTTGCTGCTCTCGCACGTCCGAGATGCCCTGTCTGAAGTGCTCAGATCCCCCTTCATCGAGGCGGCAGAAGCATCGGGCATTCCACCGGGGCGGATACTTTTCCGTCACGCCTTCCCGGCCGCAGCCAATCCATTGATCACTTTGTTCGGTACTTCGATCGGCATGCTGATCAGTTCCTCTCTCCTGACCGAAGCAGTCTTCGGTTGGCCAGGTCTGGGGCAGCTGATGCTCGAAGCCGTAGAAGCGCGTGACTTCTTCCTGGTGATGGATTCCGCCATGCTGTCGACCGGCTTCTTCCTCGTGGGTGGCCTAATCGCAGACGTGCTTCTCTTCTCGGCCGATCCGCGCATCAGGGCTCATTAGCATGCGACGGAGCAGATTCCCGTTTCTCTCTCTGGTCGTTTTGGGAATGTGCTACGGTTCCGCAATCTTTGCCGGGTTCCTGGCTCCTTACAGCTTTGACGCTCAAAATCGCGAGCTTAGCTATTTCCCGCCGACGAGGATTCACATCTTCGATAAGGAGGGCCGCTTTCACCTCCACCCGTTCGCTTACGCATCCGTGCCTCGGCCCGATTCCTTCGGACGTTACAAAGAACTTACTACTTCGTGGTACCCGATTCGCCTCCTAGTTTCAGGAGATGAGTACACAATCTTAGGTATTCTCACGGCCCGTGTGCATCTGTTCGGTGTCGGCAAGCCAGCCCGGATATCCCTCTTAGGCACTGACGTTTTCGGCCGCGACGTCTTCTCGCGTCTGCTCTTTGGAAGTCAAGTCTCTCTGCTTGCCTCTTTACTCGCCGCACTGATTGCCGTGGCCCTGGGCATGATCCTCGGGGGAGTTTCAGGTTACTACGCTCGGTGGGCCGACGCCGCGGTCATGCGATTAAGCGAGGTTTTTCTAGCGATGCCGTGGCTCTATCTTTTGTTGGCGGTGCGCGCCGCCCTACCGCTTCGCATGGATCCTCGTGAGACTTATGTAGTGTTAGCCCTGCTGATGGGCTTTCTTGGATGGGCTCGGCCTGCGCGTTTAGCACGCGGCGTTGTTCTTAGCGTGAAAGAAGCCGAGTACGTGACGGCTGCGCAAAGCTTCGGAGCCTCGAGGCTCTATATCTTGCGCCGGCACATCGCTCCGTCGCTTGCGGGCGTGCTGCTAACCCAACTTTCTATCTATATCCCGCAATTTATCCTCGCCGAAGTTACGCTCTCTTTCCTCGGTTTGGGTGTCAGTGAACCTGCCGCAAGCTGGGGTAACATGCTGGCCGATCTTCAGCTTTTTGTCTCAGATCCACACTGGTGGCTCTTTGCACCTGTTTTCGCGCTTTTTATAGTTTTGCTAGCATATCATGGGCTGTTCACGTACATTAAAAGGCGAACTAATTAACTTTCCGCCTGGTTTACGGCGCAATGCGCGTTTTATTGGCCGTAAGTTGCTGTCCAGTGCCTCAGATGAACCAAGCTCTCCAGAATCTGATCCCGAGGTCCGTGATGCTCATGCCCATCGTTCTCGCGCTGAGCTTGGGACAGAACGCGCATGAGGTTCATGTCGCTCAAAGCTGCGCGCACGCTCCGGAGGGTGCCGACTTTCTCCGAACTACCGGGCAGCGTGGAATTTGCGGCGGCAGGCTCGTTGTAAGTCAAAGGTCAGAGCCGAAAACCTTCAATCCGCTGATTGCCGGCGACTTTTACTCGCAGAGCATCATAAATCTTCTGAATGCAGATCTGCTTCACATCAATCGAAGTAACTTCCTTGTGGAATCTGCGCTGGCGAGATCCTGGACGTTGTCGCCGGACGGGCGCACGTACACTCTCACCCTGAGGCGTGGGCTGCACTTCTCCGATGGTGCCCCTTTTAGTGCGGATGATGTTGTTTTCAGTTTCAAAGCATACCTTGACGAGAAGCTGCATTCACCACAACGAGACCTGCTCGTGATCTCGGGAGTGCCGCTCAAGGTTCACAAGATCGACGACTACAAAGTTCGGTTTACACTTCCATACCGTTACGCTGCCGGGGAGAGGCTCTTCGACAATATCGCGATTCTCCCCCTGCACATCCTGGGGCAGCAAGTTAAATCGGGCGATCTCGCATCCGCGTGGGGGGTGAGCATTGATCCCAAGCAGGTCGTAGGTCTCGGCCCCTTCCGCTTGAAATCATTTGTCCCGGGCCAGAGAGTTGTTCTTGAGCGGAATCCTTTCTACTGGAAGGCGGATGGAGCGGGACAGATGCTTCCCTATTTCCATGAGTTAATCGCCGAAATCGTGCCCAATACGGAAGCCGAGACCATGCGCTTCCTTTCCGGCGATACCGACATCATGAGCCGCATGACGGGCGCCAACTTCGCTGCACTTACAAGAGAGGAACAAAAGCGACGGTTCCATGTTTATGATCTCGGGCCGGGTTTCGAATACACCTTCTTGTTCTTCAATCTGAATGCGATCTCGTCCGGCTCTACGTTGCGATTGACGCAAGAGCAGAAATGGTTCGAGAAAGTGGAATTCCGTCAGGCTGTCGCGGAAGCGGTCGATCGTGATGCTATCGTCCGCCTGGTGTATCGCGGCCATGCAGCGCCTTTATCCGTGCCGATGTCTCGGGCGAATAGCCTCTGGATCAATGGCAGTCTCCCTCGTCCTGTTCGGTCGATCCCCAAGGCTCGAGCGCGGCTCCGAAAGGTTGGATTCTCGTGGGCACCGAACGGATCTCTCCTCGACCGGGAGGGCAAGCGGGTCGAGTTCTCACTTCTGGTCAACGCTGCCAACCCTCAGCAGCGCGATATGGGCGTCATCATTGAACGGGATCTAAAGGATCTGGGCATCCGTGTGATGTTGAATGTCACTGAATACAGGAGCTTTCTCAACCGGATCTTCTCCACCTTTGATTACGATGCTGCCATAACGACGCTGGCGGACGGCGATGCCGACCCAAACACGCAGATGAACCTCCTGCAATCCGACGGCAACAGTCACGTGTGGAGTCTCAAGCCCAAGCGGATTCCGGCTTGGCAAGGGGAGATTGACGCACTTATGCAGAAACAGTTGGCCGCTACCAGCTTGGCTGAGCGGAAGCAAGTGTTCGATCGGGTGCAAGAGATGTTGTGTAGATACACACCTGCTGTGTTTCTCATCAGTCCCAACGTCCTGGTAGCCGCCAAGGATGAAATCCGCAACTTCCATCCGGCTAAACTTCGTGACTACACCTTGTGGAATGTTGATCAACTCTTCAGGAGTTCTGAACGGAGGACGAACGGAAGGTAATGACGTTCGAGAACTCCGATGCATTCACGGATGAAAGCGCAAACGACGATGAAGTGCTTGTTCGCGAGTGCCTGAATGGCAACAAATCGGCGTGGTCGGCACTGATTCAAAAATACAAAGGTCTCATCTTTTCCATTCCCATCAAGAGAGGCTTCTCAAGGGATGACGCAAATGAGATCTTCCAGGCGGTATGCCTCACGCTGCTGAAAGAGATCCCGAATTTGCGGGAACCGAAAGCGCTTCCGGCATGGCTGATCCGTTCCACTTCTCATCAGTGTTTAGGATGGAGACGAAAGCATCGGCACTTTGCAGATGATCCAGTGGACGAAAACCAGCATGCGGAAGATCCGGACAAATTGCCTGATAAGGTCTTGCAGGAAGTAGAGCGGGAGCAAACTTTGAGGCAGGTAATCAGGGAGCAATCGCCCGAATGTAGACGACTGATAGAGCTTCTCTTTTTTCAAACGCCGCCAATTCCTTACGCGGAGGCTGCCCGACTCCTGGGAATGGCCACAGGATCGATAGGAGCTACGCGGGGCCGCTGCCTGGAGAAGCTGCGACAAGCTCTAGAACGACGAAAGTTCCGCTGATCTGGTGTTGAATGCAGCCGGAAATCCGTGAACTTTGCCTGGCGCTGGGTCGGCTGACGCATGAGGACGATCAACGAGTGTTCATCCGTGAACATCCCGTGCTCCTTGACCCCAGCATGGTGGAGGCCCTGGCCGACGACGTTCGAACTACCGTAAGAGTGGACGTTCCTCAAGCCCTCGTACTGGCGGACGCTGCGGTCGCGATCGCGAACGAACTCCAACATCGCACAGCGATGGCGCGCGCTCTGCGGGCAAAGGCAAACGCGGTTTGGATGATCGGAGACTGCAAAGCAGCCACGGACCTTTTCACGCGTGCCGCCAACTTATTTGAGGAAGCCGGGAAGATAGATGAAGTAGGGCGCACGCTTAGCAGTTCTCTCCAATCGCTCGCCCTGCTCGGAGAATATGACACGGCCTTTGCGGCTGCCGCGAAAGCCCGAGATATCTTCCTGAAACTCGGCGAAACACTGCGCTTAGCTCGCCTGGAGATCAACGTTGCCAATTTGTACCATCGCCAGAATCGGTTCGCTGAAGCGCTGGCAACGTACGAGCGCGCATACGAAGAATTGTTGCCTCACAGAGATTCCGAGGCCATCGGTGTCGCCCTCCACAACATGGCGGTATGCCTGATAGCACTCGACGATTTCCCGCGTGCGCTCAAAATTTATGAGCGCGTCCGCGAATTCTGCGGACAGAACGATATGCCGCTTCTGGCAGCGCAGGCGGACTACAACGCGGCTTATCTTTATTATCTGCGCGGCGAGTACACGAAAGCATTGGAGCTGTTAAGTTCTGTGCGCCAAGCCTGCTCGAAGAACGGCGATGCGTACCATGTTGGCCTATGCGATCTGGACCAGTCCGAGATTTATCTCGAGCTGAGGCTGGTTTCCGAAGCCGCCGAGATGGCGGAGAACAGTTACCGGCGGTTTCAACAGCTTGGAATGAACTTCGAGTCGGCACGATCGTTAGCCAATCTTGCTATCGCGTTGAGCCTTGGCGGGAACTTCAGCAAGGCCCTTGGTCTGTTTGGGCAGGCACGAGAACTTCTAGTCCACGAGAACAATCAAGTCTGGGCGTATCTCCTTGATTTATACCGTGCGGTTGCACTGACGGAACAGGATGAGCTTTCGGAGGCTTTCGAATTCGCCGCGGTTGCCGAGCAATTCTTCCGCTCCGCTCATATGCCGAGCAAGCAGGTCCATGGCTTGCTACTTCTTGCAAGAATCTCGCTTCGCGAAGGTGAATTAGATGCTGCGACGGAGTATTGCAGCAAAGCTCTGAAAATCCTCGAGTTGTTGGACATGCCCAACCTGGTTCATCAGGCGCGCTTCTTGCAAGGCCAGATCTTCGAAGCCTCTCAAAGATCGGAGGCCGCGTACGAGTCGTACCAGATTGCGCGTGATGCACTGGAGGCCTTACGCAGCAGTCTTGCAAAAGAGGAGCTGAAGATCGGTTTCATGCGCAGCAGGACCGATGTCTATTCCCGCATGACCAAGCTCTGCCTGGAGCGCACAGACGGTGCATGCTCGGCCGAGGAAGCCTTTTCCCATGTCGAAGCAGCGAAGTCGCGTACTCTTCGAGATCTGCTTGTGGGCGGGCCTTCTCCCGTTGGGATAAATCCATCAGATACGAAGACCGACAGCCGCGCGCACGAGTTGCGGGCCGAGCTGAACTGGTATTACAACCGTCTTGAACGGGAGCAACTCTCAAAAGATGGGCTCTCTCCAGACCAAAGGACCAGGCTGAGCGACGAGGCAAGACAGCGCGAACGGCAGCTTGTCAACCTGCTGCTTCAAGCTCCTGCTTCCGCGCATGTCGGGGCTGCGCTACGAAATTCGAGCGCCGCCTCGATCCGGGAAATCCGCAATTCTTTAGGACGGAACATGACGCTGCTTGAATACTTCGCCATTGAGGGTACAATTCACGCGGCTGTTGTGACAAGCGAAAGCTTGAGGTTCGTGAGCCTGGTGCCGCTCGATGATGTCATTCAAAGCCTGCGATTGCTGAAATTCCAGCTTTCCAGAGCTCACCTGAACGAAGGCTATAGAACAAGGTTTGGCGATGCTCTTTTGCGATCGGTTCATAGCCATCTCGGAGCGTTATACGCGAAGTTGATCGCGCCACTGGAGGAACTACTTGAACACGAGAATCTGGTCGTAGTTCCTTTCGGTCCTTTGCATTCCCTGCCCTTCCATGCGCTGTATGACGGGAAAGAATACCTGATTGACCGTTTTGCAACATGCTATGCGCCGAGTGCGAGCATCTTCGCGTATACGTCACCCCGCGCTGCCGATGAACAAACTGCATCGATGGTGCTAGGGATTAGTGATTCCAGAACACCGTACATAAGGGAAGAGGTGGAAGCGGTCGCCAAATCGCTTCCCCGATCGAAGCTATTCTTCGGCCCGGACGCCACGGCGCAGAGATTACGGGATGAAGGTCAGGCTTGCAGATTTATTCACATAGCGAGTCACGGTCACTTCCGGCCGGATAGCCCATTGTTCTCTGCCATACAGCTCGGGGACGGACTCCTGAATCTCTACGACCTATATCGAATGAACCTGCGCGTAGAATTGCTGGCATTGAGTGGGTGCGTCACAGGGA